>Ga0315556_1001231_pt1 | contig 15645 bp, 34 predicted proteins | sample SalMarSW160310MG_FD_202112 | JGI IMG/M metagenome (GOLD analysis project Ga0315556, IMG submission 202112) | Salt marsh sediment microbial communities from the Plum Island Ecosystem LTER, Massachusetts, United States - Salt Marsh Sediment SW1603-10 ...
TTCAACAGACGCAACTACTTATACAGATGCTAAATTAGTTGAAGCTGAAGCATATGCAGATTCTAAAGACTCTATAGTTTCAACAGACGCAACTACTTATACAGATGCTAAATTAGTTGAAGCTGAAGCATATGCAGATTCTAAAGACTCTATAGTTTCAACAGACGCAACTACTTATACAGATGCTAAATTAGTTGAAGCTGAAGCATATGCAGATTCTAAAGACTCTATAGTTTCAACAGACGCAACTACTTATACAGATGCTAAATTAGTTGAAGCTGAAGCATATGCAGATTCTAAAGACTCTATAGTTTCAACAGACGCAACTACTTATACAGATGCTAAATTAGTTGAAGCTGAAAATTATACTGATACACAAGTAGCTCCTAAAGCTGACTATCTTGGAAATGTTAGTCGCGAACGAACTGGATTTCCAACTAGGGATGATTCTACAATATCATTTGATGATGTTACACAATCATTTACTATCAGTGGTACTTTTGACTATTATATTTGGGGAATAAAATATTCTATTTCAGGTTCTAGATCTGCAGCAGTGCAGGGTTCAGGAACAAATTTTTTCTATTTAGATACTACTGGAAATCTTATAGCAACAAATACTTTTAATCTTAATACAATTTATAAAGATAACGCATATGTTGCTGTAGTTTATTGGGATCATATTAATAACAAGCATATATATCTTGGAGATGAACGACATAGTATATGGTGGGATTGGAATCTTCATTACCAACAACATAAAACTGTTGGTACTAGATATGAGGAAGGTTTGGGTTTAACTGATATAGTTGCTTATGGATTACATGAAAATATATATAATGCAGATGATACTTTATTTACTTTATCAAACATTGTTGGAAATCATTTTGCAGTATCAGCTCTTCAAAACCATACGCCTGGAGGAACAAATTCCTTAAATTTTACTGAGACTAAAGATCTAGATGTAGCCCAACTATTAAGACCAAGTGGAGAAGAAGATTTATCAGACTATAATGATCTAGAAGGATGGATTTATATAACTGCTTGGGCTGGTACTGAAGATTTTAACATATATGGATGGGACACAGTCAGTGGTACACAAGTTGGAATACAGGTTGCTTTAAGCAGTTATATTAATACAGGAACTCTAAATTCTTGGCAAAAATTTAGCATTCCTTTATCTGATATGAATTTAGATGGAGAAACTATTGACGCCATAAGGATAATAGCTTATAAAGGTAATCAAGCTAACCCACCAGATGGTTTTCTTGACGATTTGATATTTAATGGGATTGGTTCAGAACTAGATTCCGATTTAGAATTTGGAGTAGAACATGGAATTATTTGGGATGAAGATCTGAAGCACTCAATTTCAACCATTACTAAAGGTGAAAGTAAGTTTGCTGTTTTTCATAGACAATCAGATGGAACATGGACTAACGATGGAACAAGTTCTGTTATAGTAAAACAATATCAAGATTCTACTAGCTTTCTTGCATATAACTATTTTGATGGAACAACATGGACACAAGCAGAAGTATCTAATGGAAGTTATATTCTTGCTCATTTATTTGCTACGAATGATCCAGAGTTTCCGTTAATAGGTATTCAAACACAGTCTTTGCCACATAGCACAATACAAAGTGCTAGAGCAGCTATTAATACTGAAATAGCATCCCTTGTAACAGAAGATCTTCCTTTTCAAGAAATGATAACAGTAGCAAGTTTAATAATTGAAAATGATTCAGAATTTTCAAATAAATATAAAGCTAGATTTGTTTACATCAATTCAGCACATACACAAACATGGGAAGATTTCAGAACACTAAAAGGATCTTCAATAGGCGCTTCTAATGTTAGTGATCATGGTCAGTTAACTGGTTTATTAGATGATGATCACCCACAATATTTTAACAAAACTAGAGGTGATGCAAGATATCTTCAAAAGTCTTCCTTAAAGAACGGAATAGTTGATTTAACTTCTGGTGATACTACAGCAGATATAACATTTTCTACAAATGAACAGGATATGGAATATAAAATTAATATACAGCTAAGAAATGAAACTGATTTTCCTCCAGATACATATAACTGGACTATTTATGGCAGAAGTTTATCTGGATTTAGTGTATATTTTTCAGCACCTATTTCTTCAGATAATTATGTATTAGAATGGTGTGTTATAAGAGGCGGATAATAAAATCTCGGTTAACTATTTAAGTTAGCGGTCTACTAGACGGAGATAAACATAATGGCAAAATTTAATAAAGGAAACATAGTACTTACAGATACAGAAAAAATTATTCAAGGCGGAACAAATGTTCTTGGAACATCTGGTGAAGCTAATCTCAAAAAAATTCAACTCAACTCAGGTCCCCAAGTTGATGAAATTTCAACAAGCGGAACTCTTGCCTCAGATGGAACTACAACATTAGTAACAGAACATGCAATAAAAGAAGCAATTGATGCTGCAACATTAGCAGGTACATCTGGTACATCTGGTTCGTCAGGAACATCTGGAACTTCAGGTACATCTGGTTCGTCAGGAACATCTGGTTCATCTGGTTCTAGCGGAACTTCTGGAGCAACTGGTGCATCAGGTACTGGTGGAACGTCAGGAACAAGCGGAACATCTGGTATTACTGCAGGACAAGTTCTTTACTTTCATGGAGAAACAGGACAAGATGCCACTTCTTTTGAATCGCTATTAGTCCTTCCTGCTGATGATCCAGAAGAGTATGATTGTGCTATCTTAAATTCTGGAGATGGTGAAGTTTTAATTGATAAATATATAACAAATGTTGGATACCCTGGTTTAGGAATAATACCTGCTGGAGTATGGACTTTTAATATGTATTCCACTGTAAATTCAAGTGGTGGTATTACAAAACTTATTTTTCGAGTATATAGATATGATAATGGAGTTGAAACAGAACTTTTTCATGCAACTTCAAATGAATTAGTTGGTGATACTCCAAACTTATATGTAATAAATTCAGCTCAATCAGCATTTGCTTTAGATTCAACTTCAAGACTCACAATTCATGTAAATGCAACAACTACTTCAATTACTGATGCAACTGCTTGTTTTTATTATGAAGGAACAGAACATTATAGTTACATAAGTACTCCATTAAATGTTTCTGCTGGTACAAGTGGATCGTCAGGTACATCGGGTACAAGTGGATCTAGTGGAACTTCTGGTCAAGATGGTAAATACGGAGGAAACTCAACACGTTATTTATTTGATTCTACAATTGAAACTCCAAGTAGTGGATATTTAGCATTTGATAATGCAACATATGACTCAGTTACTAAAATATGGGCAAGTTATGTAAATGCAGATGCAGTAAACATAGCAACTTGGTTAGCATCTTTTGCTGGATCTACAGCTACTATACGAATCTTTAAAGAGTTTGATCCAACTACATACTGGGTTGGAACATTAACTTCTGGAACTCCTTATGGTTCTTATTTTGAAGCAAATATGACTTATTCTGCTCACAATGGTTCATTTAGTAATGATGACTCTATAGTTATAACAGTTACAGTAGATGGATCCTCAGGAACAAGCGGAACATCGGGAGTTGATGGAACATCTGGCTCAAGCGGAACTTCAGGAATAGGTGGAGGTTCATTAGATAGTCTTACAGATACAGACATAACAGATCCTCAAGAGGGAGACGTACTAGTTTATGATTCAACATCTCAAACTTGGATAAATCAAGTTAATGCTGGAGGCGTTTCAGATCCATTAACTATTGGAACTGTAATTGTAACAACTGAAATGCGTATACCAACTTCAGCACCAGCAAGTCCAGTGGCTGGTGATATTTGGTTAGAATAAGGAATTATTAAATGACATTATTAGATACTCAACTACATTACGCTACATCAGATAGAGGATTATTTGCAGGCGGTTATTATGGCGATGCTTTTAATATAATTGATTATGTTACTATTAGTACATTGAGTAATGCGCAAGACTTTGGTAATCTAACAACTGAAAGAGAGCAACTGGCTGGGTGTTCTAATGGAGTTAATGACCGTGGTATTTTTGGTGGAGGTTATACTCCCGGAACTGGTAATATAAATCTAATTGACTATGTATCTATTAGTACGACAGGCAATTCTTCTGATTTTGGTGACATGACAGAAACTAGTTATAGGTTAGCAGCAACATCAAATGAAACTAATGAACGAGGAATATTTGGTGGAGGTTATACTTTTCAAGATATTAACACAATAGATTATGTAACTATAAACTCGATTTCTAACGCTACTGACTTTGGAGATCTAACAGTTGCTAGACATGATCTAGCTGCATCATCAAACGGAACCAGTGAAAGAGGAATTTTTGGCGGTGGGTATGAAAGTTCATCTAGTAATGTAATTGATTATGTTACTATTAATTCAATCAGTAATGCTTCTGATTTTGGTGATCTTCTTTCACCAATTTATCTACTTGCTGGGTGTTCTAATAGTATAAATGACCGTGGAATTTTTGGCGGCGGTCTTACTACTAATGTAATTCAATATGTAACTATTAGTTCAATAGGCAATGCACAAGATTTTGGAGATCTAACACTTGCTAGATATAGTTTAGCAGCTACTTCAAATGGAACAAATGAACGAGGAATATTTGGTGGTGGTCATTCTTCGATAAATACTATTGATTATGTAACTATTAGTACATTAAGTAATGCACAAGATTTTGGAGATTTAACACAGGGAAGAGAACGTCTAGCAGCTACTTCTAATACACAAGGTAGTATAATAAACATATCATTATATGATGATATTTGTATAGATTCTACAACATGTATGTCATATTATCTATCAACAAAAGTATCTATAAATAATAGTAGAGCGGTATTTGGATTAACTACTTTAAGATATATTTCTATTAACACACTTGGAAATTCTACTATATTTGGTAATTTAACAAGATCGGCAGTAGGACTTGCAGCATCTTCTAATGGAACTAATGAACGAGGAGTCTTTGGAGGTGGTATCACTTCTCCTTATACTCAAATAGACTATATCACTATTAGCTCAATAGGAAATGCTATTGCCTTTGGTGATTTAACAGTAGGTAGAGCTTATTTTTCTGGTACTTCCAATGAGACTAATGAGCGAGGAGTCTTTGGTGGTGGGGAAAACCACTCTGGTGTGGATCAAAATGTTATAGATTATGTTACAATCAATTCAACAGGAAATGCTAGTTTCTTTGGTAATTTAACAACTGTTAAAATAACTCTGGGTGCAACTTCAAACGGAACAAATGAACGAGGAGTTTTTGGCGGAGGAACTATTAATGGAACTAGAACTAATGCCATTGATTATATAACGATCAACTCGCCAAGCAATGCTATTTCTTTTGGCACTTTGTCTGTCACTAGAAGTGGAGCAGCAGGTACATCAAACGGAACAAATGAACGAGGAGTTTTTGGAGGTGGGAGTACTGGAAGTTATTCTAACGTTATTGATTACATCACTATTAATTCAACAGGAAATGCTACTGACTTTGGAAACTTAACAATTGCAAGAGCTTATCTTGGAGCAGCTTCTAATGGAACTGATGAACGAGGTGTTTTTGGTTGCGGAAACTCTGCTTCAGGCACTGTTAATACTATAGATTATATAACAATTAACTCACCAAGCAATGCTACTGATTTTGGAGATTTAGTAGCAGCGTCATATGTTGCTGGAGTATCAAATGGATCTGGCGTTACAACATCTACAGGATATGCACAACTAACGCCATATTTAAGCGATCCTTTAATTACTAATTTAAAAGCATTTAACGGTACTGATATACTCGCAGCGCTTACTTCGTTTTCTGTATATACTCCCTTCTCAGACAGAGGAGTTTTTGGTGGAGGAAATTATACTGCATCAGGTTACTATAATATTATTGACTATGTTACAATAAGTTCTCCAGGCAATGCCCTTGATTTTGGAGATTTAACAGTTGCAAGAAGAACTCCATCTAGTTTATCAAATGCTGGAAACGATAGAGGAATTTTTGCTGGAGGAAGTTATACTGCAACTGTAAATGTTATAGATTATATAACAATAAGTACAATTTCAGATGCTTCTGATTTTGGAGACTTATTAGTAGCAAACTTATATATGGCTGGATGTTCAAATGGAACAAACGAAAGAGGGTTATTTGGTGGTGGGCTTTCGCCTACTAATGTAATTCAATATATTACTATAAATTCAGCTAGTAACTCACAAGATTTTGGAGATTTAACAGTTGCAAGAGAGGGGTTAGCTGGTTGTTCAAATGGAACAAACAATAGAGGAATATTTGCAGGTGGATATTCTCCTAGTTTTTATAATATTATTGATTTTGTTAATATATCTTCGCTAAGCAATGCTTCTGATTTTGGTGATCTTACATCTGCAAAATGGAAATTGCCTGGAACTTCAAACGGAACAAATGAACGAGGAGTTTTTGGCGGAGGAGCTTCAAGTATAGATAGTTATATAATTTCAATTGATTATATAACTATAAATTCAGCAGCGAATGCTTCTAATTTTGGTGACCTTACAGAAGGAAGAAACGACTTATCTTCAACTTCAAATGACACTAATGAACGAGGAGTTTTTGCTGGAGGATATATAAGTACACCTACAATAACGAATATAATAGATTACATAACAATAAGCAGTTCAAGTAATGCTATAGATTTTGGAGATTTAACAGTTTCAAGATATGAATTAGCAGCGTGCTCAAATGGTTCTAGTAGTTAGTAATAAAAGAAAGGAGAAAACAAAGTGAAAAAAGATTTAGTATTATTTAAAGAAGGGGAAAAGTTTAACAAAATTATTAGTAAAGCAGGAGATGTAAATGCAGTAGATTTTAAAACTATTGACGAAAAAAAGCTTACTGAAATTAGCGAATGGATGCCAGAAGTAAACAGAGCAGTCTCAGCATTTAATAAACAAAATAGTCAAACAACAATGAGTTTAATGACTCTTAACATGATTGATTCAGGACCTTATCGAGTTCTTAGACAAATATTGGCTCAGGTTGAAAAGAAAAGAGCAGCATTAAAAGAGAATCTTTATAAACTACAATTAAAGAAAATTGAGTATCGTGAACTTGAAGCAAAACTTAAAGAAGATCTTCTTAATGACTTACAAAAAGAAAAAATATCTCTAGAAAAAAATAAGATTGGTTCTGACATTATTGATAGCCAAGGCCATATTGAAGCAGCAGTCAAAGAGTTAGGTTCTTTAAAAAGACATTATGAAGAGATTTGTAAAAACAAAAATATACCCGAGAATTGGGATGAAGAAGATTTTGAAGAAGCTGAAATTGAACATCATATAAAATCTATCTTTAGAAATGCTATAAGAGATAGAATGCAAGGCGGACATAATCAAGGAACAATGGAGTATATGGAACAGTTTGGTATTAACCCTATAAGCGCTTATGCTATGGTAGATAATTATATACATAGCATTAGGCAAGCACTAAACGATCCAAATAAGGTTCCAGACATTCAATCTCATTACAAGTTTTATAATAAGATGCACCAGATTTTTAAAAATGAATATAAGAAAGCAATGAAAAATTTGGGCTTAGATAGTATTATACAAGCAGACTTTTTAATGAAAGAGCATTCGCATGGATAAAATGATTGTCAGATTTGAAACGGTAAGAGACTATCTGGAAAATAATCTTGATGAAAAATTAGAGTTTTTTCTTACAGAGATTTTTGATCCAATTACTAAGGCAAATTTAATTTCTGGGTTATATACTACTATAAACTATGAACTTCATTATATGTTTCCAGACTTTCCAGTTACTCTCTTACCTAAAGTAAAGCTTAAAGTTTTAGAATCAGAACTTGCAGTTGAAAAAGATGTACAATATTATCTTAATACAAATGAAAGATTAATTTTTTTAGCTAATGTAGAAATAAACCATAAAATATATGACTTGTATTATAGACGATCATATGATCCAACAATAACGTATGTATTTTTTGCTAGATATGGTCACAAAGAGAATGAAACTATAAAAGGATCAAGAACAGCAGCACAAGAGTACTTATCAGGAAAACCCACCCCACTTTCAATTGCCTTCCAGATCGCTCAAGAAGAAGGTATCGTTTAATCTTTTCCCACCAGTTATTCTATTAACTTCTATATATATTAATTACTGAGATGGGAATCCTAGAACTTTTTTTAATCTAAAACTTAAAACTAAAAAGAGGAGAAAATAATGTAAATGTTAGTACGTACTGACGATGGTAGTCTACTGGATATATCTAACTGGAGAGTTTATCAGAAACTTGAAAGAGGAATTAGTGTAACTTTAAGCGATTGCACAGTCTATTATCTACAACTACTAGAAGATGAAATTATCCCTGTAAGTAACAACGAATGCACTTTAGAAAGAAAGTTTTTTATCGTTGGGCACAAACTTCCATGTCCTAGATGTGAGGGGCGAGGTACAATTGATTGGATTAGAAAAATAACTAAAGATGAAAATATTTATAATCTTCAAGAGTATAGAAGAGATAAAAACAAACCACTAAGAATATTCCAATCTAATTTTTATAGTTTTGATCAGTTTGTAGTAAGTTTTCCAGAAGTATTAAAATATTATGAAGTATGTCCTAAGTGTTTTGGATCAGGATTAAATTTTTTAAAATGTTATAAGGAGGTTATAGATGGATAAAGCAGTTGAACCTATGATTTCAGAAGAGACAAGGAAGTATATAAAAGAATTGACAATGTCGGATACAGTTTCGCCAAGTCAGCTACATGAATATTTGGAGCATGTTCTCATTCCGGGAAAAGAGAATTTTGCAAGTTTTGTTGCAATTGTTGATACATTCTTACGGTCAGATGAATCTTTTAGGCGGATTGTTCAGCTTCATGGTGCGGCATTAAAAGAGAATGACAAATATAAAGAAATATATGATGAAGCCTCAGTGAAAGGCAGCGAGATGGATAATCTTATAGAGTCACGTCTTTTATGGAATAAAAATAAGCAAGAAGCTTAAGTTTTATGAGTTAAGTTTGATGAGGGAGTATTACTACTCCCTCATTTTTTACGGTAAAAATATCAATGTCATGTAAACATTGTTTTGGAAAAGAAGTATGTTATATACAAGAAATTGAACAAAAAAAACTATGCCCATGTTATAAATGTATAGTCCAGGTTATTTGTAGAGATAATTGTTATAATTATGAAATATTTATGGCAGATGCTAGACAACTTATAAAAGATCACTGGATAACATATTTTGGAGACTTTGATGGAAATCTATTGTTAAGAAAATTTCTATGCCATGAATCGCTACTAGTAGAGGAGAAAGATGATGACTGAAATCTCTTGTGATGGTTGTAGAGGAATGTGTAAAGAGTGCTGGGAAGATAAAGAGATATCTCTCAGATGCCCCTGTACTACTTGTTTAATAAAAACTATATGTAAGATGGGATGCGATAGATATGAAGAATACGCAACAAAAGAAAGAGTGTAGTAAGTGCTTTAAAACTTGTAGTGGAATGTTGTCTCCATTTTTTATTAACGCAGCAAATGAAAAAATAATATGCCCATGTATTAATTGCTTAGTGAAAGTAACTTGTAATATTGACTGCTCGGATATAGTAACATATTCTACACAAGTACGAGTACATAAACATCTTAAAAGGATAGTATATGAGAAGACGTAAGTATGCAAATATATGCGATGGTTGTAAAAAATTTATACCTATTAGAGATAGGACTATAGTTCTATATGAGTGTATTCTAAACCTTAAAAGAAAAGATTGTCCATGTAGAGCATGCTTACTTAAAGTATCATGTCGTGAAAAATGTCAAGAACTTAAAAAACATTTACGAGATAAAGAATTATTTTCTCAAGCCAGTAGGAACTATTATGAAAAATACTAAAGACAAAGAAGATTTTCCTTGTGTAAAGTGCATATGTTTAGCATCGTGTAAAAGTAGTTGTATCTCTATTCAACTTAATCCAAAAATGTTTATACATACTATGCAATTTCTACGAGCATGTTCAATATTTGAAGAGTATAGGGATCTTTATCCTGCTGATGATTATGATAATTTTATACAAGTGGTTTATGATTTATTCTTAGGAGGAAATCATTAATGAAATTTCCTTGCTCAGATTGCATACTATTGGTTTTATGTAAAAGTATAACACTAAACAAAAAAAATTTAATTGATGTTCAATTAGAGTTAATTCAAGGTTGTTCTATTTTTAACAGTTACTGTTCTGGATTAAGTATAAAACAATATGCAGAAAAAGATAAGCCTGAGATGATAAAAATCTTTAACGTTAAAGAATATTAAAAGGAATATTTTAGCATGAAACTTTGTAAAGGTTGTTGTAGCTATAATATATTTAAAAACAGATGCATATTTTTTAGATCCACATCAGGAGAGTGCCCATGTAAATTGTGTATTACTAAAATGGTTTGCAACAATAAGATTGTAAATTCAAAAAACTGTAGAAAATTTATAGAATATCGAAAAACACTTAGGAGTTTTTAATGGCAAATCCACTATGCAAAAGTTGTTATTTACTAGATAGAAAAGCTTGCGGAATAGAAAATGAATACATCTCTGGCTGTCCTTGCCGGAAGTGTTTAATTAAAACATCTTGCAGAATAAAGTGTCAAACAAGAACAGAATATTTTGATTTTTCCAAAATGAGGATATAATTGTGAAAATAAAATCAGTATGTAAAAAATGTATATGTTTGGCTATATGCAAATCCATTATTCGTGATAAGGAACCATTTGATGCATGGATTATTTTAGCACTTAAGTGTAAGGAATTTAGATATCGTTCCAGAAGAAATGAGCTTATTTCTATTAAAGAATTTAAAGGAATTTAAAAAATGAAAATCCCATGTAGGAATTGTATATGTTTAGCTTTATGTAAAGCAAAAGTTAATGAGTATCACTTTATAATACTTGACTTAACCAGATCTTGTACTTTGTTTTCTGCTTTTGTTACAAAGACTTATGGTGATTATTATATTGATGACTATCGAAAAAAACTTTTTGAAGTAATAGAGTTTTTTAAAGAAAAGGAAGACATAATAGAAAAATGAGTATTCCATGTAAAGATTGTTTGTGCTATCCAATGTGTAGAAGTAGATTTACCCCCAGGTGGCCAACAACTATATTTAATGTAACTAATAAATGCAATCTATTACATTCATATATATTTAATCCTTCTCATTCAATTTATTTAAACAAGTTATTTAAAGTTAGGACATTCTATAGTAAAGGAAAATAAAATGGATATACCTTGTAAGAATTGTATATGTTTAGCAATATGTAAAAGTAAATTAGAATTAGAAAGTAACTATAGTTTTATTAATAATTGTAAGATTTTATTAAATTTTTATTTACGTGAATTAAAGCCCTGGGATCAATTTGCTAAGATGTATTATAAGGAGAAAACTTGAAACAGATACCTTGTAAGAATTGTATATGTTTAGCAGTATGTAAAGCAAAAGTAAAAGATTCTAAACTAGCTAACTTTATAGCAAGATGTATACCGTTATATAGATTCTTTATAATAGAAAGTTTAATATCAACAGATTATAAATGGAAGCAATTTGATGACATCTTCATTAAAAAGTAAACTTCCATGCGAAAATTGTATATGCTTAGCAATATGTAAAGCCAAAACTAATAATCATGATCTACTTAATACCTCAATAGAGTTATCTATACATTGTAAAATATACTATCAATGTTTTATTGATGCAGAGATATTGGTATGGGATGAAATTAATAGGATCTTTAAAGGAAAAAATAAAGATGGAAAAGAAAAGAAAAATATTCCCTTGTAAGAATTGTATATGTTTAGCAGTATGCAAAAGTAGATATTATGAAGGGACTCTGTCTTCACTTATGAATAAATGTTCTTTGATATTAAATTGTAATCTAGCATTAGGTGGGTTTTGGGAAGAGCTTGAAGATACTTATCGGAGAAAAGAATGAAAATTACATGTGAAGGTTGCTATAGTTTTAACAAAGAAGAAGAGTGTGGATATAAAAAATATGAATGTCCATGCATGACTTGTATAGTAAAAATAGTTTGTAGAGAAAACTGGTGGGAGTGTGATATATTTGACAATTTTGAAAACAAAGTACTTGCAATGAAAGAGAATAAAATAACAAATAATGGCTATATACGAAAGAAAGTGATCTTATGAAACTACCATGTAAAAATTGTATATGTTTCGCTAAATGCAAAGCTATGTATAATGATTTAAGCAACAGATTGTTATTAAGTACATTTGGATGTACGCTATTAAATTCATATGTGTTTAATCAAGAACTTGGAACCTATTTTATAAGATATAGAAAAGTAGATAATTTTTTTAGCGGAGATACAGATGAAACTACCATGTAAAAATTGTATATGTTTGGCTATTTGTAAAAGTAAAATAGATGACTTTATAAGTGCTATTATTTCTTTATATGCATTAAGAGCAGAATGTGTTTTACTTACTGATCCCGAAAATAAGTTAAGTAAGAAACAATATTTACTATTAATGGAGGCGATAAAGAAAACTTTTGATAAAAAATAATAAACTACCATGTGATAAATGTATATGTTATATTTTATGTAAATTGAGACATAAAGATAGCGATACAGTTGATCTTATTTTAGATTGTCAAATTCTATATGATGTATGGTTAAAAAGTCCTCCATCTAACGATTATGAAATTTTAAAATCTATAGCAGAACTATTTAAAATGAAATTGAATGCACGTTTAAAAGAAGAATTCTAGAAAATGAAAAATAAAATTCCATGCCAAACTTGTATATGTTTAGCTATTTGTAAAAGTTTATATATTAATAAAATAAAGAACTTTGGAAGTTTAACACTCAATTGTTCCATACTCCTTAGATATTATAATGATGATATGAATGGTAGGTGGTATAATTTTGTTAAACAATTTAATAAAGTTTTTAAGTGTTAAAGTACTTTTAAAAAGATTCTAGGAAGATATAAAAATGAAATTACCATGTGAAAATTGTATATGCTTAGCAGTGTGTAAAGCAAAATATAAAGGTGGAGGTGTAGGTAGTCTTATTTTAGATTGTTCGATAGTACATACTACGTGGTTAAAAACACCTGAATCTATAGATGATAAATTCCTACGTTCTTTAGGAGATATGTTTAAAGTAAGATATAAATATATACTAGAAAGAAGAAAGCCATATAGGACATTCTATAAAAATGAAAAATAAACTTTTGTATATAAATTGTTGAGGTAATAAATGAGTTCAATTTGTTATGGTTGTGAAAGTTATATTGAAGGACAAGAGTGTAGTTATAAAACAGATAACTGCCCATGTATGACTTGTGTAGTAAAAGTAACTTGTAAAGACCAGTGGTATTTATGTGAAATATTTAAGAGATTTGAAGTCAGTTTGTATAAAAAAGTAAAAAGGGAAAAGAAATTATGATGAAATATGGGAAACAACTTCATGAAACTACCATGTGAAAATTGTATATGTTTAGCAGCATGTAAAACTGTTAAGTGTTTTACGATAACTGATTTAGATTGTGAGTTAATTATGAGATGTAGTATTTATAGGGATTACTGTAAATCAGCTACCGGCGAAGATTATATAAATCATAGACCTAAACTCATAAAACTATTCAGCATAGAAAAGTTTAGGAATAAAATATGAAACTACCATGTGAAAATTGTATATGTTTTGCTTCCTGTAAAGCAAAAATAGGCAAGTATCATTCCGTTTTTATATCTACAGTAATTTTAGTTGAGTGCGATCTTTATTACAAACATGAAGTGGAACATAGCTATGAGGTAGTATCTTATAAAGTTAAAACGTTGTTTAATATTCCAGAGGAGTTATGATGTCAATATCTAATGGTTGTGGTTTTTGCGGAATTCCATATAATTCTTTTTGTAGTCTTGATGAGGAGTTTAAATCTAACTGTCCTTGTAGGAATTGTATAGTTAAAATTATATGCAGTAATAAATGCAGTTCTAGATATGACTATAGAATATTAGAAGAAAAAAAGGAATAGGTTATTAAAATATGAAATTACCATGTGAAAATTGTATATGTTTTGCCCTATGTAAAAGCAAAATATCTTTAAGTTCAATTGTGCTAGAGTGTGATATATTGGATGAAATGTGGTTAGAAGAACCTGATACTGAAGTCACCCAAAAATTCTTAGATGGTTTAAAGGAAACATTTAATAAATATGATTGATAATAAAATACCATGTAAAACTTGTATATGTTTTGCCTTATGTAAAAGTAAAAAATCTTTAAGTTCAATTGTAGTAGAGTGTAATATATTGGAAGATATGTGGATATCAATAAATTTATATACTTGGGATATTGAAGAATTCTTAGATAGGATAAAAGACACATTTAATAAAATATGAAATCCGCAAAAATACCATGCAAAAATTGTATATGTTTAGTTATGTGTAAATCTGAATATAAAGGATATAAAAATATATATGTATATCCATTAATGCGCTTAAGAGAAAAATGTGTAATATTACAACGATATACAGGTTTTGAAAGTTGTTATGATGAAACAGATGATTTCTTTAGGAGTTTATAAATGAATGATAAAAAAGAAGTTCCATGTAAAGGATGTATATCATTCGCAATATGTAAAGGTAAAGTTATTGATTCAAGTAACAATGAAAACTTAATGCATATATCAAGCAGATCTCTATTAGAAGAAGACTGTATAATACTACATAACTTTGTTAAGGATGAAGGATATGCATTGGGAGAGATTGAATTAGAATTAATAAAGATATATAGTAAATCATTTAAATTGTCAATAAGAGCTAAAGTTGAAAGACTACATAACATAAAGGTTTATAAATGAATAAATGTAAGAGATGTAATATTAAAATTATATGTAATATTCAAAAAGAATTTAAAACCAAATGCCCATGTTTAACTTGCATTGTTCAAATAATGTGTAAGTCAATATGTGACATGAGGTCAGATTACTTTCAGAATACTTTTAAGCAATCTATAATTCTTAAGGAGATAACTATTGCAAATAAAAAACAAAAGAAAAGTATATGAATTAAATAAGTATACTCAAGATATATTAATTAGAGATTCCGAAAAATATCCTAGTATTGAACATTCTGTAGTTAAATTAAAACAATGCAAAGGATGTAGCATAGGAAAAAATGTATGTAGCCTTACAAATAACTTTATAGGCGGATGTCCATGTTCACAATGTATTACTAAAATAATGTGTAATTCAATATGTGAAACAAGGTCAAAATATTATATTGAAATGTGTATTTCATTAAGAAAACGTAGAAAAGATGATTTCTGAAAAACTACCATGTAAAAGATGTATATTATTAGTAAGATGTAAAATCAAAGTTATTAATGCAAGTAATGATGAGTTCCTTTCTTGTTTCTCAAGTAAAGTTATATTACACTGTTCACTAATAGAATTATATGTTGAAGAGAATAACTTTAAATTACCATATATAGATATTGAATTAAAGAAAGTATTTGGTGAAAACTATCAATTATCAATGTCTACTAAAATATTTGAGAAAAATAAACTAAAAGGAATACCAGAAGATGCTTTATAGAAAG
>Ga0315556_1001234_pt1 | contig 15624 bp, 17 predicted proteins | sample SalMarSW160310MG_FD_202112 | JGI IMG/M metagenome (GOLD analysis project Ga0315556, IMG submission 202112) | Salt marsh sediment microbial communities from the Plum Island Ecosystem LTER, Massachusetts, United States - Salt Marsh Sediment SW1603-10 ...
ACTAGGGGCCTACTCCCCACCCTGCGGGTACCTCGGTCCTCATCGCTTCCGCGCCGGGGAGAGCCCCACTCGGTAAATCAGGCGAGGGACCGCTTGCGACCCATAGCTGCCTCTGACCATGCTGACCTGAGAGTCCGGTCTGGACGCATAGCGGACACCCATTTTTGAGCCCGGGAGCGGGCGGCAATGGTCGTAAGCGGACCAACCGAGAGCGCCTCATCAATCCTTGTTGTGGCAAGAAAGTTACAAACCCTCGGGATGCTCACCGACTACGCGCCCTCGCTTTGCTCTCCATGGCGCGCAGCGTGCGAACCTGACCAACGGGCTCAGCCTCATGCGGATCACCGATCACCAGGGGCGGTCAATCACATCGTCAGGATTGGATGGCACAGTCGCGAATGTCGATTATGCCGAGACTGTGGGCGTTTTTGGGACGGCCCGGAGCGTGGTGAGAGAGATAGAAGCCATCCGAAACCTCGAACACTTCGACACGGTGCGGCTCGTTCCGATCGACCATGTGGTAGTATCGCAGTCGCGCCGCGGCGGGCACCATGACGGCAGTCGCGGCGATCCGGTCCACATCGCTTGCGTTGGGCGGCGAGCAATGGAACAAGCGGTTGTCGAACAGCACGGCTTGACCCGCACGCAGCGGCAGCGTCGTGAGATACGACGCCCGGAGGGTTTCCACCAGTCGCGGGTAAAGGAAAGGCGAGCACGCTGCGCGGGGCGGATGGGCGCCCGCATGGCTCCCTTTCACGACCTGCAGGCAGCCGTTGCCCAGGTCGACATCGACCAGCGGGCACCACACGCCGAGAGACCCAAAGCGGGCTTCATCGACGAACGACCAGTCCTGATGGATCGGCACTTCGCCATCGGGGCGGCCTGCGTGTTTCACGGCAAACGTACAGACGGCAAGCCGGTGGCCTTCGATCGCGGCACGCAATCGCGGCTCGAAAACCTTTCGGATTGCCTGGTCGACCGATGCCCGCACGCCCGTGTCCGCGTCGAGGATGGTCGAATCGAACCCCGCCTGCGACGGCCGTGCGTGGCGGCGGTACGCGTCGCGCAATGCCTGGACCTCGGCCGCACCGAGCAGATCGACGACGGCGAATCCCTCGTGCGAGAGCCGGGCCTTGATGCCGCCGACCGACGCAGCGGCATCGGTCATGGCCGAACGTCCTTCGAATGCGAAAATGGGAGAGCCGCAACCGGCCTCCCGCGGCACTTGGCGCGCCGATGGGCACCCTGATCGGAAACCGGTTTGCCGTGCAAGAGAAAGTCGGTGAAGGCACGTTCGCCGAGGTATGGCGCGCCCTCGACCGGGACGCCGCGCCGCAAGGCGATACGGTCGCATTGAAGATCTTTCGCCCGCTGCTGTCGGGCGCTAGTGACGATGCTTGGGAACCGGTCTATCGCGAGGTGGCAGCGGGCTTGCGCATGGCTCCCCATTCGAACGTGGTGAGAGCCTGGGCGCTGCTCGAGACGGATTTCTTTGCGGGACAACGAACCCCTTGCCTGGTGATGGACTATGTCGAAGGGGCCAACCTCGCCTTGTGGCTTGCCGACCAGCCGCCGCCGACCGACGGCGCCGTCGGACCGCGCCTCGCCGTGATGACGGGATTGCTGCAAGGCATTGCCCACGCTCATGGGAGCGGCGTCGCGCATCAGGACATCAGCTTCGGCAACGTGATCGTACGCGACTCGCCCCTGCCCGACGCACGGCTGACCGACTTCGGCTGTGCCCAATCGGCAGACATCGAGGCGGCGCCGGAATCCCGCCCGGATGATTCGGAGACGCTGGAGCCGATCAACCCGCCACCCTATGCGCTCGCCCAGCCGCTGGGCGAGAGCATTCGCCGCGACGTCTACGCGTTCGGCACGCTGTGCTACCTGACGCTGGTCGGCCGTCATCCGCTCTCCGACGATTGGCAGACCATGTGGATCGGCGCGTGGACGGGCATACCCTCGCCGCACCAAAGGCTGGAGCGGCGGCGGCTTACCGATCTGGCGCCGTGGGTCCGCGAGTTGCCCGAAATGGACGCGCTTTCCGACTTGCTGCTGCGCTGCGTCGCCGCCGATCCATCGCGTCGACCGGCCTCAGGCGTCGTCGCCGATGCCGAATGGACGGAGATCATGCGGCGAGCCCGCTGACTGGCTTCCGGGCCGACACCAGCACATACTGCTCCACGCTCCGCTCCATCAAATTCACGAAGTAGCCCAACTGCGCATCGAAAGTGCTGCGATCGATCTGCCCCGCCTCCCACTGCGCACGGATCGCTGCCAGGCGTGCGCGGCAAAAGGCAGTCCAGCAGCGGGCTGTCTCATTGGCAAGCACGACGCTTTGGAACCCAGCCTCCCGGAGCAAGACGGGATAGTCGTCGGGAGCGGCCGTCGCGTTCTCCCGCGGCACCACCCAGTCGCCGACCCAACGCGTGTCGCGGAACAGGATGTCGGACAGGACGAGATGTCCGCCAGGCTTGAGCACGCGACACGCCTCTTCGAGGAAGGCTGCGCGAGTCTGAAAATGAAACACTGCCTCGGCCGAGAGGACGCAATCGAAGGTATCGGAGGGATAGGCGAGCCCGGTGGCATTCATGTGGACGAAGTTGCAGCCGGGCGCGGCGGTGCGGCACTGGCGCAACTGCCGCTCGGAGATATTGATCCCGATGACGTCCGTCGCCGGTCGCAACTGTTTGGCCGCGGCCGTGCTGCCGCCGCACCCGCAGCCAACATCGAGCAGTCTCGCAACGTCATGAGGAACGGTGTCGAGCAGGCGCGCCACGAGATTATGGCAGGCAGCGCGCTGATCGTTCGTACCGGGTGGCCAAAAGCCGACGTTGAAGAAGTTGCTGTCGCCATAGATGTCGTGATTGCGGGGATCGAACATCAGCGCGTCGTAATTGCGCGAAAAATCGGTCAGGAGGTCGGGCATCTCAAGCATCGAGCACCAGGTCGAGCGAGACGAAACCCCGCAGCACCGGCGGCTCGCGCCGCAGCCGGAGGGGTCCGTCGATAGAGGGGCGACGCATGTGCCGCGCAAGCGCCGCGATCGCAATCTCACCCTGCAAGCGGGCGAGCGCGGCCCCGATGCAGGTGAACGGGCCGGCGCCGAATCCGAGATGGGCGCGATGCTCGCGGGCGATGTCGAGACGGTCGGGATCGGCGAACTGCGCTCCGTCGCGATTGGCCGCGCCGATACAGAGGAAAATGGCGTCCCCCGCTCCGATCTCGCGCCCACCGACGGCAACCGGCTCCGCCAAGCTGATCGACATGAACTGTACCGGGCTCTCGAAACGCATCAGTTCGTCGATCGCCTGCCGGACGAGCGCAGGCCTGGATCGAAGAAGCGCCAGTTGATCGGGCGCTTCGACCAACGCGAACGCCGCGTTGCCGATTGAGTTCATCATGTTCTCGTGACCGGCGAACAGAAACAGCAGCAAAAAGGCCAATGCCTCGGCAGCATCCTCCAACTCGCCGTCGCGATGGACCTCCGACAGGACGGCCAGCAGTGTGCCCGCCGGCGCATCGCCATCCCGTCCCAGCAGGTCACGTAGAAAATCGATGGCAGCGCCGTCGAGACCGTCGCCCGACGCAGTGCGAGCCATCCCGACCGCCGCCGCGAGACGTCCCGCGAGACTCCGCGCCGCCCTGTAGAATTCCTCTGTCGTCTCGTCCGGGATGCCGATGACCCGGGCGATGGCGGCAAGGGCGATCGGCTCGGCGTAGCCGTTTACGACGTCGATATGGCCCGCTTCCGCCGCGCCCTCGGCCAAGCGGTCGGCCAGCATCGACAATTCGGCCCGCAACGCGTCGACCGCACGCCGCGAAAAGAGCGGCGCGACAAGATGGCGCAGGGCTCGGTGCTGGCGCGGATCCAGCATCGTCATCCAGCGCGCCACGGTCCGCCCGAAATCATCCTCGGCCACGCCATCGGCCCAATGCCGAACGGCGGGATGACGCAACAGGAATGCCCCGTCGCCGTAGCGGCTGACGACCCAGGCCCCGAGGCGGTCACTGCGATAGATCGGCGCCTCGTCCAAGAGCCGACGATAGGTGGGGTATGGATCGCACCGAACCGCGTCGCCGAACAGATCGGGCTCGTCGATCAGCTCAGTGTACGCCATGCCCCATCATCCGGCGGAGACGACACCAGGGCACCGCTGCGAACACCCGCCTGCCGATGACGAGCCTCGCGCCATCCAGCAGAACGAGCTTACCTTGCGCAGCGGGGACTTGCTGGGTGATCGCCCCGGCGACGGCAGAGGACGCCGGCACGCGCTCGATGGCGCCCAGCGAAACAGCGACGGCGAGACGCGAAAGGAAGCGGCACTTCGCGCAGCTGTCGCGATAGAGCAGGAGCGGGCCTCTCACCGGCATGCCTCCTCCCATCGCTCGTGCAGATCCGTCAGCACCAGGACCGCGCTCGCCGTCGTAATCAGGTGATCGAGATCGGCGTAGAACTCGCCTTCTGGATCGTTCCAGGGATCGGGGGTGTCGTGGCGGGTCACGCGCAGGTTGGCCCCGCCAGGCCAGAAGCCCTCCGCGTTCTGCGTGGTCAGCAAGGTCGCCGCCAGCTCGCGGCAGGTGCGGCCACGAGGATCGTGCAGACTGGCATTTCCCGTAACGAAAGCGAGATCAAAGGCGGAATGGACGCTCCGGTCGTTCTCAAGCGATACGACCGGCCGGGACGGTGCGATCCCCAAGCCCATCGATTGGGCGAGACGACCATTCAGGTAGGTGCTGTAGTGCCGGGTCCGCCACCAGTACGAGGGCCAGCTGCCGTCAGCGTCGCGGCTGGCGGCCATCGCACGCATCAGGTCCGGCTTCAGCCGTTCACGCGAGCGGCGGGATAGGGCCGCAAAGGCGATAGGCGTGACGTCCGGATGCGCGACGCCCCAGCCGCCCGGCCCTTCGTAGGTGGCGAAGCCGCCATCCGGCTGCCAGCGATCGAGGATCCACGCCTCATCGTCCGGCGTACCCGCCCGGCCCGTCGCATGCAACAGACGCAGGGCATAGCCCGTAGAGTCGGCATCCGGCCCGGTCTCCGCGTTGTAGCCCCAACCGGCCGCGTAGGCGCGGTGATCCGCGAGCCATCTCGCAGCGCGATCCGCCGCCATCGCGGCTTCCTGGGATCCGCCATGGCGAGCAAGGCCGGCCAGCGCGAGCCCGACAAAGCCGGTAACCCAGGCGTCGGACCGTCCTGTCGGCAACTCGTAGTCCTGCCAAAGGCCGTCGGCGTGCTGGCTGCGCAGGAGATAGGCGCAACCGGCTTCGATCGCGGGCCCCAGTCCGGGCATGTCCTTTAAGCCGCCTCCACCGCCTTCACGTATACATTGAGCCGCCGGCTGCCGCGCCGATCGATGCCGAAGCCGACGAACGCCACGTCGCAATGTCGCTCGAGCAACCCATTTGCGACATCGGCCGGGACGAGGCCGAAGGTGCGGCTGCAGTCATCGAGGTCCTCGACCCAGGCCTTCTCGGGACGCGGAAGACAATGAGCACAGAGGTCGATCTTGACGTCGGTGAGCGCGCCGTCCGCGACGGCGAAGCCAGCGCTCAGCACGAGACCTGAGAGCGGCAGTGCCGTGTCCCTGACCAAGGTTGCCAGGAATCCGCCTATGTCGGGATGCGCGAGCAACGGCACGCCCAGTGCCTGAAGCGCGACCGGCCGCAACAGCCGCCAATAAATCTTGATGCGAGCATCGCTCGAACGGGTGCCCTCGAGGGCCACGCTGGCGAGCACGGAATGGGGCCGGACCGCATCGATGACGTCACGCGCCGCTTCATCGTACGGCAATACCGCATGAAGCAAACGCACTGCGTCATCCCAGCGATCCGCATCGCGGCCCCAACGCGAATTCACGTACATTGCCGCCCCGCGCCCGAGCCCCGCGGCCAGCCAGATGGCTCCTGCACTGAATGCCTCGTGCCGCGGATCGGCCGGCAGCAAATGGTTCAAGCTATGCTCACAAAGCGCGAACAAGCTCACGGCATCGTTCAAAGCCAATGTTTCGCTCAGGCCTTTTCGCGCCGCTTCGAGTCGCCTGCCGCGATCGGCGTAGCGGGCCGCAGGATCCCCGACCAGCCGCACCTTTCGCCCTTGGCCGCTACAGGTCGCACAAACCTGCAGAGGCGAGCCGTCATTGTTCAGGAAGGAATGCCACGGCGCCGGATCGGTGCAGGAGTCAGACTGCAGAAGGACCGACGTCAACTTTCGGACGCCGGCCGGCGCCCCGGTGGATGCGCCGGCCCACGCCGTCAAGCTGGCCAGCCCTTCTGCCATGTCCGCAGTCAGCTTGGATCAAGCTGGACGAGCACCTCGCCTGGCGTTCCGGCGGCCCCCGGCGAGCCGGGATTACCGGGTGAGCCCGGGTTGCCCTGCTGCGCCCGCACGCCCGTGCCACCTTGTCGACCGCCCAATCCGCCCTGGCCGGCAGCACCGCCGATGCCACCCGCGCCACCTGCACCGAGTTCGGAGACGCCGTTGAAGTCGCCGTCGACGATGTTCTTATAGAGGAGAATGATGTCGCCGCCATCGGCACCGGCACCACCGTTACCCCCATCGCCGCCACTGCCGCCGTTGCCGCCACGGGCGCCGCTGGCCGGTGATTCGCAGCCGCTGCCGCTGCCGCCATCACCCCCTTCGCCGCCATTGCCGCCGGGACCGCCGTTGCCCCCGCGTCCGCCCCGTCCGCCGCTGTTGGTCGCATTGATGTTGCCGATCAGGTCGCGGACGCGGATCGTCAGATCGAGGGGCGCCGGCGCGTTTCCGCCGTTGACCCCACGCGAGCCGCCGGTGCCGTTACCACCCGGCGAGCCTCCTTTCGGAGATGTATCGCCGTACCAGTGACAGCGCGCATTGGCGCCGTCGGCGCCTGCCGCACCGGTACCGCCAGGAGTGCCGTTCGGACCGTCGGCACCATTCGCAGATTGAACCTCAACATCCGCCATTGGTCTCTCTCCCTTTCCTATTCGCTGAAGATGGGCCGGAATTCGGTGGTCAGGCTGCCGCCGACGACGAGGCCGGGGCGGACTCGTCCCGGCTTGCGGAAGCGCGTGCAGTTGACCGTCAGATGGCCTTGCGAGACGATCCGTCCGCCGTCCTCGATCGTTACCTGGTAGGCGACCAGCGCGTGAACCCCGGGCCCGAAATGGAGTACCGAGCCGCTTGCGACCGTCACCGACAGCATCGGCCAGACCGGAATGGTGATCGTGCCGATGGCCCTGGAGAACAAAGGCGAGTAGCTCGTCACCAGCTTGGAATCGCCGCGCACGTAAGCACGGGCCGCCAAACGGACATTGTTCAGATCGTCGTCATCCAACTGGCGTAAGAGATCGTTGCTGACCTCTCTGGCGCCGGTTGCGTCGTCCATCGCCATGCCGGGGCTCGCTTCGAAAGCCCCCGCGCCGGTGTCCCGCATGACCGAGAACCGTCCGAGGGACGCCCTCGAGCCGAGAGCGATGGTGCCCGGCAAGGTTGTTTTCGACGAGACGTTCCGGAACACCGGGTCGTCGACGCCGACCATCCGCTTGACCTTGGCCATATCGGTAGTCTGAACGATATACGGGGCGCGTGCGCTTTCGCGCCCTGGCCCGTACGCCAGCGTAACGCTGGCAGACGGCGTTACTGTCAAGGCCTCTTGTACCGAGGAAATGTCGAGATCGTATGTCTGAAGCCGCCTCTGAAAATCGTCGCGATCTTCAGGCGGTATACTGGATATGTCTACCGGCATTTGTCCCACCCCTACTCAAATAGACGTAGAATTACTCTCTCTCGGATAGAAAATCGGAGGGCTCTCTTCGCCCGTTTAGGCATTAAAGAGTACGATATGGTATATGCTATCATTTGGAGTGTGTCAAGCTTTGAACAATCTGAAGTTTTGTACTTTCATATTAACGTATGCGTATATTAGTCATCACGGATAGGCGGGGCATATTATTGAAGACTAATATGCCGTACGCTCCCATTGCCCTGGGGGGGAAACGATTATTTGATTGGATTCATTCCCCGAGGCAGCGCTTGATTTCATTCGGAATCAAGCAATTAACGGTGAATAAGGACTCAATCCACGGTATAATCGAAGCTGGCTAACCGAATGATTATGCAGCGGAAAGAGTCCCTATTCGATGACTATCTTAAGCAGCCTGGCGCGCGAGTTTCAATTGCTTTTTCCACTCACCAAGAGCGGCCAGGAGCGCTTCTGCTGGTTTGTGCTGACGCTGCAGGCGATCCTGGTGCCGATCACGATCTCGCGCACCTCGAATCTACTGCGCGCCATCGAGACCTTGTTCGGGGTGCGCATCGCCCAATGGCGCTACTACACCTTTATGGCCTCGGTGAAGCTGCCATGGGAGGCGGTCTGGGAGACACTGTGGCGAGCCATTCCAAACCCATTGGTCGGCGGGCGGTTGCTGTTGGCGCTCGGCGATTCGATCAAACCGAAGACCGGCAAGCACATCTTCGCCTGTCAACGGACCTTCGATCATGCGGCGAAAACCAATCGCACGCGCTGGCCGTGGGCGCAGACCATCGTGACCGTGGGGCTGCTCGTGCCGATCCATGGGCGCTGGAGCTGTCTGCCGCTGGCCGTCGGCTTCTATCTGCGCCGCCTGACGCTGCTCGCCGGCTGTATCCGCCTGCACCGCAAGGCGCTGGTGTTCGCCGACAAGTTCGCCCAGGGGGTGACGTTGATCGTACGCCTGGGCGCCTGCTTCGCCCAGGTCCCGGTGCTGGTGGTGACCGACAGCTGGTTCGGCACCAACGGGCTGCTCAAGCCGCTGCGCCTGCGCTTGAGCGCACGCGCGCAGCTGCTCTCGCGGCTGCGGGTGAACGCTGCCCTCTACGCGCGCCCCGATCCCACCCCGGGCAAGGCCGGGCGGCCCCGCAAGTATGGCGCGCGCCTGGGCAGTGCGCGCGAGGTGGCTGCGGCGCTGCGCCTGCAGGCGCAGACCTACACCCTGCATGTCTACGGGGCACTGCGCGAGGTGGTGGCCGCCGATGAGGTGGTCATGCTCAAGACCCTGCGCTGCCCCGTGCGGGTGGTGTGGGTCTATCGCAAGACCCAATGGGTGGCGCTCATGACCACCGACCTTGATCTGACGGTGGCTCAGATCATCGAGTACTATGGCGCGCGCTGGAAAATCGAGGCCGGTTTTCGCGAGATCAAGCAGGAGATCGGCAGCCCCTACACGCAAACCCGCAATCCAGACGCGGTCGCCAATCACCTGCACTTCTGCATGGCGGCAACCACCATCACCTGGATCTACGCGACGCATGTTGAACAAGCTCCGGACCGACGTTATGCCTCGGAGAACACCAGGGAATTCGCCTTCGCCGATGTGCGACGGGCGCTCGCCAAGCACCTCGCGCGTGAGGGTTTTGGTATTGATTGCCTAGAGCCCGACAAACCCGACTCGAAACCCTTGATCTCAGCTGTCATGGACCTCGTTGCATAGGGAAAACGGGAAACTTCAGGCTTTGAACAATCACTTCGAAGTTAATGTGGCGATCCCGGCTGCGGCGGTCGGCAGAGTCGGGAAGTTGACCTCGTGAACAACGCCAGCCTCGCGCTTTGCGTCGGTGACCGGGTTGATGAGAACCTCGGCGGGCGGCAGCGCGAGCACGGGCGGTCCATGGACGAAGCGCTCGGGGTTGCGCGCGTGATGGCGCCGAACGGCCACAGTGGGGAGGGACAACGATATGAGCGACAGCATCCGACGGAACAAGCGAGCCCCGACGCGCACCGCGGCGGCACCGAAGCCGAAGGCCCGTGACGAAGCGGTCTCTTCCGACACGACCGAATCGCTGCCCAATGTCGATCAGTGGTTTCGCTCGAGCGACGATGTCCGCCTCGGCTTCGCCAGCGGCAATTCGTTCGAGCTGAAGCAGGTGCGTTACGCCGCCATCGGCAACATGGCGATCTTCGAGGGCGACATCGCGTTGGGAACCGTCGAATACATCGAGCGCGTGGCGCACGCCGTTTCCGATCCGGGAAGCGTGCCGCTGAACGGCGTCGCGATTACCGGCGAGCGCTTCCGTTGGCCGGGAGGCGTCATTCCCTATGTCATCGATCCCGGCCTTTCGAATCCGCAGCGCGTGCTCGATGCGATCGACCACTGGACGGCGCGCACGCCGATCCGCCTGGTGCCGCGCGAGGCGGACAACCCGGCACACCAGAACTACGTCTCGTTCGAGGAGCAGGACGGGTGCTGGTCAGAGGTCGGCATGCGCGGCGGCAAGCAGGTCGTGTCGATCGGCCTCAACTGCGGTGTCGGCCAGGCGATACACGAGATCGGCCATGCCGTCGGCCTGTGGCATGAGCAGAGCCGGGAGGACCGCGACCAGTTCGTGGAGATCCTGTGGGAGAACATCGTGTCGGGCCTGGAGCACAATTTCACCCAGCACATTTCCGACGGCGACGATGTCGGCACCTACGACTATGGCTCCATCATGCACTATCCAGCGCTCGCCTTCAGCGCCAACGGCCAGCCGACCATCGTGCCCAAGCAGGGCGTGGTGATCGGCCAACGCAACGGGCTCAGCGACCTCGACATCGCCGCCGTGCTCACCATGTACCCCGGCGCGCCGACGGCCCCGCAACCCCAGCCGCAGCCCGGCATCGAAGCCGGCACCCGCGGCGCGCACGTTCTCGGCAGCGTCCCGCCATTGGATACACGGCGCTGGATCACGGCCGATTGGCCGCTCGATGCAACGGTCGTCTGGAACATCGTTCCGGCGCCCACGTCGATCCGGGTGGAGTGGAACGTTGTGACCGAGCGCCAGGACGATGCGCTGCTCAAATACTACATCCATGTCCGCAACCTCAGCGATGAAACGGCGACCATCGAAGCGCGCTACCTCATCCTCTGATCGGCGGAGATTGGTCTCGTGCCCCATGTCACCGGTTTCGTTCGCCTCCCCCATCCGCTGGACGCACTGGTACGGTCGCGCCTGCACATCCGCGTCGAGGAGGTGGGACGCAGCGACGCGCCGGCCCGCCTTCTCGGCAGCACCAGCATCGATACGGTTTCTCCCCGCGAGCTTCGGTCCGGCTGGGTACCGTTCGGGCTCGATGTCGCGGACCCTGGCCCCGGAGACTGCGCGATCCGCGCCCACCTGGACATCGACCGTACCGGGATTGTCAAGCCAGGGGACTATGTGACCACCGAGCACATCCCCGTTCTTGACGATCGCCAGAAGGTTCCGCTGTTGGTTGCGGTCGAACCGGTGCGGCGCCGCTGAGGCCGGGTGCCGCAGCGGCCCCGGCCAGCCCCTCGGCCTTCTGGCGTGCTATATGGCCCAAAGCAGGCGAAGCTACCACCAGGTGCCATATAAGTACCAGCTTATGCATCTATGGCCCGGAACCTGGTTGCGGCGTCATGCCGCGGCGAGGAGCAAGCGTTTGGCGAGGTCCAGCTCGAAGGTGCCGCAGGGGTTGATGTGTTGGTAGATCAGGGGAGACAGGGCGCGCAGGTCCTCCGGGGTCATCCGCTCGAACCATCCGGGCTCAACGAGGATCTGCTGGAGCATTAGGGTGTTGACGTAGACCAGGCGTAAATATTCGGTCAGCCCATCTCTTTGGGCAAAAAGTACGGGACACAAGCCTGCAAGCGCACTTCTATCTGTCCGCCGAGGCGCTGGTGCGGTGGCTGAACGAGCAATTGGGTGGCCGGTCGGTAGCCACGCCCGTCCAGGCGTGAATCAGGGCTGTCTTGCCGTGATCGATTTGTCCCGCGGTCCGGACGTGATCATGAGGGCCGCTGTCCGCCGTCCTCTTGCCCCTGGAGTCTGACATTCGGGCAAGGTCTTGAGAAGAAAGCGGCGAGCCCGTCGGTGGCGGCTTGAGCGACAGCTCCTGGGGCTCAGCGGTCGGTCTCCGCCACAAGCCTAACATCAGCCTAGGATCAAAAGTGCCGTATTCAATACGCCCATCCACAGAGCCGCTTGTTGCGGAAAGCTAACACCGCTCCCTGCAGGCCGCGCGTGTCCGCTATGGGTAGTTTGCGCCCACTCCGGCGCCAAAAGCTGGGCGTCCGTTAAGCGTCCTTTGCGGTCAGTCGGAAGGAGGCCCCCGAGCGTCTCCTTTGGGTCGCAAGCGGCCATTGGCGGCGTCACCCAAGATTGGCGGCCCGGGTTGGGCGAGACGTGGACGGTGTCGATGCGCCCCGCCTGCGCTCAGCTACCGCTGACCGCGGTACCTGCGGCCGCGTTTACCCGCTCCCGCATTTCCTTGCCTGGCTTGAAATGCGGTAGATACTTCCCGGCTAGGGCAACCGGCTCTCCCGTCTTTGGATTACGTCCGATACGCGGAGGGCGAAAGCGAAGGGCGAAATTGCCGAAACCCCGGATCTCGATTCGCGCGCCCGCGGCTAACGCCTCCGTCATGCGCCGCAACACGGCGTTGACGGCAAGCTCTACATCTTGTCCTTCAAGATGGGGCTGCTGTTTCGTAAGGCGTTCGATCAGCTCAGACTTCGTCATTGTCCAGCTTCTTCATGAGACACCCGCTAGGGCACGAGCCCCAGTGTATCTGATCGTGTTACAACGGATATGTGAGGGGTTTGGTGAGATTGTGTTGGCAGGCAGTTCGTACGCCAGATAATCTGTTGCCGGCATAGAACTGACGCGCAAGGGGGGACAGGTGAACGAAGAGAAGCGAAATACGGGGCTTCCGTACGATTTCTCCGAGCTGCCGGAGGAGGAGCTGGAGCAGATCATCAAGACGGCAGAAAAGGAGATCGAGCGGCGTAAGGAGGTTAAGAGAGAGATAGCGCTCCATCAGGTGCTTGCGGCTGCCCAAGAGGCGGGGATGACGCCGGAGGAGCTCCTCCGCATGGCGACCGAGGCGAAGGGTGGACGACGGCGCCATGGCGGTGGCAAACGGGGCGCTATCGCGTGGCGGCATCCGGACGACCCCGGCAAGGTCTACCGCGGGGGCAAGAAGCCGGAGTGGCTGAAGGAACTCAAGGAAAAGGGGAGAGAGCCCGTGAAGGTGGAGTGAGCTGCCGGCACGATTGTATAAATGACCGTAGGTAGTTGCCCGAGACACCACTCCTCGCCCACATGAAGAAAGTCGGACGTAACGACCCATGTCCCTGTGGCAGCGGCAAGAAGTACAAGAATTGCTGCCTGCATGCTGCGCCCGCGGAGAATGCGCAAACGCCAGACAACGGCTCGGACGGGGCACTCAAAGCTTTCGAGTGGCTCACGAAACGCTACGGCAAGGCGGTTCGCGAGGCGATCAACGAGGAGTTCTTGGGGACTCTTGAGGGTGCGGAACAGAAGGCGTTGCAAGAGCTAGAGTACGATGCCTTTGCGAGCATCATGTTCAATGCCATGGAGTGGTTGCTCGCAGAAGGTACGCTCGAGCTAAGGGGCGAAGAGCGGCCCGTTAACGCGCTCCTGCTTGGACAGGGTGGCCCCTTGCTCACGGTCGCGCAACGGCAGTGGCTCACGCTCTTGGCCGATCGACCGTTGCGGCTGTACGAAGTGACTGAGGTGTCCCCGGGAGAGTCCATGCGGCTGCGGGATCTCACCTTTCCGGACAGCGCAGCGGTCGTGGTCAGGGAAAAAAGCGGCTCAGAACAGATGGTGCCGTTCGACGTGATCGCGGGCCGGGTGCTTCCGATCGACGATCATTTCGAGCTGTCTGGCGCCGTCTATGCCATCCCGAGGTATCGCGCCTTGGACTTGCTTGTAGACCTTCACCGCGAGCTCGAGGGCGTCGCGCCCGACTCGCCCGAGGGGCGGGAGATCCCAAGCTTCATCATCCGGGAGTTTTGGCTGCAGTTGTTCGTTCAGCCTTTCCAGATGCCAACGCTGATCGACCGCTCGACCGGTGATCCCATGCTCTTCGTGACCGACCACTACCGGGTTCGCAACTGGGATGCACTGGAGGGGGCGCTCGCGCAACAAGCGGATATTGAAGGAAGTCGCCAAGAAGGGTGGCACCGCCTGTTCACAAGTGAGGATGGATTTACCCGCAATCGCCTCACGCTCGAAGCGGGGGATCGCCCGGATCGGCTCAAAGCGTTCTATCGCACGCAGCGCTACGCGGATGAAGGGCGGCCTTGGCTCAAAGAGACCGCGGGCGACGCACTGGTCTTCCTCAGCCGAGAGATCTCCGATCCGGTCGGACGGCTTCGGAACCCAAAGCCCGGGGATTCCCCGAAGTCGCCACCTCCGCTCGACATCCCACCGGAGGAGGTCGCCGAGGCCTTGCGTCAGCATGTCCGCAAGGTCTATGCGAACTGGGCCGACGAACCGTTACCCGTGCTCGACGGCAAGACGCCGCGCGAGGCAATCCGAACCCGACCGGGGCTCGAACAGGTCAAGTTCCTGCTGCACACCTACGAGCACGGAGAAAGAACGCAGGCTGAGAACCAACACCGACCCGCCGTGTCCTACGACTTCCTGTGGCGCGAGCTGGGGATTACACCATAAGCAAGCGCTTGTCACTGAGCGTTCTATAAGCTTTGAGAAGCCGACAGGGGAGAGTGCCAGTGAAGGTGGAGCAGCCATGATCGACATGATGCGCAGCAGGAAGCTCTCCCTGGATCTCTCGGCCGTGTCCGACCAGGAACTATAGCGCATCATCGCGACGGCCTTCGAAGAGTTCGAGCGGCGCGAGGAACTCCGGAAGCAACGGGCGATCGAGACGGTGCTTGTGACCGCGGCGGAAGCAGGGATGTCCGCGAAGAAGGGGTTTTTGGCCCAAACCGCCAAAAATATGCAGTAGGATTTGGCCACCGCAGCGCTTAGAGGGATACAAACACGCAAAGTTCGCTTTGTATTTCAGATCGTTGCCGCGGTCCGATGCGAGTATTCTACCGTCGGCAACCTCGCTGGGTCGCAGTAGAGTACACCGCTAATGGGGCATAAGTCGGCCTGCGAACCGGGTCATCAAGCACTGATGCCTCTCTGTGCAAGCCAGTAAGTGTCTGATTTGACGTGACAGATGAATGGTGTGAAATAGGCGCCGTTCTTAGTGCAGAAAATTGGCGGTTTGGGCCAAAACCCCCGAGATCTTCCGCGCGGCCTGGGGGCTCTTCGAGGCAAAGGCGTGGGCCGGCCGCCCGGTGCGTCTGATCGGGGTCGGGCTCTCAGGCTGGCGCGAGGAGGTGGCGCTGCAGCCCGACCTCTTCGCCTGCGCCCCGGTGGAGCCGGCCCGGGCGGACGAGCGTCTGGATGCCACGCTCGATGCCATCCGGGAGCGGTTTGGGCCGGGCTGCATCCAGCGGGGGCTTCCCCGGCGCACGTAGCAGGCGCTGGTGCCTTGGGATGCCCTGCGCAAGCGCCTCCGGGCCGCAACCTGCGCGCTCGTCGCGCGGCGGCTTCCCGAGCGCCCAATCGCCGTCGACAGACCGAAGGTGCGCGAACGTCTCGTCCTGGCGGCCTGCCGCGCTTGTGCCGGTGTCCCCCGGGCGATCACCGAGAGGCATCCTGCGGGGCTCGCGGGGAGGCGCCGGCATGCGAGAGGCTCGGGTTGAGCGGCTGGGCTTTGGCGGGCGCTAACCCACCTACCGCTGTTCGGCGGCAAAGGGCGGCTCGACAGGCAGACCCGGGCACGGTGCTTATTGGTGGCGGCGCAGACACTGTGCAGCTTGTATTTGCACCGTTCCTAA
>Ga0315556_1001235_pt1 | contig 15604 bp, 10 predicted proteins | sample SalMarSW160310MG_FD_202112 | JGI IMG/M metagenome (GOLD analysis project Ga0315556, IMG submission 202112) | Salt marsh sediment microbial communities from the Plum Island Ecosystem LTER, Massachusetts, United States - Salt Marsh Sediment SW1603-10 ...
CCTTTGCGGCACTGGAGCAGGCGCGCTGCGAAGCATTGGATGCGGGCCGCTTGGCCGGTGTGGACCGAAATCTCCGGGAATCACTCGAGCAACGCTGTCGCGCACAGGGTTGGGAAAGGGAAGAGCGTTGGGAATCGGTGCCCTTGCCCGAGATCCTGGGATTGCTTGCCCGAGAAGCCATGACGGGCTTGCCACCGCCGGACGTTGCCGAGGGCCTGCTGAGGCTCTGGCGCCCCCGACTCCAGGCCAGGATCGGGGTCCACCTGAGAAATCTGACCTCCAGCCTGTCCGACTCCATGGCCTTCACGGAGATCGCCCTCGGGCTGCTCGGCGAGCTCGGCTTGCGTGTAGATCCCGACACGGGCGGAGACATCCCAAGCCCTTTCCGAGCCTTTCGGCGCGCCGGGGACGGGGGTGAAGAGGGTCGGGGTGCGAAGGAGGGGGGGGACCTCTCCAGCTCGCCGCCGCTCCCCGCAGGGGAATCGAATTCGCAGGAGACGAGCCTCGAATGTCTGCCGGACGATGGGGAGGATGCGGCCGATTCGACAGGCGACGGCAAGGGATCTCAGCAGGGGCATCTGGTCCCCACGCTTTCGGAATCGGACGGACCCTCGGCCATGCAATTCGGGTCCGATGCATGTCCTTACCGGGTATGGGACAGGCAGTTCGACCAGATCGTCGACGCGCAGGATCTCTGCGACGACGAGGAATTGTCGCGCCTGCGCTCGGAGCTGGACCGGGAGTTGGCTCCGCTGCGCAACCTGGTGGGACGGCTGGCGAGTCGCCTTCAGCGGAAATTGCAGGCCCGCATGGCCCACGGCTGGCTGTTCGACCAGGAGGAGGGTCAGCTGGATACGGCGCGTCTGGCCCGAATCCTTGCCGATCCCACCCACCCCTTGACCTGGAAACGGGAGCGAGACATCCCCTTCAGAGACACGGTCGTTACTCTGCTGATCGATAACTCGGGATCGATGCGCGGAGACCCCATTCGAATCGCCGCCCTGAGCACGGAGATACTCGCCCGTACCCTGGAACGGTGCCAGATCCGGACCGAGATCCTAGGGTTCACCACCCGTGACTGGATGGGGGCACGCCCGGCCAAGCAATGGCGTGCCCAGGGTCGAAGATCCGACCCGGGCCGCCTGAACGAGCTGCGTCATATCATCTACAAGTCTGCGGACACACCTTGGCGGCGGGCGCGAAAGAACCTGGGCCTGTTGCTGCGCAAGGACCTGCTCAAGGAGAACATCGACGGCGAGGCCCTGCTCTGGGCGAGCGGTCGCTTGCTGGCGCGTCCGGAGCGACGGCGCATCCTCATGGTGATCAGCGATGGCTGCCCCTTGGATCATGCCACACTGGATGCCAACCCCCCGGACTTCCTGGAGTGTCACCTGCGCGAGGTAATCGCCCATATCCAGACGCGCGGTGTCGTCGAGCTGCTGGCCATCGGGATCGGGCACGATGTGACCGACTACTACCGCCATGCCCTGATGCTGGACGACGCGGAAGGTCTCGGCGGTGCCATGATCGAGCAGCTGTGCGGGCTGCTTGTGCCTGTGAGGGGCTAGGGCAGGATCTCGATGGGGGTGCCGTTCGCCGTGTAGCTCCAGATCTCGTCGATGGCGAGATTGGATACGGCGATGCAACCTTGGGTCCAGTCTTCGCGGCTGATCTCCTTCCGCAATGCGTTGTTGGATCCGCCGCTGGGCTGCCCATGGATCATAATCATGCCGCCCGGATCGACGCCGCGACGGTTGGCGTGGAGCCTGTCCTGGTAGCTCGGGTAAGAAACGTGCAGGGATTTTCGGAACTTGCTGCCCGAGTTGCGCCAATCGAGATAGTATCGGCCTTCTGGGGTACGACCGTCCCCCTGGCGCTGCTTGTGTCCCCGGGGTCGGAAGCCGAGGGAGATGCGGTAGGCGCGAAACGGCTTATCCTTCTTGACCAGATACAGCTTGCGCTCGGCCTTCTTGATCACGATCTTGTCGGCGAACAGCCGACCAAATTCCCGTTTCTCGGCCTCCGTGACCTCCCGGCCCTGCTTGGTCAGGAAATCCGGCATATAGGACATGGCGTTGGTTGTTGCGCTAACGCCGATAAGGACGAGGAAAAGGAGCCGACCCAGGGTTGTCCGGAGCATAAAACAACGACCCGCACTTTATTCGGTTCGCGGAATTCTAGCGAAAGTCAGCGGCTGAGATCCAGTCCGCCTCGACTCTTCGAAGCAATAGAACGACATCGTGCTTTTCCGGCAACAATCAGCTGTCCGCCCATGATTGATCCTACAAAGAACAGTTGAACCGCAGAGACACAGAGAACGCAGAGTGAGATCAGGGAGATAGGCACGTAAGTCCGTCGCCCTGTCGGTGAATGGATTCCATCAGGCAACGCATTGTTTCATTGGCGTTTATTCGCGTTCATTCGCGGTTGACTGCCGGATCCAGGTTGATCGCCGGGGCCCGCTTCGACCTTGCTGGCTGTGCGGTCCAGGTCCTCGAGGTGTGCGAGCTTTTCGCGGATTCGGATTTCGAGGCCGCGGTCTACGGGCAAGTAGTACCTGGGGTGTCCGAGCTCCCGAGGAAAGTAGTCCTCGCCAGCCGCGTAGGCTTCCGGCTCGTCGTGGGCATAACGGTAGCGCTTCCCGTACCCCAGCTCCTTCATCAAGCGGGTAGGGGCGTTGCGCAGGTGGACCGGGACATCCAGGGAGCCGGAGCTGCGGGCGTCATCTAGGGCCGCGTCCCAGGCCTTGTAGACGGCATTGCTCTTGGCGGCACAGGCCAGGTAGACGACGGCCTGGGCGATGGCCAGCTCTCCCTCCGGGCTTCCGAGGCGCTCCTGCACATCCCAGGCATTCAGGGCCAGCTGCAGGGCTCTTGGATCGGCATTGCCGATGTCCTCCGAGGCCATGCGCACTACGCGCCGGGCGATGTAGAGGGGATCACAGCCGCCGTCGATCATGCGCGCCAGCCAATAGAGGGCGGCATCCGGGGCGGAGCCGCGCACGGACTTGTGCAAGGCCGAAATCTGGTCGTAGAAGACATCGCCGCCCTTGTCGAAGCGGCGGACTTGACCGGCGATCAGCTCGGCTACCACCTCGGCACCGATCTCAGTGCCTTCTGTCAGGTCAGCCGCCAGCTCCAGTAAGTTGAGTGCACGCCGGGCGTCTCCGTCGGCCGCCTCGGCGAGGAGGCGTCGCTGCTTCGGCTTCAGGCTCAGCCCCCGACCTCCCAGTCCATGCTCGGGATCCGTCAGGGCGCGGTCGAGGACCTGCTCCAGATCTTGCGTTTGCAGGGGCTTGAGCACATAGACCCTGGCCCGGGACAGGAGGGCGTTGTTGAGCTCGAAGGACGGATTTTCCGTCGTCGCGCCGATGAAGATCAGGGTTCCCTCCTCCACGTGGGGGAGGAAGGCGTCCTGCTGGGCCTTGTTGAAGCGGTGCACCTCGTCGATGAAGAGGATGGTGCCGCGCCCCTCCTGCTCGCGGACCCTGTGTGCCTCGGCCACGGCCTCGCGAATGTCCTTGACGCCGGAGAGCACCGCGGAGAGCTTGAGAAAGCGGGCCCCGGAATAGGCGGCCAGAAGGCGTGCCAAGGTCGTTTTGCCGGTACCCGGCGGCCCCCAGAAGATCATGGAGTGGGGCCGATCCGCCTCGATGGCCTGACGCAGCGGCTTGCCGGGTGCCAGGAGGTGTGACTGCCCGCAGATCTCCTCGAGGGTGCGCGGACGCATGCGGTCGGCCAGCGGTGCCGCCGACGGCCTGGAGAACAGGCTGGGCGAGGATCTCGGCACCTCGGATTACCCTCGGACGCGAGCCTCGCAGTCCTGTGAAATCCTGCCTTTTGCGTTAATCGAACTGGAGAAAATTTCCGCCTGTCGGCTGCTTGAATCGGAACAGCTTGTCGTCGAGGGTGGGATTGCGCTTGGTCCCCGTGAAGGTGAAGCGTGTGAGCTGACCGAAGCTGTCCTCCATCAACAAGGTGTCGAGGCGTTCTCCAACGAACCCGATGCGGATCCGCGTCACCTGGGAATCCTTGGCCTTGGGCTGCAGCTCCACCCACTCGCGCTCATCGCCGTTGCTCCAGGGGGAGACCTTGAATTGGCGCTCGATAGGCTCTTCCGATGTCAGGAGCTGGGCCGGTGTGCCGTCGAGTGCCTTGCCCTCGCTCTGGTGGGAGACCTGATCCAGCTCCAGGTCGTGCAGCCAGACCTGCTTGCCGTCGGCGACGATGAGCTGTTTGATCGGTGCATCGTACTCCCACCGAAATTTCCCGGGGCGCTTCAGATAGAGGGTCCCTTGTGACTCCATCATCCGTCCGCCGTCGGCGCTCAGGGTGGTTTGTTGGAAGCGTGAGCTCAACGATCGCAAGCCCTTGAGGTAGCTCTCCAGCCGCTGGGCTCCCGTCGTGGCATCCACGGCTCCGGACAGGGCCAAGAGAAGCAACGCCGAGCAGAGGTAGGTGAGTGTGAGCCATCCGCCTCGATACTCGTTGCCCGCCCCTGGCGGCACCCGCTTTTCGGTCATCCGCATCGCATGCTTTCCGTCAGATTGTCTCTTCCTGCATTAGAACGGCAAAGGGGCCACGAGTGCAAAGGTCGTTTCGGGGCCAAGCCGGCCCGGGGTGTCGGTGGTCGAGAAGGCAAAGCGTAGGCAAGGGTCCTCTCGGAGAACGGCCTTTTCCGGACTCAATCCTCCGGCGGAGGCGGAGCCAGGACCTCCCGATTGCCGTTGGTCTCGGCGGGTCCCACGAGGCCGATGCGCTCCATCTCTTCGATCATGCGGGCGGCCCGGTTGTAGCCGATCTTGAGCCGCCTCTGGACACCGGAAATGGAGGCGCGCCTGGTCTCGGTGACGATCTGCACCGCCTCGTCGAATAGAGGATCCTGGTCCTCGACGTCACCGCGGGGCTCCGGATCGATTCCCGGAATGACCTCTCCCGAATCCTGCAGGACGACGTCGATATAATCCGGCTCACCCAGCTGCTTCAGGTACTCCACGACCCGGTGCACCTCCTGATCGTCGACGAAGGCGCCGTGCACCCGCTGCGGGATACTGGTGCCTGGCGGCAGGTAGAGCATGTCCCCCCAGCCGAGGAGCTGCTCGGCGCCCATCTGGTCGAGCACGGTCCGCGAGTCGATCCGCGAGGACACCTGGAAGGCCATGCGGGCCGGGATGTTGGCCTTGATCAGGCCCGTGAGCACGTCCACCGAGGGGCGCTGGGTGGCCAGCAGCAGATGGATGCCGGAGGCCCGTGCCTTCTGTGCCAGCCGGGCGATGAGCTCCTCGACCTTCTTGCCCACGACCATCATCATGTCCGCCAGCTCGTCGATGATGACCACGATGAAGGGCAGGTGGCCGAGGTGCGGGACTTCCTCCTCCGCTCCGTCGATGCCGAGCCCGCCGTGCTCGGTGACGAAGAGCGGATCGGGGATCGGCTCCCCGGCCGCTTCCGCGTCGGCGACCTTGCGGTTGTAGCCGCCGATGTTCCGCACCCCCACCTGGGCCATCAACCGATAGCGGCGCTCCATCTCGGCCACACACCAGCGCAGGGCATTGGCGGCCTCCTTCATGTCAGTCACCACGGGCGTCAAGAGGTGCGGGATGCCTTCGTAGACCGAAAGCTCCAACATCTTGGGGTCCACCATGATCAGGCGTACGTCCCGCGCTGTGGACTTGTAGACCAGGCTCAGGATCATGGCGTTGATGGCCACGGATTTTCCCGATCCGGTGGTGCCGGCGATCAATGCATGGGGCATGCGTGCGAGGTCCGCGCAGACCGGCTTCCCGGCGATGTCGGTGCCCATTGCGATGGTCAGCGGCGCCTTGGCGTTTTGATAGACCTGGGAGCCCAGGATTTCGCTCAGGAAGACGGTCTCCCTCTGCTCGTTGGGGATCTCCAGTCCGATGACGGACTTGCCGGGGATGATCTCCACCACGCGCACGCTCACGGTCGACAGCGACCTCGCGAGATCCTTGGCCAGGCCGGTGATCTTGCTCACCTTGGTCCCGGGCGCGAGCTGTAGCTCGAGGAGCACGACCACCGGTCCGGGATGTGCCGCAACGACCTCGACCTTGACCCCGAAGTCCCCGAGCTTGATCTCGACCTGGCGCGAGAGCTCCTCGATGGCCTCCAGCGTGTAGCCCTTGCCGCTCTTGCGCGCGGGGTCGAGGAGCTCCAGGGGTGGTCGCTCGTCCGAGCCCGAAAATTCCGGGAGCTGAAGCTGGCGTTCTCCCTCGGGCTTCCGGCTCTTGGAGGGCTTGGTTGCCTTTGCCGGGCGCCGGGGCTTCGTCGTAGAGACGGCACCGGTCGTTACTTCTGTCTCCTGTGTCGTCCCGAGATGGTAGGGCTCGGACGCGGGCAAAGCCTCGAGCAGGGCAGGCTCCTTCTCGTGCCAATCGTCCGGCTTGCTCGGCGTGTGCCGTCGCAGGGCTCCGGCCCCCCGTCCGGCCAAGCGGGTCAGTCCGAGGATGACCCCGCCCAGGACGTCCAGGGCCCTGAGCCAGGAAATACCCGTGAGCAGCCGTGAGCCACCGAGGAATAGGCCGAGCAGGAACAAGTTGGCCCCTTTGGGCCCGAAGGCGAGGACCAGTTGCTGGCCGATCAGCAATCCGAGGCCGCCGCCGCTGCCGTTGGGCAGATCAGCCCCCAGCTTCGGCAGGTGGGTGCTCGCGAAGGCGCATCCGGCGGCGAGGGTGAACAGGAAGCCGAACCAGCGCAGGGCCAGCTTGTGGAGCCGCGTTTCCGGCTGCGGCTCCGGCTTGCGAAAGACCAGATAGCTGCTGTAGGCGACCATAAGGGGGATGAGATAGGCGAAGTAGCCGAACAGGAAGAATGCAACATCGGAGAACCAGGCACCCGCCGGTCCGCCTGCGTTGCCCACCGACGCATCGTGGCCGACGTGGGACCAGCCCGGGTCGTGGGTTGAGTAGCTCGCCAGTGCCAGCGTCAGGTAGAGCGCCACGCAAATCAGTGCCCACATGGCCCCTTCGCGGATGCCGCGCTGGAGGTGATCACTGAATGTCATCTCGCCGATCCGAGTTGCCTGAGTCACAAATTCGCCCTCCGTATCCCGTTGGGGATTATACCGTTACGGGGGCTTCTTCGTGCAAACTGCAACGACGGGTCAGGTTATTGGGTGCGCAGGGCGGGATGGGCTATGATTCCACGGTCCAGGTTGACTGCCGCGGACAGGACGGGGTCAGAGCGCCAATCGGGTCGTGCCAGTCGTACCAACCAGGGGTAAAGGCTCGCGCACAAGGCACGCGAGGCGCTGCGTGGGACGGCCCCGGGCATGTTGGTAACGCTGAAGTGCACCACCCCGTGGACCAGATAGGTGGGGTTTTCGTAGGTCGTCGGGCGCGTCGTCTCCACACAGCCGCCTTGATCCACCGCGATGTCCGCGATGACGCTGCCGGGGGCCATGGATGCCACTTGGGCCGCCGATATCATCTGCGGCGCCTTGGCCCCCGGGACCAGGACGGCACCGATCAGCAGGTCGGCTCCGGTAACGGCCTCTTCCAGGCTGTCGGACCAAGGGTAGAGGGCGGTCACATTGGGTCCGACGCGGCGCATGGCCGCCAGTCGGTCGGGCTTGCGATCGAAGACGGTCACGAGTGCGCCTGTCGCAGCAGCCGTGTGCACAGCCGCCGAGCCGGCATTTCCCGCCCCCAGCACCACCACCCGACCGCGCTCGACGCCGGACAGTCCGCCCAGTAGGAGCCCCTTGCCGCCGTTGGGACGGTAGAGCAGGGTCGTTCCGTATTGAACCGCCAAGCGGCCCGCGATATCGCTCATGGGCGCCAGGATCGGCAGGCGGCCGGCCTCTTCCAGGGTCTCGAATCCGATGGCGGTGAGACCGATGGCCAGGAGCCGGCGCTGGAGCTCCGGAGCGGCGGCCAGGTGTAGAAAGGAGAACAGGATGTGATCCGCATGGAGCAGGTCCAGCTCCGGTCCCCAGGGCTCCTTGACCTTCACTACCAGATCCGCTTCGCCGTAAAGGCCGGCCGCGTCTTCCAGAATGACCGCGCCTGCACGTTCGTAATGGTCGTCCGGAAAGCCGCTGTCCTCGCCCGCACCTGCTTGCAGCAGCACCTGGTGTCCCAAGCGCATCAAATCGCCGCATGCCTCCGGAATGAGCGCGACGCGGGACTCCAGGGGCTTGGTTTCGCGTGGTACGCCGATGCGCATGAGTCGACCAGATTCGGATCGTTCTGCAGGTTACTCGCAGGATAGTCCGCTTTACCGCGATCTGCCCAGCCCGTACTATTCCATAGTCGTATCGCACCCTCTGCCGGGCGATCGACCGAGGCAGCTCGCATCCGATGCGACGCCAATTTCCGCCGCCCCGCTCAGCAAGCCGGATTCCGACCGCGCTCCCGGGGCGGTACCGAGCTTCCGGAGCATTATGACCATGAGCGAAACCAAGCATTGCCGTCTGCTCATCCTGGGATCCGGTCCGGCCGGCTATGCCGCGGCCGTCTACGGTGCCCGCGCCAACCTGAGCCCCGTGATCGTCACCGGACTGGAGCAGGGCGGCCAACTGATGACGACCACGGACGTGGACAACTGGCCGGGCGACCCGGACGGTGTTCAGGGCCCCGATCTGATGGAACGGATGCGCCGCCACGCCGAGCGCTTCGAGACGGAGATCGTCTTCGATCAAATCAACGAGGTCGATCTCTCCCAGCGGCCCTTTCGCCTGACGGGCGATTCCGGCACCTACAGCTGCGATGCCCTGATCGTCTGTACCGGCGCCAGCGCGCGGTACCTGGGGCTTCCGTCGGAGGAGGAGTTTCGTGGCCGCGGCGTTTCCGCGTGTGCCACTTGCGACGGCTTCTTCTACAAGAACCAGAAGGTGGCGGTCATCGGTGGCGGCAACACGGCCGTGGAAGAGGCGCTCTATCTCTCCAATATCGCCTCCGAGGTGACCCTGGTCCATCGCCGCGACGCCCTGCGCGCGGAAAAGATCATGCAGAAGCACATCCTGGAGAAGGCCGAGCACGGGAACGTGAAGATCGAGTGGGACCATGTGCTCGACGAGATCCTGGGAGACCCGACCGGCGTGACTGGGATGCGCATCAAGAACGTAAAGGACGGTTCCACCAAGGACATCGAGCTGATGGGCGTCTTCATCGCCATAGGACACAGTCCGAACACCGGGATCTTCGAGGGTCAGCTCGAGATGGTGAACGGCTACATCAAGGTCCGGAGCGGGACGGAAGGAAACGCCACCGCCGCCTCGGTACCCGGGGTCTTCGCCGCCGGTGACGTCATGGACCAGGTCTATCGCCAGGCTATCACCTCCGCGGGAACGGGCTGCATGGCGGCGCTGGATGCGGAGAAGTATCTGGACGCCCTGGAGAAGGGGTAACGGAGCTTCATCGAAATCGGTCCAGCAGCAGCTCGAGCGAGACCGCGAGGGAGGCCACGACCAGTACCGGCCGCACCAGCCGGGCTCCATGGCGCAGGACCAGGTGGGAGCCGAGCCAGGCGCCGGCGAGCTGACCGGCGCCCATGACCAAGGCGGTTGACCAGACCACGTGCCCAGCGGGCAGGAAGCAGAGCAGGGCGGCCAGGTTGCTGGTGAAGTTCAGCAGCTTGGTGTGGGCCGTGGCGCGGCGCAGACCATAGCCGAGCAGCGCCACGAAGCCAACGGCGAAGAAGGTTCCGGTCCCGGGACCGAAGAAACCGTCATAAAAGCCGATGACGGTGCCCACCGAGAGGGCGAAAGCGCCCTCCCCGATGCGGTGACGGGAGTCCAGGTCCGACACCCGCGGAGAGAATAGGAAGTAAAGGGCGAAGGTGATCAGCAGCAGGGGAATGATGCGCGCCAGCAGGTCGCTCCCCAGGCGCTGGACCAACAAGGCCCCGGCGGTGGCCCCGACAAAGGTGCAGACCACGGAGAAGGCTGCCCGACGCAGGTCGACAGCCCCCTTGTGGATGAAGTTGGCGGTGGCCGTGAAGCTTCCGAACACCGCCTGGGCCTTGTTGGTAGCCAGGGCCGAGACGGGGGGCAGCCCCGACCACAGCAAGGCGGGCACCGAGATCAGCCCGCCGCCGCCGGCGATCGAGTCCACCAGCCCCGCGAGCAGGGCGAGCACGAACAGGATGACTGCGGTATCCGCAAATTCCACAACTTCGCCGAGCTCAAGAATGGTCTGACAGAGTCATTACCATACCCGGTTTCCAGGACTTCGCTTGCTGCTCGATCGTGATGGCACCAGCGCAGTGAAGGCAGCTCTTGGTTTGCTCGCCTAAGATCTGTGCTCTAACCTGAGCCAATTGCGCTGGGTCGGGGATTCGCTCCCGAGCAGGCGAGAACCGTCACGAGTGGGCTAGGAGCTTTTGGCCGTGCGTCGAGGTAGACCACGGCCAAAGGGCAACAGCCGGAGCCCTGTGTACTTCATGCCGTTGCGGTAGAACATGGCGGCAGAAAGAAGCACGAACGCGATCACCGCCAGGGCCCCTCCGATGGGTCCCAGGACATTCACCAGCCCGGCGAGGAGAGCGATGAAGATCGCTCCCGTCCACAGATTCGATATGGCGAGCTTGGTGCCGTACCCCTCCAGATTGAGCAGCCTGATGCCGATCGACGCGGGTCCCTCGAGCATGCGGGCGACGATGAGCAGAATCAGCACCGGCCACTCCGACCGGTAGCTCGATCCGTAAAGTCCCAGCAACACCTGATTGAGAGCAAGGATGAGCGCGCCGATGGCGCCCGCGCACAGGAGGTGGAAACCGAGCACCTTGCCGATCAGCCGTTGCAGGTTGGCGGTCCGGTCTGCTCCCGCGACATGTGGTGCTTCCCGTGAGAAGTATCGCGTGATTGCCTTCCGCGGAATGAGGACGAACGAGGCCAGCGAAGAGGCCACCGCGTAGGCCGCCGCACTGGCGCTGCCGGACACGAGCCGTACGGCAATGACGTCGGCGGCATAGATCAGGACGCTGAGGAGGGCGCTGCCGCCGACCGGCAGTGACCCCAACAGCCAGGCCTTGATCCGGAAATGAGGGCGAATGCCGCGGATCTCGCGTTTCGCCTTGATCAGGCACCACCCCCCTTGGATCAGGAGGCATACGCCGGCCGCGAGACCCATGGCGGCGACCGCCTCGACCGCGAGCAGGCCCTTGTGCTTGTGCGGCAGCAACAGCGCGAGCAGCACGGTCAGGATCAGGATGAGCTGGTAGATAACGCCATTGGGTCCGGCGCCCGAAGAAATCAGCGTGTGCTTGTGGTAATTCAAATACGCGGCGAGCAGGATGATGAGGGCAAAGGCGGTTGCCATGTAGTAGCCGTCGCTCAGGCAGCGATGCGATGCCGTGCCCCGGATGAAGGGGACGACCGCATAGATTCCGACCACCGTCGTGACAGCCGTCGCCACCACGACGAGCAGGAGGATGGTGATCACGAATCCAAGCCCGAGGTCGGGCTTTCCCTCCCGCTCGTAGCGCGACAGGAAGTGCGGCAGGGTCTGCTGAAATCCCAGGAGGCCGATCAGGGACATCAGGTTGATCGTCGACAGAAAAAAGGAGAATGCCCCGTACTCGTCGGCGCTCATGTTGCGGGTCAGGGTGATATTGGCTAGCGAGGCAAGTGCCGTTCCAAATACGATCACCGGCAGCAGCCGGGCCATGATGGGCATCATGGCGTCGGCCTGATCTCCTGGGGGCGCGGATCCGGGTGTCGGGGTCATATGCGGTCGGAACGGATGGCGAGCATGAGCTGCACGAGCCGCCCGCCCGCCGCGGGTGGGCCGATGTCCGCTGCTGCTGCGGTCTTGCTGGGGTCCGACACGAATGTTGCAGGATCGCTTCTCTCGAATCCCGTGCGTCTGCCTCGCGGACCGCATCCGAAATTACCGGATCGATAACGTCCGGGCAACCCTGGTGAGCTGCCTGCTCAGGTGGAGTGCGCGGTATGACGTCGAGCAGCTTGTGATCCGGTCAGCCGCGCTTTGGCAGCGCGGGAGTTTCCCGTTACCCTTCGCCTGCGCGCCCGGTCCGGACTGCCCGAGCGATCGGTGTCCGCCCGCCGGCCGATTCCGTCCCTTGAGCCTGAGTCGCTGTTGCGGAGATTGCGATGAGATCGATACTCCCCGTTCTTGGTTTTTCCCTCGCCACGCTGGCGTCTTTCGCTCTGGCAGGACATACCGACCCGGGCCAGACCACCGAGGCGAAGAGCTCGCCGGCGGCCAGTGGTACGAGCCTGAGCTGGCCGGCGGGGTTGCCGGTCTACGACCAAATCCTCATCGTGGTCGAGGAGAAAAGGACTACGGCGAGGTCGTCGGTCGGGACTATGCACCCTACCTCAACAAGCTCAAGGCCGAAGGTGCCAGCTTTGCCAGGATGTATGGCGAGGAGCACTACAGCCAGGGCAACTACTTCTGGCTCTTCTCGGGGGACAACCAGACCGTCGGCTTCGTGGACCAGGTGCCGTCGGCGAAGACGAATCCGAGCTACCCCTTCACCACCCCCAACCTCGGCGCGCAGCTCATCGCCAAGGGGCTGTCGTTCAAGGGCTACGCGGAGAGCCTTCCGGAGATTGGATTCACCGGTGACGAGGTCGGCAACATCTACGCCCGTAAGCACGTGCCCTGGATCAGTTTCGCGAACGTCCCCAACGGACGGACGATAGCCACCTCATCGAACCTCAGATTCGCCGATTTTCCCAAGGATCCCGCGGGCTACGACGAGCTGCCCACTGTGGCCTTCGTCATCCCCAACCTCGACAACGACATGCACAACTGCGAGCCGGACCAGACGGAGGGCTGCGTTCGACGGGGCGACCAGTGGCTGCAGGAGAACATCGATCCTTATTACCAGTGGGCCAAGGAGCACAATAGCCTGCTGATCGTCACCTTCGATGAGAATGATGACCTGCGTAAGTACACTGGGCTCACCAATCCGGGAATCGACCCGACAGATCCCCAGGGTATCTGCCGGGTTGCCCTCATCGACCGCGAGCTCTGTGTCGATCTCGAAAACCGGGTCCTGACCATCTTCGCCGGTGCCCATATCAAGCCCGGCGAGTACCCGGAGGGCAGGGGCATTACCCACGTCAATATCCTGCGCACAATCGAGGCGATGTACGGACTGCCGAAGGCCGGCCGTCAGCAGCCGAACGCAGCCGGGATCGGCATGTCCGACGATTACCTGATCACCGATGTCTTCGAGACCCTTCCCTGAGGGCCGAGGCGAGAAAACCCTATTGTGGCAGATTCCTCCTTTCTCCTCGGACGGCCTGATCGGAATTCGCAGCTCATGATCAACGAGCACATTGTCCAGCTGAGAAAGCACACCTTCGCAGGAGTCGTCGGAAACCTCTTCGAGTGGTACGACTTCGCGGTCTTCGGATTTCTCGCCTCGGTACTCAGCGCGCACTTTTTTCCGACGCAGGACCCCTTGACCGGCCTGATCGAGACCTACGGCGTCTTCGCGGTCGGATATCTGATGCGTCCTTTGGGGGGCATCCTTTTCGGCCACCTGGGTGACAGGCTGGGGCGCAAGACGGCACTGCAGCTTTCCATGTTCCTGATGGCGGTGCCCACGGTCTTGATCGGTCTGCTCCCCACTTACCAGCAGGTCGGTGTGGGTGCGTCGATCGTGCTGATCCTTCTTCGGCTCGTACAGGGAATTTCCGTCGGCGGGGAGCTCATCGGCTCCGTGTCGTTTCTGGTAGAGACCGCCCCGCCGCGGAGGCGGGGCCTGCAAGGCAGCTGGAGCCTTTGCAGCGCGGTGGGCGGACTCCTGCTGGGGTCTGGTCTGACGGCGGCGCTCGAGCACTTCATCGGTCATTCGGCACTGCAGCTCTGGGGCTGGAGACTGCCCTTTCTGTTGGGGTTCTTCGTCCTTCTCGTGGGGCTCTGGCTACGCGCGAGAATGGCAGAATCACCGGAGTTTCTCGAGGCGAAGCAGAGGGGAGACCTGCGAAAGCTGCCCCTGCTGGATGTGCTGACGGTCATGCCGGGGCGCGTGCTCCGGTTGGTGGCCATCATCATCATCGTAACGAGCAGCACCTATATGCTGTTCGTGTGGATGCCCACGTATCTCGGCGAGATCCTGGTGCCGTCGTTGCCGCAGGCGTTGTCCATCAATACCCTCGCGATGACGGTGCTCCTTCTTGCGATCCCCGTCGCGGGCTGGCTGTCGGACCGCTTCGGACACCGGCGGGTCATTCTCGTCTCCAGCGTGCTCATGGGGCTCCTGGTCTATCCACTCTTTCTGGCGATCGATCGCGGTGATGCAGCGACCGTGCTCGCAGCCCAGATCGTCTTTGCTCTGCTGTGTGGGGGCCTTCAGGGACCCACGCCGGCGCTCATGGTGGAGATGTTCCCGCCGTGGGCCCGCTACAGCGCCCTCGGATTGGGGTACAACCTGACCATAGCCCTGTTCGGAGGCACCGCGCCCATGGTCGCGACCTGGATGATCCGGGGGACCGGCGATCTCGCGTCGCCCGCGATCTATCTGTTGGTCCTGTCCCTGGTCAGCTTGTATGCCTTGTGGACTTTGAAGCCGCTTTCCGCGTCGGAGACAGGGCCTTGGCTGGCTGCGGAAGCCGATTCCCCTAGCCTGTGATCGACCTGAATCCCCAGGAAGTCCCGCTGCGTGGCCTGACCCTGATCGAGGCCAGCGCCGGGACCGGGAAGACCTACAGCATCGCGACCCTCTACCTGCGCCTGCTGCTCGAAGGGCGGTTCGAGCCGGACCGCATCCTGGTGGTGACCTTCACCGAGGCTGCTACGGAGGAGCTGCGCGAGCGCATCCGCAAGCGGCTGGCACAGGCCCTCGGCTGGCTGCGGGGTGACGGCGGGACCACGAGGGACGAGGACCCGGCCCTTGCCGGCCTGTTGCGGGCGCTCCCGGATCGGGATGCGGCCTCGGCCTGGCTGGCCGATGCCCTGACCCGTATGGACGAGGCGGCCATCTTCACCATCCATGGGTTCTGCCTGCGCACGCTCCAGGACCAGGCCTTCGAGAGCGGCTCGGCCTTCGACGCGGAGCTCATCACCGACGAGAGCCGGCTGCGGGCCAGGGCCGTCGAGGACTTCTGGCGCCTGCGGGTCGCGGCTGCGACGGCGGAGGAGGCGGCCTGGGTGCGCGGGCAGTGGGCGACACCACAGGCCCTGCTTCGCGACCTGGAGCCCACCCTGACCCTGGACGACCTGCGGCTTCTGCCCGAGGTGGACGAGGCGGAGGTCGCGGGGGCGCGCGGGGAGCTGGAGCAGGTCTTCGGGCAGCTGCGCAGACTGTGGCGGGACGAGGGAGAGGCGGTCGCGGAGATCCTCAGCTCCAGCGCCGCCCTGAACCGGCGCTCCTATAACAAGAACGTCGTGGCCAAGGCCATCGCGGCCGCCGAGGCGTTGGCCGCTGCGGACGAGCCCCCCGACGAGCTGCCGGAGGGCTTCGACCGCCTGACGCCCGCCATGCTCGAGCGCGGCACCAAGGAGGGCCAGGCACCGACGGCGCACCCCTTCTTCGACCTCTGTGGGCGCTATCCGGAGCTGCTCTCCCGGCTCCGGGTACGCGCCAAGGCCCTGTTCCTGACCTCCGCGCGGCGGCATGTGCGGGAGGCCCTGGAACGGAGCAAGAGGGACGAGGGCCTCTGGTAC
>Ga0315556_1001236_pt1 | contig 15603 bp, 15 predicted proteins | sample SalMarSW160310MG_FD_202112 | JGI IMG/M metagenome (GOLD analysis project Ga0315556, IMG submission 202112) | Salt marsh sediment microbial communities from the Plum Island Ecosystem LTER, Massachusetts, United States - Salt Marsh Sediment SW1603-10 ...
ATTGCGGAGCCGATCCGGTGACCTGCCGAGGCGCCGAGCCCAACGGCAGAGAGAGGGTCTACACGGCAACACAGAGGAGCCCAGTACTCACGATTGCCAAGCAAACCGAACGACAGTAAAGCAGGTCGAACCAGCGCCGGCAGAACCCACGAATGTCCGGGGGCCGGAGGCACGAAAAAGAGATTGGGAGCTGGCGCACATGAGCCATCATGGCCCGTATCGCAGGTCGAAACCCACCCGGAGGGCAGATACACGTGAGCAGCCGAGCTTACGCACCAAAGAACGGAGGGCAAACAAATGAGGAGGAGTCCGTACGGGATGTTCGATGAGTCTATACTGCCACCTAGGCAAAGTCGCTCCTTCCCGTACTTTTTTTGCCAGAAATCGCACAGGCGGGCGGCAGTAACATGAACGTACCCGAATTGAACAAATCGGCTCTAGCACACGATTACGCCTTGCTCGAATCCATTCGCACTGAGGTAAGAGCACTTTTGAGCCAGCGCTCGGACCTGGCCGACTGGCAACAGGCGGCGGCCGTGAAGGAGAAAACCCTGCGCCTGGCACACGATATCCGCAACCCGCTGGCGACCATACAAGCCGTCTGCGGCAACCTTCTCTTGGAAACTGAGGATCCCGAAAAGCGAGAACGTCTGCAGTTGATCAACAGCCAGGTGGAAAGGTTGGCCTCCTTCCTTTCGGAATCCGTCGATGCGGCCGCAAGCCCCGACGAGCCCCCAATTTCCGTGAACCTGGAGGATCTCGCCGCCTCGTTGGTCAACCTGCTGCAGTACCAGACCGACGACGACCTGGTGTTTCGTGTTCAGGTCGAGCCGGGTCTTTACTGCCGGCTTCCCGAGCGAGGCCTGTGCCGTAGCCTGTACGAGCTCTTGCGCAATGCGGCGGACGCCGTTACTGGGCAAGGCGATGCTCAAGTCCACTTGGCTTGCCGCCGAGAAAACACTCATGTCGAGGTCGAGGTGGCGGACAACGGACCGGGCCTGCCGCCCCAACTGGTCCAGAGAGGACTCCAGGTCTACGCCGCGGCCACACCTGCCGTCGGGCTGTGCACCGTCGAGCGCTTCGTTGGCAGCCTGGAAGGTCGACTCGTGCTCGGCAAATCGGCAAGCGGCGGCGCTCTGGTGCGCATGATTCTTCCGGTCGACTGCCTCCGTCCAGGGCAATCCCAAGCCCCGCAAGCCCACGGCTAATCCTGGGTTTCTTTTGTGGGGGACAGCAGTCGTCTGCGCGGCTCCGCTCGAAATGCCAGTCCATCGTCCGCCAGATCGACAACTCGCCCGCGCAGGTCCGGCGGCGGGCGCTCACCGCGATAGGGGCGCTTTCGCCGTGCGAGCTCCCGTGCCACGTCGGCGGCGACCGGGACACCCTCGCGGGCAGCGCCAGCACCAAGAAGTCGCTGCGTTCGGAGTATTTGCGAAAGGACTCGGGCAACAACCGGCCAGACCCGGGCCAACAGGAATGCATGCGAGGATCCGCTTCCGGTATCGTCGACTGCACTCCCGCGCATAGCCTTCCGCTGGAAATCCACCGGTGATCGGGGGGATATCACCAAGGGGTGAGCATGATCAGGTTCTCGCGCTCCCCCAATCGTTTCTTTATCGAGCTCCGGGGAACAGAACTTGCTGCTTCCATGTCGAGCGGCAAGACCGACGGAGGCTGACAGAAGATGACAACCAAGAAATCCGCAAAGGAGGGATCTCGCCATCCCCTGTCCGCGAGTGCAAGAGTCCAAGGAGCGGGTGCTCAACGCCGAGATTCTCCTGGAGCCCCCCGCAGACGGAATCCGGATCGAGCTGGTGCGGGACCGCAACATCCAACCCTTGCCGGACCTCGACCCCCTGCCGGACCGACTCGAGCCCAGGGTGCTGCTCGCGGCCGGCGACGATCTATCCACCGAGGAGATCCTTTCCGCCGGCGCCCAAGCCCTGCCATTGCGCAGCAACATCCCGGAGATCAGCCGCTACCTGTTCAGCCGCCTCGACCCGAACGCCGATGAGCGCGCCATGACCTATCGCGCCGAGGGCTCCGCCATCGTTGCGGGCACCAATTGCGGATAGGGATCGAGCCGAGAGCACGCGGCACTCGTGCCTCGGTACCTGGATATCCGTCTGGTGCTGGCTGTGGGCTTCGCCCGGATCCAATGGCAGAACCTGGCCACCTTCGGCATCCTGCCCCTGTGCTTCGCCGATCCGGAGGACCGCCGCAAAATCGAGTCCGGAGACCGACTGCTGCTCACCGACGTCCGCAAAGCCCCGCGTACGGGGCGCACGCTGTAGGTCGAGAACCTCGGCAAGAACTTGCATTTCACTCTGGCGGGACCCGAGCGCGCGCCAGGTAGAGGCGGTGCTGGCAGGTAGCTTTATCAACGTCGTGCGGGCGAATGGCGGATAGACCTTACGAGGAAATTCGCGAAGCGCATTTGCCCCCTCTCCCTTCCTGGGAGAGGGTTGGGGTGAGGGTACGATCAGGGGCGAGGCGACCTTTCATGCTGCGGGGTGGCTCGACTCGCCCCATGATCGTTAGCCCCTGAAGTTTCCCCGGTCCGACGCTCGCTCGACCGATTGGTCGTTAAACCAAGCCAGCGCCTTACCCTTGTTCACCCAGGTGAAATGGCGCACATCGATTCCCGGTAGGCGGTTTCCGGCCCTCGCGATCGACCTCAGCCAGTCCTCGTTTGCGACGATGGCCTGCTGCCGCCCGGTGCTGATCAGCCGCCGCCGGACGACTCTCCTCGATTCGCGGAGCCGCGGCTCAGGGACAACCACTTGAGCACATCCTCCCGAGTGACCATCCCCAACAAGCGGCCCTCCTCTACGACCGGTAACTGGTTGACCGAGTACTGCGTCAAACGGTCCAGCGCCTCACTCGCCTGGTCCGTGGGCGACAGCGTTTGCAGCCTCTCGAGTGGGATCATGACCTCGCCCACACGCATCCCGGCACGTCGTTCCCGATCGATGCTGCGCACGTCGGCGAGACACACCAATCCACGCAGTCGGCCCTCATCGATGACGGGAAAGACCCGCTGGCTACTGCCCAACAGGTAGTTATCTACGAAGTCCTGGATGTTCAGGTCGGTTGTCATGTGCGCTGGGTCGCGATGCATGACTCGGGTCACCGGAAGGTTGCCCAGGCGTTGCTGCAGCATCACCCGCCGGTAGCTCATCATCGCCGCATTGTTGAGGAACCAGCCGATCAGGGCGATCCAGAGACCGCCCACCGGCCCAGCGCCGAAGACAGGCACTCGAACGCCCAGGATCATCGCAAATCCGGATGCGATCAGGAGCCAGGCAAAGCCCTGACCGAAAGCCGCCGCCCAGCGCGTAGCCCGTACGAGATCCCCGGTCATCCACCAAAGAGCTGCCCGCAGAACGCGACCCCCGTCCAAGGGAAATCCCGGCACCATGTTGAACAGCCCGAGAAGTATGTTGACCGGACCCAGCCAGAAAAGAACGGTGGCCAACGGACTGAGCGTCGAAAGCATCTTCACCGGTTGCTCCGGATCGATCTCGATCGGGCCAGTGACGATCCTGGCCAGATAGAGGAAGGCGAATCCCAACACCAGGCTGGTGAGCGGGCCGACGATGGCCATGCCCAGCTCTGAGCGCCAGGTCCGCGGCTCCTCTTCGAGGTGGGCCATTCCGCCGAACACGAATAGGGTGATCTGCTCGATTCGTAACCCCAGGCGGCGGCCGACCAAGGCGTGAGAGAGCTCATGGGCCAGCACCGAGGCGAGAAAAAGCACCGACGACGCAGCCGCCGTCGCCAAGATGGTGCCGTTCCCCCATTGCGGATGCCAGGACGGAAAGACCCCGGCACTCAGAATCAATGTGATGAGGGCGAAGATGATCAACAGGCTCCAGTCGAGTGTGATGCTGATGCCGCCGATCCGGCCCAGTCGCAGGCCGCGCATTCCCGATCCTTCCCGACCGGCACCGGTCTCCAAGCGAATTTCCTGGCTCACTTTTTCCTCCTTCGGGGGCTATTGCGGGTCAGTGCCTTGCACCGCTCGGCGTTGGTGGTCGTTCTTGCCCGAGTCTCGACGCCGGCTTCGGTCTCGGGGCGGCTCGCCGACTGCTTCTCGCAGGAAATTCTGCTTCACCAGGCTTCCGCTTCCGGCCAGGTGCAACCAGTCGGTTACGGTCTGTGCAAGAAGAGTGCGCAGGGCGAATGCCGACCTCCTGGTCCTCGCCCGCACCACATCTGGCCAACGCATTGGCCGGCGTCGCCTCGGGTCCGATCGGTGAGATCGGGAACGAGCCCGTCGCAGGTCGAGCCGAGTAACCAAGGCCGAAGAAACAGCCTAGGCAATCGCTTGATCGTTGGGTCTCCTGCGTCGGAGCCGGTTGGAATCACCCGCGCTCGCCGGATACCTGATTATCGGCCCGAACACGAAGGACCAGGCCGTCCCTGCCGGTGATGCGAACGACCGATCCGGCTTCGAGCCGCGCGTGCTGATCCTCGGAGATCGCTGCCCAGATCTCACCCTGTACCCGGACGCTCCCGCTCGGTGCCACTCGCTCGGTGCAGATGCCGACACGCCCCACGGGATCACGGATTCCGAGCCCCCCTTGATCCATGTAAGCACGCCACGTCAGCGGAAAGAGCACGAGGTCCTTCCCCACCCAGGCGATCCCCATGGCCCAGAGCGCCCAGGTCGGAACCTCGAGCCAGGCCTTGATGCCGATCAGAACCGCAGCGGCGAGGATCCAGCCGGGCACTTGCAGCAACGCATAGCGAAGCACAACTCTCGCATCGGGTCGTTCCTGCACCTTACGGCCGGCGATCCCCTCGACCGGCTCTCGCTCTTTCGGGCGGGTCATCTGCGCACAGCGACATTCGATCAAGAGGACACGAACGGCATCATCCTGCGCAGCACTCCGTCCTTCAGCACCAGGGCGTGGCGCAAGGCCGCCGCCACATGGAGCACTATCAGGGTGATGAGAACGAAGGCGCCGGTCTCGTGTAGCATCGAGATGCGGCTCTGCAATACCTCGCTCTTTTGGATCACCGCCGGAAGCTGCGCCCCGAAAAAGGGGACCGGACTTCCGTGGGCGCTCACGAGGAGATAGCCGCTGATGGGCAACCCGATGAGCAGGATGTAGAACAACCAGTGAGTTGCCCGCGCCAACCTCTTCTGCCAAGGCGCCAGGGTGTCCGGGAGACCAGGCACCGGATTGGCGAGCCGCCAAAGCAGACGGAGAGCCATCACCAAAAATATGCTCAGACCGAGTGTCGTATGAAACGGGAAGAGCCGGACCCAAAGTGGTGCATCGGATGACAAGCTGCCAAGCACAAAGCCCAGGGTCAGCTGGCAAAGCACCGCGAGCACCACGAGCCAGTGCAGCACCTGTGTTACCGCCCCCCAACTGCTTTTCGTATTACGGATTTGCACGAATGAGCACCTCGCCATGGTTCTCGGATATGCGACTTCGTTTGAGCTCGCGTTGCGATCCCCCAGGAGACGTATAGGCTCCTCTGCTAAAGACAGGCAGAATTCAGACCAAGACGGCTCTACTCGCGCAAGATGCGCTGCCGGTGTCACCCGGTGCATAGAACCCACTACCGGGGCGTATCCACCATCCGCGGACGTGCTCGGCGCGCCTGTCATGCCTCATCGGATCGGGATGGCCGCGAGGTCCATGTGACCAGCTTCCCTGGCGGACATTGGACCGGACGCCGACCATGGACGCACCCCAGGGTCTCACCAAGCTGGTGCTGGAGCCCGAGTCCGGGCAGATCCTGGGCATTGGCACCGTGGGCCGCGGCGCGGAAGACCTTGTGGCGGAGGGAGTGCTCACCATCGAGATGGAGGCCCTGGCAGAGGACCTGGCACTGGGTAGTCACATTCCCACCCGACGCTTTCCGAAACGCTCTCGAGGCCGCCGAGCTCTTGCTCGGCGGTGCAACCCCCATCTTTCGCTCCGGGACATGAATCGCAATTGGGGAGATCGATGCCTGTTCCTACTCGGCGGGAACGAGCAGGTGGTGGGTGTCCTGTCCCTCGACGACATCTCGACCGTCGAGCACCGGGCATCCGGAGAGGTGCTGCAGGCAATCACCGAATAGGCGCGGCGAGACAAGCGAGAAGAGGCTACCGCCTCGCCGCGTTGTGCGCCGACGAGCACGCTTCTTGCTAACCCAATGGCAAGCGGTTGCAGGACGCCCTGGCGGCGCCTCGACTCACCATCTATCGTTAACCAGGAGCTACCTGTGCGCGTGCTCGTCATCAGTGCGGACGGATTCGAAGACAGCGAGCTGACCGAGCCGGTCGCTGCCCTCGAGCAAGCGGAAGTCGACGTCGACATCGCTTCCCTGGCGACCGGTACCATCAGTGGCAAGAAGGGTGCCGAGGTGCAGGCGAATCTCTCGGTAACCGATGCCGACCCCGGCGACTACGATATGCTGCTCCTGCCGGGCGGCAAGGCCCCTGCCCGTCTACGGGAGTCCGAGGCGGTTCTCGATCTGGCCCGGTCATTCGCCGCCAGCGGCAAGCCCATTGCCGCCATCTGCCACGGCCCCCAGATCCTGATCTCCGCCGGCTTGGTGAAGGGGCGCCGACTGACCAGCTACAAGTCGGTCGGAGAAGAGCTGAGGGCGGCCGGCGCGAACTACGTCGACGAGGAGGTCGTAACCGACGGCAACTTCATAACATCGCGCCAGCCGGGCGATCTACCGTCCTTTATCGACAAGATACTGGAAACACTGGGCCGGCCCGCGCTCACGTTCTGATCGCGGCTGCCGGCACCGGTCAGATTCCGCGTCTTGCTGGATCAGATCCCAATGCCGAAACCCAAACGTCGTTTCCACTATGCGAACACTGTGATGGCAATGGTGATGGCCGGCGGCCAGGGGTCGCGGCTGCATCCGTTGACCGAGAAACGCTCCAAGCCGGCGGTGCCCTTTGGCGCCCGCAACCGAATCGTGGATTTCGTGCTCAGCAACCTGGTAAACTCCGGGATTCACACCATCTATCTGCTCGTTCAATACAAGTCCCAGTCGCTCATCGAGCATATCCGCAAGGCCTGGACCATTTCGCCCCTGTTCCCGAGCCATTTCGTCACCGTGGTCCCACCACAGATGCTTCGAGGTCACGACTGGTTCGAGGGCACGGCGGATGCCGTCCATCAGAACCTCGACCTGATCGAGCATCAGCATCCGGAGCTGGTCCTGGTGTTCGGGGCCGATCATATCTACCGCATGGACGTCACCCAGATGGTTGCCTTCCACCTGGAGAGGGAGGCGGATGTCACGGTCGCGGCTCTGCCCGTTCCGATCGAGCAATCGACAAGCTTCGGGATCATCGCCGCTGATCCGGACGGGCGCATCCGCGAGTTTCGGGAAAAGCCCGAGCACGCGGCTCCCATGCCGAACGATCCGAGCCGGGCCTATGCCTCGATGGGTAACCACATCTTCAGCACCGACTGTCTGGTGCGGACGCTGCGAGCGGCCCACGACCGCGGTGGCACGGACTTCGGGGATCACGTGCTGCCGCGGATGCTCGCTACCAACCGCATCTTCGCCTACGACTTTACGAGCAACAAGATCCCGGGGATCAAGCCCTATGAGGAGCTTGGCTACTGGCGCGACGTGGGCACGATCGACGCCTACTTCGAGGCACACCGTGACGTGCTCGGCCTGGAGCCGCGTTTCGACCTCTTCAATCCTCGGTGGCCGGTGTTTTCCAGCAACTACCAGGGGCCGGTTGCCCGCGTCGTCGGTAGCGAGATCGACAACTCCCTGCTCGGCGCAGCCACCCTGATCCAACACGCCCACGTTCGAAACTCCATCGTGCGCCGGGAGGCGGTCATCGAGGAAAGCGCGGACATCGAGGACTGCATCATCATGGACTATGTGCGCGTGCGGAGCGGCTCGCGCCTGCGCCATGCCATCATCGACCGCCACAATCTGATCGAGAAGAATGCCCGCATAGGATTCGATATCGAAGAAGACAGGCGAAGATACAGCGTAAGCCCGGACGGGGTGGTGGTCGTGCCCAGGGGACGCACGTACTACTTCGCGCGTGGTGGTCGGGGCTTCGGCATCGGTTACGCCGAATAACCGCCGATGGTATGGCCCGACGAGCGGCTCTCTTTTACCAGCGCTTAAGGTGATTTCCGAATGCCTTCATTTTCAACACTTTTCACGTGTCGAAACTGGCAGGGCTTCCTCCCCCCCATGAAACGCTGAGCCACTCGGCGTTTCCTTAGCGGATCGCCCAGTCCATCCTCCGACACGTCAGACCGCAATCAGCCGGGAGAGACGGGGGGACCTAATCGTCAATAGGCCTTGTTCAGAGGAGCCGGTGTTGGGCCGAATTCGGGCCCTGAAATGTCACTAAAGGTGGCTCTCGAATGCAAATCCAGGACCGGCCGGTAGCGCCCACGCGTACGAGGGGCACTGTCGCGCGACAAGTTGGTCTATGGGATAAAGCGTCACAGCTTAATGACCGAGATCTGACAGATGACACCAGGTCGCACCGCGATAGGTTGGACCATTGCTACCTTGGACGCCGTGATTACCGGTCTGGTCGCTGCAGGCGCCTTTCTGTTCCACGGCTACTTCCAACCGATACTTCCGACCGCGGCGTCCACACAGGACGCGCTCCGGTCGCTGGCGGTGCCCCAGGGTCTCACAATCGTCTTCGCCGCCGTGTGCACGGGGCGCGCTCGCTGGCAACGAGGTATTCGCCGAAAGTTGGCTGCGAGACGGGGTAGCCCACGGACACCCGGTGGATCTGTTGGTGATGCCGGACGGATCGCTGGTGTCGGATGACAAGGGCGGCAGGGTCTATCGAATTTCTCACGACGGCTAAGCCGTCGTTTCGCGGAGAGCGACCATGCCGATGACGATCTCCACGACCGAGCTGGCCGCAGCCCGCGAGACGCTGCGCGAAGTGCTGGACGCATTGGGGCTACCCGCCTTCGGATTCCAGGTCCATCCCGGCCCCGAAGGCTGGCAGCTGGCGATCGAGTGTGAAACGGTGCAGGGATGGCACCGGATCACGCTGGATCTTCCCCACCCGCAACTGAACGAGGCGGCGGACGACACCGAGACACGGCGACGTCTGCTGATCCGGCTCGACCAAGCGCTTTGCGACTGTCTGCGGGTGGCCTAGTCGAAAGGAAGCCCAATCCGTTGTGTTGGGACTGTCGTGGATCCTGGGAACGGCAGTTGACCGCGAAAGAGCAGGCATCTGTTGCCGCGGCGCACCGCGATTTCGAAGCGTTGTGTGCTCGCTCTCCCCTCCCCTATCCGGCCCAGATGGCCCCGTGCTCAGATCGCGCCCCGGGGTCGCGCGACGGCCTCGTCGCAACCTCTCAGCGCATAGAGCGGTAGACCTTGGCCCGGACGGGCTTGGATAGCACGACTTGCCACAGTTGCCCGTCGCGGGCGCGGAAATATGCGGCGCAGGCGTGCAGGTAGTACTTCCACATGCGATAGAAACGCTGGCCATAGCGGTGCCGGTCCAGGCTAGGCCACGCGGCGCTGAAGTTGTCCCACCAGGCCATCAGGGTTCGCGGGTAGTCGGGACCGAAATTGTGCCAGTCCTCGAGCACGAGCCAGGGCTCGAAGGCGGTCGTTATCTGCCGGGCGGACGGTACGACGCCGTTGGGGAAGATGTACCTGTCGATCCAGGGGTCGTTACCGGTGTGGCTGATGCGATCGCCGATTGTGTGCAGGAGCATCAGGCCGTCGTCCGCGAGCAGGCGGACTACCGTGCGAAAATAGGCCCGGTAGTTCTTGGGTCCGACGTGCTCGAACATGCCCACCGACGCGACCTTGTCGAAGCTGCCGTCCAGCTCTCGGTAGTCCTGGAGGCGGATGGTCACGGGCAGGCCGCTACATCGCTCCACGGCGAGGTACTGCTGCTCCCGGGAGACGGTGATGCCGAGCACCTCCACCCCGTAGTGACGTGCCGCGTGCTCCGCCAGTCCACCCCAGCCGCAGCCGATATCGAGCAGGCGCTCTCCCGCGGCCAGCTCCAGTTTGCGGCACACCATGTCGAGCTTGGCGCGCTGAGCGGCCTCCAGGGTGTCGGCGTCCTTCCAATAGCCGCAGCTGTAGCTCATGCTGGGGTCCAGCATGGCGCGGAACACATCGTTGCCGAAGTCATAGTGGCGCTCGCCGATCTGAAAAGCCCGGCACCGGCTCTGACGGTTCTGCACCCAGTCGCGCATCCAGGCACCGGCCATGCGCAGGCCCGCGATCCCGCGCAGCCGGTGCTTTGCGCCGGCTCGGATCAGCCGGGTCAGGGTCTCGTCCAGCTGGTTGCTGTCCCACAGCCCGTCCATGTAGGCCTCCCCGAGACCGCGTGCGCCCCCACGCAGAACGCGACCGTAGAGCGCCGGATCATGCACCCGGATATCCCAAGGGCGCGCGCCATTGAAGGCCACATCGGCGACGGAAGCGAGTCGCTGCAGCGCGTCCGGCGGCGCGAAGGATCTCGCCGCCGCGGAGCCTGTCGCCACCAATTCAGGGGTCGAGGTGTTGGAGTGTCTCATCTCGTATCTCCTCTGCAGGGGGCGGCAGGTCGGTGCATCGTCACCACCTCTCATCCAGAGCTCCCGCCCAGAGGCCGGAGGTCGCAGCAGATACCCTTCAGTCGGTGGTCTTTTCGGCTTGTCGGAGCAGCGAGTGCACGTCGGCAGCGTCCTGACGAGCCTGCTCGTTACGCATGGATTGTCGTCTCGTGCCGGTCCAGGGATGACGGTCAATCCGATCTCAAACAGCATGAAATATGCCAGACGACCTTTCGGCGCAGAATGATCCGGACCAGGGATAGGGCACGCGAGTTGCAATGAATGTGACAACGAACGCCGGTGATCGGACCAACCCCACCGGCGAAACGCACGACTTGGAAATGGATGATGTATGTTCTCGTACTGATCCTGGTGCTCGGTGTCGGCGGAGCATTGGCGCGTCTGGGTTACTCCAGAGGATGGCCGGTGCTTGTCTGGACAGGTGTGTTGATCGTGCTGAGCACGCTGGCCCTGTTCTCGGTGATGGATCTGTGGGGCGAGGCGCTCTGGTTCCACGCCCTCGGCTACGGAGCCCGATTCTGGACCTTCATCGGCGCGCAGGCCTGGACCGCAGTGGGCGGCGCCTTCGCCGCGCTCATGCTGGTGCTCCTGATCAATACACCGGCGCGGCGGCTGCGCCCTAGCGTAACCCCCTGGGCGGAGCTCGTCGGCACGGTGGGCGGCGCCCTCTGGGGCCTCGAAGCCTGGCAGCCGGCGCTGCTCTTCGTCAATCGAGCCCAAGCCGGCATCACCGAGCCCATCCTCCATCTCGATGCAGGCTTCTATCTGTTCGTTCTCCCCTTTCTGGAGCTGGTGCAGGATCTTCTGCTGTGGATCTTGGCCGTTGCCATCGCGAGCGCGGCCGTGGCGATCCAACTGCATCTGCAGAAGGCCGACGCCCCTGACCGCGACCGCCCGACCCTTTTGACGGTGGCGACGATCAGCCTGGCGCTGGGTCTGGTCTTCGGCGCCGGCGCCCTCGTGGATATTTTCGAGCTGCAGTACTCGGACCTTGGCGTGACCGCCGGGCCGGGCTGGACAGACGTGCATGTTCGCCTGCCGGCCTATGTCGTGCTCGCGGTGCTGACGGTGGCGCTTGGAGCGGCCCCCTTCCTTCCCGGCTTGCGCCGCTGGGCAGGAACCCGGTTGGGACGGCTGTGGCCATTTCTTCCACCCGCCGTATTAGCCGCGGGGACGGCCTGGGTGTTGGTCATCGGTCTGTGGATTCTCCTCGACGGCTTGCTGCCTTACTTCTTTCAGGCACTGGTCGTGGAGCCCAACGAGATCACCTTCGAGAAGCCCTACATTGCCAACAACATCCGCCTGACCCGTCAAGCCTTTGGGCTCGACAAAGTCGAAGAACGCCTGTACCCGGCGCAGAAAGGGCTCACCCGCCAGACGGTCGAGCAAAACCGCCATCTGCTCGCGGAGGTCCGGCTGTGGGACTGGCGGGCGCTGGACGCGGTCTACCAGCAGTTTCAGGCGTTCCGCCTCTACTACGAGTTCGTGGACGTCGATGTGGACCGCTATCGCATTGATGACAGCTATCGGCAAGTCATGGTGTCGGCGCGTGAGCTGTCCCCGGACAACCTGCCCGAGCAGAGCCAGACCTTCGTCAACCGCCGCTTTATTTACACCCACGGCTATGGGCTGACGATGGCCAGCGTCAAGGACTTCACGCCCGAAGGCCTGCCCAACCTGCTGATCAAGGATATTCCGCCCGAGTCCGAGTACGCCTCCCTCGCGGTCGAGCGGCCGCAGATCTACTACGGTGAGCTGACCTCCGACCCGGTCGTGGCCAACACCAAGGAGCGGGAGTTCGACCACCCACGCGGGGAGCAGAACGCCTACGTGCGCTACCAGGGAGAGGGAGGCGTCGAGCTGCGTAATCTGTGGCGCAAGTTCCTCTTCGGTTGGATGTTCGACGGTACCCGGTTTCTGCTGTCCAGCTACCCGACGGCCGCGAGTCGGGTGATGTTCCATCGCCAGATCCAGGAGAGGGTGCACACCCTGGCACCCTTCCTGACCCTGGACGAGGACCCCTACTTGGCGCTCGTCGGGGGGCGCCTGTACTGGATCATGGATGCCTACACGTCCTCCACCTACTTTCCTTACAGCGCGCCGTTCGAGGCGCCCATAGGGGACAGATTACGGCGACCGGTGCGCACGAGCAATTCCCCGGACGTAGCCTATCTCCACGGGATCGATTACCTGCGCAACTCGGTGAAGGTCGTGGTCGACGCCTACGAGGGAAACGTCGATTTCTATATCTTCGATCCGGCAGATCCCATCATCGGTGCTTGGCGCAACGCCCTACCCGGCATGTTCAAGCCGAAGTCCGAAATGCCGGCCGGGCTGCGCGCCCATGTCCGCTATCCCCAAGGTCTGCTGCTGACTCAGGGGCTGGTCTATGCCAAGTACCACATGCGCGACCCTGAGGTTTTCTACAATCAGGAGGACCTGTGGGTGCGGGCCACCGAGAAGCACGACGGCGGTGTGGAGCCGGTGGAGCCCTACTACGTGATGTGGCAGCTGCCGAATTCGGACCGGGCGCAGTTCGTCCTCATGCTGCCCTTCACCCCGAAAGACCGGCAGGTCCTCATCGGTTGGATCGCCGGTCTCTGCGACGGCGAGGACTACGGGCGCTTTCTCGCTTACCAGTTCCCCAAGGAGCGACGGGTGCTGGGGCCCCAGCAGGTCGAGACCAAGATCGATCAGGACAGCTACCTCTCCGGCCAGCTCACCTTGTGGGACCAGCGCGGCTCCCATGTCATTCGCGGCAACGTGCTCGCCATTCCGATCGATGACACCCTGCTCTACGTGGAGCCCATCTACCTGCGCGCGGAGACCGCGGCTTACCCGGAGCTGCGCCTGGTGGCCGTGATGCATGACGATAAGCTGAGCTATGCACCGACATTCGATGCGGCCCTGCAGGGGCTCTTCGGACAAGGGGCGTCTGCGGCACCTGGGGCAGAATCCGTCACTCTAAAACAGGTAGGAGCCAGGGCGAACGCAGCCTTCGAGCGCTACTTGAAGGCTCAGGGCGAAGGTCGGTTCTCGGACGCGGCCGAGGCGCTCTCGCAGCTGCAAACCCTGCTTCGACGGTTCGCGAACGAGAGCGAATCGGGTGCCTCGGAGAACCCCTCTCCCGGTGGCCACTAACATAGGCGAAGCGCGATGAGAACGACAGAATTACAGGCAGTGCTGTTCGATTTTGGCGGCGTCCTCGCGGAAGAGGGATTTTTCAATGGGCTACGGGCGCTCGCCGAAATGCAAAACCTGGATGCCGACATGCTGACCAAAGAGGGACGTCGCGCCGTTCATGACTCCGGCAGTCTGACCGGCCACGGCACCGAATCGGACTTCTGGGATCTGTTACGCCGCCGCACCGGCCTTCGCGGCAGCGACGATGCACTGACATCGATCATCCTGAGCCACTTCGTTCTTCGCCCCTGGATGCTCCGCCATGTGCAGAAATTGCGCGAGAGCGGCTATGTGGTGGCCATCCTGAGCGACCAGACCGACTGGCTCGAACGCCTGGATCGCGCGCATGGCTTCTATTCCATCTTCGATTACGTCTTCAACAGCTATCGGCTTGGAAAAACCAAGCATGACGAGACCCTGTTCGACGATGTAATCACCATGCTCGGACTGTCGCCGGCGGATGCCCTGTTCATCGACGACAAAAAAGGTCATGTCCGCAGGGCCCTCAGCCGCGGGCTCCACGCGGTGCGTTACGAGAGCCGCGGCGAAATCGAGAGCTTGCTGCGTAGGTTATCGCATCAGCGCGCGATCGAAGAGCTCGAGCCCGGTCATTGACGGGAGGAGTATGGCGCTACCGAGCACCGTCTTATCGAGGCAAGCGAGAATGAACATTATCGAAGAGCAAAAACGCGCGTTGAAATGGCGCCTCGACGAGCACTTTCTCGCGCTACGCGAAGAAACAACGCGGGAGTTGCGAGAATCCGACGAAGCTTCCTATGTCGACCTCGCCGGAAGCCTCAAGACGCAGCCGACGCCTCCGTCGCGGATCTGCTCGAGGACCTCCAGCACACGAGCAAGACGTGGAGCACCGAGTCAGCACATGGCTCGACCTCATGCCCCAGTTTCTTCAGGAACCGCATTGAGCCCGACTGGAAAGAGCAGTTATTCTCCAACGCAATTGGGAGTCGATCCATGTCTAATTACGCCAATCCCACCCCATTCGAGCTCCCTTCACGAGAGCCCCAACCGATCGAGGTACCCCGACGGAGATCTGGCCGGCTTTCTCCTGAGACCGCAGGGGGCGAGCGGTCTGGTACTCTTCGCCCACGACACCGGTAGCAGTAAGTACAGCCGCCGCAACCGGGCGGTGGCCGATATCCTGAACCTTGGGCGGATCGCAACCCTGCTGTTCGACCTGCTCACACCCCAAGAGCAGAAGATCGACGAGCAGACACGCGAGCTTCGCTTCGATATCCCGCTTCTCACCGGGCGGGTGATTCGCGCCATCGACTGGGCGAGTGCAGACCAGCGCACAGCAGACCTGCCCCTCGGCCTTTTCGGTGCGAGCACCGGAGCCGCCGCTGCTTTGGGCGCCGCCGCCGAGCGGCACAGGGACGTCCGGGCAGTCGTCTGCCGCGGTGGACGGCCAGATCTCGCGGCCGGAGCCCTATCCCAAGTGTTTGCACCGACCTTGCTGATCGTCGGCAGCCTCGACCGGGACGTCCTGCAGCTGAACCGCGACGCCGCCCGCCAGATGCCGTCGCAGCCGCGTCTGGAAGTGATCGCAAGGGCCACGCACCTGTTTGAGGAGGCGGGAAAGCTTGATGAAGTCGCCCGGCGCGCCCGCGACTGGTTCCTGCAGCACTTTTGCAAAACCCCTCCCTCTCGGGGAAACGAGGCTCAGGACTGAGAGCGTTATAACCACATATCCCGTTGACCGTCGGGTGCTTTGCGGTCCCTGCTCAAGGCTTGAGCCGTGTGCGATGAAAATCGCACGCACGGTTCTTAAGGGACGGGGCGACGGTAACGTCGCCTCGCTCCCTGACTATCCCGAACAGACCCCCAGCGTATCAACCGCTGC
>Ga0315556_1001237_pt1 | contig 15599 bp, 13 predicted proteins | sample SalMarSW160310MG_FD_202112 | JGI IMG/M metagenome (GOLD analysis project Ga0315556, IMG submission 202112) | Salt marsh sediment microbial communities from the Plum Island Ecosystem LTER, Massachusetts, United States - Salt Marsh Sediment SW1603-10 ...
ATTTAGAACCTCTGTCATAAATCTGGTTGTTGATGCGAACATGCTTTTTTCTTTGTCTGCAAGATATATTCCCGCCATCACACCTATAGGTATTCCCAAAAGACTTCCAATTGCAACCAGTATTCCAGTTCCAACAATTGCATTTGCCATTCCGCCACCTGTTTCACCTACAGGCGCTGGCATCTTTGTAAAGAAATCCCAGTTTATATAATTAATACCTTTTGAAACCGTGTAATATAAAATCATCACCAGGGGTACTATCACTATAACTAGACACAGCAAACTAAGGAGTACCATCAGCCTGCTTTTAGCTTTCCGAACTTTATAGTGTGCTGAGGGATTCAATGTACTGCCACCTTATATTTTTTTGTTACACTCCAGACTATTAACCGCGCAACTGCATTTAGAATAATTGTCATAATAAAAAGCAATAAAGCAATTTCTATTAATGCACTTAAATAAATTTTAGAAGAAGCTTCTGCAAACTCATTTGCTATAACACTGGCCATTGTATTGGATGGATCAAACAAGGACAACGAAATTCCCGCCCTGTTTCCTATCACCATTGTTACTGCCATTGTTTCACCGACAGCTCTTCCAAGACCCAGCAACGTAGCTCCGAGTATACCGGATTTTGAACCGGATAAAACAATTTTTATCGTTTCCCATTTTGTCGCTCCCAATGCATATGCAGCTTCTCTCTGCGAAGCAGGAACCGACTTCATTATGTCCCGGGAAATAGAGGTAATAATTGGAAGCACCATAACCGTTAGAATAAGTGCCGCTGCAAGCATGCCAAACCCGTATGGCGGTCCTTTAAAGAAGGGAAGAAAGCCAAGTTCCCTTCCTAAAAACGGTTCAACATCCTGTCTTAACCAGGGAATCAAAACAAAGATTCCGAACAATCCGTAAACGATGCTTGGAATAGCTGCTAACAATTCAACCATTAACGATAATGGCTGTTCCAACCACTTTGGTGAAATTTCTGAAAGAAAAACTGCAACACCAAGGCTTAACGGAAGAGCTATAAGGAGAGCGACAAGTGAAGAAAAAAGAGTTCCAAAAATGAAGGGAAGGGCTCCATATTGTTCATTAACCGGGTCCCACTCCTGGCTTGTAATAAATCCAAAACCGAATGCTTTTATTGTTGGCAAAGATTGCCGAACCATTTCAAAGGCCATCAGGAAAACAATAGCAAGAACGATAAAAGCAAAAAACCTCGTCGTGTTTTCAAAAATAAGATCGCCCGGATTTTTGCTTAATAAACCTTTTAAGTTAAATAAAGAAGCAGCAGGTTTTGGGGCCTGCTGCTTGTTGTTATCTTTTGAATTTTCTTGAATATTCTCTGACATTATTACTTTTTATATGTAATCTGATCTATTTTTTTCTCACAAAGTTTTACTACTTCTTTAGGAAGTGGTGCATAATATAAGTCTTTTGCGTAAGATTCTCCATCTGTCATTGCCCATCTCAGGAATTTTTTCATTTCTACTTCTTTCTTTTTATCCTTCATATTTTTGTAAATAAGCAACCAGGTGAACCCTGAAATCGGGTAAGCATCTTTTCCATCAGCGTTTGTCAGTGAAACTCTCAGATCAGCCGGCATATTTTTAACTGCTCCTGCCGCTGCTGCTGAAACTGCTGCAAATGATGGCTCAACAAAGTAACCTGCTTTATTTTGTAATGAAGCATATGATAATTTATTCTGAACCGCATACGCTAATTCAACGTAACCGATTGAGCCTTCTGTCTGTTTAATTAACCCGGCTACACCATCGTTTCCTTTTCCACCAAGACCAACCGGCCATTTTACAGATTTACCAACACCGACTTTCTTTGCCCATTCTTTACTTACTTTTGTCAAGTAATCAGTAAAAATGTTTGTTGTGCCACTACCGTCTGAACGATGTGCAACAAGAATTGGTTTGTTTGGTAATTTTTTCCCGGAGTTAATAGCTGCTATTTTTGAATCATTCCACATTGTTATTTTTCCAAGAAAAATATCCGCTAAAACTTCCGGTGTAAGTTTTAAGCCGTGACCTACCTGTGCTAAATTGTAAGATACTACAACAGCTCCCATTACTGTGGGGATGTGGAGAATTTCGGTGCCCTGTTTGTCTTTAACAGCTTTCATCTCTGACTCTTTCATTGGTGCATCTGAGGCACCGAAATCAACCGTACCTTCAATTACCTGTCTAATTCCACCACCGCTGCCAATAGCCTGGTAGTTAAATTCAACTCCTGTTTTCTGATGATAAACATCAAACCACTTGGAATAAATTACATATGGGAACGTTGCTCCCGCTCCATTTAATTTAAGCTGTGCAAAAGATGATGAAGAAAAGAGCCCCATCAGCACTGCTATTACTAAAATTAACTTACCTTTCATTTTAACTCCTTTATAAAATTTATATTTATTACTTAAAACTGCCAGAAGAAAGTTACTCTTGGTGTTATATCACTATCATTAGCGCCCTGTACTGTGTGTACTTCAACGCCCGGCATAACGCTTACTTTAGGAGCAACCTTGAAATCTATTGCGCCGATTATTAAACCCTGTCTGTCATTTGTTATCGCACTGTTTGTGTTTGGATCATAGGTGTCGTAACGACCAACAATTCCTACTTTATCTGATACCATTGCCTTTGCCCAAACCGAAACTCCAAATCCAGACTGTGTCTCTAAAGCACCGGTTGTTGCAAAATTATGTTGCTGGCTTTTTATAAAACCCTCTACACCTATTGAAAAATTATCATCCTGTTTGAAGTTAATGAATCCTGCAGCAACAAATGCCGAATTGTTTTTCATTTTTCCATCAAATGTATCCAATTTAGTTGCATGGGTTGCATAGTCGCCATAAACTGTGAATAATAAGTTTGAACTTGGCTTGAACTGAAGCTGTGCATAATATCTTTTGTACTTGTCTGTCTCTGGTTTATTTCCTGAATCATTACCAATTTTTAACCAGTACTTTGCTACTCCTGCGTCGTCCAGTTTACCTTTTAAGTCAATACCAATATCTCTTGAAGAAACTATTTTGAAATAATCCATAATTGTTTTTTCCAGCGCCCTGTATCCCCAGGCTCCTTCTGAAGCATCAAAAGCAGGCGTTGGAGACATACCAACAATAAGGTCTGATCCTTTGAAAACATCTTTCCATTTCAGCCATGCATCTTTTACGTAAACACCAATGTTGGCTCCGCTTGAAATAGCCGATTCCATTCTGAACCTTGATGAAAACTGATCGTTAATTGTATAATCTGCTGTTACATAAATTCTTCTAAACTGAAAACCGTTAATGTCTTTTTCGGCTGGATTTATTGCGTTGGCATTATAAAATAAATCACCAAACATTAACCCGCTGAATTTGACCGGTCCGACTGCACCAACAGCAGTCTTGTCCTGCGCGTTGGCGTTAAAAATAAGAAGGGTGGCGAAGAGAATGGTAAAAATAGTGAAAAGTTTTGCTCTCATTGTTTGTCCTTTGTTTGTTATAGAATACTTAATACTAAATTATTTTCGTCTTCAAATCTATGAAGCCAGTATTAAGACACTATTAAGACAATGTTATGAAATTGTTAAACCTTAAGGGTGGGCATATTGGTCTTTTGAGGGTATTTGGCGGTGATTGTGGCTTCAGAAGCTTTCCGGCAGTCTTTATAAATCAGGCCTCTGCTACGTCCATTCTATATGAGCTATATATCAGCCGATATTCCATTTGCCATTCATTCTCTTTAATACCAAAAGTATCGTTTGCTAAATTATGATGTGCGGCGGATTGGTAATTTTTTTCGTCCGGTTTAAATTCGTTTTTGAAAACATCAATGTCTGTGTTGAGTGTTTCAACAAATTCGTTTTTCATAATTAACCTCTTTTATATATAGACAGGACGCTGCTTTCAGCGCCCTGAATCACTAATTAAGGAGGAAGTACTTTTTGTTAAAAATCAAGAAATATACTGGAGCAATATAATCAGTGAATAATGTCTGGGTGTTAAGAAAACATTAATTGAACATTAAGTAATTGTTAATCATTCATATAACAACTCCAAACAAAAAATAATTCCATTCATCTGTTTTTTTTCTTATTTTGCTTTCTCCCATAACTTTTGGAGCTTTTGTTTTATGTCTGATGAAAAAAAACAGGAACTTGAAAAAATATTCAGAGAATCCAGTTCGTCTACTGAACTTTTTGACGCATTCAGAATAGCAATATCAAATAAAATTCCTGATCCGGATCTTTATAAAACACTGCTATGGAACAAGGTGCTTTCTGCTGACGAGATTTCTATGTATGCTGAAAAAATAACGAAAGAATTTCCTGAAAATTCATATAATATTTTTTTGTGGGCAGGACAAATATTCGGGGCAAGTTCCGTTTTTGGTGAGTATCACGAAAACGCTGTTAAATATTTTAAAAAGGCCGCTCATATAAATGAATCAACTGCCGAACCTTATCTTTTATTAGCCGGCACATATAATAAAGAATTAAACATCCCTCCGTTTGAAGATGTTATAAGCATCCTTCAGGACGGAATAGAAAAAATAGAAGAAAAAAGCAGGCTTTGCTTTATAATATCAGAGCTTTATATGCAGCAGGAGAATATAGAAAACTCACGCAGGTATAGACGTCTGGGTGAAAAGTATCAAAAAGACAAATCTTAAAATTTGTATCCTATGGAAAAATAAAAGAGAATGTCTCCCCACGAAATAGGATTATTTGGCAGATTTTTTTTGAACTTGAAGCTTCTTCCTAATGAAAACTCTGCGGGACCTATGGGTGTATCGAAGGCCAGACCTGCTCCAAGTCCATGTCTTAAATCTTTGAATCTAATTTGTTCCGGAAATTCCCACGTTGAACCAAGATCATACCTGATTTTTAAATATGTAGTAAAAAATATATTTACCGGCAACAGGTAGCGGTATTCAAAGGAAGCCAGTAAAAGCTGCCGTCCCCTGTATTCATAATCGTGCATACCAAAAAAATTATCCTGGCCTCCCAGCGCATATTGCTGTGATAGAGGTAGGGTTTTGTCACCAAAACCAAGCTCTATTCTTGGACTAAAGGTATTATGCTTGCCAACAGTAATATAATTCTTATAAGAAAAACCTATTTTCTGAAAGCCGATATCGCCACCAAAAATAGTCTGACCTGTTTCATAAAAAGCTGAGAAATACAAACCTTTGTTCGGGAAAGGATATTTATCTTGTGTATCGATTGTTGAGCTTACCTTGAACGTTGCCAGTTTAATTTTATAAGTGCTGGCTGGAGTTTCCGATAAATTTCGAACTTCATCAACTTCATACTTTCCGTTAAAAATAAGATTCCCAAATTTTTCTACCTGGGTTCCAACAGAGACTGAAAGCCCATAATTTTTTTGCCTGTATTCTCCATTTACTGATCTCGAAAATCTTGTGTCTGAGATTTCCGGGTCATCTTTATATGAATAAATATCCCGAAAATTATAATATGCATTTACATTATAGGTGAGATAGCTATCAAAAACCCTGTTTGCTTTGTGTTCCAGAATATAAGAACCGTTCCTGGTTCCGGCAAACAAAAGCAGGCCAAGCTCAGAGCCTGTACCAAAAATATTCTCATCCCTAAGGTCGAGACTCATTTGTGCTTTATATTCATTATCAACGCGGAAACCAAATCTTAATAAACTTGATACTTTTTCCCTTACCTTTACAACCAGATAATCCTTGCCGTCAATTTTTCTTACATTTAAGATTATATCATCGAACAAATTTGTGCTGCGTAAATTAGTTAGCCCTTCTTCAATTTTAGAATATGAAAAGAAACTGTTTTCTGAAAAGGGGAATTCCCTGGCTATAACTTCGGTGTTTGTTTTTTCGTTTCCTTCTATTATTAATCCCTGTAAACGCCCTTCATTAATATGAAATTTTAAGGCACCGTTTTGGGGATTAAATTTTGCATTTGTGATTTCTGCTAGGGAATTACCCAAAGAACGATATTTGTTTATCAAAAAAATAAATTTTTCTTCGGCTATGTTTGCATTAAATGGTTTGCCGATCATATCTGAAAAAACAGAACTAATCTCTTCTGCTGTTATTTCTGTAGTTTTATTAAATAAAATTTCTCCCAGAACGGGGTTGTTTTCTAAAACAAAATGAATGTTTGTGTGTCTGCCATCATGAGATATCTCTGCGGAGACGTCTTTATAATTTCCATTTGAATAAATGTTTTCTAAATCTCTTAGTATTTCCGTGTTGGAAACTGAGTCCATCATCGAATACTTTTCCAGATCTTCTTTAGCAGCTACGGGTGTGTTATTACTCAGAAAAATATTTTTATACCATTTCTCTGTGTTTTTGTGGTCCGAAATAGAGTTCAAGGCCCTTTTAATGCTGGCTATTCTTGAAACTGTTGATTTATATCCAAGGTCTATCAGGGAATCTATGTTTTCAAAATTTGTTGCATCGTGATCGTTTATGTTTGGGGTGATTACAACATCTGCTTCTTTCAGCTGGTCTTCATTTAAAATCTTCATTGGAATGCTAACCACCTGGTCCGCTACAATCCAGGGATATTCAAGCTCCTTTTTTTTATGAAGATCGCTAGTAGTGTTTACTGCTATTACATAATCTGCGCCCTGTTTTTTCGCTATATCGACAGGAATATTAGCAACTAGCCCCCCATCAACAAGAATGAGAGAATCAATATCAACGGGAGATAAGAAAAAAGATACGCTTGAACTTGCCCTCATTGCCTGGCTAAGAGAACCGCTTTTTAACACAACCGGCTCACCTGTAACAAGGTTGGTGCAAACCGCTCTGAATTGTGACCTTAAATCATCAAAATTATTGATAACATGTATTGGGGCCTGCAATGAAACAAGGTTAAGGAAGTTCATAATTTTCAGACCGCCGTTTAGCGATGTGGGTAAAACCGGTTTTAAACCTTTTAAACGGAGAGTGAAAACCGCCTTGTCTTCCGTTACTTTTTGATCTACAAACAAATCGCTGCGGTTCGACTGTTTTTCATATGCTAGCAGGCTGGCCCAATTTGTATTAATCGCAATTGAATCCAATTGTTTTATGGAATATCCGGCTGCGTAAAGACCACCAACAAGACTCCCCATGCTTGTACCAACAATAATTTGCGGTTTTATACCGGCCTCTAGTAAGGCCTTCAAAACCCCAATTTGCGCAAGTCCTCTTGCCCCACCTCCGCTAAGCGCCAATGCAACTGTAGATTTTTCTACCTGTTCTGATGTTAGTCCAAAGGGAAGTTTATGTGGCTTGTGAGAAACCTTTATCACGCTGGTTGTCTGCGAAAAGGCCAGTAAGGGAAAAAGGCAAATTAATAAAAGAAGTCTTTTCTTTTTAATCTTCATTATTTTTGAGTTTAATAAAAAAGCCTTCAGAATAATAAACAATTCTGAAGGCTTAATAAAGCGCAATAGGTCCGGTTTATTTTTTCTTTTTTCCTTTCTGCTGGGCTTTTTGTTGCTGTTCTGCTGCCTCCATCATTTTAGACATAAACCCTTTTTTCTTTTTAGGATTTTTAACCGGAACCAATTCTGCCCCGTCGTCTTTATGATTTATATAATACTGCTGCACAATGGAGAACAGGTTAAAAAGGAAGTAGTACAGGTTAAGCCCAGATGGGAAACTCATAAACATAAGCGTTAGCATTACGGGCATTACATAAACAAGTGCTTTTTGATTTGGATCTTTTACGCTCATTTTCTGCTGGAAAAAGGTAGTAACACCCATTAAAATGGCAAGTCCGCTTATCTCACTAATTCCGAAAAGAGGAAGCTTAACTCCAAGATTTAAAATAATATCAGGGCTTGAAAGATCGTGGATCCATAAAATAAAAGGCTGTTGTCTTAATTCAATTGCGGTTTTAAACAATCCCCATAATGCTATAAAGATTGGCATCTGAAGCACCATTGGTAAACAGCCGCCGGCGGGATTTACACCGTAAGTTGAATAAAGCTTCATTGTTTCTTTGCTTACTTTCTCTTTATCGTCGGGATATTTTTCCTTCAATTCAGCAATTTTTGGTTGAAGCATCTGCATCTTCTTCATTGACTGGAAACTTTGCTTTGTAAGAGGATAAAGCACCAGCTTTATGATTAAAGAGAAAACAACTATTACAAAACCATAGTTTGGAATAAAATTATGAAGGAAATTAAACAATGGCAAAAGGACATATTCGGCAATTGGTCTAACGAGAAACTTTAGACCAAAGAAACTACCAAAGTCAACGACAGATTCCAGATGTTTCCCGTATGCTTTTAGAATATCGTAATCAACAGGGCCCACATAAACCATAAAATCGTGTTCTTCAAACGAGGTGTTCCTGAACGGAACGTTAATTCTTGTGTTGTAATATTCTCTCATTCCGTCCGGTGGTAAAGTTTCTGAGTGTCCCTCTACAAAAGCACCGTCCATTTCACCCGGATTTTTAGGGACAATAATTGCCGCAAAATATTTATTTCTAACAGCTACCCAATCAACTCTGCCGTTAAACTCTTTCTGTATTTTTTCACCATCTTTGGGGTCATCAACTATAACCTGCTCATCCCCATAATAAACACTGGCATTAGCCGAGGTCGATTCGTCAGCAGAGTTCTCTTCAACAAAACGAATACCATTTCCCCAAACAAGATCATACGCGTTGTTGCTGATCAGATTATCCATCCCAACCATTTGAATTTTGGTGTCGATGCTATACTTATCTCCGTGGAACGTAAAAATCTTTTTAATTTCTTTTTTGTTATCTATCCGATAGGTAAAGGTAAAAGTAAGTGAGTCTTTGCCTGTAATTTTATAATATGGTTTTTGCTTATCGGAAGTAAATGCAAGATTCTTAGTGTTTATCGCTTTTCCATCCGAAGAAACAAAAGCAAGGTTTAGCGCATTACCGTGCGAATAATTAATTAGCTGAACATGTGTTTCATAAAAATTTGCGGCTGTGTCGTCATTTGTTCCGGCAGAATACCAGTTGTTATATTTCTTTAAGTAATATTTTTTTATGTTCGCGCCCCTGGTTGAAAGTTCCATTTTAACCAGGTCGTTTTCTATTGTAATTAAATTTCCCTTGTTTTCATCATAAACAAAATATTTCCCATACGACGTACTATCCTGTTCAACGGGTTTAACGTTCTTTTCTGTTTTTGTGACTGGCGGTGCGGTTTTTTCAGCCTTTGGTTCGGTAATCTTTTTTTGCTGCTCAAAATGAGTCGTGTCGGCTTTATTTCCTTTTTGCGCAGGAGGAGGTGTCGGAGAATTTAAATAGAGCCAAATTATTAATATTGCACCAATAAGTACGAAAGCAATTGTAGTATTTCTATCCATTAAAAATCCATTATTCTACGGGGTCGTATCCCCCTTTGTTAAAAGGATTACACCTTAAAATTCGCCAGACCGATTTAACTATTCCCTTTAAAAATCCATATTTAGTAAAAGCCTGTACTGCATATTCAGAACAGGAAGGATAAAATCGGCAGGAAGGCGGAAAAAGAGGTGAAATTAATTTTTGATACATTTTTATGAGGAAAACAAATATTCTCCACATCACAAGCTGCTTTTAAGTTTTGATATTATTTCCATTGTGTCCGGCATTATATCAGAAAGATTTATCTTTTTGTTTTTCTTCTGATTTAGAAACACGGGAGAAAAAACTATCTTAAGCAAAATCTTTTTTTTAATACAATCTTCTATAAGAACTTGTTTATTTAACCTGAAGGCTTCTTTAATAAGTCTTTTTAATCTGTTTCTCCAGACGGCATTACCAACCTTGTGGCTGACGGCCGCGGCTATTTTAGCTCCGGGCTGCTCGCTTTCTTGTTCAATAGTATATATTATTTTAATTTTTTTTTCTGAAGAGAAAATTGTTTTGCCGGCCGAGAAAATATTTTCAAAATCTTTTCTGCTTTTTATTCTTTCATTTGCAGAAAGTCCAAAGCGTTTCAAGGTTTTTACTTCTCATCACTAACGGTTAATTTTTTTCTGCCTTTTGCTCTTCTGCTAGCAACTATTTTTCTACCGTTTTTGGTTTTCATTCTTTCTCTGAAGCCGTGCTTATTTTTTCTCTTTCTATTGCTCGGCTGGTAAGTTCTTTTCATTTTATGCTCCTAATTCATATCAAAAAGACATGAAAAATAGTCATTAGGGGCTTAAAAAACAAGATCGTCTTGTCTTCTATGCGCTATATTTATAAAGAAACAACCGTCTAAAATATTTATCCACATTTTTGTAGAATTAATTTGCACTGAGCCCATTTACTTTTTATTTTTTCGTTCCGGAGGGTGACCAAAAAGGGGTTAATATTTTGTGGATAACTTTTTTTTGTGAAAACGTTTCACGAATCAAAACATAGTTTTTTCTGTTCCTCTGATCCCAACAAATGTTAACATTTTAATTCTTTGGGCATAAACCTTTGTTTTAGTGTGTTTTATCCGGCCGCTTTTAATGTTAGTAACATGTTGGTAATTTTTAATTGTGTTTTATATTCACAAAAATTTAAGATATATCGATCTTTTTTTACTCTTCTTTCCTGTGGATAAGTTAAATGATTAATGCCGAATCTTCTAATAGAGTTTCTTTAAGCAAACCTGCAAGTGTTTGGAAAGAATGCCTTTCTGCTATCAAACAAAATGTGACACTAATGACTTTCAACACCTGGTTTCTTCCGATAAAACCACTTGAGCTTGATAATTCTACCTTAAAAATACAATTACCAAGTCAGTTTTTTTGGGAATGGATTGACGAACACTATAATACTCTCATAAATAAAACAATACATGAGGTTATGGGGCCAGAAGCAAAGTTGGCGTATGTTATATCCGCAGAAACAGAACCGGAAGAAAGGCCTTCTGAGGCAAAACCTGAAAAGCAAATAACTCTTGAACAGACTAAACCCCAAAAACAGGATTTTGAATCTTTCCTAAATTCCAGGTATACCTTTGATAATTTTATAAAAGGAGAAGGAAATCAACTTGCTCGTGCTGCTGCGGGAGCTATTAGTGATAATCCGGGCGGCACTTCTTTTAATCCTCTTTTTGTTTACGGCGGTGTTGGGTTGGGAAAAACGCATCTTGTACAGGCAATTGGAAACGGTATTTTACAAAAGCATCCCGAAAAAAGAGTTATTTATTTATCTTCAGATATTTTTACTGTTGAGTTCGTGGAAGCAATTCAATCTAATAAAGTAAATGAGTTTTCTTCTTTCTACAGAAAAATGGATGTTCTTATAATAGACGACATACAATTTCTGATTGGAAAAGAAAAAACCCAGGATCTTTTCTTCCACATCTTTAATACTTTACACCAGTCAAGAAAACAAATTATACTCACCAGCGATAAACCCCCAAAAGATTTAAATGGTCTTGATGAAAGATTAATCTCTAGATTTCAGTGGGGACTGTCTGCCGACATTCAACCACCAGATTTTGAAACAAGAATTGCTATTCTTAAAAAGAAGGCAGAAGACTATGGAATGACTATTTCCGGAGAAATACTGGAATATATCGCTGCAAATATTGTATCAAACATTAGAGAACTTGAGGGGTGCCTTATAAAACTTCTGGCAAACGCCTCTTTAAGTTCCAGAAACATCGACATCGATCTTGCAAGAAAAACCGTTAAAGAAATAGCTACAGATAGAAAAGTAAATATTACAATTGAAAACATAACCTCTGTTGTTTGCGAATACTTGAAAATTGATGAGAACAAGATCCGTGATAAAACCAGGAAAAAAGAAATTGTGTTGGCAAGACAAATTGCGATGTATTTATCTAAAGAATTAACTAAGTCTTCCTTAAAAACAATCGGCTTACATTTTGGGGGTAGAGATCACTCCACAGTAATTCACGCATGTTCTTCTATTGCGGACGATTGTACCAAGGACATAGCAACAAAGGATCTTGTAGATAATATTAGGAAACAAATTGAAATTAATTTTTCTTAATAATGTGTTCATTTCTTGTTAATTTGGATAGAACAAATTGTTAATAAAGTGATCTTATTAACCCTCTTGTTAGTAACTCAAAAAGAGAAACGAAGTTTTGAACACAAACCAAACTTGTTTTTATCTTGTTTTTTATAGAAAAGTAGATAAAAAGCGTTTATCAACATGTTAACATCCTTATTACAATTATTAATTTTTAAAAATTAATATATTAATTAATATAACGTTGTTAATTACTCAGCACACCATAGGTTTATTATGATGTTTGACTCTTTTGTCGTTTTAGAGTAATTTTTAGCAAGCTATTTAGCATCAAAAAATAGAACAAAAAACAAAAAAAATAAGCCCGGAATCAATTGAGACTCGAGGCTTTTTTTTGTATTTTACAATGCTTTAAAAGGAGATTTTTTAATGGAATTCAAAGTAAATAGCAAAGAATTAGAAAAACTCTTATCTCACATAATCCCTGCCGTACCAAACAGAACACCGATGCCTATTTTGGAGAATTTTTTGTTTGATATTCAAAAAGGATCGCTGCAGGTTTGTGCAACAGACCTTGAAATTGCATTAATATCTTCCATAAATGTTTCCGCCGACGAAGACATTAAAATGGTAATTCCAGCAAGACTTTTATACGATGTTGTTAGATCGCTTGGCGATACTCAGATTCATTTTGAAACAGAAGCCAACTCAAAAATTAAAATTACTACCGAAAATGGTGTTTATAATATCAGTTTTTCTTCTCCGGAAGAGTTTCCAGCTATTCCTGTAGTAAGCAAAGAAAAAGAAATTTCGCTTGCAGGATCAAACCTGAAAAAAGCAATCGATCAAACTTCCTTTGCAATGAGCAAGGAAGATATGCGCCCTGCAATGACAGGAACGCTTCTTGAATTTTCAGATGAAGGATTAAGGTTTGTAGCAACAGATGGACACAGGCTGGTAAAATATATAAACAAGGAAATTATATCTTCTTCCGAAGAGCAGTATATAATTCCCGAAAGAGCTATCTCGGTTCTTTCAAAATTGCTTGGTGAAAAGGAAGTAAAAATATATTTCAGTAAAACCAACGTTTCTTTCCACATAGGAGAAATAGAGTTTATTTCCAGACTTATAGGTGAAAAATATCCTGCTTACAGCAGTGTAATTCCCCTGGAAAATGAAAACGAAATGAAAGTAAAAACGTCGGATATTTTTTCGACTATAAAAAGAATGAATCTTTTTTCTACCTCAAGCTCAAAACAGGTTAAATTTTCAATTAATAAGAATAGTCTTGAAGTGAGCGCAGAGGATGTCGATCATGGTTCAAACGCAAAAGAAAAAATTGCTTGCGCATATAGTGGAGAGCCAATGAACATCGGTTTCAATACAAATTATGTACATGATATTTTATCACACTTAGATAAAGAAGATATAATTTTTAAACTTCACTCGCCAACAAAAGCTTGTATAATCGAACCAGCAAAGAAAGATCAAAAAGCGGACCTGATGCTTTTATTAATGCCGGTTCGTTTGAATAATTAAGAATGATATTGTCCAGCGTTCATTTACAAAATTTTCGTGTTCATAGGGACACAAGGATTATTTTTTCAGATAATCTAAATTATATAGTTGGAGGAAACGGACAGGGAAAAACAACAATACTTGATTCAGTTTATTATCTCTGTACAACAAAAAGCCATAACTCAAAAACAGATAGTGAGTCTGTAAGGTTTAATGAAAAGGGCTTTGAATTAAATGGAACATTTAGAGATATTTCAGAAAATAAAATAAAAATTGTTTATTCACTTTTAGAAAACAAAAAAAATTACTTTCAGGACAACAAAAAAGTTAATCGTTCCGTGGATATAATCGGTAAGTTTCCGGTTGTTATGTTAACTCCCGCAGACCACAGTATTACTCAGGGTTACCCGGGAGACAGAAGAAAATTTGTTGATTCTATAATTTCTCAGGCAAGCGAAACATACCTGAAAATTTTATTAGACTACAATAAAACACTCCGACAGAGATCCTCGCTATTAACACAAATTAGAGAAAGCAGGAACGCTGATCTTTTTAACGAATTAAACGCCTGGAACACAAAACTTATTCAAACAGGCGGCGAGCTTGTAAAAAGAAGAATCCGGTTTGTTGAAGAATTTAACGGGTTTATAAAGGAATCTTATAAAGTGATAATGGGCAACGAAGAAACACCCGGAATTAAATATTCTTCTTTTAATGAAAAGCATCCGGAAAACATAGAAAATGAGTTCAAAAAAAAACTTGATGAAAAAAGGGAAGAAGAAATAAGACGGGCCACAAACCTGATTGGTCCTCACAGGGATGAATTTGTTTTTTCTATAAATAAAAGGAACCTCCGTTCTTATGGATCTCAGGGACAGCACAAAACGTTTCAGGTTGTTTTAAGGTTTGCAGAATTTTTTTATTTGAAAAACATTACAGGCAAAACCCCAATCTTTTTACTTGACGATGTTTTTGGAGAGCTTGATAAAAACAGGTCTATTAAAATAAGCGAATATTTAAGGATGGTTGGGCAGGCAATAATAACATTAACGGATTTTGCTAACATGAGTTTTCTTAAAAAAGAAGACAAAGATAAGCTTTTATACGTTAATGACGGGAGAGTAAGTTATGCATAATGGCTTTACCAGTCTGAAGGAAGTTTTTGATGCAGAACCAGGGCTTGAAAACCTTAGAAAAGTGGTTAAGCAGTCTGATGTAGTAAACGATTTTGAAAAAATTTTCCCTGAACTAAAGAAGGTTGCATCTGCGGTAAAGGTTGAAAAAATGGCCGTCTGCTTAAGAGTTGAAAACCCGGCCTGGAGAAGCGAGTTAAAATTTCGAGAGAAACAGATAATAGAAAAAGTAAATAGTTTTTATAAAGAAAAAAGAATTATGTTTGTCAGGTTTGTTCGCTGACAAAAGAGAAACAACAAGCACTTGTAAACGGAAATAAAATGGCTAAAAAAGCAATAGAAAATAATTACAGCGCAAAAAACATAAATGTTCTTAAAGGGCTAGAAGCCGTTCGTAAAAGACCGGCTATGTATATCGGTGATGTTGGTCAACGCGGTTTTCACCACTTGGTAAATGAAGTTGTTGATAACAGCATTGACGAAGCAATGGCCGGGTATGCAGACCGGGTTATTATTACCATAAATAAAGATGAAAGCATAACCGTTGAAGATAACGGGCGTGGAATTCCAACGGACATACACCCGGAGGAAAAAAAATCTGCGCTTGAAGTTGTAATGACTGTTCTGCACGCTGGCGGAAAGTTCGATAAAGACACGTATAAAGTGTCCGGTGGTCTTCACGGTGTCGGTGTTTCTGTGGTAAACGCTCTTTCAGAATGGCTTAAGGTAGAAGTAAAAAGAGATGGTAAAGCTTTTTATCAGGAATATAAAAGAGGATTTCCTAAAGCACCGGTAAAAGAAACAGGAAAAGCAAAAAAAAATGAATCCGGCACCGTTGTTACCTTTATGCCAGACAAAGAAATATTTAAAGTTTCGGAATTTAAGTTTGACACTATAGCCGAAAGAATGCGTGAACTTGCATATCTTAACAAAAACATTTCAATTACGATAAAAGACAAGAGAGACGGTAATGAAGAAAAATACCACTTTAAAGGCGGAATAATAGAGTTTGTTCACTAC
>Ga0315556_1001243_pt1 | contig 15548 bp, 2 predicted proteins | sample SalMarSW160310MG_FD_202112 | JGI IMG/M metagenome (GOLD analysis project Ga0315556, IMG submission 202112) | Salt marsh sediment microbial communities from the Plum Island Ecosystem LTER, Massachusetts, United States - Salt Marsh Sediment SW1603-10 ...
CCCTCAGAGCTGCCACTGCCACAGTTTGAGCCGCAGCCATTGACGCAGGCCGTGTGTCCAGTTCGCGATCAACTTGCGCTGGCCGATGTCGATCTTGCCGATGCCTTCCATGCCCGGGCGCAACCGGGGCGACACCCGATCCAGTTTCGCTTCGACGCGGAACCGGTTGGCACCGTCCTTGGCCGTGGCCACGGGGGTCACCTTGGTGACCACGAACGGCAGGTGTTCGTCGGGCAGTGAGGACAACACCAGCGTACCGTGTTCGCCGACCTTTATGTCGTCGATGTCGTGCTCGTCGACCTGCAGGATGAGGCGGTAGGCGTTGAGGGGCGCGATTTCGAACAGGACTTCGCCCTGCTGCACCGACCCGCCCAGCATCTGACTCAGGTCGCCGCTGGCCACCACGCCTTGAAACGGCGCCTTGATGCTGGTGCGGGCCAGCTGCGTCTCCACCAGTTCCAGCTGCGCATTCACCTGATCGATCTGGGCGGAAAGGATTTTCACCTTGGCGCGATCGTACCCGGCCATGGCTTCCTGCACCTGACGCTGCAACTGCGCACGCTGACTGACGTACTTGAGGCGCTCGATGCGCAAGTCCCGGTCGTCCAGCTTGGCCAGCAGCTGACCCTTGTCCACCACGTCCCCGGCGCGGGCATCCGCCTCGGTAACGTAGCCGTTGAAGGGCGCGACCAGCACACGCCGCACGGCGCCTTGCAAAACCGTGTCGGCACTGACGCGGTATTCGCCGGTGGCAAAACTGAAGAAGACGACGACGGCCAACAACGACAGCGCCACCAGCTTGCGTACCAGGTAGCGAGGTCCGAACAGGCGGATCAGCTGCTCTCGCAGCGAGTCGGCCGCCTTGCGGACCAGCCAGCGGTCGTTGAGGCGCTTTTCCTCCAGGGCCGGCCCCGCCAGCGACGCGACGCTGCGGCACAGATCCACTTCATCCGCCTCGAATGGATGCTCGCCGGGACGCTCCAGGGTCACGGCGCCGTAGTAGCGGCCATCACCGTATAGCGGCACGGTCAGGATGGCACCGGCGCCATGATCTTTTGCCAGCTGCTCGTGGCCCCGCGTGATCAGCAGGGCGCCGTCCTCGGGCTGCGGAAACACGATCTCCCGGCCCTGGTCGATGGCCTCGTCCATGACCGCGCCCAACGACCGGATGAGGTTCATGCGTTGACCGAAATCCGCGCTGTGGGACAGCGCCTCGACGCGCGCGTGGCCGCGGCGCACGAAGCCGAGACTGACGCGTTCGCAGCCAAGTACCGTCGCCAACTCGGTAACGAAGGCCATGGCCGCCGCTGCAAAGTGCGGCTCGGCCAGGGTCGCCGCCAACAGGTCGACACCGGTGCGCAGACGTTCCAGCGCCGCGGTCTCCTGCGCCGCCGCCCGACGCCGGATCAGCACCTCGAGCCAGGCCACACCCCATTGCAGGTGGCCCATGACCGGTTCCAGCTCCGTTTCGCTGCGCGCGGCCACTTCCACCGCCACGGCGCCCTGAAGCTGACCGTCCACGATGACGGGGAAGGCTGCGGCGAAGTGCCGATGCCCCTCGTCGGAGCCGGCGTCGTGCTCGATGACTAGGCCGCAACGTTCTTCCAGGGCCCGCTCGGTGACCTCCGCCAGGTCCCTGCCCGCCTCGGCCACGGGCCAAGCCGCAACCGGGTTGAAGTGCTCAGCGGAAGTGTCGGCCATCACCAGCAGGGCCTGGCGTGCGCCGTCGAGAAGACTGCATTGGAGGGCCAGCCAGCTGCGCAGGTACTGACTCTCCTCCGCGGACTGGGAGAAGTCAGCCCAAAGGCTGGTGGTGGTCGCGGCGGTAGCGCGCGGGGCTTGGCCGGCGGTCTCTGAATACATCGATAGGGTCCGTGTGCAAGTACTGCCGAAAGATGCGGCTGGATCTGCAGGACCTGACAGACGCCCCAGCAGCCGGCGGCCCGATCTGCGCCGGGCCTGCTACCGAAAGAGTAACACGCGCCGCCGGACGACAGGGACGCGCCGGGTCCGCCTGGGAACCGGCGCGAGCTTCCCCGTCAGGTTGACGGACCGGCGGGCAGACTACTTCTTGCCTGCCTCGGGTGCAGCCGGCACGGCCGCGTCGATCTTCAACTCGCCGAAGCGGGACTCGTACTCGGCCAGCACATTGGACAGCAGGGTCGACAGACGCTTGGCCGCATACGGGTTGAGAATGATCCGCTCCTCGAGTTGGATGGTCAGATCCTGGCCACTGTGCCAGGTCTGATTGGTCCCGAACAGCATGGTCACCTCTTCCATGGTGCTGGAAACGTTCACCACATTGGCATAGGTGGTCCGCATCTTGGACCCATCCCAGCGAATGCGGGGGGCATTGTCCACCGGGGCCTCGGCCTGCTCAGCGGCTGCGTTCTCTTTCTGCGACTGCGCCATGATTACTCCTGTTCTTGTAGAGTCGGAATGAGGGTACCACACCAGCCGCCGGATCGGCCTGGCCGCTGTCGCGGCGCAGGGCGCCGTCGCGCCAGCGCAGTACCCGTCGGTTGTCTTCGTCCTTGGCCAGGCGGGCAAATCCCTCCCGGTCGATCAGCTTGCCACCATCGCCGCGCCCGGCGTCATCCGTGCGCCATCCGGCGAAGGCCGCCACAACCACGCCCAGGGCGCCGCTGGAAGGTTTGCCATCGTGCTCCGGCTTCGCCGCGGGAGCCGCCCCGGGCTTGCCACCCTGCTGACCGTCACCCTTGGCCGGCGCCACCGGCTTGCATTCGGTCTTGCCGTCGACGGTCTTGCACTCCTGCGCCTTGGCCTTGCCGGCACCACCCTGAGGCGCCTGATCACCGGCCGGTTGCGGCTTGTCGCACTGCGGCTGGGCCTGCTTGTCGGAGGGCTTGTCTCCCTTCTCGGACTGAGCCTGACCCTTGTCGCCCTGGCACTCGCCGGCGTCGCCGGCACCGGGGGGCGCCATGCTGCTGAAGCTGGTGCCCTCGCCCGCATGGGAGGTTCCGGTACCGCCCAGTAGCGCGAGGTTCTGGAACACGCCGGTCTGTGGCGTGCCTGCCCCGCCGCGGGGCAGATAGAAGCCCAGGTTGCCGGGGCTGTAGGTCAGGCCCTCCGGCGTATACAGACCCCACAGGGTGCTGGCGAACACATCCAGGGCACCCTGACCGAGGCGCACTACGAACACGCCCTTGGAGTTGCCGGGGCCGTCGTAGGAGATGGTGGCACGGGCATACTCACCGACGAACACGTCCTGGGCGAACCCCTTCGCACTGTAGAACAGGTCGTTACCATAGCCGCCGAACATGATGTCCAGCACCCCGTCATCGGCCGTACCCGGGTACGAACTGGCCAGCACGTCGTCGCCGCCAATGAAGGGATCGATGGTCTCCACCAGGATCGGCAGGCCATGTTCGTAGACGGTCTGGCCGCCATCACCGTTGATGATGTCTTCGCCGAGGCCACCATAGAGCTTGTCGCCAGCCGCACCACCGATGATGTTGTCGTTGCCGCTGCCGCCGTCGATGGTATCGGAACCACCCAGGTTCGGGTCCATGCTCCAGACCACATCGAGGGTGCCGGGAACGCCGTCACCGGACCAGGTATCACCGCTGTTGTGGAGCACCACCGACTGGCCCTGCTGCAGGAAGTAGAACTCCCCGTTGTCGCCGATGATGTTGTCGTTGCCGTTGTCGCCAAACAGCATATCGCTGCCCGGGCCGCCGATGATCAGGTCATTGCCGTCATTGCCGTGGATGGTGTCGTTGCCAGCCGTGCCGTCGGTGGTATCGGTGGAACTGATGCGCGACAGGTGACCGTCGCTGTAAACGGTCTCGCCGTTGTCGCCGAGGATGATGTCGTCGCCGGCGTTGCCGTCGATGGTGTCGTCACCGAAGCCGCCAATCAGCTGATCATCCTGCGATCCACCCTTGATGACGTCGTTGCCGCCCATGTCGATATGGGTGCTGGCAAGGCCGACGTTGCCGGCGGCATCCTTCTGGATGACCTGCAAGCCCTTGTAGGCGCCGAACTTGGTCTCGCCCCAGCCCATGGAACCGAAGTCGCCGAAGGCGATCATGCGGGTGTTCCAGCCGCTGGCATCGATGGTGTCGTTGCCCAGTTCACCGAACATGACCAACAGACCGTCCGCATTGACGTTGGGATCCACCGCGGTGATGTGGTCGTCGCCGCCGTTGGCCCACAGGCTGGTGACGTCACCGGCGCGGGCGCTTTCGATGCGCACGGTGTCGCTGCCCGAACCAGCCAGGATGTTGACGCCACCGGCGTAGCGGCCACCGGCCGCGTAGTAGTGAATGGGCGCCGGGGCCAGGCCGGAGATCAGGTCGGACGTGATCAGCACCGGATCGGCGGCGGTGCCGTCACCCGCGTTGCTGCCGTAGTCGCTGACGTTGAGCGTATTGAGGCCGGTGCCGGCGAACACCGACAACTCGCCGGTGACCGCATCCAGGTTGCCCGAAGCCAGGCCGGCATCCTGGGTGGGATCACCGAAGGCGCCATTGGCCGGATTGCTGGGCGGCACGCTGGAGACGTTGATCACGTCGTTGCCGTCGGCGGCGGACAGGCGGGTGTGGGCGCCGGTCTGGGTGCCTTCGACATTGAAGTAGTCGCTGCCCGAGCCCAGGTTGATGTAGATGTCCTCGAAGGTGCCGTAGGTGATCTGGCCCGGCATGTCTTCGAGATTCAGAGTGGACGAGGTCAGGGTGCCCTGGGTGTCGCTGGTCTGACCCGAGTCGTCCACGTCCAGGCGGTCGCTGCCGCCCTGGCCGTACACGTACAGATCGGCACCGATGCCGCCCACCAGACCACCGCCAATGACCGGCGCCTGATGGGTCACGACGATATGGTCGTTGCCCTCGCCCGCGTTCAGCGTGGTCACACCGGAGATGGTGCGTACGTACAGGTTGTCGTTGCCCGGACCGGCGTTGACCGTGGTGGTGCCCTGGTGGGTCGACTCGATGGTCAGGGTGTCGTTGCCCACGCCCAGGTTGATGTTGAGATCTTCCAGAGCAGCGTAGGTAATGCCGCCGTTGAAGTCTTCCCCGGCAATGGTCTGGTCGCCACCCATGCCCAGCCCGTACAGGCGGGTGCTGGTCAGGGTGCCCACGTCGTTGCGGGTGCTGTCCTGGTTGTAGACATTGAGACGGTCGGTCTGGTCTTCCTCGCGGACGTGATAGTTGGGATTGTCCGGAATGTTGAACACCGCACCGTCGGTCTCGGTGGGCAGCATTACCGCGTCGGGAATGCTGCGGTCGGCGGTCGGATCGATGTAGCCGTCGATGATGAGCGGACCCTGGATGGTGTTGACGTCCTGGGCCACCGGCGGGAACACGATCGGATCGCCGTTCTTGTCCACGGCCACCACACCGGACGGTACGTCGGCGGCGATGTTGAAGGTATCGCTGCCCAGGCCGCCGAAGATGCGGGTCACGGAACCGGCCGCCGTGCTCAGTACATAGAAGGTGTCGTTGCCTTCGGCACCGTCCACTTCCACCGTCTCGGTATTCTTGTAGCTGACGTTGAGACCGGCACCGAACACGCCGTGGTCGGTGATGACGAAGGTGTCGCTGAACTCGGTGCCCACCAGCACCACCTTGTCGAGGCCATCGCCACCGTCCACGTTCACCGGCGCGTTGATGGCGTATTCCACGTAGTCGGCGTCACCGCCGCCGGAAACGTTGGTCGTGCCCTGCGCGGCGTGGGAACCGATCAAGGCGAAGGCGCGGACGGTGAAGCTGTCGTTGCCGGCGTCACCATTCAGGTCCAGTTGGGCAGCGTTGTGCAGTACCAGGAAGGTGTCATTGTCGGCACCGCCGTTGATGGTGGTGTCCTTGCTGATACCGGTGCTGAGCAGGCCCTTGGTGGTGGCCAGGGTGTCGAACTCGTCACCGGCGGCCACGTGCGGGGCTACGCGCGTCTCCTTGAACAACTGACCGACCTGGAAGACGTCGTTGCCGGTGCCGCCGAACAGGGTGGTGACGGCACTGTTGTCGTCCAGGTTGAAGTGATCATCACCGCCCTTGGCGTAGATCTCCAGGGTCTCGGTGCTGTCGTTGTAGTTGATCCGCTCGGCATGGCCGGCACCGCCATTGTCGGTGCTGAGCATGGCCACGAATTCCTTGCGCAGCAGGAACTGGTCGGCGGTGTCGGTGCCGTAGATGGTCAGGTCATCGGTGCCGGAGCCGCCGATAATCTTCACCAGGGAGTCGCCGCTGCCGGCATTGTTGACCACGAAGGAGTCGTTGCCGCCCTGCCCGTCCACGGTCAGCACGTCGCCGATACGGTTGCTGTTGGGCGCGGTCACCGCCACGTTGACCATGTCGTTGCCGTCGCCACCCTCCACCGTGGTGGGAGTACCCGCCGCCACATTGGTGATGTTCACCGTGTCGTTGTCGACATTGCCCTGCACCAGCGCGGAACTGGCGTGAATGACGCCGATCAGGTCGATGGTCGAACCCACGCCAGCGTCGGCGTTGCCATAGTCGCCGTGGATGGTGACGGTCCCGGCCGCCTCGACCGTGCTGCCGTCGGCCAGCAGGAAGTTGTCGCCGGCGTTGAGGACCACCGAACCGCCGGTGGACTGCACCATGGCGTTGTTCTCGATGGTGAGGTCGTCGCCGCTGGTGACGTGGTCGGTGGCGGTCAGAGTGATGTCGCCGCCGGCCACCACGTCCTCGTGCACCGTCAGCGGGCTCATGGTGGTGACCACGATGGGACCGCCGGCACGCAGGCCGGTCTCGGCGCTGATGTCGCCGATAACCAGGGCGCCGGTGTTGGTCAGCCAGACGCCGCCCGTGCCCGCGTCGCCTTCCAGCTTGCCCAGACGCGTTTCCATGCCGTTGCCGGCGGTACCGATGCCCGCGCCGGCGTTGAGGATCGCGGTGGCGGCGATGATGTCGTCGCCGCCGGCGTCCAGGGTATCGAGGATGGCACCGGTCACCGAGTCCACGGTCACCGCACCGGTAGTGGTGAGCAGGCTCAGGGTGATGTTGCCGGTGGCATTGACGTCGATGGTGCCGTCCACGGCCGCCACGCTGGAGCCGTCGGCCATGGTGATGGCACCGCCGTTGACGCCGTCGGCGTCGGCCGTCAGGGTCACGGTGGACGCGCCGCTCTCGGTATTGACCCGGCCCGTGGCCGCGAAGTTGATGTCCTTGTCGGCGGTGATACCGACCGTACCGCCGCCGCTGGTAACCACAGCGTTGACGTTGACGTCGGTGGCGGCGGTCAGGCTGACCGGACCATGGGCGCTGTCCACCGCCTCGGACACGGTCACGGAACTGGCGGAGGAACGGATATCCACGGTGCCGCTGGCGGCGATACCCACCTGCGGGCCGATGCCGCCGATCTCCAGGTTGCTGCCGTTGCTCAGCCAGATGCCGCCGCTGCCGGCATTGGCCTCCAGCTTGCCGAGACTGGTCTCGATGGCGTTGGCGCCGCTACCGATGCCAGCGCCCGCATTCAGCACTGCGGTGGCCGCGGTGATGTCCACGCTGCCGCCGTCGTTGTCGTCGACGATAGTGCCGACCGAGGTCAGCCACACGCCGCCGGTGCTGGAACTGATGCTGCCCAGGCGCATGGTGCCGGCGGTCTCGTCCACGTACACCGAGCCGTTGGCGTCGGCGTTGAGCACGCCGCTGCCCAGCCGGGTGTGAATGAAGGCGCTGGACTGACCCACGACACCGGCACCCGAGGTCAAGGAGATGTCGTTGGCGCGGATGAGCTGATCGGTGTCCGTGTTGTAGATGTTGCCCTGGGTGGCGACAGTGACCGAACCGGCCGCGTAGTTGAGCAGGCCGGCCAGGTCGATTTCGTTGTTGCCGCCGTTGATGGTCAGGTCGCCCAGACCCTGGCCACCGCCATGGATGACGTAGGTGCCCAGCTGGGTGCTGGAGTTGAGGTCGTTGCCGTGGAAGTCCCACACGGTGGGCGCGCGGCGCCCGGACAGGCTCAGGACCGTGCCGTCGGTGACACCGGCGGCATCCACCGTGCCGTCGCCGCTCAGGGAAGCGCCCAGCAGGCTGGTGCCGTTGATGGCATCCACCAGCTGCTGCACGGTGGTGTGGTGCCCGGCATTGGTGTTCAGGGTGATCACCACGTCGGTGCCGCTCACGCTCACCGTGGGCGCCGCACCGGCGCCCAGATCGGCCTTGTGGACGGTCAGATTGATGTCCTGTCCGGCGGCGATGGCGTCGGGCTGGCTGTTGGCCAGCTTGACGGTGGTCGGGTCCACCACCACCGCGTAGTAGGTGTGGCCGTCGGTCAGCCCGGTGATGGCGTTGCCGCCGCCGTCGTGGTAGACGATGGCGTCACCGGTGTTCAGACCGTGCACGTAGCCCAGGTTGATGCTGTCGTTGGCGCTGTTCACGCCCGAAGCCGCGAACACGCCATCGAAGCTGTGCCCGGTGCCGGTGGCGGAGGCCGGATCCAGGGTGATAAGCGATGGGGTCGCCGCCGTGGCTTCAGGGTAGCTGTTCGCTAGCTGTATGGTGGTGGCATTCACGGCCACCACGTAATAGGTGTGGCCGTCGGTCAAGCCGCCGATGTCCGTACCGCCACCGTTGTGGTAGACGATCTCCTGGCCGGTGGTGAAGCCGTGGGCGTAACCCAGGTTGAGGCTGTACTTGGACGCCAGGCTGTGGGTCGTACCCGTCGCGGTGGAGAGGTCCAGCGCGATGCCGGTGCCGGCAATGGCGTCCGGCTGGCTCGCCGCCAACCGCAGGGTGTTGGCGTCCACCACGATGGCATAGTAGGTTCCACCGTCGGTGAGATTGCCGATGTCGATGCCGCCGCCGTTGTGATAGACGATGGCCTGGCCGGTGGTGAAGCCGTGGGCCGCGCCCAGGTTCAGACGCTCGGCCGAGGTGAAGTCGTGGCCGCTGCCCGTGGCCGCCGACAGGTCGAACTGCAGGGTGGTCGGCGCCGAAGCCACCGCGTCGGGACGGTTCGCCGCCAGGCGGATGCTGGTGGAATTGACCACGACCGCGTAGTAGGTGACGCCGTCGGTGAGGTCGCCCACATCCGTGCCGCCGCCGTTGTGGTAGACGATGGCCTCGCCGTTGCTCAGGCCGTGAGCAGAGGAGAATCGAATGCGTTCGCGGGACGTAAAGCTATGGCCGGTGCCGGCCGCAGCCGCGGCGTCCAGAGCCAGGGTCACCGGCGTGCCCGCTATTGCATTGGGGTAATTGGCTGCCAACTTGATGGTATGAGCGTCCACGACCACGGCGTAGTAGATGCCGCCATCAGTCAAGTGGCCGATATCGGTGCCGCCGCCATTGTGGTAGACCACCGCCTCGCCGTTGAGCAAGCCGTGCGCGGTGGCGAAATGGATGCCGCCCTGGGCATCGATCACGCCGCCCGCGGTGGGATCGAAGGTGTCCGTAAGGGCACTGGCAGCCGGATCGAAACCGTCCACAAGGCTGGTGACCCCGGCCGGATCGAAACCGTCCACGGCCCCGGACGGGCTGAACTGTTGACCGGTGCTGAAGCTGTAGGTGGTGCCGGTGGCCGCCGCGGCGTCCAGATCGATGATCTTGGTGCCCGCCGTAGCCGAAACGGTAACATCCGCATTGGTGGCCACGAAGCTCTGCTTGGCGCCGTCGACGAAGTTCACCAGACCGGCACCGCCGGCGGTGACTTCGAAGCCCTGGGAGACAAAGGCGTTGCTGTCGTTCAGCACGCCCTTGATGTCCATGTACAGATTGCCGGCGGAATGCAGGGTGAAGTTGCTCTGCTGTCCGTCGCCCTGGTGCAGTTCCACGTACAGCGGCGTGGCGGAGGTGCCCACGTTGCCGGTGTCGGTGCGCACGGTGAGGCTGCGGGTCAGCACCTGCCCGGTGCCGGTGTTCCAGATGTCACCACCGGTGTTGGTGATGTAGGTGGTCCCGCCCGGGTTGTCGATGACACCGTTGAGATAGATGTCGGACGAGTTGATGGTATTGATGTTGACGATGGTGCCGCCCACGCCGGAATCCAGCGTGTAATAGCCGTAGGTGGGCGTCGCCGCCGTGGGATCCTGCTTCCACACGAACAGATGCTGATCGCCCACACCGATGTTCATATCGGGATCGGTCTTGTTCTTGTTCCAGACCTCGATGCGGTTGATCTGGATGTCCTTGTTCGAGTGATTGATGATGTCCACCCGATCGTAGGCATCCTTGAACTTGAACGAGGCCACACCTTCGATCAGGCCGGTCGGCGAATCGAACACCACCTTGCCGGTGGAGTTGTTGAGGATGTCGTTGACGATGATCGTCGAACGGTCCACGTGCCCCAGGCCCTGGTGGGCATTGTCGATATCGTTGATGGTCACGTTGTCCGCGCGCACCACGTCGCCGCTGGCATTCACCTCCAGGTACGGATTGGGCGGACCGGAGATGATCACATCGGAATTGAACCCGATATGACTGTGACGGTTGTTGTGACCATTGTTGATCGCATGCGTGTCGCTGTTGGTGAGCTGACGCACCCAACCCATGATGGGGTCGCAGACCTCATGTCCGTCCCACAGACCGAAGGTGAGGATCTTGAACACCGTATGGCAGGCGTAGTCCACCACGTCCCAGATGTAGCGCACCACCGTCTGGGCGTCGGTGTTGGCGAGGGTCTGGTAGCTATTCTGATCGGACAGGGTCTTGGCCTGGACGAACAGATCCTTGGTGGTCAGGGTCGAGCCGCTGTCGGTGGAGATATTCGAATTGGCGTCGCTGTTGTTGGTGGCGGTGGAGGTCAACGAACCGGTCAGGCCCGCGCCGATGGCGCTGTCGGCCTGCGCCAGGCTGTGCACGTTCTCCTGGAAGGAGACGATGCTGATCTTCCCGCTGGCGGTGATCGCCGTGCCGGCACCGACATGGGCCAGGGTGGTGGCGCTCATGTCCACCACGGACGTGGCGTGGGTGGTACCCGCCGCCTGATAGGTCTTGGAGTAGGTCTTGGCCTTGGCGTACACCGAGCCATCGCGGGCGTCCAGGAACACCTGATTGGCGTACACGTTCGAATGCGCGCCGATCCAGGCCTGGGTGGAACTGGTGTTCTTGGCGTTGGCCTGGACGTCCACGAGGGAGATCAAGCCACCGGAATCGTCCTGGCGGGTCTCGGCACGAATGTCGGCGGCGTTGTAGGCCTTGATGGTTGCATCGCCGTCGACGGTGACGTCGTTCCAGTCACCGATGACCGAATGGGTGTCGTTGCTGTTGAGCAGCGCCTTGCCCTGGGCACCGGAGATCGCCAGGGCACCACCCGCACCGCTGGTGACATGCACATCGGACTTGTTGCTGGACTCGCTCGACAAGTTCAAGGTGCCGGCGGTCAACTTGGTCTTCTTGCTCGAAGTCCCGTTGCCGGTGGTAGCCAGCGAGGCGTTGTCCATGGTGGCCGTACCCAGGGTCTTGCCGCCGGCCGCCAGGCCGTAGGCATGGGCATTGGCATCGACGTAGGTATTGTTGCGCGACTTGGAGACGATATTCAGGGTGCTGTTCGCCGCTGTGACGTCCGCACCGCCGCCGATGCTGGCATTGACATCCGCATCCACGACGACGTCGGCCTGTACGTGGCCGCCACTGACGAGACCGCCCGCGGAACTGCTCGCAGTCGCCTTGGCGAGACGGCTGGTATCGATGGTGCCGGCCTCGCTGTAGTTGTTGTAGGCCTGAATGTTGATGCCGCCGGTGGAAGTCAGCTGCGAGCCGCCGCCGATATAGGCGTTCACCACCGGCCGCCACTTGGCGTAGGCGATGGAGGCACCGCCGGCGGCCAGACCATAGCTGTCGCCGCTGGCGATGGCGGTGACGTCACCCAGCGCCGTGCCGCGAATGGTGCTAGCACCGGTGACGTCCATCAGCCCGGTGCTGATCACGTAGGCGTTCACCGTCGGGGTGGACCAGGCCTTCGGAGCCGCGCCGTTGCCGGCCAGGACACCGCCCGAAGAGGCGGTGGACTTGGAGTAGGCGTAGTCCCAACCGGTGGACTGCACCGTCAAACCGGCGCCGGCGGTCAGGGTATTGATGCCGCCGGTGGTCGCATCACCGATGTGGGCCGTGGTGGAACCTGACGAATTGGCGCTGGACAGCACCACCGCCGCCGCGGCCAGGCCGCCGGAGGCGCCGGTGCTCTGGGCGTCGGTCTTGTTGTAGGAACGCGACGTCGCCGAGATGTTGCCATGGGCGTTCAGGGTGGCGCCAGTGCCGACAAAAGTATCCACATTGGCATTGGCGGTGGCATCCGCGTTCGCACCCTGGCCGGAGACGATGCCGCCACCGGCGACGGAGGACTTGGATACCGCACCCACGCTGGAGTTGTCGCGGGTACCGGTGAGGCTGTAGTTGTGGGCCGAGGCCAGCTCCACGCCGCCGTTGGTGCTGGTGACGCTGGAGTGGGCGCCGATGGAGGTCTTCATCACCGGCGAGTCGGTGGTGGTCGCCAAGGTCGCGCCGATGCCGACCAGCCCGGCACTGATGCCGTCGGAGACGGAATGGGCATAGGTGGTGGACTGGGACGTCACCTTCACGTTGCCGCTGACGGTGACATTGGCGCCGTTGACGTTGTTGCCGATGCCAGTATCGATGGTCGGATTCACCGTCGAAGTCGAGTGCGCGCCCTGCCCGGAGACGATACCGCCGCCGGAGGCGTTGGTGTAGGTATCGGCCAGGTTATCGGACGTCGCCTGCAGGGTCAGCGACTGCGCCCCGGTGACGGTGCCGTCCATGTGGGTCGTGATCGACCCGCCGGCGGTGGCGTTACCGAGAATGACGCCCACGCCCGCCAGACCGATGGTGATGCCGTTGCCATTGACGACGGCCTGGTTGTTGTCCAGGGAGGTCATGACGACGGCGCCGCCGGCGTGCAAGCTGGCACCGTAGGCCACCGAGGTGTTCACCTTGGCGGAGCTGTCGGCGTTGGCGTCCACGCCGTTGCCGGCGAAGCCACCGCCGCCGGAGGCGTTGGCGTTCACATTGGCTTTCTTGTCCAGCTTGTTGCCGTTGAGATCGTAGTTGTGGAGCGACTTCAGCTTGATGTCGCGCCCCGCGCTGACGAAGGCGCCCGCGGCAATGCTGGCATTGATGGTGGGCGTGATGGTGGCATGGGCCAGTGAAACGCCCACGGCGCCCACGCCGACGCTGACGCCGAGGGCCTTGGCCTCGGCACTGGCCTTCGACGAGGCGGTTACGGTGGCGTCGTTGCTCACCTTGACCTTGGCATTGGCGCCGATGGACGCCTCGACGCTGGCCTGGTTGGCGTGGGCGTCGGTGATCTCCGCCTTGGCATAGTTGCCGGTGCCGGCCACCACGCCGGCCGCCACACCCCAGACATGGGTGGTGATGGTGTTGTCGGCCGTGGCACTAAGCGACAGCCCGCCCACGGTCTTGCCTGCCTGCTGGCCGATCTGCGCGCCAGCGCCCACCAGGGCGCGGGTGGTTCCGTCGATGGTACCGATGCCCACGGTGGCACCGGCGGAAAGGCCGCCGGAGAGATTCACACCGCCGCCGTCCACGGTGATGACACGGGTACTCTCGGCCGTGATGGATACATTGTTGGCCTCGAGAATCTGGGCATTGCTGTCCAGGTTGGCCAACTGGTCGCTGTGGTCGTTGATGATCATGACCTGCGCGCCGAGGGCCGCGATGCCGCCGGCGGAACCGGCGTAGGCCTTGCCGGTCAGGTGTTCGTCGAAGTTGGAATCCAGCGATACACCGCCGGTGCTGTCCACGGTGCCGGCACTGATGACCGAGCTGCCGCCGATGGTGGCGGTGGTGTTCTGGTCGATGTTGGCGATGCCCACCGAGGCGCCGATGCCGACGCCGCCGGCCGCGCCGCCGCCCGCCACCAACAGCAGGGTCAGTGAATCGCTGGCATGCAGATCGACGTTGCGACCTGCGGTGACCACGGTGTTGCCGCCGATGGTGGCCGAGGTGCCCGCCGGCACGTAGTGGGTGCTGAAGCCTGACCCGACCGAGTTGCCGCCCAGGGAACCGGAGGCGTCGCGCAGCGCGTTGTTGCCGGAACCGTCGGTGGTCGCCGGAGTGGTGTCGGCGTACTTGTTGAGCATGGCACCGAAGCTGTCGGACTGGTTCTGCAGCTGACCGTCCACGAAGCCGCCGGTGGTGGCGGAATTGCCGCCGTCCTGGGCATCGAGGGGACTGTTGTTGGCCGTGCTGCCGTCGCTCTTGTCGACCGAATAACTCTGGGTCAGGTCGCCGCCGATGCCGTACACCGTCACCGCACCGCCAAGGCCCACGCCGCCGGCCGCCGCGCTCACCACATAGGACGTCACGTCCTTCTTGGCCAGGGCGTTCACGTCCACGTCCTTCAGCGCATCGACTTCCGCATTGCTGCCAATGGCCGCGATGGTGTCGTTGTGGATCATGCCCACGTCGACGCTGCCGCTGATGCCGCCGATGAGACCGCCGGCCAGTGAGCCGTCCACCACGAAGGACTTGGCCTTGTTGACGGCGGCCACATTGACCGTCTGCCCGCCGTTGGCGCCGGTGTTGTGGGTGTTGATCTTGGCGCCGTCCTTGATCCGGGCCTGGGTGTCGGAATTGATGGTTTCCACCGACACCGCGCCGGACAGACCGCCGTAGAAACCGCCGGCGCCGCTGGCGGCGACGGTGAACGACTGCTCACTGGATGCCGCTTCCACCGACACGCCGACGATGTTCTTGGTCAGGTAGTTGCCGCTGCCGTTCAGGTACTTGCCGGTGGTGGGATCGATGGCGCCGGAATAGACCGTCATCAGGTCGCCGGCGTTGCCCTTGGCATCGACCGTGGCCGAGGCACCAATGTAGGCCTGGGTGTCCTTGGTGATGGAGGTCACACCCACGGCGCCACCGACGCCCGCGGCGCCCAGACCCAGGGCCGCGCTGCCGGCGATGACGATGGTCTGGGTGTCGTCGCTGGCCTTCACGTGCACATTGCCGCCGGCGTCCACCGTGGCGGAATCGCCGATGTAGGCGTAGGTGGTGTTGTGCATGATCAGGGGCGAGGCGGCACCCGAGAAGCTGACGGTACCGGAGACGGAGATACCGCCGGATATGGAGAGTATCTCTTCCTTGGCGTGCGCCACGGCGCTGACATCACCCGTGGCCGTCACCTGGGCGCTGTTGCCGATGTAGGCCTGGGTGTCGCCGTGCAGCACGGTGACATCGGCCGATCCCGCCCCGGAGCCCGTTCCGGCGAGAGCAATGGAACCGGCCACCCCCAGGTGGTAGAAGTCGCTACCCGCCGCCACGAAGACTTCCTGCCCGGAGGCCGCGCCGGTGTTGTCGTTGTTCACCTTGGCGCCGTTGTCCACGTAGGCCTTGGTGTGATTGGTGATGACGTTCACCGAGCCGCCCAGGCTGACCGCCACGGTACCGGCGGCGCCGCCGTTGATGGCGATGGTGGCGATGTCGTCCTTGCTGGTGGCGCTCACGGCGACGCCACTCACGGCGCGCTGATGCTCGTTCGCCACACGCTGCTGGGTCAGGCCGCGGGCGTCCAGGCCACTGCTGTTGAGATCGCTGTTGCTCAGCGGGCTGCTGCCGTCGTCAGCAGTCGGCTGCTGGGCGTGCACTTCG
>Ga0315556_1001245_pt1 | contig 15538 bp, 12 predicted proteins | sample SalMarSW160310MG_FD_202112 | JGI IMG/M metagenome (GOLD analysis project Ga0315556, IMG submission 202112) | Salt marsh sediment microbial communities from the Plum Island Ecosystem LTER, Massachusetts, United States - Salt Marsh Sediment SW1603-10 ...
CATTGACGCCCTCGATGAGGGCCCATTCAAAGGTCAATCGCCTACCTGATGCCCGCGTGTACTCTCTGCATGCGTCCATCAAGATGTCCAGGGGATAGCGGCGCGCGATGGGCAGCAGTTCGGATCGAAGAGCGTCGGTGGCGGCGTGCAGCGAAACAGCCAGATTGTACGGTTGCGATTCTTCAGTAAACTGGCGAATCTTGGGCACCAGGCCCACGGTGGAGACGGTAAAACGTCGGGCCCCGAAATTGAACCCGGCAGAATCATTGAGCCGGTTGAGGGCGGCGAGCGTGGCCTCATAATTATGAAGCGGCTCGCCCATCCCCATCACAACCACATTTGTGAGGCGATCATCTTCCTCTGAGAGCCGTCGTGCGAACGCCAAAACCTGTTCGATGATCTCGCCTGACGACAAATTCCTTTGGAAGCCCATTTGGCCAGTAGCGCAAAACACACACCCCATGGCGCATCCGGCTTGCGTTGAAATGCAGGCCGTCCGTCGGGTGTGGTAGCGCATTAGGACGGCTTCGACTGCCTGCCCATCGAGCGATTGAAGCAGCAGCTTCTCAGTTTCGCCATCCGATGATTGCTGGCTGGTTGTCGGGTGGAGAGAACTGAAGGAGAACTCAGCTGCCAGCCTTTCCCGAAGGGCGATGGGGAGAGTCGTTATCTGGGTGGCTTCCGACACCAAATTGCGGTAGAGCGCTGTCCAGATCTGCTCAGCGCGATACTCGGGTTCGCCCCATTGTCCAACGACCTCAAGCCAGTCGTCCCGGTTGAGATCGAAGACCAGCCGACGCTCAGGCATGGTGTGCCTCATCCAGGGCAGCTGTCAGCTCCATCAAGCCGGAGAAGACCCACGTGGGTTTGAGCGAGCTTTGCGCGAGCGTGGCCCGATCAGTCACTCCAGTCAGCACCAGGCAGGTGTTCAGGCCCGCGTTCTGGGCTCCTTGGATATCCGTGTCGAGGCGGTCGCCGAGCATGAGTGTGGTTTCTGCCCGCGAGCCCAGTTTCTCGAGTGCGAGCTCGAAGTATCGACGCTCGGGCTTTCCAACGATGATCGGTGCTTGGTCCGTAGCCGCCTGGAGGGCGGCCAACAGCGAACCGTTGCCGGGCACGAGGCCGCGCGGTGTGGGGAAGGTTCGGTCCGGATTGGTGCCGACGAATGCGGCCCCATTTCGGATGGCCAGCGTTGCTTCAGCCAGTTTGTCGTAGGTCACGCTGCGGTCCATACCGACCACCACCGCTTGTGCGCTCTCGGCGCCGTCTACCAGGTTGAAACCTGATTGGGTGAGGGCGTGCTCCAATCCATCCTCCCCGATCATGAGGAGAGTGGCGCCTGGGGGCAGGCTGCGAGTCAGGTAGGCCGCTGTGGCCAAGGCCGAGGTAAGAATGGCCTCGACCGGAAGCTCGACGCCCGCGTCTTTCAAACGATCCCGAACAGCGTCAGGCCGGGCTGTCGAATTGTTGCTGGCCAACAGCAGCTTCATCCCGGAGCGGTTAACGTGGTCGAAGAACTCATTGACTCCGGGAAGCATCTCCGGGCCGCGCCACAGGACGCCGTCCAGATCAACGATGAGGGAGTCCATCTTGGTCAGCGACGTCATCAGCGCAACCTCATTGCGTTCTCGAGTTGAGACAACGTGTCGCGCCTGGCGTCAAGCTCGTCAGCGCGTTCACTTGCCAAACCTCTTCTGCAAGAACTCGAAGACCGGTCGGTCGATCTGCCGGGTGTCGAAGTCGGTGCGGTCCTCGAAATTCTCGTTGCCCACGAACTGGCGCAGGGCGCGACGTGTCGGATCATCCCACGCATCATCGGGCGTACCGGCGTACAAGCCTTCGGCCGCCATCATCCGCTTGAGGGCCACCAGTACCTCGGCTTCAATTCGGAGCTTGTCTTCAGGTTCGCTTTCGCCAAAATACAGTTTGTGAACGGCAACGAGGTCGACAAGTTGGGGCACGGGATCGGTGGAATCATCAACCCGGTAGTCGACCCATCGATCGTTGAATCCGGCATAGCCGGCGCCGGCCTTGACCGCCAGAATGGCAGCGCTCTGTCGTCCTCGTCGGTCGCCTCCTGCCTGGTCCCCGGCTTGAAGCGCCGCCAGCAGCCGGTCGGGGAGGTCACCGGTTGAGATCTGGAAAGTCTCGGCCATCGCCTCCACGACCTGGGGGCCGACCAGGATGTTCCCTTGAACGGCGAAGTGATCTCCGGTGGTTCCGCCGGCCCATGCAAAGCAGTCGTCGCCTGTGAATGTGGCTGGCCGTCCGTGCGCATCGACCATGCCCACCTGCCGTAGTTCCCTGCCTTCATCTCGGTCAAGCAGTGCTTCGAGCGTCGCCTCGGCGGACTGCCCGCTGCGCATCATTGACAAACCCTCCGGTCCGAAGGTTGTGTTGGCGTGGGATTGCGTGGCCACGGCTCCGGCACCGGCCTCCGCCCAGGGAACGACTGCGCCCACGGCTGGAAACTTCGAGGCAACGGCGATGCCCCAGGCTCGGGATGCTGGATCGTAGGCGACAATCGAGAAGGTCGATGGCTTGATCAATGGGTTGTCTCCTGCGTTGAGCTAAGGTCAGGCTGCGTCTGGCAGAGGCTGATCTTGATCGAATGCCAGATCCTGACCCTCTCGGTTCTCAATGCGAGGCGAAGCCTTGCCCGTAATCGACTCGGCATCGAGCGTCACCCGGGCAATCTCCGGATGAGAGGGGATCTCGTACATGATGTCGAGCAAGGCGTCTTCGATAATCGCCCTCAGGCCGCGCGCGCCAGTTTCGCGCTTGATGGCGAGATTGGCGGCTGCCTCTAACGCTTCGGGCGAGAAGTCCAGCTCGACATCATCGATTTCGAAGAGGCGCTGATACTGCCGCACCAGCGCGTTGCGTGGCTCGGTCAGGATGGCGCGAAGGTCATCGACCCCCAGCGGATCGACAACCGCCGCCACCGGCATCCGCCCCACCAATTCGGGGATCATGCCGAATCGCATCAGGTCGTCGGGGATCATCAGCCGGAGCAGAGCGGTCTCCTCGTTTTCATTCGTGTCCAGAGCTGGGCGGGCGCCTGGGAAGCCAAGCCGGCCCCGACGGCCAACTCGCTGGCCGATGATTTCTGAAAGTCCGTCGTAGGTTCCGCCGCAGATGAAGAGCACGTCGCGCGTGTCAAGCTGGATAAATTCCTGTTGGGGATGCTTGCGTCCGCCCTGAGGGGGCACATTTACCGTCGCCCCTTCGATGATTTTGAGCAGGGCCTGCTGAACGCCTTCGCCAGACACATCGCGAGTGATGCTGGGGTTGTCGCCGGTCTTGCGGGCCGTCTTGTCCAGTTCGTCGATGTAGACAATGCCCTTCTCGGCGCGCTGCAGATTAAAGTCGGCGGCCTGGAGCAGGCGCAGCAAGATGTTCTCCACATCCTCGCCCACATAGCCAGCCTCGGTCAAGGCCGTGGCATCGGCGATGCAGAAAGGGACGTCCAGGGTACGAGCCAGCGTCTGAGCCAGCAGAGTTTTGCCGCATCCGGTGGGGCCGATCAGGAGGATGTTGCTCTTTTCGAGTTCAACCCGCCGATCACCGCGGCTGGCGATGCGCTTGTAGTGGTTGTAGACGGCCACGGAGAGCACGCGCTTGGCATGCTCCTGGCCGACCACATACTCTTCAAGCTTGGCGTAGATTTGTCTGGGGGCAAGCGACGGGCGGCCGGTTGCTGTCAACCCGGCGCGCGATGCTCTTTCGTCTTCGCCGATCAGAATATCTCGGCAAAGCTCGACACATTCGTTGCAGATGTGGACGTCTTCGGGCCCAGAGATGAGCCGTTGGACTTCTGCTTCCTGTCGATTGCAGAAGGAGCAACGCCTGATTTCCTCGGGCGTTAGCTCGTCAGTGGTCACTGGCTAGGCGCTCGCTTTCTCCTTCTTGCCCTTCTCGGTTTCTCCGCTACCGGGTTGCAAGACATGGTCCACCAGCCCATATTCCTTGGCGCCTTCCCCATCCATGTAGAAGTCGCGTTCTGTATCACGCTCGATGACATCATGGGTCTGGCCCGTATGTTGACCCAGTATAGCATTGATTTTTTCTCGAAGCCGCAGGATCTCTTTGGCCTGGATTTCGATGTCTGTTGCCTGCCCTTGTGCGCCCCCTAAAGGCTGATGGATGTGAATTGTGGCGTTGGGTAGGGCATAGCGCATGCCCTTGGTTCCTGCCGTGAGCAGGATGGTCCCAAAGGAAGCCGTCATGCCAACGGCGACCGTTGAGACGGGTGCGCTGACCTGCTGCATGGTGTCATAGATCGCCAGGCCAGCATAGATCTGGCCGCCGGGGCAGTTAATGTACATGTTGATTTGCTCATCGGGGCTTTCCTGATCCAGATAGAGCAGCTGGGCGACGATAAGATTGGACACCTGATCGTTGATCGGTGTGCCCAGAAACACGATCCGATTGCGCAGGAGAAGCGAATAGATATCGTAGGCGCGCTCGCCGCGTCCGGTGTTCTCAATCACCATCGGGATGACCGACATGGGGTCAAGGTTCGTCATGATGCTGCTTTACTCCTCGCTAGTAGGTGCGGGTTCTTCTGTGGCGTCGGGGGCAGGTTCTGACGCAGCCTCTGGCAGCGCCTCTGCCTCCTCTGCGCTTGGTGTTTTCTCGGTAAGTTCGTTGTCTGGGGTCGACACAGCGTCTTCGACCGCTTCTTCTGATTCGGGTGGTTCAACCTGTGAGGTTTCAACCTCATCGCGGCTGACGCCTGGCTCGGGCGCCTCGCCCTTAGCAATGGCTACCAGCCGGTCGACCGCTTTGTCGGTGAGCAAATCAAGGGCGACGCTTCGACGGCCGGCCGGGGTGTTGAGGCGTTTGCGCAGCTCCTGGGAGCGGCCTTCAAGCGGGGCCACAATCTGGTCGAGGGCAGCGTCGATCTCGTTTTCGCCTACCTCAAGCTCTTCCACATCGACAACTTTGCCCAAGACCAGGCCGCGCTTGAGCCGGGTTTCGGCCCGAGGCTTGAGCTCCTCCCGCAGATCTGGAAGGGTCTTGTTCTCGATCTTCAAGTAGTCGTCCAATGTGAGCTTTTGACGCTCCAACTGGTGGCCCAAATCGTGGAGTAAGTCATCGATCTCGCGATCCAGCAGGATGGGGGGATAAGTAACCGTGGCCCCCTCTACCGCCTGTTCAATCACGCTCTGAGCGTAGTCCGAATTCGTCTGCTGATCGAGCTGGGTCTTCAGCTGCTCGCGCACCTTGAGGCGCAGGTCCATCAGGTTCTCAAAGTCGCCCAGGGTCTTGGCCAGGTCATCCGACCATTCCGGCACCAACCTCGACTTGATATCCAGGCAGGTGATATGGAAAGTGGCTGTCTTGCCGCGCAGATCCTCGGTCGGATAGTCCTCTGGGAAGGTGTAGTCGAATGTCTTCTCGTCTCCGGTCGACATTCCCTTGAGGTGCTCGGCAATGCCCGGCACGGGCCAGTCGGTTTCATCTTCGACCAGTACCGACACGTTCTTTTCGCTCATCAGCCGCTCTTCGTCGCTGGCGCTGTCGTCCTGCAATTCACCTTCAACATCCAGCACGACGACATCGTTCATCTCGGCCGCCCGGTCAACCGGTTCGATGAGCGCCTGGCCCTGCTTGAGATCTTCCATGACGTCTTCGACCGATTCGTCACTGACCTCAGCCACTTCGAAGTCCACACGCAAGTCCCGGTAGGCCCCCAGATCGATTTCAGGGGCCAAGGGAACGCTGTAGCGAAGGACCAGGGGTTCGCGGCTGACGATCTCTTCCAGCGCGCCCGGAGCATAGGGATCGATCTCGGCATCGTCGAGGGCCGACTGGTAGATTTCCTGCCCCAGGGAGTCGAGTGCTTCTTCGAAGACCTCAGCCTCGCCGACCTTGTTCAAAACGACCTGATAGGGCGCCTTGCCGGGCCTGAAGCCGGGGATCTTGATCCGTCGGCTCAACTTGCGGGCAGCGGCTTGCATGGCCTTTTGAACTCGGTCGGACGATACCTCGACCGTGATTTCCACCTGTCTGTCTTCGAGATCTTTGGTTTCAACTTTCAAGATGCTTGAACCTCACGTCTTGTTGCGCATCGGTCGGCGCCGAGTCGGTTGTCATACTTTCTAATCATGGGGTGGGACAGATTGACCCTCGAGGTCAGGTGGGGAAGGAGGGAATTGAACCCTCACGCCTTGCGGCACGTGATCCTAAGTCACGCCTGTCTGCCAGTTCCAGCACTTCCCCTACGTTCCGAGATTATATCTGGCGCTCTTGGGGCTGTAAAGGCGACGGCCTAGGACTCGGCCAACGCGTCGTGGAGCTGATCCAGATGAACCAGATCGTGGTCGGCTGCCAGGCTGACAAGCTCGGTCAACGTGGTAGGTCCGAAGAGTGCATGACGGGCTGGCAGGCGCCAGGCTTCCTCGTCCAGAGCAGCCAGACGGGAGATGGTCTCAACCCGGGCCTCGACAAATCGGCCCAGGGCTTGCTGAGGGTTCTGGTCAAGATAACGTCGGGGCCCGGCCCACTGATCCGGATCTGCTGCTGACAGGAAAGGGCTGGGTTGTTCGAGAATCTGCTCGATCCGCACGTGATTCACCTCCAGCTCGACATCGCGCAGGTGGCAAACGATCTCGACCGGCGACCACTCCGAGGTTGACGCCCTCTTGTTCCACTCATCCTGTGGGATCCCATCGGTCAGCCCCAGGAGCGCCGCCAGATATCCACGCAGCCGCGCCAGCACTTGCCGCGGTGTGGCTGGGCCAGATTCTTGATAGGCATCCGCGGCATCATCTTGTCGGAGCCAGGTGGTGGCGGCCGACAGGGATCCGCCCGGGAAGCCCCCGTTGGGGGTCTGGGTCACATGGAAGGCCTGCATACCCAGAAGAACAGCGGGGGCCAGGTCGGCCTCCTGATTGTCGCCGATCATCACTGCTTCAGCGCAGGGGCGGCCAAGCTTGCCCAGAATCTCGGCGTAATATTCAGGGTTGGGCTTGGTGAAATGGGCGTTCTCGTAGGATGTGACCAAATCAAAGTCGGAGGCTTTGGCGGGAACACCTGCCCAATCCAAGCGCTGAGTGATAGCCGAGCGTGGGAAGAGAGGATTGGTCGCCAACACCAATTCGTACTCGGCCTCACGCGCCGCACGAATGAAATCCGGCGCCTCATCCTTGGAACGGGTCAACTGGCGAAGTGTCGGGAATTCTTTCTCGTAGAAGGCCACGACACGCTGGTGCACGTCCGCCTCAGTTACACCAAGCGCGGGGTAGAAAAGCTCATCGAAGGCGGACTTGAGCGTCCTTGTTGGGTCCAGGTTGCCGTTCATGGCTTGCACCGCTTGGAGCAGGCAAGCGATCAGGCGTTCCCTAGGGGCCAGGTCCGACAGATGGCTGGCGAGTCGGTCAAAATACGCCGGCAGGAATTCGCCCATGTTGGTGTCGAGCAGGGTGTCATCGAGATCGATGAGCAGGCTCTTGATCAAGACTCCTCCGTGGACGTCTCAAGTGGAGGAAGATGCAGGTGACACTGGCCGCAGCCGATCTGAGGCTCTTTGACGTCGGAGAGTGTCTCGGTGCACATCGCCGTGACGTTGACGTGCTTGCCGAATCCGAGGAATCCAGAGGCAACCCTGGCTTCAAGTACGAGATGCGGACAAGCGTTGGCCATGACAATTCTGGGGACAGGACAGGATGCGCACAGCTTGGGCTCCCATGTCCCGCCGTTGGGGGTGCGGTCAATCAGGCGGCATTCTTGTTGATCTCGCCCCCGAAAGAAGTCCTCGTAATAGAAGGGGCATTCGCTGCCGGCAGGAGTTCGCATTGCGGACCGGTCAAGCCCGGGTGAGGTAGGCGCCGGTGCGGGTGTCCACCCGGATACGGTCGCCGGTCTCTACGAACAAGGGGACCTGGACCCTGAGTCCGGATTCGGTCTTGACCATCTTGGTTGCCCCGGTGGCAGTATCGCCTTTGACAGCGTGCTCGGCTTCCACGACTTCCAGGTCTACCGCCGTGGGGAGCTCGACGTCGAGGGGTTCCGCACCGTAAAAGGTCAACTTAACTTCCAGGTTCTCTTTTAGGTACCCGACCGCCTCACCCAGGGTCGAGCCGTTCAGAACCGGCTGCTCGTAGGTGTCGGTGTCCATGAAATAGTACAGATCGCCGTCGTGGTAGAGGTATTGGGCTACACGGTAATCTAGGCGGACATCCTGAACGCGGTCACCTGAAATGAACGTCTTCTCAAGCACCGTGCCAGTGCGCAGATTGCGCACCTTGGTCCTGATGGTGGCCTTACCTCGACCAGGTTTGTTGTGGGAGTATTCGATAACCTTGAACAGGTCGCCATCCAGCTCAAAGGTGACACCGCTCCGTAAATCGTTCACGTCAATCAAGTGGGCTTGTCCTTAGCGTGAGTTCGGCGCAACAGGAGCATTATAAAGGCCTGCTCTCGGCAGCGTCAACGATCTTAACGGCAGAACGGGTCCCCGGACAGTTGCCGTCCGGGGACCCGTTGACAGATCAGAGCTGAGTGCAGATCACTTAACCACGATTGAGGTGTGCATTCCTTTTTCGTAGTGATCAGGCAAATGGCAGGCAATTTCCAGGCTGCCCTCCGGGTACGCCTGAAGAAAGGTATAGTCCACGGACTGCGTCTGGCCGGGTTGAAGGTCGGCCTCTTCGATATGGGCCAGCGCATCCGAGTCGAGCTGCTCCGAACCGACGGAGGAAGTTTCCGGCTTGATGATCATGAATTCGTGTTCCATCGTGCCCTGGTTGGTGACGACAAAGTGGTACGGCACGCCCACTTTGAAGGTGTTCATCGATGACTCGAACTTGTATTCGCTGGCCGTGACGTTGACCGTCACGGGCCCGGCTGGGCTGCCGCCGCATGCGCTCAAAAACAAGCCGGCGGCTATGACGCCTACCAACAGTAAGGCCGTACGTTTGTTCACAACTTACCTCCATACCTACAACTAAAAGGCGGTCCAGCATGATTGATCAGGGCCGAAGGCGGCCGCGTTGATCCACAGATAGGAGCAATCTCGTCCTGTCTCCTCGCTCTCGGGCAAAGACTGCCTCAGCTACTGCACTTCGATCGGGACATGCATGCCTTGGTCGTAGTGGCCTTTGATGTGACACGCGAACTCAAGTTCGCCCATGGCGGCAGGTTCCATGAACGTATAGTCAAGCGTGGCGGTTTGGCCGGGTTCGAGTTCATCCGATTCAACATTGGCCAGGGCCAACTTGTCCATTTCTTCCATGTCCATGCCCGATTCCTGCATGGGTTTCATGATCATGAGTTCGTGGGGGACGCTGCCTTCATTCTTGATCACGAAGTGGTAGGGCACGCCAACTTTGAAGGTTGTCTGAGAGACATCGTATTTGAAATCGGTGGCGGTGATGTTGACTGTCTTGGGCCCGGAAGAGCCGCCGCATGCTCCCAGAAGTACGCCGATTAACAGGCTCGTGAGGGCGAGGAAAACAGATCTCTTGTGCACGCTTCACCTCCCAAGGTGTGAGGCTTCCTGCCTCAAGTGAGTATGTCCGGAACGGCCGGTTGAGTATCGGCAAAAGGGCGCTGCGGGAGGGGGGGGCGGGTCGGCTTGGTTCGCGTGTGTCTTTCTCACGCGGACTTTTGTCGGACGGGAGCCTCGCGGCCTCGGGCAGATGTACAGATTATTGGGGTGTTGATCTCAGCCCGGCCAAGGGTCTTTCCAACTTTAGAACATGGCTACCTGAACGTGTAGGGACGAATGACATCCTTCTGGGTATGACACCTGTCAGGTTGAGTGGTCAAGGTGATGGATGATCCGACCATCAATCACCCAGCCAACGCACAGCGGCCTTGGGCACCTCGCTCAAGGTGCCTGTGCGCACCGTGCAGCGGGGCAGCGAATCAACGAAGGCTCGGCCGTAGCTCTTTGAGAGCAGTCGACGATCGAAGCTCACCACAACGCCGCGATCGGATCGGGTGCGGATCAAACGCCCAAAGCCTTGTCGGAAACGAAGGATGGCTTCCGGCACCGAGTATTGGTAGAAGGGGGATTCGTAGGTTTCGGACCGGGCGGCGATGATAGGATCGCTGGGCACATCGAACGGAAGGCGGACGATGACCAACACGGAGAGTGCCTCACCGGGCACGTCCACACCTTCCCAGAAAGACCGGGTACCAAGAAGCACCGCCTGGTCGCTGGTGCGGAAGGTCTCAAGGAGCGCATGGCGTGATGCGCCTTCCCCCTGCTCGTACACAGACACCCCGGCTGCCGCAAGAGGCCCGGAGATGGCCTCGGACGTCCTCCTTAGCTGCGAATAGGATGTGAACAGGGCCAGGGTTCGGCCGCGGGTGGCGGTGCATATCTTGATCAAACCCTGTTCGACGGCCCGCTGGTAGGCAGGTCCGGCATTGGGTTCTGGGATGTCGTTGACAAGATACAACAGCGTGGAGGTCTCGTAATCGAAAGGTGAGCCCAAGGCCAATTCGTCCGCATCGCTGGCGCTCAGCCTGTTGCGAATGTAGTCGAATTCGCCGGCTGCCGTCAGGGTGGCGCTGGTCATCACAACGGCTTCTTTCTCGTGCCACAGGTAGCGTTCGACCAGGTGGCCCACCTCGAGTGGGGCGGCATGCAGAGACGGGCGGGCATGTGATCCGCGCACTTCCGCCCAGTAGATCATCATCGGATCAGGATCAAATACCATGTGATCCAGGTTTTCGTAGACCTCATTTAGGCCGCGTCCGACGGCCCGCGTGGCGAGGGCCATATCCTCGGCCTGGGCGAGGCCTTGATCCGTCAGATCGACCAGGTCGCCTTCGAGCCGTCCGAGAACATCCACCAGGTCGGCGAAAGGATGCCGAAGGTTGTCCCAGGCGATTTCGAGATCGGCCCATTCGGCGAGGGTGCGGGTCGAACCGAGAATCCGTTCCTGCTGCCCGTAGGGTCCGATCGGATGCTGATCCCGCCGAACAGCCAGAAAATCATTGAGCGCCGCAAAGAAGGCTTGGAATCCCGCGGCGCAGTCTTCGGCTCGACTGCCGACCCGGTCCACGGCCGAAACGACCTCCGAACTGGGGTTGGATGGCAGCTGCTTTTTGGCCATATCGGCCAATTGGCCCAGCAGGCCGCTTGTCTGCCCGCCAAGGTCGCGAAGCAGGCGCAAAACTTCGTTTTCCGTGACGCGGAAGCTGAGGCCGTTGGTGGTGGCTGATTCCAAATGGTGGGCTTCATCCACGATCAAACGATCGTACTCAGGAATGACCCGGTTCCCGGTGGCGATGTCCGCCAGCAGAAGCGCATGGTTGACGATGATCAAGTGTGCCGTCTCGGCCGCGTGGCGGGCCTTGTAGAAGGGACAGATGCCGCCCATCTCCGTGAGGCAGGTGTCCATTCCGCAGCCGTCGCTCTCGGCCGAAAGACGGCTCCAGGCCATCTTCTCACCGCTGCGGAGCAGGTTGATCTCGCCGCGGTCTCCGGATCCCCCGGACACCAGCCAAACCAGGATCTTGGCCAAGACGCGCATTTCGTCGGGCGATCTTGGACCGAGACGACGCAGCGTCGCCAGCTGGCGAGGGCAAAGATAGTTGCCGCGGCCCTTCAGGGCCACAGCTCGGAATGGCTGATCGAGCACCTGGGACAAGTCGGGCACGTCCTTCAGGAGCAGTTGATCCTGAAGGTTGATGGTGTTGGTTGAGATCACCACACGCCGGCCGTTTTCGGCGGCCCAGGTGAGAGCGGGGACGAGGTAGGCCATTGACTTGCCTGTGCCCGTACCGGCTTCCACCAGCAGGTGGCGGCCGTCCGAGAGTGCCTCGGCCACTGCTCGCAGCATGCTGACTTGTTGCGAGCGATGTTCGTAGGAGGGAAAACGCCCGGCGAAGGGACCACCCGGCTCGAGCACGCCGGCCAGGGCTTCCACGTCCAGCGTCTTGGGTTCCTCGGTCGGACTCAAGCTGCCGTCTTCGGTGTCAGGACGGGTCAAGCCGGGGAATTGGGAGCTGGCGCCCTTGGGTGGCTGCGATTCGGCGCCTCGACGCCCATCCAGCGCGTGGTCGAAGAACCATCCGGCGCCCCAATCAATGTCTGCCCCCAGGCGGGCAATCTCCTCCACCAGCCACGAGGGAAGCTCCGCCAGCTGATCCAGCAGCCGGAGCATCACGAGACGCGTCGTGCGCGCATCGTCGAGGGCGCGATGTGTCGTGCCGACGGGGACGCCCAACTGCCCGGCGAGGGAACCCAGCCCATAGCGGGCGGCCGAGGGCAACAAGACGGACGCCAGATCGTAGGTGTCCAGCGGCTGGTTGAGCCCGAAGAGACCCTTCTGCTGCAAGAAGCCGAGGTCAAAACCCACGTTGTGGCCAAGCACCGGAAGGTCACCGACGAACGCCTGAAGGTCCCCAAGGACCTGGCTAAGGCGGGGAGCTCCCGCCAGCATGGCGTCATTGATCCCGGTCAACTGAACCACAAAAGGCGGCACGGGACGGCCCGGGTTGACCAGGGTTTGGAACTCATCTTCGACCCGATCGCCGTGAAATCGGACGGCGCCTATCTCCATGATGGCGTCCCGAGCGGGATCGAGGCCAGTGGTTTCCAGATCGAGCGAAACGAGGGAAGTCATGAGTTGATTCGGCGATTATAACATCGGGCCACACGGCAACCGTGCTATACTCGCTTGCCACACGTACCCCACCAACCGGATGCGAACCTCAAGTGATCTCAGACAACGCCCAAGCTATTCGTGAAAATATTCACAAAGTGATTGTCGGCAAGAGCCAGGTGATCGATCTGGCTCTGACGGCGATCCTGTGCGAAGGCCATTTGCTGGTTGAGGATGTCCCTGGAATCGGAAAGACCACCCTGGCAAGATCGCTGGCTGCCAGCCTGGGGGCGTCGTTCAGCCGGATCCAATGCACACCCGATCTGCTGCCTTCGGATGTGGTCGGCGTCAATTGGTTCAACCAAAAGGAGCAGGCTTTTGAGTACCGGCCGGGGCCGGTGATGCACCAGGTGGTCCTGGCCGACGAAATCAATCGAGCCACCCCTCGGACGCAGTCGGCGCTGCTGGAGGCGATGCAGGAGCGGCAGGTTACGGTCGACGGAGTCAGTCGGCCGGTGCCGCGGCCGTTCTTGGTGATGGCCACCCAGAATCCGGTCGAGCTTGAGGGTACTTTCCCTCTGCCTGAGGCCCAGCTGGACCGTTTCATGCTCCGCTTGGGTTTGGGCTACCCCGACCAGGACGAAGAAGCCGAGATTCTTCTCCGTTTCAACACCGGCCGCCCCGAGCTTTCGTTGTCGGCGGTCGTCTCGGCCGAGCAGGTGGAGGCGATGCGTCAGGAGCGTCAGGCAATCCAAGTTGAACCCACCGTGCGCGACTACATTATTGGCATCGCCCGGGCGACGCGCGAGCACGCAGAAATCGATCTCGGCGCCAGTCCACGCGCCACGCTGGCGCTCTATCAGGGGGCCCAGGCTTGGGCGGCGCTTCAAGGGCGTGATTTTGTCCTTCCAGACGATGCTAAATGGATGGCGCCGTACGTCCTAACCCACAGATTGATGATCGCCCCCCAGGCCCAGTTGAGGGGAAGAACTCCCGAAGAATTGTTGGCGGACATCATCTCCGAGGTGCCCGTCCCGGTTGAGGATTGAGCGCCCAATGAAGAACGGCGCTGAGCTACATGAAGCCTGGGCGTGGCTCTCCCTTCTCCTTCTTTTAATTGGCTACTTGTTTCACCTTCCCGGCTTGGTCGGATTGGCTGGCCTGATGGGTACGGTGTTCGCGGTCGCCTGGTACTGGAACCGAGTCTCCCTGCGCGGCCTTCGCTATCAGCGCCGCCTCTTCTTTCGGAAAGGCTTCGCCGACGAAATCATCCCGGTCGATGTCGCCATTGAAAACCACAAGCGTCTTCCCCTTGTTTGGCTTCGGATTCGAGACCCCTGGCCCAAAGGCGTCGGGCCAGTCGATGAGGACCAGTTGATCGGGTCCCACCGGGAAGACCTTGGCATCTACCAACTGCTTCTGTCCCTGCGCGGGAACTCCCGGTCCAGGCGCAGTTTCGAGATTAGATTTCGCCAACGGGGCGTGTACCAGATTGGCCCTGCCTCTGCTTCTGCCGGCGACCCCTTCGGGCTCTTCGGTTCCGAGGAGGCTGCCCTGGCTGAGCCGGAGCAGGTCGTTGTTTTTCCCAGGCTGAGGGAGGTGACCATGCCGACCTGGCGGGCGGACGATCCCTATGGCGAACGCCGGAGCCCCCGGCCGCTGTTCCAGGATCCGAACCGTTCGGTGGGTGTCCGCGACTATCGGCCGGAAGATGGATTTCGCCGCATCCATTGGCCGGCAACGGCGAGAATGGGCCGGCTTCAGACCCGCGTTTTCGAGCCGGTGCGCGGCCTAGACTTGGTGGTTTGCCTGAACGCTTCGACCTATGAGCATTATTGGGAAGGCACCAACCCCGAGGTGCTCGAGGCGTTGATCGAGATCGCCGCCTCGCTTTTGGTCGATGCCTTTGACCAGGGCTACCGCGTCGGTGTCATTTCCAATGGCAGCTTGGCCCACGCCGGCCAGGCGCTGAGCATTTCCCCGGGTCGCTCCAAACAGCACCTGCCGCATGTACTGGAGGCGCTGGCAGCATTGACGCCGCTGGTCACTTCACCCTTCGAACGATACTTGCTCCAACAGGCCAGCCGCCTCGACTATGGATCTGCCCTGATGGTTGTCACGGCCGTCGCGCCGCCGCCTCTGATGGAGGGTCTCATGCGCCTCAAGGCACGAGCGCGGCGAACATTGCTGATGTACGTGGGGGCCGAGCCTCCTGCCAGCGTGCCAGGAATTGAGATCGTGCACCAACCGCTGCCGGAAGTCGCTGCCAGTCGATGAGCATGGCCGCCGATCGTCAGCTCGCCCGGATCAACAGCAGAGGAATTATCTGGCGCGGCCTGGGTGTGGCGGCGGCCCTGTTGATGGATGTTTGCTGGGTAGCCGCCTGGCTGCGGCTCATCGTTGGCGGCCAAGGACCCCCGCCGCCGAGCGTCCTGGTGGTTTGGCTCATGGTCCTGGGAAGCACATCCTACGCTGTCGGCCGCCTTTCTCAACGGCTGTACCTCAAGGCCGCCGTCCAACACATTGTGGGGGGTGTGGGGTTTGTGCTCGCTTTCCTGCTCAGCCTGGATCTGGTGGAAAGCAGCCTGCATGGTCCGGATCTCGGGGGCGCGGTCGTGCACTTGTTACAGTCGCTGTCCGTGCTGTTGCCCGTGCCGGACGAGGTGGTGATCTTCTTGGCGGTGGTCATTTTGTGGCAGCGCGGCGGGACGTTGGCGGGAACACCGGAGCTCAGCTGGGGCAGGGAAGGACTGCACTTTCGGCTGGGTGTGCTCTTGTACGCGCTGTACATCGGGGCCCGCAGGGACCTCGACGGGGCGCCCATTCCGGAGCTGCTGCCGACGTTCTTTTTGTCGTCGCTGTTGGCCATGGCTGTGGCCAGAGCCAACAGTCTGGCACATCAACCCGGCGGCAGCCGGGCACCGATCACTCTGCGTTGGATGGCTGGGTTGGCGGGGATGCTGGCATTG
>Ga0315556_1001246_pt1 | contig 15536 bp, 14 predicted proteins | sample SalMarSW160310MG_FD_202112 | JGI IMG/M metagenome (GOLD analysis project Ga0315556, IMG submission 202112) | Salt marsh sediment microbial communities from the Plum Island Ecosystem LTER, Massachusetts, United States - Salt Marsh Sediment SW1603-10 ...
GTATGGCTCGACACGAGTGCAGGGACGGAGCACGTCTTCCTGCTCGAACGCGACGGGCTGCCGCTCACCACGGGCGCTTCGTCTTCCGCCAGGCGCGCCAAGTCAGGCCGAGGCGCTCAAGGAGCTCTGCCTCGCGCCCGGCGAACCAGCCGTGCATGAATTCCTCGCCCGGAGCCTGCCTGCTGCTGCGCAATTCGCTCAGCAATCGCCTCCCGACGGCAATATCGTTCAACTCGCCAAGGACGTCCTGCAACGCCTCGAGACGCTCGAGGTAGCGCCGCGTCCTGTCCCCGAAGAGGCCGACGAACGGCTCACAGGCGTAGCGTAGCCGCTTGACCCGGATACGCAGGCGATGGCGCTGCGCCGCGTCGCTCCACTCCATACCTTCCCCCTGGCGTGACAGCTTGCGCTCCAGCCGCGCCAGGACGTGCATGGCGTAGCGACCGAGTCGCGCGCGTCGTTCGGATCCGGCTCTCCACGGCATTTCGTGCATCCACCGCAAGGCACCCAGCAGAGTCAGCTGAAATCGCGTCGAGCCCACCAGCGTCCGGGCTTGCTTGCGCGCCTCGGTGCGTCTCGTGCGCGCGCGGCGTATCAGATGCGCGAGCCGCGGCTCAACGTCCCCCTGCGCCGCGGAGAGCTGCGCGCAAAGGACGTCCCAGTCTCGCGTTGCGCCCAATCCCTGCATCAGCGCCTTGAGCCGTCTCGACAGCGATCGGAACGCTTCGCGCTCGCCCAGGCCCTCGAAGGTGCGCAAGGTGGAGCGCATGCGCCGCAGGCCCACGCGCAGCTGATGCAGGTACTCCGGGTCGGTGGCGCGCAGAAATCCGGACACATTGCCCTCGACCTGGGCGAGACACGCGTGGGTCACCGAAAGCATGGCGTCCTCGACGGATTGACTGCGCTCCAGCGAAGGCCAGTGGCCCCTGATCGGTGCCGGGCGCTCGCGTGCCGCCAGGCGGTAGCCTCGCTCGGCTTTGCTGATCGGCTCCAGCTGCAGCGCCAGCGGCCCGACCAGATCCTCGGCGAAGGCGAGCATGGCGCCGAGATCTCCGCCTCGCAGCTCGAGCTCGATCTCCTGGATCGGGGCGCGGCGGCGCCCCGCAACGACCTCGCCTACGTCCAGACTTACCTCTACCGCTGCGCCCGCAGCGAGCGCGATGTCGGCGGAGCGCCGCACGAAGGAAGTCGAGAAGATCGGCACTAGCCGGCCTTGCAGGCGCTGCAGATCGACATCGGTCGCCTCGCGGATCTCCGCGAGCGGAAGCGCACCGAGCGCGAGCGCGTTGCGCGTGGCGGGTGCCTCCCACTCGCTGCGCTGCGCGAGTCCGGATCCCGGCATCTGCTCGGACTTGTAGGTCACCAGCCAGCGGCGGCCGTCGCGGCGCAGGCGCAGAGCCGCGCGCGCGGCCCGCAGCCGGCGGTCCGAGGTGTCGAAATAGACGCTCTCTAGGACTCGCCGGCGGACATTCGGAGAACCGGGCAGCAAGCCCCAAAGACGCGAGCTTGAGTCTGCCGGCACTCGGAACTTGAGCTCGCGTTCGACTGGCATGCGCGCTCTTGAATGGGGGACTTGGGGTGGCCGATGGGACTCGAACCCACAACAACTGGAATCACAATCCAGGACTCTACCGTTGAGCTACGGCCACCGTCGTGATGCTCTTGCTTCCGCTTACCGCTGAATTCCGCCGCATGCATGCGGGCCAACCGATTTCGGGTGCGGAGTTGGCCTGCCCGGCGGGAATCGAACCCACAACCCCCAGCTTAGAAGGCTGGTGCTCTATCCGGTTGAGCTACGGGCAGCCTGCCTGCAAAGCTGGTCGGGGTGGAGAGATTCGAACTCCCGACATCTTGCTCCCAAAGCAAGCGCGCTACCAGGCTGCGCCACACCCCGAAAAACGGTCGCACATGATACTCCGAGCGAGCCGCTGGAGCAACGAAAAGGCCTGCAAGATCCGGCATCTAAGCGCGCCCAGAGTTTGCTTGCGGCAGGGGTGTATTTCTGCTAAAAAGCGCCTTTCCTTTTTTCAGGCAACTGCATCAATGGCCGTCGAACTGACCCGGAAGAGCTTCACGCCTTACGCGCCGAAGAAGGGCGAGGAGTACATGAACGCGCGCCAGCGCACACACTTCCGGAAGATCCTCGAGCAGCTCAAAGCCGAGCTCTCGGAAGAGATCGATCGCACGGTGCACACGATGCAGGACGAAGCCACGGTCTTCGCCGATCCCAATGATCGCGCCAGCCAGGAATCCGACATGGCGCTCGAGCTTCGCAACCGTGACCGGGAGCGCAAGCTGATCAAGAAGATCGACGAGACGATCGCCCGGATCGACGCCAACGAATACGGCTATTGCGACAGCTGCGGCGTGGAAATCGGCCTGAAGCGCCTCGAGGCGCGCCCCACCGCCACCCTGTGCATCGACTGCAAGACCCTCGACGAGCTGCGCGAGCGGCAGGTCGCCAAGTAAGGCCTGTCTGACGCGTAAATGAAAAAGGGCGCCTGGGCGCCCTTTTTTTAGTTTTTTAGTTTTGCTTGGCTGTTTCGGGCGGGTTGATCGCCTTCATCGAGAGCCGCACGCGGCCCTTGTCGTCGGCCTCGAGGACCTTCACCTTCACGATCTGGCCTTCCTTGAGGTAGTCGGACACCGCGTTCACCCGCTCGTTGCTGATCTGAGAGATGTGCAGCAGCCCGTCGCGCCCCGGCAGCAACTGGACGATGGCGCCGAAATCGAGCAGGCGCAGCACCGGCCCTTCGTAGATCTTGCCGACCTCGACGTCCGCGGTGAGCTCGAGGATCTTCTGCTTCGCGGCCTCGCCCCCCTCCGCGCTCGTCGACGCGATCGACACCGTACCGTCGTCCTCGATCTCGATCGTCGCTCCGGTGGCTTCCTGCAGACCGCGGATCACGACACCGCCCTTGCCGATGACATCGCGGATCTTCTCCGGATTGATCTTGATCTTAATGATGCGCGGCGCAAAGGTTGATACCTCCTGTCGCGAATGATCGATCGTCTGTCGCATCAAGCCGAGGATATGCATTCTGCCTTCACGGGCCTGGTCGAGCGCCACCCTCATGATTTCCTTCGTGATGGACTCGATCTTGAGGTCCATCTGCAGTGCCGTGACGCCATCCTCGGTGCCCGCCACCTTGAAGTCCATGTCGCCGAGGTGATCCTCGTCGCCGAGGATGTCGGTCAGAACCGCGAAGCGCTTGCCCTCCTTGATCAACCCCATCGCGATGCCGGCCACGTGCGCCTTGATCGGCACGCCCGCATCCATGAGCGCCAGACTGCCGCCGCATACCGAAGCCATCGAGGACGATCCGTTGGATTCGGTGATCTCGGAGACCACCCGCATCGAATAGCCGAACTCCTCGGCCGAAGGCAGAACGGCCGCCAGCGCCCGCTTCGCCAGGCGGCCATGGCCCACTTCACGCCGCTTCGGCGTTCCCATGCGGCCGGCCTCTCCGGTCGCGTAGGGAGGCATGTTGTAGTGGAGCATGAAGCGCTCGCGGTACTCGCCCATCAAGGCATCGATGATCTGCTCGTCGCGTCCGGTTCCCAGGGTCACCGTCACCAGAGCCTGCGTCTCGCCGCGGGTAAACAGCGCCGAACCGTGAGTCCGCGGCAGCACGCCGGGACGGATCGCGATCGGTCGCACCGTTCGCGTATCGCGGCCGTCGATGCGTGGCTCGCCGTCGAGAATCTGGTTACGCACGATCTTCGATTCGAGATCGAAGAAGATGTCCTTGATCTCGCTCGGGTTGATCTCGGCGCCGGAATCCTCGGCTTCTTCCTGTAGCTTGGCGAGGGTGCTCTTGCGAATCTCACCCAGGCGCACGTTGCGCGTCTGCTTCTGCCGCATGTTGAACGCGTCCCGCAGGTCCTTCTCCGCCAGCTCCGCCACCCGTGCAATCAAGCTATCGTTCTTTGCCGGCAGCTGCACGTCCCAGGCGGGCTTGCCCGCCACCTCTGCCAGCTCGTCGATGGCCCGGATGACCGCCTGCATCTGCTCGTGGCCGAACACCACCGCACCGAGCATCACGTCCTCGGGCAATTCCTGCGCTTCGGACTCGACCATCAGCACGCCTTGCTCGGTGCCTGCCACGACCAGATTCAACTTCGAGTTCTTCAGCTGCGTGGCGGTGGGATTCAACACGTACTGGCCGTCGATGTAACCGACACGGCAGGCGCCGATGGGGCCACTGAACGGGATGCCGGACAAGGTCAGCGCCGCCGACACTCCGATCATCGCCGGGATATCCGGGTCGACCTCCGGATTGCAGGACATCACGGTCGCGACGACCTGCACCTCGTTGTAGAACCCGTCCGGGAAGAGAGGCCGGATGGGGCGGTCGATCAACCTGCACGTCAGGGTTTCCTTCTCCGACGGACGGCCTTCGCGCTTGAAGAAGCCCCCGGGAATCTTTCCGGCGGCGTAGGTCTTCTCGACGTAGTCGACCGTCAGCGGGAAGAACTCCTGTCCCGGACGTGCCTCCTTTGCGGCCACCACGGTGGCCAGGACGACCGTGTCGTCCATGGTGCACATGACTGCGCCGTGTGCCTGGCGGGCGATCTCGCCGGTTTCTAGGGTGACTTCTTGGGAACCGTATGTGAACGTCTTCTTGATTGGATTCAAAGCCAGTTTTCCTCTACAGACATGGCGCGCCGCAGGGACCGCAGGCAGGCGCCGCGCTCAGCGCAAGCGGCTGACGCAAAAAATGAAAACGCCCATCCGTTGAATGAGCGTCTTCCGCCGAAGCATCGAGGGAGAAGTTACTTGCGAAGACCCAGTCGCTCGATCAGCGCCCGGTACTTGTCGGCGTCGGTGCGCTTCAGATAGTCGAGCAACTTCCGCCGCTGGCTGACCAGTTTCAGCAGGCCGCGACGAGAATGAAAGTCCTTGACGTGACTCTTGAAGTGCCCGGAAAGGCCGTTGATGCGTTCGGTCAGAAGCGCGACCTGCACTTCGGGCGAGCCGGTGTCCTTACCGGAGCGCTGAAACTGTTGAACGACCTGCGCCTTCTGCGCGACCTGCAATGCCATATCTTCTCCTCGTGCAAACCGCGATTTTAACTGAAGCTTCGCGCTGTTCACAAGTTTTTTTTAGGTATTTCAGCCGCTTGCGTTTCACCCGGTGCTGGCGGCGCAATCAACCTCAGCGGCCGTACCGTCCCCGCCCCGTCTCCCGCGCCAAGTCCGATCAGGCCGCCCGGACCGTAAATGGCGCACTGCCCGGCAGGCGACCCCGGGACGGCAATCGCCTGACCGTTGCGCAGCCGCCCCTCCGCTGCGGCCCCGCACTCCAGCCGGGGCTGACCTTCAAGCAAGGCATCCAGCGGCAAGAGCCTGCTTTCGCGCTCGGTCGCGCTCATCCCCTCCAGCGCCTGCAGACCCGTCGCGTCGTCCACGGATAGCCTGCCCGCCGAGGTGCGCCGCAACCCCGCGAGATGCGCGCCGGTGCCGAGCGCCGTGCCGATATCCTCGGCTAGGGTGCGCACGTAGGTTCCTTTGCTGCAGCGCACGCGCAAGGCGAGGTAGTCTTCCTGCAGCGAGATCAATTCCAGTTCGTGGATGACGACCTCGCGCGGCCTGCGCTCGACGCTCAGGCCTTCGCGTGCGAGTGCGTACAGGGGCTGCCCACCGACCTTCAGGGCCGAATACATGGGCGGAACCTGCGAAATGGTGCCGCGGAAGCGCGACAGCGCCGCTTCGACTTGCGGTTCTGAAACCGACACGGCCCGTCGTGCGGTGACTTCGCCCTCCGCATCTCCCGTTGAAGTCGTGATGCCGAGATGAACGGACGCCAGATAGGTCTTGTCGGTGTCGAGCAGGAAGGTCGCGAACTTGGTCGCCTCCCCGAATAGCACCAGCAGCAGCCCGGACGCGAGCGGATCGAGCGTTCCCGCGTGGCCGGCTTTCGCGGCGCCAAACATGCGTTTCGCCGCCTGCAATGCCGCGTTTGAGCTCAAGCCGACCGGCTTGTCCAGCAAGAGCGCTGCGTCGACGCGGCGTGCCACGGCTCGCCCGGCGCGGCTCAGTGCTTGTGCTCCTCGTTGACGCTGTCGATCAACTGCGACAGACGGGCGCCTCGCTCGATAGATTCGTCATAGACGAATCGAAGCTCCGGCGCCGTGTATAGCTTGATTCGCTTCGCGAGCTGGGTGCGCAGGAACCCTCCCGCGCGCCGCAGGCCGGCCGTCGCTTCCGTCGCGTGCGAGCTGTCCAAGCACGTGAAGTACACCGTCGCATGGGCGCAATCGGGGGAGACCTCGACACCGGTCAGGGTGATCATCCCGACCCGCGGGTCGCGCAGCTCCCGATGCAGAATGGCCGAGAGCTCGCGTTGGATCTGGTCCGCGACCTTCTGCGCGCGTCCGCTTTGCCGCGTCATGGCCGACTGCTACAGCGTGCGGGCGACTTCCATCACCTCGAAGACCTCGAGCTGGTCGCCTTCCTTCAGATCGTTGAAATTCTTGAGTGAGATTCCGCACTCGAACCCGGCCTTGACTTCGCGCACGTCCTCCTTGAATCGCTTCAGCGAATCGAGATCTCCGGTATGGATCACGACGTTGTCGCGCAGCACCCGCACCTGGGCGCCGCGCTTGACGTTTCCTTCCAGCACGTAACAGCCCGCCACGACCCCGACCTTCGAGATACGGAACACCTGCCGCACGTCCACGAGGCCGATGACCTGCTCCTTCCGCTCGGGCGCCAGCATCCCGGACAGCGCGGCCTTGATCTCCTCGACCGCCTCGTAAATGATGTTGTAGTAGCGCACCTCGACGCCCGCGCTTTCGATCAGTTTGCGCGCCGTGGCATCGGCCCGGGTGTTGAAGCCGATGATGACCGCTTGTGAGGCCATCGCAAGGTTGACGTCGGACTCGGTAATGCCTCCCACCGCGGCATGGACTACGTTCACCTTGACCTCGTCGGTCGAAAGCCGGGTGAGCGCGTGCGCCAGGGCTTCCTGCGAACCCTGTACGTCGGCCTTGAGCACGATCGCCAGGGTCTTCTTCTCGCCCTCGCCCATCTGCTCGAACACGTTCTCGAGCTTCGCCGCCTGCTGCTTCGCGAGCTTCACGTCCCGATACTTCCCTTGCCGGAACAGCGCGATCTCGCGCGCCTTGCGCTCGTCGGGCATGACAACCATTTCCTCGCCCGCCTGTGGGACCTCCGACAGACCTTGCACCTCGACGGGGATGGACGGCCCCGCGGACTGAACCGGCTTTGCGTTCTCGTCGAGCATGGCACGCACCCGGCCGAACGCCGCACCGGCGAGGACGACATCGCCGCGCTTGAGGGTTCCGGATTGCACCAGCAGCGAAGCCACCGGGCCGCGCCCCCTGTCCAGCCGCGCCTCGATGACGACGCCTTTGGCGGGCGCGTCGATCGGCGCTTTCAGCTCGAGAATTTCCGCTTGCAGCAGCACGCGCTCGAGCAGATCGTCGATGCCCTGTCCCGTCTTCGCGGAAACGGGCACGAACGGGGCATCGCCGCCATACTCTTCCGGCACCACCCCGTGGCTCAGCAGCTCCTGCTTGACCTTTTCCGGATTGGCGTCGGGTTTGTCGATCTTGTTGATTGCCACGACCAGGGGCACTTCACCCGCCTTGGCGTGATTGATGGCCTCGATAGTCTGCGGCATGACGCCATCGTCCGCGGCGACGACGAGAATGACCAGGTCGGTGACCTTCGCGCCGCGAGCGCGCATCGCCGTGAACGCTTCGTGGCCCGGCGTATCGAGGAAGGTCACGACGCCGCGCGGGGTCTCGACGTGGTAGGCGCCGATGTGCTGGGTGATCCCGCCCGCCTCGCCGGCGGCCACCTTGGCGCGCCGGATAAAGTCCAGCAGCGAGGTCTTGCCGTGATCGACGTGTCCCATCACCGTCACGACAGGCGGCCGCGTCACGGATTCCGCCGCGGCTTCCTGCTGCACGTCGGTCAGATAGGCTTCGGGATCCTCCAGCTTCGCGAGTTTGCCCTTGTGACCCATCTCCTCGACCACGATCATCGCCGTCTCCTGGTCGAGCACCTGGTTGATCGTGGCCATGCTGCCGAGCTTCATCAGGGTCTTGATGACTTCGGCGGCCTTAACCGCCATCTTGTGCGCCAGCTCCCCGACCGTGATCGTCTCGGGTACGGCCACTTCGCGCACGATCGGCTCCGTCGGCTGCGAGAAAGCCGGCTGCTCCGAAACGACGGAAGACGGCCGGTGCCGCCCGCCGCCGCGTCCGTGCCAGCCACCCACGCCGCCACCGGCGTCGCCGCGAGTCTTGATCATACGCCGACGCACGGAGTCGTCGCGCAGGACGGTCGTAGTCTTCACCTTCTTCGACTTCTTCTCGCCCTTCGCCTCGTCCCCTTTCGGCTTCGGCGCGTGCAGCGTGCCCTCCGAGGCCGCAGGCGCAGCGGCCGGCACGGCAGCCTTCTGCAGCGCTGCCTGAGCCTCCCGCTCGGCCTGTTTCTGCTCCGCTTCGCGCTTTTCCCGCTCCTGCTTCTCGCGCAGCTCCTGGGCCTGGATCTCCGCCAACTGTCGCTGTCGGCGCGCTTCGTCCTCGCGCAGCTCGATTTCCTTGGCGTCCAGGGTGGCCGCCGCGGGGGCGGCCGGCGCCGGCTCAGCCACCGCTGGCGCTGGAGCAGCCACTTCCTCCGGCACTTCGGCCGCCGGCTCGTCGCGCTTCACGAATACCCGCTTCTTGCGGACTTCGACCTGGATGGTGCGCGCCTTGCCCGAGGAGTCCGACTTCTTGATCTCGCTCGTTTGCTTGCGCGTGAGGGTGATCTTGTTCTTCGCCTCCGCCGAGCCGTGTGACTTGCGCAGATACTCGAGAAGCCGGGACTTGTCCTGTTCCGTCAGCGAGTCCTCGGGAACGCGCTTCTCCACGCCTGCGGCGCGCAGCTGCTCGAGCAGTACCGACGGCGGTACCTTAAGTTCGCTGGCGAATTGTGCGACGCTGGTCTGAGCCACGTTACTGGACCTCCTTGTGCTCTGCCTGATCCGGGGCGGCTTCGCTTTCGAACCAATGCGCCCGCGCGGCCATGATCAGGGTTTTTGCGCGCTCCTCCTCGATCCCGCTGAGCTCCGCGAGCTCGTCGACCGCGAGGTCGGCGAGGTCGTCGCGCGTCTTCACGCCGCCCTCCGCGAGCTTGGCGGCGAGCTGGGTATCCATGCCTTCCAGCTGGAGCAGATCGGCGGCGACGCCCTCCACCTTCTCCTCGTTCGCGATCGCCGCGACGAGGAGCGCGTTGCGCGCACGATTGCGAAGCTCGTTTACCGTATCCTCGTCGAACGCATCGATTTCGAGCAACTCGTTGATCGGCACGTACGCGATCTCTTCCAGCGTCGAGAAGCCTTCCTGAATCAGGATGTCGGCGACCTCTTCGTCCACGTCCAGCCGTTCGATGAAGAGACTTCGCGTGCGTCCGCTCTCCTCGGCCTGCTTGTTAGCCGACTCCTCCTCGGTCATCAGGTTGATCTGCCAGCCCGTCAGCTCCGATGCGAGGCGCACGTTCTGCCCGCTGCGGCCGATCGCGATCGCGAGGTTTTCCTCGTCCACCACCACGTCCATCGCGTGCTTTTCCTCGTCGACCACGATCGAGGTCACTTCCGCCGGCGCCAGCGCGCCGATCACGAACTGCGCCGGGTCCGGCGACCACAGCACGATGTCGACGCGTTCGCCCGCCAGTTCCTGCGTGACGGCCTGAACGCGCGAGCCGCGCATGCCCACGCAGGTGCCGATGGGATCGATCCGCTTGTCGTTCGAGTGGACCCCGATCTTGGCCCGGATTCCGGGATCGCGGGCTGCGGACTTGATCTCCAGCAGCCCTTCCTCGATCTCGGGCACCTCCAGCTCGAACAGCTTCATGATGAACTGAGGCGCAGTGCGCGAAAGAATGAGCTGCGGGCCGCGCGCGCCACGATCGATCTTCATCACCCAAGCCCGCACGCGGTCGCTGATGCGCAGGTTTTCCTTCGGAATCATCTGGTCGCGCGGAAGCAGCGCCTCGAGCCGGCCCGACTCGACGATTGCGCTGCCGCGCTCCATGCGCTTCACGGTGCCCGTGACGAGCTCGTCGCCCCGCGACAGGAAGTCATTGAGAATCTGCTCGCGCTCGGCATCCCGGATGCGCTGCAGTATGACTTGCTTCGCGGTCTGCGCACCGATACGCCCGAACTCGATCGGCTCGAGCGGCTCCTCGATATAGTCCTCGAGCTGAATGTCGGCCTTGCGCGTCTGCGCCTCGCTGAGCGGGATCTGCGCCGCCGGCAATTCGACGGCGTCGTCCGGCACCACTTTCCAGCGCCGGAACGACTCGTAGTTGCCCGTGTTGCGATCGATCGCGACGCGCACGTCCACGTCTTCGCTGAAGCGCTTCTTCGTAGCCGAGGCGAGCGCCATTTCCAGCGCCGCGAAGACAACGTCCCGATTGACGTTCTTCTCTCGCGCCAGAGCGTCCACAAGAAGCAGAATTTCACGACTCATTGACTATTCTCCAAAATTCTCACAGGTCGGGAACAAGTCGCGCTCGCTCCATCCCTGAGAGATTCAACTCCACTGCCTGGCCGTCGACGACAACCGTCGCAACCTCTCCATTCATTCCCTGCAACGTGCCGACGAAGCGGCGCCTGCCGTTCGTATCGGGCGCGCGCATCCGCACATCCACCCGCTGGCCCGCGAATCGCTTGAAGTCCGCGGCCCTGCGCAGCGGCCGATCCAGCCCCGGTGACGAGACCTCGAGTCGGTCGAAGTCGATCCCTTCCACCGCGAACAGGCGCGTCAGGTGGTGGCTGACATCGGCACAGTCGTCGACAGACACCCCACCGGGTTTGTCGATGAAGACGCGCACCATGCGCCCCCTGCTCGACACCTGGGTGTCGACCAGCTCGAATCCGAGGCCCGTTACGGCGGGCTCCACTACGCTGGCGATCGCCCCCATCTTCCCGTTCGGCTGCGCAAACAAAAAATGGGCCGAAGCCCATCGTGTTTTCTCGGCCCGAATCAATCGCTTCGGACCCTAAAGCTTTTGAAGTTTAACAGCTTTTCCAGCGGGAGACAATCCTGCTCGGGGCTTTTCGGGTCAGACGGCCGCGGCCGACAGCAGCTCGCGCACTCGGCGCGGCTCCAGCTCGCGCCACTGCCCGGGCTCGAGGTCGCGCGGCAGGTACACCGGACCGTAGCCGGTCCGGACCAGCCGATTGACGCGCAAGCCGACCGCCTCGAACAGGCGCCTGACCTCACGATTGCGCCCTTCGCGCAGCGCGACGCGGTACCAGCGGTTGGCCCCTGCGTCCTCTCCTTGCGCATCGACGCGCTCAAACGCCGCCATGCCGTCCTCCAGCTTGACGCCGCTCAGCAGCCGACGCCGCTGCTCAGGTCCGAGGCGTCCATGCGCCCGCACGGCGTACTCGCGCAGAACTTCGTACCGCGGATGCATGAGCCGGTTGGCCAAGTCGCCTGAGTCCGTGAACAACAGCAGCCCCGAGGTGTTGAGGTCCAGGCGACCGACGGCGGCCCATTTGCCGCCGGGCAGCCGGGGCAGGCGGGCGAATACCGTGGGGCGGCCACCCGGGTCCCTCCGGGTCACAAGCTCGCCGACCGGCTTGTGATAGAGGATGACGCGAACAGGGGTAGCGGCCGTACGCAGGGCGACCTGTCGGCCGTCGACACATACCCGGTTGGCGGGACCTGCACGCTCGCCCAAGCGCGCGATGCGGCCGTCGATGGAAACGCGTCCGGCGCTGATCCAGCCTTCGATCTCCCGGCGCGAGCCGAGTCCGGCCGCGGCGAGCAGCTTTTGCAGCCGCTCCGGCTCGCCCTCCTCAGGCTCCCGTCGCGGACTCGGCGTGCTCTGCGGAAACTGCCGGGGCTTGCGCGTCGTTTGGGGCGGTCTGGACCGGTTCGGACTCAACTTGGAGCGTCCTGGCAATTTCCTCCAGCGGGGGCAGCTCTTCAAGCGAGCGCAATCCGAGGTCGTCCAGAAACGCCTTGGTGGTCGCGTAGAGCGCCGGGCGGCCGGGCGTTTCTCGATGCCCGACGGCGTCGATCCAGCCGCGGCTCTCGAGCGTCTGAATGATCTGCGCCGAGACCGTGACTCCGCGAATGTCCTCGATATCCCCTCGCGTGACCGGCTGCCGGTACGCAATGATCGCGAGCGTCTCCATCACGGCGCGCGAGTACCGCGGCGGCCTTTCCGGGTTCAAGCGGTCGACGTAGGACTGGAATTCGGGCTTGGTCTGGAATCGCCAGCCACTCGCGAGGTTCACCAGCTCCACCGCGCGATCGCTCCATTCCTCACGCAGCTCGCCCAGAAGACGGCGCAGCGTGTCCGCGCCGATACCGTCTTCGAACAGACGTTTGAGCTCGGCGAGCGACAGGGGCTCCCTCGACGCGAGCAGGGCCGCTTCGATCACCCGTTTGGCTTCAGTGGGGTTCAGCATCTGCCAATTTTACGTAAATCGGGGCGAAACATTCCGACTGGGTAATCTCGACCAGCAACTCGCGCGCCAGCTCCAGCACCGCGAGGAAGTTCACGACCAGCACGGCGATGCCCCGGGTGGGGTCGAAAAGCTCCGCAAACTCGACAACGCGATGCTCGCGCAGCCTTCTCAAAATGGCGCTCATGTGCGCGCGCACCGACAGCTCCTCCCGCGACACGCGATGGTGCGTCGCGAGCCGAGCACGCGTGAGAAGGTTGCGCCACGCCTCCGCCAGATCGCGCGGGTCGACATCCGGCAGTCGCTCCTCCACCGTCTTTTCGATCCACACGGAGATGGCGACCACGTCGCGCCCCACCTGCGGCAGGGCATCGAGCCTCTGCGCCGCCTGCTTGATCTGTTCGTACTCGAGCAGCCGCCGCACCAACTCGGCACGCGGGTCCTCCTCCTCGTCGGCCGAGGTGGGCGGCCTGGGCAGCAGCATGCGCGACTTGATGGCCATCAGCATCGCCGCCATGACCAGATACTCGGCGGCCAGCTCGAGATTCTTCGACCGCATCACCTCCACGTACTCGAGGTACTGGCGCGTCAACGGCGCCATCGGGATATCGAGAATGTCGAGATTCTGCTTGCGGATGAGATACAAGAGCAGATCGAGCGGCCCCTCGAAGGCCTCGAGAATGACTTCCAGAGCGTCCGGCGGGATGTAGAGGTCCTGCGGCAGCTCGATCAACGGCTCGCCGTAGAGGCGGGCGACCGGCGTCGGGATGGTCTGCTGAACCGGCTCGGTCATCAGCTGTAGCTCAACCCCATCGCCTCGCGTACGTCGCGCATGGTCTCGCCCGCGAGCTTGCGCGCCCGATCGCATCCGTCGGCAATGATGTTCTTCACCAGGGTCGGGTCATCGAGATAGGTCTGGGCGCGCTCACGCATCGGAGTCAGCTCGGCCTGAACCGCGTCGATCACCGGCTGCTTGCAATCGAGGCATCCGATCCCGGCCGTCGTGCAGCCTTGGCGCACCCAGTCCTTTCTCTCCGGGTCCGAATAGACCAGGTGCAACTGCCAGACCGGGCAGAGATCCGGATTGCCCGGATCGCTTCTCTTCACGCGTGCCGGGTCGGTCGGCATGGTGCGGATCTTCTTCGCGACCGTCTCCGGCTCGTCGCGCAGCTCGATCGCATTGCCGTAGGACTTGGACATCTTCTGACCATCCAGGCCGGGCAGGCGCGCCGACTCGGTCAGCAGCGCATCGGGCTCGACCAGAATCTTCTTGCCGCTGCCCTCGAGCCACCCGAACAGCCGTTCGCGATCCCCCCGCGGCAGATTCTGCTGCTCGTCCAGCAGCGCTTGCGCGCGTTGCAACGCCTCGACGTCGCCCTGCTCCAGGAATCTCGTCCGCAGATCGTTGAAAAGCCGCGCTTTCTTCGAGCCCATCTTCTTTACCGCCGCCTTCGCCTTGTCCTCGAAACCCGCCTCTCGGCCGTAGAGATGGTTGAAGCGGCGCGCTGCCTCGCGGGTGAACTCCACGTGCGGGACCTGATCCTCTCCGACCGGAACGTACTTCGCCCGATAGATGAGGATGTCCGCCGACTGCAACAGCGGATAGCCGAGAAATCCATAGGTCGACAGGTCGCGATCCGAAAGCTTCTCCTGCTGGTCCTTGTACGTCGGCACCCGCTCGAGCCAGCCGAGGGGCGTCATCATCGACAGCAGCAGATGCAGCTCCGCGTGTTCGGGTACCAGCGACTGGACGAACAGCGTGGCCTGGTTCGGGTCCACGCCCGCGGCGAGCCAGTCGATCACCATGTCCCAGGCATTCTTCTGCACCTGGCCCGGCGCCTCGTAGTCCGTCGTCAGCGCGTGCCAATCGGCGACGAAGTACAGGCAGGGGTACTCCGCCTGCAGCCTGACCCAGTTCTTCAGCACCCCGTGGTAGTGGCCGAGGTGAAGCGCGCCGGTCGGCCGCATCCCCGAGAGCACCCGTGTTTCGTACATGAGGCGTCGTCCCCTAGAGCATCACGACGGCGTGTATGAGCGAGACGCCCGCGTTGACGAGGGGTCCGAGAACGAAGTCGAGGACATGCGTCACCAGCAGGACCAGCAGGATCGGCAGGCCCCAGGGCTCGAGCTTGGCGAATTGCCAGGACGCACGTCCGGGCAGAAGGCTGGTCAAGATCCGCCCTCCGTCGAGTGGAAGGATGGGAAGCAGGTTGAGGAACATGAACACCAGGTTGACCACGATGCCGGCTTTCGCCATCGTCGCCATCGGCACGGTGAAGAAGTTCGGCGGCAGCACCAGCGCGAGCTTGAGCAGCATGGCCCAGACGAGCGACATCGCCAGATTCGCGGCGGGTCCGGCTGCCGCCACCCACGCCATGTCCTGCTTGGGGCTGCGCAGGGCGGAGTAGTTGACGGGCACGGGCTTCGCCCAGCCGAACAGAAAGACACCGCCCGAGAACAGCAGAATCAGCAAGGGAACGACGATGGTGCCCACGATATCGATATGGCGCACCGGGTTGAGGCTGACTCGGCCCTGCGCGTACGCCGTCATGTCGCCGAAATGCCGCGCGACGTAGCCATGGGCCGCTTCGTGCAGGGTAATCGCCAGGATCACCGGAAGGGCGAAAATGGCGATCGTCTGTACGAGGTGGTTGACGTCCATCGAGGAATTTCTAAAACGTTGAATTCTAGCAGATTAGCGGTCGCCGACACTCGCTAGGTGCCCAACCCGAGCGTGTCGAGGGCGCCGCGGCCCTTTCGCACCAGCACAGGCTCGACGCCGGTCAAGTCGATCACGGTCGTCGGCTCGACGCCGCATGATCCCGCGTCGATCAGCAGGTCGACCTCGTGCTCGAGTCGTTTGCGCACCTCGGCGACGTCGGCGACCGGCTGTGCATCGCCTGGCAGCAGCAGCGTCGCCGAGAGCATCGGCTCGTTCAGCTCCGCGAGCAAGCCGTGCGCGACCGCGTGCGACGGCACGCGCACGCCGATGGTCTTGCGCTTCGGATGCAGCAGCCGCCGCGGCAGCTCGCGGGTCGCGCGCAGAATGAAGGTGTAGCAGCCGGGAGTGGCCGCCTTCAGCATCCGGTACTGCGCG
>Ga0315556_1001247_pt1 | contig 15523 bp, 13 predicted proteins | sample SalMarSW160310MG_FD_202112 | JGI IMG/M metagenome (GOLD analysis project Ga0315556, IMG submission 202112) | Salt marsh sediment microbial communities from the Plum Island Ecosystem LTER, Massachusetts, United States - Salt Marsh Sediment SW1603-10 ...
TCTTTGCGGGGGGGTTAGAGACCATAACGAGTGGGTGTTGGCCGCAGCAAATGTTAGAAAACTACCTGCCAATTTTGATTTTTCTCGTCATGGGCGCCGTTTTCGGCGTTGTCCCGGTTATATTGGGGAGATTGGTCGCCCCCCACCGACCTGACAGCGACAAGAATTCTCCTTACGAATGCGGCTTCGAGGCCTTCGAAGACTCCCGCATGAAATTCGATGTGCGATATTACCTGGTTGCCATTTTGTTCATCATCTTCGACCTGGAAATCGCCTTCCTCTTTCCCTGGGCTGTGGTGCTCAAACAGATCGGGATGTTCGGTTTCGTGGCGATGGTGATTTTCCTTACCATTCTGGTAGTGGGCTTTATCTATGAATGGAAAAAGGGAGCCTTGGAATGGGAGTAGCGGCCGGGCATCCGCGCAGGAAGCGCGCGCCGCAACCGTTTTAGACTCCGATTGTCTGAATTAATTAAGCAGGGTGTTTAATTCCTGTATCTGATGTTTAAGGGGGCGGACTGTGGGTATTGAGGGGATACTGGAACGAGGTGTGGTCACTACCACCGCGGATAAGCTCATCAACTGGGCCCGCACCGGTTCCCTGTGGCCCATGACCTTCGGCTTGGCCTGCTGCGCGGTGGAGATGATGCATGCCGGGGCGGCCCGCTACGACCTGGACCGCTTCGGGGTGGTGTTTCGACCCAGCCCGCGTCAGTCCGACGTGATGATCGTGGCAGGAACCCTGGTCAATAAGATGGCGCCCGCCTTGCGTCGCGTATATGACCAGATGTCCGAACCGCGCTGGGTGATCTCCATGGGATCCTGCGCCAACGGTGGCGGTTATTATCATTATTCCTATGCGGTGGTGCGTGGCTGCGATCGTATCGTTCCGGTGGATATCTATGTGCCGGGCTGTCCGCCGACCGCGGAAGCTCTGCTCTACGGGGTGATCCAGCTCCAAAATAAGATTCGCCGTACCAATACCATTGCCCGCTAAGGGAAGGGAACAAGGCTCATGTCTGACAGCAATCAGGACTTAGCGGCGCGCCTCGAGGCGCGTTTCGCCGCCGCCGTGACGAGTTGTACGGTAGAGTGCGGAGAGACCACGCTGGTGGTGGCTCGACCTAAACTTATCGAGATCTGCAAGGCGTTGCGCGATGAATCCGATTTTGCCTTCGAGATACTTATCGACTTGTGCGGTGTCGATTATTCCGAGTACGGCATGGAAGAGTGGGAACAAACGGAACACACCACCTACAACCGTATCGACGATGGCGAGGAAGACGCCATGGTGGCGCGGCCAAGAGCACGTTTCGCCGTGGTTTATCATCTGCTGTCGGTGGCCCGCAATCAGCGGCTGCGGCTCAAGGTGTTTTTAGAGGATGAGCCGCCGCGCGTTGATTCGGTGGTGGAGGTGTGGAACTGTGCCAATTGGTACGAGCGCGAGGCCTTCGATCTGTTCGGGATTCTATTCGACGGTCATCCCGATTTGCGTCGCATACTCACCGATTACGGCTTCATCGGCCATCCCTTCCGCAAGGACTTCCCGTTGATCGGCAATGTGGAAATGCGTTATGACCCGGAGAAGCGACGCGTCGTCTACGAACCGGTGAGCATCCAGCCGCGGGTCCTGGTGCCGCGGGTGATTCGTCACGACAGCCGCTACGAAGGTGAAGTACCCGATCTGACGAGGGGGCGCTCGTAATGGCTGAGATTCGCAACTACACCATGAATTTCGGGCCGCAGCATCCGTCCGCCCACGGGGTATTGCGTCTGGTGCTGGAATTGGACGGCGAGGTCATCGAACGGGCCGATCCGCATATCGGCCTGCTGCATCGCGCCACCGAGAAGCTGGCGGAGAGCAAACCGTTCAATCAAAGCATCGGCTACATGGACCGTCTCGACTATGTGTCCATGATGTGTAACGAGCACGGCTATGTCCTGGCCATCGAAAAGTTGCTGGGCATCGAGCCGCCATTGCGCGCCCAGTATATCCGCGTGATGTTCGACGAGATCACTCGCGTTCTTAATCATCTTCTGTGGCTGGGGGCGCATGCCCTCGATATCGGTGCCATGACCGTTTTTCTCTATGCCTTTCGCGAGCGCGAGGATCTGCTGGACTGTTACGAGGCGGTTTCCGGCGCGCGTTTGCACGCCACCTATTATCGTCCCGGCGGGGTCTATCGCGATCTGCCCGATGCCATGCCCCACTATCAGCCTTCCAAGTGGCATGATAAGAAGGAAGTGGAGCGCCTCAATACCAATCGCCAGGGATCCTTGCTGGATTTCATCGAGGATTTTACCGAGCGTTTCCCCAAGTATGTCGATGAATACGAAACCCTGCTGACCAATAATCGCATTTGGAAGCAGCGCACCGTCGGCATCGGTGTGGTGTCCCCGGAACGGGCCATGCAGATGGGGTTCACCGGTCCCATGCTGCGCGGCTCGGGTGTTGAATGGGACCTGCGCAAGAAACAGCCTTATGAAGTCTACGATCGTATGGACTTCGATATCCCGGTAGGCGTCAACGGCGATTGCTACGACCGTTATCTGGTGCGTGTGGAAGAGCTGCGCCAATCCAATCGCATCATCAGGCAGTGCGTGGATTGGCTGCGGCGCAATCCCGGTGCGGTAATGGTGGACAATTACAAGGTAACGCCGCCGAATCGCGAGACCATGAAGGCTGACATGGAGGCCTTGATCCATCATTTTAAATTGTTCACCGAAGGCTATTGCGTGCCCGCGGGCGAGGCGTATGCGGCGGTGGAGCATCCCAAAGGCGAGTTCGGCGTGTACTTGATCTCCGACGGCGCCAACAAGCCCTATCGCATGAAAGTCCGCGCACCGGGCTTCGCCCATATCGCCGCCCTGGATGAGATGGCGCGAGGGCATATGATCGCCGACGTGGTGGCGATTATAGGCACCCAGGACATCGTATTTGGAGAAGTGGACCGATGATGGCAAGCAAACGCAAGACGGATTTACTCTCCGCCGCGGTGCGTGCGGATATCGATAAGTGGGTGGCCAAATATCCAGCGGAGCAAAAGCGTTCGGCGGTGATGGCGGCCTTGCGCCTGGTGCAGGAAGAGCAGGGCTGGCTCAGCAATGACGTGATGGACGCCGTGGCGGAATATTTGGATATGGAGCCGATCTCCGTCTATGAAGTCGCAACCTTTTACAGCATGTACGACTTGAAACCGGCGGGCCGCCACAAGATCAGCGTATGCACCAATATCTCCTGCATGCTGTGCGGCTCGGCGGAATTGATGGGCCACCTGGAAAAGAAGCTGGGCGTCAAATGCGGTGAGACCACCGCCGACGGCAAGTTTCACCTGAAGGAAGTGGAGTGCCTGGCCGCCTGCGCGGGGGCGCCCATGTTCCAGATCGGGAAAACCTATTACGAGCATTTGACCCCCGAAAAGGTCGATGCCATCCTGGACAGCTTAGAGTAGCGGATCATGGTGAACGAAGTCTGTTTTCAAACTTTGCAATACGATGAACCCCATACCCTGGAGACGTATCTCAAGGTGGGCGGTTATCAGGCATGGCGCAAGATCCTCACGCAAAAGACGCCGCCGGAAGAGATCATCAGTGAACTGAAGGCCTCGGCACTGCGCGGTCGAGGCGGCGCCGGCTTTCCCACCGGTTTGAAATGGAGTTTCATGCCGCGCAATGCGCCGGGCCAAAAGTACATCGTGTGCAATTCCGATGAGGGCGAGCCGGGAACCTTCAAGGACAGGGATATCCTGCGCTACAACCCGCATGCGGTTATCGAGGGTATGGCGATCGCCGGTTACACCATCGGCGCCACCAAGGGTTACAACTATATCCGCGGTGAATTCTGGGAACCCTACGAGCGTTTTGAAGCGGCCATACATGAGGCACGCGCCGCCGGTTATCTGGGGAAGGATTTGCTGGGCAGCGGCATGGATTTCGATATCGATACCCATCTCGGCGCCGGGGCGTATATCTGCGGCGAAGAGACCGCGTTGCTGGAATCGCTGGAAGGCAAGAAGGGCCAGCCCCGCTTCAAGCCGCCGTTCCCCGCCAGTTACGGCCTGTATGGCAGACCCACCACCATCAATAATACCGAGACCCTGGCCTCGGTGCCTTTGATCATGCGTAATGGCGGCAAGTGGTTTTTGGATCTGGGTAAACCCAATAACGGCGGTACCAAGATCTTCTCGGTGTCCGGCCACGTCAACAAACCCGGCAATTATGAGGTGCCCCTGGGAACGCCGTTCGCCGCCCTGCTGGAGATGGCGGGCGGGATGCGCGGCGGCAAGAAACTCAAGGCGGTGATCCCGGGCGGTTCATCGGTACCGGTGTTGTCCGGCGAGGTGATGATGAAGACCGACATGGATTATGACTCCATCGCCAAGGCCGGTTCCATGCTGGGGGCCGGTTCGGTCATCGTCATGGACGAAGACACCTGCATGGTCGGCGCCCTGGGGCGCATCGCCCATTTTTATTACGAGGAATCATGCGGGCAATGCACGCCGTGCCGCGAAGGTACGGGTTGGCTGTCGCGGGTGATTCATCGCATTGAGCACGGCCATGGCGAGGCGCGGGATTTGAGCGTGCTGGAAGACATCTCGCAGCGCATCATGGGGCGGACGATTTGCGCCCTGGGCGATGCCGCCGCCATGCCGGTCGCCAGTTTCGTGAAGAACTTTCGCGACGAGTTTCAGTACCACATTGACAACGGCAAATGTATGGTAGGCTCAGGCAGCCGCTAAGCTATGGAATACACGCAACACTTCCTAGAGATTGACGAGCAATGACGACAGAAGCGGAATGCGCCATGGTTAATATTCAGATCGATGGTAAGCAGATCAAAGCCAAGCAAGGCGCCATGATCATCGAGGCGGCCGACGAGGTCGGGATTCCCATCGCCCGTTTCTGCTATCACAAGAAGCTGTCGGTGGCGGCCAACTGCCGTATGTGTCTGGTGGAAGTCGACAAGGCGGCCAAGCCCTTGCCCGCCTGCGCCACGCCGGTCACCGAAGGCATGAAGGTGCATACCAAATCGCCGCGCGCCCTGGATGCCCAGCGCGGCACCATGGAGTTTCTGCTGATCAATCATCCCCTGGATTGCCCCATCTGCGATCAGGGCGGCGAGTGCGAATTACAGGATGTGGCCCTGGGTTACGGCGGCGACAAGTCACGCTACCATGAGAACAAGCGCGTGGTGAAGGATAAGGACCTCGGTCCTTTGATCTCCACCGATATGACGCGTTGCATACATTGCACGCGCTGCGTGCGCTTCGGCGAAGAGATCGCCGGCATCAAGGAATTGGGCGCCACCGGCCGCGGCGAACACATGGAGATCGGTACCTATGTGACGCGCAGCGTCGGTTCCGAAATGTCGGGCAACGTCATCGATCTGTGCCCGGTGGGGGCCTTGACCTCCAAGCCCTTCCGGTATACCGCCCGGCCCTGGGAGTTGAATTCCGTAGCCAGTGTCGCGCCCCACGACTGCGTGGGCTCCAATATCTATCTGCACATGCGCCGCGGCGAAGTCATGCGGGCGGTGCCCAAAGAGAACGAAACCATCAACGAGACCTGGATCTCCGATCGGGATCGTTTCAGTTATGAGGGTTTACACAGCGAACAACGGCTGCGCAGCCCCATGCTCAAGCGTGACGGCCAGTGGCTGGAGACCGATTGGGAGACAGCGCTCAATGCCGCAGTGGCGGGTTTCAAGCAGGTGTTGAACACTCAAGGCGCCAGTCAGGTGGGGGCTTTGCTCTCACCCAGCGCCACCGTGGAAGAAATGTATCTTACGCAAAGGATGCTGCGCGGTTTGGGCAGCGCCAATATCGATCATCGCCTCAGCCAGCTCGACTTCGCTGATCAGGATGCGGCACCGGCCTATCCCTGGCTGGGTATGCCTGTCGCGGAATTGCAGCAGCTCGACAGTGTGTTACTGGTTGGTGCCAATATCCGTAAGGATCAACCTATCATCGGTCATCGTATACGCAAGGCCGCCATGGCGGGGGCACAGGTGGGTTTGATCGGCAGTATCGATTACGAATTCCGCTTCCCGATTGCGAGCAAATTAATTACATCTCCCGCCGGTATGGAACGTGCGCTTGCCGCGGTGGTGAAGGTGCTGGTGGAAGGCAATACCAGTCTCTCTCCCGCCATGAGTAAATTGCTGGGGGATGTGAAGCCGGATAATGAGTCGCGGGCCATCGCCAATCTGTTGCGCAAAGGGGCCAAGAGCGCGGTGCTGTTGGGTGATCAGGCCGCCGCCCATCCCGAAGCAGCCCGCTTGCGCGCCCTGGCGGCCATGATCGCCGAATTAAGCGAATCTACCTTGAGTTTCGTCAGCCGGGGGGCGAACAGCGCCGGTGGCTGGTTGGCCGGAGCGCTGCCGCATCGCGAGGCCGGCGCTGCCGCCGCGTCACGCCAAGGCTTGGATGCGCGGGCGATGCTGGCCGCAGGACTGAAGGCCTATATGCTGGTGGGTGTGGAGCCGGAGCTGGATTGCGTCGATTCCGCCGCCGCCGTAAATGCCTTGCGCAGTGCGGAGTGCGTGGTCGCTTTGACCACCTTCGTCAGCGATGCGATGGTCGATTACGCTCACGTGCTGTTGCCCATGGCGCCGTTCTCGGAGACTTCGGGGACCTATGTGAACGTCGAAGGCAACTGGCAGAGTTTCGCCGGTGCCGCGACGCCGGTGGGCGAGGCCCGTCCGGCATGGAAGATTTTGCGCGTGCTTGGCAATCAATTCGGACTGCCGGGCTTCGAGTACATGTCTTCCACTGAGGTTCGCGATGAAGTGGCCAGGGCCGCCGCCGCCCTCAAACCTGACAACCGGGTCAGCTGGCCGACACCGGATCAGTTGAGCGGCGACAGCGTGGGACTGGTGCGCTTGGCGGACACACCCTTGTATGCCGTCGATGCCATCGTGCGGCGTTCCGCGCCTTTACAGATTACCGCGGATGCGTTGCCGGCGGCGGTGTATGTGCATGAGAACGTGGCGAAGGAGTTGGGAATTGCGGAAGGGCGGCCGGTGACGGTGCGCCAAGGCGGTTGCGAGCTCGCGCTGGAGCTGGTCATAGATAATCGCGTCGCATTGGGATGTGCGTGGATTCCCGCAGGGGTGCCGGGAAGTGCGGGTCTGGGCGCCCATGGCTCGGCCATTGAGTTAATACAGAGTTAACGAGATCATGATTGAAACCTTGCAAACGAGTTTGAGCGGGATGCCCGAGATCTTTCTGATCCTCGCCAAGATAACGCTGATCGTGGTGCCGATCATGCTGTCCGTCGCCTATCTCACCCTGGCGGAACGCAAGGTCATCGGTTATATCCAGGTGCGCATCGGCCCCAACCGCGTCGGGCCGCGGGGCTTGCTGCAGCCGATCGCCGATGGTTTGAAGCTGTTGATGAAGGAAATTATCGTCCCGACCAACGCCAACCGTTTTCTGTTCATCGCCGCGCCTATCCTCGCCCTGGCACCGGCCCTGGCGGCCTGGGCGGTGATACCGTTCAGTGACGGCATGGTGCTGGCCGACATCGATGCCGGTCTGCTGTATATCCTGGCGCTCACCTCCATGGGGGTCTACGGCATCATCATCGCCGGCTGGGCATCCAATTCCAAATACGCCTTCCTCGGCGCATTGCGTTCCGCTGCGCAGGTAGTGTCCTACGAAATCGCCATGGGCTTCGCCCTGGTGGGGGTGTTGCTCGCCGCGGGCAGCCTGAATCTCGGTGCGATAGTGACTGCGCAGCAAGGCGGTATCCTGCATTGGTTCTGGCTGCCTTTGCTGCCCTTGTTTCTGGTGTATTTCATCTCCGGGGTCGCGGAGACCAACCGCGCGCCCTTCGACGTGGCGGAAGGGGAGTCGGAAATCGTGGCCGGTTTCCACGTGGAATATTCCGGCATGACCTTCGCCCTGTTTTTCCTGGCCGAGTACGCCAACATGATTCTGGTGGCGGCCTTGGTGGCCTTGATGTTTTGCGGCGGCTGGTTGTCGCCGTTCCAGGGCATCCCCGTGTTGGAAGGCGTGTTCGCCTGGGTGCCGGGCCTGGTATGGCTGCTGGCCAAGATGGCGTTCTTCCTGTTCCTGTTCTTGTGGTTCCGTGCCACCTTTCCCCGTTATCGCTATGACCAGATCATGCGTCTCGGCTGGAAGGTGTTCATCCCGATCACCATCGTGGCGCTGTTGGTTATCGGCGCGGTGGTGGTGATGCAGGTGAATTACCTGGCGGTGGGTCTGTTCTGGCTGGCGCTGGTTGCACTGGCGCTCGTTTTCCGCATGATGCCCGCCCCCGCGAGTAAAGGAGGCCGGGTATGAGAACCGTAGTCAATTATTTCAAGAGCCTGCTCCTGTGGGAGCTGCTTATCGGCATGAAGCTGACGGGGCGCTATTTCTTCGCCAAGAAAATCACGGTGCAGTATCCCGAAGAAAAGACCCCGCAGTCGCCGCGTTTCCGCGGTCTGCATGCTTTGCGCCGCTATCCCAACGGCGAGGAACGTTGCATCGCCTGTAAGCTGTGCGAAGCGGTGTGCCCGGCCCTGGCGATTACCATCGAGTCGGAGCAGCGCGCCGACGGCTCGCGCCGCACCACCCGTTACGACATCGATTTGTTCAAGTGCATTTATTGCGGTTTTTGCGAAGAATCGTGTCCGGTGGATTCCATCGTCGAGACCCGCATCTTCGAATATCATTTCGAAAAGCGCGGCGAGAATATCATGCATAAGCAGGACTTGCTCGCCGTGGGGGATAAATACGAGAAGCAGATTGCGGCGGATCGGGCCCAGGACGCGGCATACCGCTAAAAGACAAAATACGAATTATAAGGACTCGGCATATTAACCATGGGTATTGAATCGATCCTCTTCTATTTCTTCGCCGCAATCCTGGTGGCGGCGGCCAGCGCAGTGATTACCGTGCGGAATCCCGTGCATGCCGTGTTATTCCTGGTGTTGGCGTTTTTTACCAGCGCGGCGCTGTGGTTGATGCTGGAGGCGGAATTCCTGGCCATTGCCCTGGTGCTGGTGTATGTCGGCGCGGTGATGGTGTTGTTCCTGTTCGTGGTGATGATGTTGGATGTCAATCTCGCGCCCTTGCGTGAAGGTTTTATCAAGTATCTGCCAGTGGGGGCCGTGGTGGCGGGTATCATGTTCGTCGAGATGGCGATGGTGGTGGGTGCTAAGCGCTTCGGCTTCGACAGCTATGGCGAGGGTCTCAAGCATGCGGCCGATTACAGCAATACCAAAGAGCTGGGCGGAGTGTTATATACGGTGTATGTCTATCCGTTCGAGATCGCTGCGGCGATCCTGTTGGTGGCGATCGTGGCGGCTATCGCCCTGACCATGCGCCGTCGTCCCCAGACCAAATCTCAGGACCCCGCGCAGCAGGTGTTGATAAATCGCGGTGATCGGGTACGGGTGGTGAAAATGGCCGCGGAGAAAAAGGCCGCTACGACGGCCGCGCGGGCGGATTGAAATCGGGATTAAGCACCGTACCTTGCGAGCAAGGGGCGGAATAATTTTTTGGGATGTAAAGGGAGTAAGGGGGAATAATGGTCGCGTTGTCTCATTTCCTCGTCCTGGGGGCGCTGTTGTTTTGTCTCAGCGTGGCCGGGATCTTCATCAATCGTAAAAATGTGATCATTCTGCTGATGGCGATCGAATTGATGCTGCTGTCGGTGAATATGAATTTCATCGCCTTTTCCCATTACCTGGGCGATACGGGCGGACAGGTGTTCGTGTTCTTTATTCTGACCGTGGCGGCGGCCGAGGCGGCGATCGGTCTGGCGATCCTGGTGGCCTTGTTCCGTAACCGCCGCACCATCAATGTCAGCAACCTGGATACCTTGAAAGGGTAGGTATGGAAAACATCTATCTGGGAATCGTGCTGGCGCCGCTCATCGCTGCCATCGTCGCCGGTTTGTTCGGGCGACAAATCGGGCGCGGCGGCGCCCATTGGGTAACGATCATCGGCGTGGCCGTATCCTTCGCGCTGTCACTGATGGTGTTCAAAGACCTGGTCATAGACGGTCATCCGGTATTCAATGGTACGGTCTATACCTGGATGGTAAGCGGCGGTGTGCATTTCGAGATCGGCTTCCTCATCGATCAGCTCACCGCCCTGATGTTGGTGGTGGTGACTTTCGTGTCCTTGATGGTGCATATCTACACCATCGGCTATATGCACGACGATCCCGGCTATCAGCGCTTCTTCAGTTACATCTCGCTGTTCACTTTCGCCATGCTGATGCTGGTGATGTCCAACAATTTCCTGCAGCTGTTTTTCGGCTGGGAAGGGGTGGGCCTGGTGTCCTATCTGCTCATCGGCTTCTGGTATCAGAAGGAGTCGGCGATCTACGCCAACCTCAAGGCCTTTCTGGTGAATCGCGTCGGAGATTTCGGCTTCTTGCTGGGGATCGCCGCGGTGTTGATGTACTTCAACAGCCTGGATTACGTCGACGTCTTCAATGCCGCGCCGGACATGAAGGACGTGACCATCCACATCTTCTCCGCGGACGAGTGGAATTTGATGACTGTGATCTGCATCCTGCTGTTCATCGGCGCCATGGGTAAGTCGGCGCAGGTGCCGCTGCACGTGTGGCTGCCCGATTCCATGGAAGGTCCGACGCCGATCTCCGCCCTGATCCACGCCGCCACCATGGTGACCGCCGGTATATTCATGGTGGCGCGCATGTCGCCGCTGTTCGAACTGTCGGAGACCGCGCTCAGCTTCGTGATGGTCATAGGCGCCGTCACCGCGCTGTTCATGGGATTCCTCGGCATCATTCAAAACGATATAAAACGGGTGGTGGCCTACTCGACGCTGTCCCAGCTCGGCTATATGACCGTCGCCCTGGGCGCCTCGGCCTATGCGGCGGGCATCTTCCATCTCATGACCCATGCCTTCTTTAAGGCCTTGCTGTTCCTGGCGGCGGGCTCGGTGATCATTGCCATGCACCATGAGCAGGATATCCGCAAGATGGGCGGGTTGCGCAAATACCTGCCCATCACCTATATCACCATGCTGATAGGCTCGCTGGCCCTGATTGGTTTCCCCGGTTTCTCCGGTTTCTATTCCAAGGACGCAATCATCGAAGCGGTGGAGGCGTCCCATCTCGCCGGTTCTGGTTTCGCCTATTGGTGTGTGTTGCTCGGGGTGTTTGTCACCGCGCTGTATACCTTCCGCATGTTCTTCCTGGTGTTTCACGGCAAGGAACGCATGGATCACCATACCCGGGAACACTTGCATGAATCGCCGGCGGTGGTGACCGTGCCCTTGATCCTGTTGGCGATCCCCTCGGTGGTGGCCGGCTTCATGTATGCGGGCCCCATTCTGTACCACGGCTACTTCGCCAACAGCATCTTCGTACTCCCGGAGCACAATGTCCTGGCCGAATTGAGCGCGCACTTCAACGGCTCGGCCAGCTTCATCCTGGCGGGGCTCACCGGCCCGCCGTTTTGGATCGCCATGACCGGGGTCGCCGTCGCCTACTATTGCTACATGGTCAATCCGGCCTTGCCCGCCGCGCTCAAGCAGCGTTTCAGCGGGATCTATAACATCCTCGATCGCAAGTACGGCTTCGACGAGTTCAACGAAAAGGTATTTGCCGACGGCGGACGGGCCACCGGCAGGATGTTGTGGCAGGGTGGGGACGTGACCATGATCGACGGGGTAATGGTCAACGGCACGGCCCGTACCGTGGGTTTCCTCTCGGGAATCGTCCGCGTAGTACAGACCGGATACCTTTATCATTATGCCTTCGCCATGATCATCGGTCTGTTGCTGCTGTTGAGCTGGTTCGTGCTGGCATAGGTAATTATTTAAGACTATAAGAAACAAGGCTACGTACGCATGGTTGCTGATTTGCCGTTATTGAGTTTGGTTGTGTGGGTGCCTATCATCGGCGGGGTGATGGTGCTGGCCGCTTCCAATATGGGCAGCAATACGCTGGTGAGGTGGTTGTCGTTATTGTTTGCGGCGGCGGCCTTCCTCATCTCTCTGCCCTTGTTCAGCCACTTCGACACCGGCGCCACGGACATGCAGTTCCAGGAAATGATGCCGTGGATCGATGTGTTCAATATCAATTATCATCTCGGCATCGACGGTATTTCGCTGCTGTTGATCCTCCTCACCACCTTTACTACTGTGCTGGTGGTGATCGCCGGTTGGGAGGTGATCCAGGTCAAGGTGGCGCAGTACATGGCGGCCTTCCTGATCATGGAAGGCTTGATGAACGGTGTATTCGCCGCCATGGATGCCGCGCTGTTCTATGTGTTCTGGGAGGCGATGCTGATCCCGATGTTCCTGATCATCGGGATCTGGGGCGGCCCGCGCCGCGTCTATGCGGCCATCAAGTTCTTTCTCTACACCTTTCTCGGTTCGGTATTCCTGCTGATCGCGATCCTGTATCTGTTCTTCCAGACCGACAGCTTCGCCATCGCCGATTTTTATAAATTGCCGCTCACCCTGCATGAACAGGTGTGGCTGTTCATGGCCTTCCTCCTGGCCTTTTCGGTCAAGGTGCCCATGTGGCCGGTACACACCTGGCTGCCGGATGCCCACGTCGAGGCGCCTACCGGCGGATCGGTGGTCCTGGCCGCCATCATGTTGAAGCTGGGGGCTTACGGTTTCGTGCGCTTCATCCTGCCCATCACCCCCGATGCCTCCAGCCATCTCGATTGGCTGGTGATCGGCTTGTCGCTGGTGGCCATCGTCTACATTTCCCTGGTGGCCCTGGTGCAGGAGGACATGAAGAAGCTGATCGCCTATTCATCCATCGCCCACATGGGCTTCGTCACCATGGGCTTCTTTTTGGTGTTCAGCATCTTCAAACAGACCGGCAGCGTGCAGGGGGCGACCCTGGGTTTCGAGGGCGCGGTGGTGCAATTGATCTCCCACGGCTTTATCTCCGGCGCCTTGTTCCTGTGCGTGGGGGTGATGTACGACCGTATGCACAGCCGGCAGATCAGCGATTACGGCGGGGTGGTGAACACCATGCCGACCTTCGCCGCCTTGATGGTGTTGTTCGCCATGGCCAATGTCGGCCTGCCCGGCACCTCCGGCTTTGTCGGGGAATTCATGGTGATCATGAGCGCCTTCAAGGCCAATTTCTGGCTGGCGTTTCTGGCGGCCACGACCTTGATCCTGGGCGCGGCGTATAGCCTGTGGCTGGTGAAGCGGGTGATCTTCGGTCCGGTGGTCAACGAGAACGTTGCCGCTTTGCAGGATATCAACGCCCGCGAGGGTCTGGTATTGGGCTCACTCGCCATCGCGGTGTTGTTCCTGGGGATCTGGCCGGCGCCGGTAGTGAACGTGCTCCACGCCTCGGTGGGCAATCTGTTGCAGCATGTAGTGGTGTCAAAACTGTGATGTCTTCTTCAATTAACTGGACGGTAGGCGAATAAGCGATGATGGAACAACTGGCGAGCACGACATTCGATATGCCGGACATGATTCCGGCCTTGCCGGAGATTTTTGTGCTGACCATGGCATGCATCATCCTGGTCTATGATTTATTTCTTAGTGATCGCAACCGCGTCGTCACCTATTTGATGTCCATAGGCACCTTGGTCGGCGCGGCGATCCTGACCTATTATTATCACGGCGCCCACGCCGATCATCCGGTGCTGACCTTCTCCGGTACCTTTGTCGGCGACAGCATGGCGGATGTGTTGAAGTTCTTCATCTATCTCTCCACCGCCGGGGTATTTATCTACGCGCGCAGTTACCTGCTGGAGCGCAATCTCTTCAAGGGCGAGTTCTACGTGCTGGGCCTGTTCGGCGTGCTGGGCATGATGGTGCTGGTGTCGGCACACAACCTGCTCACGGTGTATCTCGGCTTGGAACTGCTGGCCTTGTCGCAATACGCCATGGTGGGTCTGCATCGCGATTCCGGCGTCGCCTCCGAGGCGGCGATGAAATATTTCGTGCTGGGCGCCCTGGCCTCGGGCATGCTGCTTTACGGTATGTCCATGCTCTACGGCGTGACGCGCAGCCTGGATCTCGGCGAGATCAGCGCGTTTGTCGCCCAGGGCGGCGACGACAATATGGTATTGATGTTCGCCGTTGCGTTCATCGTTGTCGGCGTGGCCTTCAAATTGGGCGCCGCCCCGTTTCATATGTGGATACCCGATGTCTATCACGGCGCGCCCACCGCGGTGACCCTGTATATCGGTACCGCGCCCAAGATTGCCGCTTTCGCCATGCTGATGCGCCTGCTGGTGGAGGGTTTGGGCGATCTGCACAGCCAATGGCAGGGGATGTTGATCGTCCTGTCCATACTCTCCATGGCGGTGGGTAATATCATCGCCATTTCCCAGACCAATTTGAAACGCATGCTGGCCTATTCCACCATCGCCCACATCGGCTTCTTATTGCTGGGGGTGTTGACCGGTGACAGCGGCGGTTATGCCGCTTCCATGTTCTATGTGATCGTCTATGCCCTCATGGGCCTGGGCGGATTCGGCATGATCGTTCTGCTCAGCCGTGCCGGTTTCGAGGCGGACAATCTGGAAGACTTCAAAGGCCTCAACGAACGCAGCCCCTGGTTCGCCTTCATGATGGCGATTCTGATGTTCTCCATGGCCGGCGTGCCGCCGTTCCTGGGGTTCTGGGCGAAGTTCGCGGTACTGGAGACCGTGGTGCGCTCCGGCATGGTATGGCTGGCGGTGGTGGCGGTGATCTTTGCCATCATCGGCGCCTATTACTATCTGCGCGTGATTAAGCTCATGTATTTCGACAAGGCCGAAGACAAGACGCCATTGATGCCGCCCCTGGATATGAAGGTCGTTATCAGCGCCAACGGTCTCGCCGTGCTGGCCTTGGGCTTGTATCCCAGCGCCCTCATGACTCTGTGTGCGGGCGCTCTGGCGGGTTCGAACCTTTAATACGCAGCAAATGCAGGGGTGGCAACTCCCTGGCCGATCAAGAGGAGGCGTAGGCCTCCTTTTTTATTTTGGGCGCTGATTAAATTCCTCCCTCCCATAGGATTCCTGTTTCCAAGCTTAAGCCATGCCATCAGGGACTACCTGCCGCTGAGATTCGGTCACGGCTGTCGAAAAGCTTTACATAAAAGGAAATGTGAACGTGAAATTACGATGCAGAAATTGCAATTTCCTTAAAAAACATTTATATAAATGTATTGGCTTATATATTGCTTTAAATATTTTAAGTTTTTTGCTAGATTACAAAGAATTAAGCTTCATGACGTGGAGAAAAATTATGTCTAAGAAATCAATGATAGCTGTGTGTCTCTGTGGGCTGGCGTGGGCAGGTACCGCGCAAGCGGGTTTTTTGGGCAATAACCTCGAATTGCAGTTTCTGCACAATCTTACTATTAATTCTACTCCCCCTGTCCACATATTTGATGGAATAAACAACGATGTAGGTAATGTTCAGGGGTTTAATGTGAATGTAGGGGATACACAGCTAGTCTTCGACGTACCTGCGAATATTCCTCCGATAGGCGTGACTATTTCTAATATTTTACCTACTATTAGCGATGCCACGGGCACCTGTAATAATGATTGCGTCAGTTTC
>Ga0315556_1001250_pt1 | contig 15520 bp, 15 predicted proteins | sample SalMarSW160310MG_FD_202112 | JGI IMG/M metagenome (GOLD analysis project Ga0315556, IMG submission 202112) | Salt marsh sediment microbial communities from the Plum Island Ecosystem LTER, Massachusetts, United States - Salt Marsh Sediment SW1603-10 ...
TCGAGAGCGTGTAGTCGAGCCCGAGCCGCTCGCGCAGCCGCTCGGTGAAGAAGGAAAATCCGCCCGAGACCAGCAGCAGGCGGATCCCGGCCGCCTTGCAGCCGGCCACCAGCCGCTCGGCGCCGGGCGACAGGCGCAGCCTCTCGTCATAGACGCGCGCGAGCGCCGACTCCTCGACCCCGCTGAGCAGCCTCACGCGCCGCCGCAGGCTCTCGCTGAAGTCGATCTCGCCGCGCATCGCCGCCTCCGTGATCGCGGCGATCTCGGCCCTGCGTCCGGCCGCGTCGCCCAGCTCGTCGATGCACTCGATCGTGATCAGGGTCGAGTCCATGTCGATCGCCACCAGCTTGAGATCGGTCAGGCGCAGCTCGCCCGGCATCCAGGCGCAGTCGATCGCGCGCGCCGCGCACCAGGGGCCGACCTCGGCGCGGTTCGAGGCATCGCGCAGGCGGTACGCGGCCTCGCCGACCGGCTCGAGGGAGGAGGCCCCGGAGCGGCGCAGGATCTCGCCGGCGTTTTCGGGGGTGGCGCCCGGCCCCTGCGCGACCAGGATCATGCGGCGAGCTCGCGCAGCACGTCTTTCACTGCCTGGGCGCGCTCGCGCCAGCCCGGCATCTTGGCCTCGAGCCGCAGCCGGTCCTGGCCCGCGAGCCGCGCGCCGCGCCGGCGCTGGACGAAGTCGATGATCTTCTGCGCCTCGATCGGCGGCTGCCTGACGAACTGCAGCTGCAGCGCCTCGTGGGTTGCGTCGATGCGCGCCACGCCCAAGGGGCGCGCGGCCAGGCGCAGGGCGTGGCATTCGAGCAGCGCGCGCGCCGGCTCGGGCAGGTCGCCGAAGCGGTCGACCAGCTCCTCGCGCATCGCCTCGAGCGCCTCGTTCGTGTCGCAATTCGAGAGCCGCTTGTACAGCGTCAGGCGCTCGTTGACGTCGCTGCAGTAGTCCGCCGGCAGCAGCGCCGGCAGGTGCAGGTTGACCTCGGCCGAGACGTCGAGCGCGTCTTCGGGCTCGGCGCCCTTGCCCGCTCTCAGGCTGCGCACCGCCTTCTCGAGCATCCTGGCGTAGAGCGAGAAGCCGATCTCCTGGATCTCGCCCGACTGCGACTCGCCCAGCACCTCGCCCGCGCCGCGGATCTCGAGGTCGTGCATCGCGAGGTAGAAGCCCGAGCCGAGCTCCTCCATCATCTGGATCGCCTCGAGCCGCTTCTTGGCCTGGGAGCCGAGCGCTTCCTCGTCGGGCGTCAGCAGGTAGGCGTAGGCCTGGTGGTGCGAGCGCCCGACGCGGCCGCGCAGCTGGTGCAGCTGCGCCAGGCCGAACTTGTCGGCGCGGTTGATCACGATCGTGTTGGCGGTCGGGATGTCGATCCCGGTTTCGATGATCGTCGTGCACAGCAGCAGGTTGTGGCGCTGGGCGGTGAAGTCGCGCATCACCCGCTCGAGCTCGCGCTCGCGCATCTGGCCGTGCGCCACCGCGAGCCTCGCTTCGGGCAGCAGCCGGGCGAGCCGCTCGCGCATGCGCTCGATCGATTCGACGTCGTTGTGCAGGAAGTAGACCTGGCCGCCGCGCTTGAGCTCCCTCAGCACCGCCTCGCGGATGCGGCCCTCCGACCAGGGCGCGACGAAGGTCTTGATCGCGAGCCGCTTCTGCGGCGCGGTCGCGATCACCGAGAAGTCCCGAATCCCCTCGAGCGAGAGCGCGAGCGTGCGCGGGATCGGCGTCGCGGTGAGCGTCAGCACGTCGACCTCGGCACGCAGCGCCTTGAGCGCCTCCTTCTGGCGCACGCCGAAGCGGTGCTCCTCGTCGATGATCACCAGCCCCAGGCGCGCGAACTTGACGCCCTTCGAAAGCAGCTTGTGAGTGCCGATGACGATATCGATCTCGCCTGACTCGACCTTCTTCAGAATTTCATTTGCTTGTTTCGTACTCTTGAATCTCGAGAGTTCCGCGATTCGTACCGGCCAGTCTGCGAAACGGTCGTTGAAGGTGTGGAAATGCTGCTCGGTCAGCAGCGTCGTGGGGCACAGCACCGCCACCTGGCGCCGGTCGGCGACCGCGAGGAAGGCGGCGCGCAGCGCGACCTCGGTCTTGCCGAAGCCGACGTCGCCGCAGATCAGGCGGTCCATCGGCTTGCCCGCGGCCATGTCCTTGACCACGGCGTCGATCGCCGCGGCCTGGTCGGCGGTTTCCTCGAAGCCGAAGCCGTCGGCGAACGCGTCCAGGTCGTGCGCGTTGATGCCGAACGCGTGCCCCTGGCGCGCCGCGCGCTTGGCGTACAGCGCGAGCAGCTCGGCGGCGGTGTCGCGCACCTGCTTCGCGGCGCGCGCCCGCGCGCGGTCCCACTGGCCGCTGCCGAGCTTGTGCAGCGGGGCGGCCTCGGCCTGCGCACCCGAGTAGCGGCTGATCACCTCGAGCTGCGAGACCGGGACGTAGAGCTTGTCGCCGCCTTCGTATTCGAGCAGCAGGAATTCGTTGCGACCTTCCCCCAGGTCGAGCTCGACCAGGCCGTGGTAGCGGCCGATGCCGTGCTGGGCGTGCACCACCGGGTCGCCGATCTTGAGCTCCGAGAGGTCGCGCAGCACGCCCTCGACCGAGGTGGCCTTGTCCTTGCCGCGCCCGCGCCGCCGCACCGTGCCCGCGTAGAGCTCGGCCTCGGTGACCACCGCCCAGCCCTCGTCGGGCAGCGCGAAGCCCTGGGCGAGCGGCGCCACGGTGAGCGCCAGAGGTGAATTGCCTTCAATGAAGGACTCAAAATTCGGAACGAATTCAGGACGAACTCCGTACTCCTGCAGATACGCGGACATCGTCTCGCGCCGGCCGGCGGATTCGGCCGCGAGCAGCACGCGCAGCCCGCAGCCGGCGAGCCAGGCCTTCAGCGCGGCGAGCGGATCGGCGGCGCGGCGGTCGACCGCGAGCGCGGGCAGCGGCGCCGGGGCGACCGGCTGGTCGGTCGCGGCGTCCCCGCCTTCGCGCAGTAGTTCGACGCGCGCGAGATCGCGCGCGCGCAGGTAGAACTCCTCGGCCGGCACGAACATCTTCGCCGGCGGCAGCAGCGGCCGCTCGGGGTCGCCGCCGAGCAGCCTGAAGCGCGATTGCGCGTCGCGCCAGAAATCCTCGATCGCGCCCGCGACGTCGTCGTGCAGCGCGAGCGTCGTGCCTTGCGGCAGGTAATCGAACAGCGTCGAGACCTCGTCGAAGAAGAGCGGCAGGTAGTACTCGACGCCCGCCGCGGGAACGCCGTTGGAGACGTCGCGGTAGAGCGCCTTCCTCGAGGGATCGCCCTCGAACTGCTCGCGGAAGCGGCCGCGAAAGCGCGTGCGGGCGGTCTCGTCGAGCGGGAATTCGCGCGCCGGCAGCAGCCGCACCTGCTGAACCGGGTAGAGCGTGCGCTGGGTGTCGACGTCGAAAGTGCGGATCGTCTCGATCACGTCGTCGTCGAGGTCCAGGCGCAGCGGCAGCGCGCTGCCCATCGGGTAGAGGTCGATGATCCCGCCGCGGATGCAGTACTCGCCCGGTGCCACGACCTGAGTCACGTGCTGGTAGCCGGCCACCAGCAGCTGCTGGCGCAGCGCCGCGGCGTCGAGCTTCTCCCCGGTGCCGAGAAAGAAGGTGTGCGCGGCGAGATAGGAGGGCGGGCACAGGCGCACCAGCGCGGTCGTCGCCGGCACCAGCACGACGTCGAACTCGCCGCGCTGGATCCGGTACAGGGTGGCGATGCGCTCCGAGACCAGGTCCTGGTGGGGGGAGAACTGATCGTAGGGCAGGGTCTCCCAGTCCGGCAGCAGGCACACGCGCAGGCCCGGCGCGAGCCAGGCCAGCTCCTCGGTCAGGCGCTGGGCGTCGAGCGCGGTGGCCGAGACCACCGCGAGCGGGCGCTCGGAGGCGGCGAGGCGCGCGAGCGCGAGCGCGTCGGCCGAGCCGGCGAGCCGGGCGTAGCGACGGTGGGAACGGGGACGGGGAAGATCTTCTCGATGCATGAATGCGGACCGCGGCTTGTTCGGCGGGGCCCGGCGTGCAATTATACCGTCCTGAATTTTCGAAGGTTTTGCGGTGAGTCTTTACGCCCTGATCCCCGCCGCCGGCGCCGGAACGCGAATGGCGGGCGCGCAGCCCAAGCAGTACCTCCCGATCGCCGGCAAGCCGATGCTGTGGCACGCGGCGCAGGCGCTGTGCCTGGCACCCGTGGAGTCGGTGTTCGTCGTCCTCGCGCCGGGCGACGAGCTGTTCGAGAGCTTCAACTGGGGCGCGTTGGGGGGCAGGATCGAGCCGCTCTACTGCGGCGGCGCGACGCGCCGCGATTCGGTCTACAACGGCCTGGTGGCGGCGATGGCGGCGGTCGACGCCGACGACTGGATCCTGGTGCACGACGCGGCGCGCCCCTGCCTGCCGCGCGCCGACCTCGAGCGCCTGATCGCCGAGTGCAGCGGCGACGCGGTCGGCGGCATCCTGGCGCTTCCGGTCGCGGACACGGTCAAGCGCGCGGCGAAGGACGAAGCCGGCGCGATGCGGGTGGCCGGAAGCGAGGACCGGCAGCAGCTGTGGCTCGCGCAGACGCCGCAGATGTTCCGTGCCGGGCTGCTCGCGCAGGCGCTCAAGGACGCACGCGGCTCGCTCACCGACGAGGCGAGCGCGGTCGAGGCGATGGGCCTCAGGCCCCGGCTGGTGACCGGCAGCCGGGAGAACCTGAAGGTCACTTTTCCGGAAGATCTCGGCATCGCGGAGGCGATCATGGCGAGGCGCAAATGAGGATCGGCCAGGGGTTCGACGTGCATCCGCTGGTGCCGGGCCGAAAGCTGGTGCTCGGCGGCGTGACGATTCCGCACGAGAAGGGGCTGCTCGGCCACTCAGACGCCGACGCCCTGCTGCATGCGATCTGCGACGCGCTGCTCGGCGCCGCGGGGCTGGGGGACATCGGCGCGCACTTCCCCGACAGCGATCAGCGCTATGCCGACATCGACAGCCGCCAGCTGCTGCGCGAGGTCGCGCGCAAGCTCGTCGTGCGCCAGCTGCAGGTGGGCAACATCGACGCCACCGTCGTCGCCGAGGCGCCGCGGCTCGCGCCGCACATCCCGCGCATGATCGGCAACATCGCCGCCGACCTGGGCGTGGCGCCGGCCCGCATCAGCGTCAAGGCGACCACCTCCGAAGGGCTCGGCTTGGTCGGGCGCGGCGAGGGCATTGCCGTGCTCGCGGTGGCGCTGCTCGAGGCGGCGTGATGTATTCGCCGCCCTACAACCAGGTTGAAGATCGACGCGAGGTGCTCGAGTTCATGCGCGCGCACTCGTTCTGCATGCTGGTGACGGGGGCGGGCGGCGAGCTCGCGGCCTCGCACCTGCCGTGCCTGGTCGAGGAGCGCGGCGGGCGGCTCGTGCTGGTCGCGCACATGGCGCGCGCCAATCCGCAGTGGCAGTCGTTCTTCGACGACGACGTGCTGGTCGTCTTCTGGGGGCCGCACGCCTACGTCTCGCCGCGCTGGTACGAGCGCGTGCCCGCGGTGCCGACCTGGAACTACGCCATGGTGCACGCCTACGGCAGGCCGAAGGTGCTCGATGAGCGCGAGGCGAAGCACGCCTCGCAGCGGCGCCTGGTCGAGGCGCTCGACCCGCAGTGGCTGCCGGCGTTCGACGCGCTGGAGCAGGAATACGTCGACCGCATGCTCGACGGCATCGTCAATTTCGAGGTCGAGGTCACGCGCCTCGAGACGCGCTGGAAGCTGTCGCAGAACCGCGGCCGGCGCGAGCAGGAGCTGATCGCCGCCGCGCTGGAGGCATCGAGCGGCAGCGACGAGCGCGCGCTCGCCGCGCTGACGCGCAAGCACCTGGTCTAGCCGTGCGGCTGTTCTTCGCGCTCTGGCCGCCGGCGCAGGCCGCGCGGAGCCTGCGCGGCTGGGCCGAGAAGGCCGCGCGCGAGACGCGCGGGCGAGTGACCCGCGCCGAGACCATCCATGTGACACTGGCGTTTCTCGGCGAGGTCGACGAGCAGAGGCTTTCCACCGCGATCGAAGCCGCGCGCGGCGCCGGCGGCGAGGTCCACTCGCTTCCCATCGAGCAGGCGCGCTGGTGGAAGCACAACCGCATCGTGTGGGTCGGGCCGAACGAAACGCCGGGCCCGCTTGCCTCGCTTGCACGTGAATTGAAGGAGAATCTCTTGAAATCGGGATTCGACCTCGAGTCACGGGCTTTTCAGGCCCACGTTACCCTGATCCGCAAGGCGGGCGAGCCGCGCGCGTTGCCGCCGCTGCCGGCGATCGACTGGCCGGTGGCCGAATTCGTGCTGGTGCGCTCGGTGCTCTCGCAAGACGGCTCGGCCTACGAGGTCATCGAGCGCTTCGCGCTCGATCAGAAGTAGGTCGCCGCCTGGTAGAAGGCGAAGCTCACCAGCCAGGCGAGGGTGAGGGGCCAGGCGACTGCCAGCACGCTGAAGGCGGCGTTCCTGCCCTCGCTGCGGATCGTCGCGATGGTCGACAGGCAGGGGGTGTAGATCAGCGTGAACAGCATGAAGCTGTAGGCCTGCACCCAGGTCACGTCGTGCGCGATCGCGCTCACCAGCGCGCCGCCTTCCCTCGCGTAGATCACCGCCAGCGAGCCGATCACGATCTCCTTGGCGACGAAGCCGAAGATCAGCGCGATGGTGAGCTTGGGATCGATGCCGAGCGGGCTGAGTACCGGGTTCAGCCAGGCGCCCAGGTGCCCGGCCCAGGTCTCGACGCTGCCGGGCGCGGCGGAGGCCGGGAAATTCGTCAGCAGCCACACCAGCACCACCCCGGCGACGATGAATCGGGTCGCGCGGCGCAGGAAGTGGCCGACCTCGTGCCAGCCGCGCAGCACGACCTGGCGCAGCGTCGGAAAGCGGTAGGGCGGGATCTCGAGCACGAACGGGTCGCTGTTCTCGAAGCGGCGCTTGAAGATCAACGCGGTGAGCATCGCCGCGCCGATGCTCATGAGGTAGAGCGAGAACAGCACCAGCGGCGCGGTGCGCGGCGGGAACAGCGCGGCGATGAAGAACAGGAACACCTGCAGCCGTGCCGAGCAGAGCGAGAACGGAATGACCAGCATGGTGAGCAGGCGCAAGCCCCTCGATCGCATCACCCGCGTGCCCATCAGCGCCGGGACGTTGCAGCCGAAGCCCATCAGGATCATGACGAAGCTGCGCCCGTCCAGCCCGAAACGCGCCATCAGGGCGTCGATCAGGAACGCGGCGCGCGACAGGTAGCCGGTATCCTCGACGATCGCCATGGCGAGGAAGAACAGGATGATTAGCGGCACGAAGCTCGCCACCGTGGTGAGGCCGTTGTAGACGCCGTCGAGCAGAAATCCGGACACGACGGGCGGCGCAAAGGCGAGCGCCGGATCGAGCGCGGCCGCGCGCAGGGCCGAGAACCCGTCGGCGAGCGCGGTCTGCAGCGGCGTGCCGATCCAGAACACGGCCTCGAAGAGCAGGAACATGACGCCGAAGAAGAGCGGCAGGCCGAGCCAGGGGTCGAGCAGGACGCGGTCGATTCTCTCGGTCAGCTTGTGCGAGGCCTGGGCCGGCACGTGCACCGTCGCCTTGAGCGCAGCCTCGATCAGGGCGTCGTCGGGCGACAGGGCCTGCGCCGGCGCGCGCAGCGCGTGCACGATCTGGCTGCGCAGCTGCTCCATGCCCTGGCCGCGCTTGGCCGACACGAGGCAGACCGGCACACCCAGCCAGCCGGCGAGCGTTTCGCGCTCGACCGTGATGCCGAGCGCGGCGGCTTCGTCCGCCATGTTCAGCACCAGCACGAGGGGGATGCCGAACTGCGCGAGCTGCGCGAAGAGCTGCATCTGGCGCTCGAGCTGCGAGGCGTTGAGCACGACCAGCACCGCGTCGACGCTCTGCTCGCGCAGGAAGGTCGTGACGACCTGCTCGTCCTCGGAAAATCCGCGTAGGTCGTAGATGCCGGGAAGGTCGACGAGCTGCACCATCTCGTCGCCGAGGAGCAGCTTGGCGCTGTACAGGTCGACCGTGATGCCCGGCCAGTTGCCGACCTTGGCTTGCGCGCCGGTGAGCCGGTTGAACAGCGTCGACTTGCCCGTGTTGGGCATGCCGACGAGCGCGACGCGCTTCACGCCTTGCGCACCTGCACTCGCCGCGCGTCCGGGATTCTAATCATGAGGTCGGTCGTCCCCACCCGGACGTGGAACGGCCCGCCGAAGCGGGCGCGCCGGATCAGGCTCACGGTCCTGCCCGTGCGCAGGCCGAGCGCGGCGAGCCGGTGGCGCAGCGCCTGGCCGGCGTCGAGCGCGAGGATGGTCGCGCGGTCGCCGGGGTGCAGCGCGGCGAGGGTGTGGGGGGAGGGGGCCGACATGGGTCGTAACGCTTGAACTGTTAATGAGAATTATTATTGATTGAGCACTTCTTCGCGGTCAAGCATTTACTTCGCATTCTTTGATCCTGCGCCGGTTTTTCGGCCCCAACCGCGACCGGCTGACACCCCGGTCAGCCCGAGCGCGACCACGATCAGCGCCATCCCGGCCCACTCCGGCGGGCTGAGGCGCTCGCCGAGTACCGTGACGCCGAAGGCCGCGCCGAGCACCGGCACCGCGAGCACGCCGAGGCTGGCGAGGCCGGCATCCAGGTTCTGCAGCGCCCAGAACCAGAGGAACCAGCACACCGCGCCGACCAGCACCCCGTTGTAGACGACGGCGAAGACGAGCTGCGGCGACCACTGCATCGGGCGCGAGGGAAAGGCAATCGCGAGCGCCACCAGCCCCGCGCCGCCGAGCAGGGTCTGCCACGCCGAAAGCGACAGGGTGTCGACGCGGTGGCGCGTCTGCAGCCGCTTGGTCGCCACCACCCCGAGCGCCCAGGCGACGCCGGAGGCGAGCGCGAGCAGCTCGGGCAGACCCGCGTGACCGCCCGGGTGCACCAGCAGCGCGAGGCCGGCGAAGGCGAGCGCGATCGCCGCCCACTGAGCGCGCGGCGGTCGCTCGCCCAGCACCGGCCAGGCGAACAGCACGACCCAGAACGGCATCGTGTAGTTCAGCACCGCGCTCTTGCCCACCGCCCCCGCGACCAGCGCCCAGGTCACCAGGGCGAAGGTGGCGGTGGTCTGCAGCAGGCCGATCAGCAGCACCTGCGGCGCGTGCGTCAGGCGCAGCGGCTTGCCGAGCGCCGCGAGCGCGCCGAAGAGGCAGGCGCTCGCGATGCTGAAGCGCCAGGCGAGGAACTCGAACGGCCCGGCCTCGCGCATCGCGAGCTTGAGCACGACCCAGTTGTAGCCCCAGACCAGCGCGATGACGCCGAAAACCAGCGCGGAAAGGCCGCGGCGCGACATGCGCTCAGGAGGCGAGGCCAAGCGTGATCCGGGCGATGAGGCCGCCGCCTTCGCGCGGCAGCAGCTCGAGCGAGCCGCGGTGCGCGCGCGCCACGCGCTCGACGATCGCCAGGCCGAGCCCCGAGCCGCCGGGGCCGCCGCGCGAGGCATCGAGCCGGGTGAAGGGCTGCTTGAGCCGCTCGGCCTCGGCGGCGGGCACGCCGGGGCCGCGGTCGAGCACCTCGACGATCGCGGCGCCCCGCTCAGCGTGCGTGCGCAGCTCGACCGGCTCGCCGGCGTAGCGCAGCGCGTTGTCCACCAGGTTGGCGATCGCGCGCCTCAGCGCGGGCCGCGCGAAGCGAAGCGGCGGGACTCCGCCGGCGACGAAGGACACGCCCTTGCCGCGGCGCGCGTACTGCTCGGCCAGCTCGCCGACCAGCGCGTCGAGGTCGTCTTCCAGCTGGTTCTCGCTCTCGCCGCGCGCGAAGGCGAGGAACTGGCCGATGACCGCGTCGATCTCGTCGATGTCGAGCACCATCGCCTCGACGGACGCCGCATCGCCGCCGAGCATCTCGAGCCCGAGCCGCAGCCGCGCGAGTGGCGTGCGAATGTCGTGACTGATGCCGGCCAGCACCATCGCGCGCTCGCGCTCCATCGAGGCGAGGTCGCTCGCCATGCGGTTGAAGGCGGCCGACACCGTGCGCAGCTCGCGCGGCCCTTCGACCGGCAGCGGCTCGTGCGCTTCGCCGCGGCCGAGCCGCTCGGCTGCGCGCCTCAGAGCGGCGAGCGGGCGCGCGATGCGCGAGGCGATGAGGCCCGCGCCTAGCAGCGCGAGCGCGAGCAGCGCCGCGCCCCAGGCGAGCCACTCGATGCCGAAACGCGGCTCGAAGCGCCCGCGCGGCAGCATGACCCAGAACTCGTCGACGTCGATCGTGAAGCTGACCCAGAAGCCGTCCAGGCCGTTGCGCGCGAAAGCGAAGCGGGTGCTCTTGCCGAGCGCGGTGCGCACCCGCGCGGCGACCATGTTGAACAGCGGGTCGTCCGGCAGCGGCTCGAGCTTCTCGTCCGGGGTCACCGGGTAGACGCGGATGCCTTCGCGTTCGTTGAGATCAATCAGCAGCTGGCGGCGAAGCGCGGGGTCGGCGTTGATCAGCGCGGCGCGCGTCAGGTTCACCACGCTCACGGCCTGCTGGGCGAGCTCGCGCGAGAGCGGCTCGCGCTCGTAGAGGCGGTAGAGCTGGAAAGCCGACAGGACGGACACCACCAGCAGCAGCGCGATCAGCAGGAACGAGCGCGCCAGCAGCGAGTCCGGCGCGGCGATCCGGCGCGCGATCACGTCTGCTCGCCGTCCGGGACGAACACGTAGCCGAAGCCCCACACGGTCTGGATGTGGCGCGGATGCGCGGGATCCTCCTCGACGACCTTGCGCAGGCGCGAGATCTGGACGTCGATCGAGCGGTCGAAGACCTCGTACTCGCGCCCGCGCGCGAGCTCCATCAGCTTGTCGCGCGAAAGCGGCGTGCGCGCGTGCTCGACCAGGACTTTGAGCACCGAGAACTCGCCGGTCGTGAGCTGCACCGGCTTGCCCCCGCGCGAGAGCGAGCGCGTGGCGAGGTTGAGCTCGAAGCCGCCGAAGCGGTGCAAGGCGCCGCCGGCCGCCGGGGCGCCGGGCGGCCCGGCCGGCGCGCGCCGGCGCAGCACCGCGTTGATGCGCGCGACCAGCTCGCGCGGATTGAACGGCTTGGGCAGGTAGTCGTCGGCGCCCATCTCGAGCCCGACGATGCGGTCGACGTCGTCGCCCTTGGCGGTGAGCATCACGATCGCGAGCTCCGGGCTCGCCGCGCGCAGGCGGCGGCAGATCGCGAGTCCGTCCTCGCCGGGCAGCATCAGGTCGAGCACCATCAGGTCGTAGCGCTCGCGCGAGAGCATCTTGTCCATCGCCGGCGCGTCGGGCACCGCGCGCACCTCGAAGCCCTGCTCGCCAAGGTAGCGCACCAGCAGGTCGCGCAGGCGCAGATCGTCGTCGACAACGAGAATTCTTGTTTTCAGTTCGCTCATGATCGGAGTGTGACGGCTGCGCTCGCGACACAGGCAACAAGGCGTTACCGGACCGCGGCGCGGAAACACATTGTTACAAAATTCCGCCGCCCGGGCATCCCCGCGGGCGGCGAGGCTCGTACCATCGATACCGTCATGACCCTGACGCGCCGAGCCTCGCTCATTCTCGCCTTCGCCGCCGCCCTGGCGGCCGCGAGCAGCGGCGCGCTCGCGCAGCGGCGCGGCGATCGCGACGAGGCCTTGAGCCCCGCGGCGCGCGAGCAACTGCGCCGGCAGATCGACTCCGCGCGGCGCGACGTCTACCGGCGCCAAGGCGAGGAACGGGGGGAAAGAGAACGCCTGACTCCGGCCCAGCGCGAGCGCCTGCGGCGCGACATCCAGGACGCGAACCGCGACCTCGAGCGCCGCGGCGCGGGAAGGCGCGGCCGCTGAGCTAGCGGGCTGCGTCGAGCGCCTCGCCGAGGAGATCGCCCACCACGCGGTCGAGCGTTTCGCCGCGCTCGCGCGCGCGCTCCCGCAGGCGCTCGGCCAGGCGCGCGTCGAGCTTGACCGCGAAAGGTACCAAGCCCTGTGCCTGCTCGCGCCGGCGCCGGTCGCGCCGGCTCTCGAGCGCCGAGGCGCTGCCGTAGCGCGCCGGCGTGCCGGCGTGCTTGATCTCGCCGGCGATGCGCAGGCCTTTGAGCTTTTCGAGATCCGTCTTCTTCATGGCTTGTTTGCAGTCCTTTCAGTCTGGTGCGGCTATCGACGCGCGCGTTCGCGCTGGAGCAGGTACAGGCCGCTGCCGATCACGATCGCCGCGCCCACCGCGACCGGCCAGCGCGGCACGTCGCCGAACACGAGGTAGCCGAAGATCGCCATGTAGAGCACCTGCGGGTACATGAATGGAGCGAGCGTCGAGGCCGAGGCGTAGCGGTGGGCGAGCGCGAGGAAGTAGTGGCCGACCCCGCCGAACACGCCGAGCATCAGCATCAGCGTCCAGTGCAGCGCGTCGGGCGGCGCCTGCCAGACCGCGAGTCCGAACGGCGCGAGCCCGACCGCCGGCACCAGCGCAGAGAGGAATTGCGTCGTCTCGGGCCGGTCGTAGGCCGCCAGCCGCCGCGTCATCATGTTGAACACCGCATAGATGAAGGCGTTGATCACCGCCAGGATCATCGCCGGATGAAAGCCCGCCCCGAAAGGCCGCACGATCACAAGTACGCCGCAGAAGCCGACCGTGATCGCGATCCAGCGGCGCGCGTCCATCCTCTCGCCCAGCAGCGGCACGCTCAGCAACGCGATGATGATCGGCACCGAGAAGAAGATCGATGAGGTCACCGTAAGCTGCAGGTACTGCAGCGCGGTGAAGTTGATCGCCGTCATCGACACCATCAGCATCCCGCGCACCACCTGCAGCTTCATGCGCTTGCTCGCCAGCAGCGAGCGGCCGTGCATCGGCAGCAGCAGCCCGGCCGAGAGCAGCGCGTGCGAGACGAAGCGGATCCACACCACCTCGATCACCGGCACCGCGCGGATCAGCCACTTCGCGTTGCCGTCCAGCAGCGTGAAGCAGACGTAAGTGAGCGAAACGAACCCGATCCCGGCCAGCCGGTTGCGGGCGCTGTCTGCGTGGAGCAATTCGAATCCCGGAGAGGTTGCTGCAGGCGCAATTATGAACGATCGCGCGGCAAACTTCCGTCCCGCACGACCGGCAACCGGCCTCGTCATCCGGTCGTCCCGACCGCCGCCATGTCCGTGAGGACAAATGCCCCCATGCTCCTGCATGTGGTTGCATCCACCTCTAGATGCTCCTAGCATCGTCCGCATGCCGGCCCATCTCTAGTCAGAACGCACGACGGCGACCGTGACTGCTCGCGCTCCCAGGTCGGTTGGTGAAATCGATACGTTCATCACGATGTTGCGCGCGGCGTGCGATGACCCGAAGGTCAACGAGCAGCTCGAACGCGTTCTTTCGATGCCTGACTTGAAGCGGAAGATTCTTGTTCGCTCATGGGTGAACGACATGCTCGTCGCAGAGGCGCCGAGAGACCTGGTGCAAGCCATAGCGTGCCTGCTCGACGACGGTGTCGCAGAGAGGGCCTACGAGGCCATCGTCAGGTGCAGGCGCGGAGAGGCGATCTAGTGTCTCCTACGGCCACCGTCGTTCTGCTCGACGGAGTACAGGTGGTCGTTCCCGACTCGCTGGACTTGATCACGCCCTATGTGCTGCAGGAGCAGAAAGACTGGTTTGAAGACGAAATCAAATTCTTGCGCCGTCTATTGCAGCCGGGAGAAATGGTCATAGATATCGGCGCGAATTACGGCGTCTATGCCTTATCCATGGCGCGGACGGTGGGGCCGAGGGGGCGCGTGTGGGCGTTCGAGCCGGCATCGACGACCGCGAAATTGCTTGCCGAGGGAATTTCCGTCAATGGGTACTCACAAGTCATTCTCGAGCGTGGCGCTCTATCCAGCAGCTGCGGCACGGCGCAACTGTCGCTGAACGACCATTCCGAGCTCAATGCGCTGGTTCGTGGCAAGCCGTCAACGAACGCGAGTGAGACCGTGCCCGTCGTGACCCTTGACGAATGCCTGCGCCGGCACGATTGGCGTGACATCGCGTTCATGAAGATCGACGCGGAGGGAGAGGAGGTCGAAATTCTGAAAGGTGGGGCGCTATTCTTTTCGGAGCTGTCGCCGCTCGTGCAGTACGAAGTCAAGGCGGGTAAGGATCTGCACATGCAGTTGGCGCAGGATTTCGCTGCCCTCGGGTACGATTCCTACCGACTTGTGCCGGGGCTCGATCTGCTGGTGCCCTTCGATGGCGGGTCGACCCCCGATGGATACCTGCTCAATCTATTCTGCTGCAAGCGCGACCGCGCAGAACGGCTTGCCCGCCAGGGCTTCCTGGTCGAGACGAAATCGTCCGGGGACATCTCGGGAACAGTCCGGAATGGCGATACATACGATTGGCGTCAAACCATTGCGAGACTGCCATACGGGGCTCGTCTCGCCGATGTCTGGGAGCATACGGTGGCCGAAGGGAACAGCGCCGAGGTGGAAAGAGCGCTGTCCTTCTATGCCCTTAGCCAGGATTCGTCTCGATCCTCGACTGAGCGCTTCGGCGCCTTGGAAGCAAGCCTCGGCCTGCTCAATACGTTGTGCAGGCGCGAGGCATCGCATCTTCGCCTGGCAAGCCTGGCGCGAGTCGCGCGGGATTGCGGCGCGCGGTCGCTCGCGGTCAACGCGCTCAAGCGTCTCAGCGACGTCATCTCCCAGAACCGCCGGGTGGATGTGAGCGAGCCGTTCCTTCCCCCCGGGGAGCGATTCGACTCTCTAGCCCCCGGCGAGGCTCTCGGAAATTGGGTCTTGGCGTCCGTGCTCGAAGAATATGAGCGGCTTGGATCGTTTTCGTCCATCTATACCGGGATCTCGGCAAGGCAGCGCCTGGAAACCATTCGTGCCCTGGGGTTTGGGAGCGCGGAAATGGAACGACGCTTAGGCTTGCTGTACCGGCGTTTTGCCCTGCCCGCGTCGTAGTCGCCTTCCGGCGTGGCCAGCGTAACGACAGCTGAGGTGTAATCGGATGAGGGTCTGCATCGTCGGCGCTTCGGGCAAGCTCGGCCGGTACATGGTGCGGCACGCGCTCGAGCGGGGCCACGAGGTCGTCGGCGTGTGCCGGGCGCAGAGCGTGGGCAAGCTCGACGCGTTCAAGGGGCGCATCAGCGTGATTCCCGGCGCGACCAACGACCGCGAGGTGATCGCTCGCGCGGTGCGCGGCTGCGGCGGGGTGCTGGTGGTGCTGGTGCCGTGGGGCGTGCAGCAGTACGCGACGGGAACGGCCCAGGCGGTGCTCGACTGCGCGGATCCGGGGGCGCGCCTGGTGTTCTCGTGCGGGTGGCACATCAGCCGCGACGGCAAGGACGTGTATCCGTGGAAGCTGAGGGCTTTCGTCAGGATCTTCGGCTGGCTCGCGCGCCTGGCGCGCTTCGCCGACCTGAACGATCAGGTCGAGGCCTGCCGGCGGGTGTTCGAAAGCGGCGCGCGCTGGACGGTCGTGCGGGCAAGCGACCTGGAGGAGGGCGAGAGCGAGGGGCTGCCGGTGTGGAGCCGCCACGTCGGCGATCCGATCCTCGCCAGCAACCGCACGCGCCGGGTGGACTTCGCCCTGTTCATGGTCGAGGCGCTCGAGAACGACGCGCTCATCCGCGAAGCGC
>Ga0315556_1001251_pt1 | contig 15486 bp, 16 predicted proteins | sample SalMarSW160310MG_FD_202112 | JGI IMG/M metagenome (GOLD analysis project Ga0315556, IMG submission 202112) | Salt marsh sediment microbial communities from the Plum Island Ecosystem LTER, Massachusetts, United States - Salt Marsh Sediment SW1603-10 ...
TCACCGTCTTCCAGGCCGTAGGCCTCGAGACTCCGGCGCATTGGATCGATCAACCAGGCATACGAGACGCAGTAGTGCGCGTAAATCGGCATCTTGATCTCTCGATCCTTGCTGGCGGTCGAAGGAGAGAGGATCTCGCAGACCCAGTCCGGGACGACCTCGAAGCGGTGGCCTTGAGGAATGTGCGGCATGCGCTCTCTGAGCCAGCCAGCAAGATCGGGAACGACGACCTCTTGATCGGTGACGAAGTGGATCTCCGGTACCGCCAGAATCAACCAGCCGCCGGGGCCGCCGCGACCTTTTCCGAACGGTCCGCCGATCTCGATCTGGAGGTTCGACTCGGTCAGCGCATGCGGACCCGCCGGTCGTGGCTGGGTGTGCAATTGCCCGTTGAGGATCTCGCCGGTCAAACCCTCGGGCAGGGCTTCGAGCTGTTCGTAGAGCGTTGGCTCGTAGGCATGTTGCATGGCTGTAGCCTCTTCGACAGGCAGGATGTGAATCGAGCGATCCACCTGCATCCGCTGCACCAGCTTGCTGGACGCGCTGCGAAAGTACGACCCGCGCTCACCAAAGTAATTCAGGAGCTCGGTGAGGACCTCTTCGGTGGTGAGGATTCGGCAATCTGCCAAACCCTTGCTGACGCGGATGGCGACTTCGTGTGTCTGGTCCTTGGGATTGAGCAGGGCAATCCAATAGCAGGTGTCGGCGAAGACGGCGCGCATCAGTCGCGCTTGGGGGCGGCGTAGAGATAATGGTCATGCTGGGCCGCGCCGTCCGTGGGGATGCTGTTCAGGACGTCTTGCGGGATGTCGCACACGAGATCCTCGGCAACCTGCCAGATCGGCTTGTCTACGGCGGCACTGCTCTCGTCCTCGGTCGTATCCAGCGCCAAGGTGACTTCCTGGTGCTCTCGCAGCCGCACCGGCTCCAGCGGACGAAAGACCCCATTCTCATAGACAGCCTTCAGGTTCTGTGACATCGAGAGCCTCGGTGTGCGAGGAATCCTGGAAACTTGTGCAGGATGATAGCGGAAGTTGGCCTCGCCGCAGTAGCAGCCCGTGCCTGAGGTTCGCCGCAAGTGCCGCCGTGAGCCGGCCCGGACGCGTCGCCCTCAGCAGCGAGCAGTGTCACCAATCGGGCTCAACGCGGAAAGCCGCCGCTGGTGATAGGGGTCAGCACCCTCGAGGTGCGAGGACTCCCGCTATTCGCTGCTGTGGATGTGATCGTAGGGTGCGATCGTCCTGAGGCGCTTATCCTCGACCGGACCGCCGACCGTGAAGTGGTAGAGGCTTTGCCAGGAGCGGTTGGAGATGCCCAGGAGCGCGTGCATCACATCGTCGAAGAAGCAGCCGATGCCCGTATCGCGGATGCCTGCCGCTTCGCTTCCAAGTAGAGTATCTGGCCGTTTAGCCCTTTCTGACGATGCAGGAAACGGACACCATCGGGAGCTTCCTCGTCGTTCCCAGCAACCGGTTAAAGGTTTTCCTGACCGACCGCATCGGCAACATCGGCGAGCTGGCGCCATATTTTCCTCTTTGGCGAAACCTGACCGGAATAAGAGGCGCCCTGCGAATCGTCGTAGTTGAGCATGATGCCGAGAGCTTCGACGTACCCAAAATTCCGAAAGGGACTGACGGACGTGCGCTGCGTTAGCGGCTACTCATCTTTCCTGCCTGGGTGTTCGGGCCGTTCTGCGCATGTCACGAGGGAAAGGATCATTCTTTTTGTAGGAATATGATGAACTCCTCCCGCATGGTGTTGGCCATGCCCTTAATCGAACGCGGAATCTCGATGCTGAAAGAAAACCCGACGGCTTCCGATTCGGATCTGAGTATCTCATTCAGGCCTGTTACTTCATGTGCTGGGGTCTTCAGCACGTTGCTCAGTTGGTTGTTGTTCGTTCCGACGACGATGACGCAGTAGCGTCCCTGGCGTAAAACCCGAAAACATTCTCCCAGCACAGATCGCATGTCTTCGACATAGCAGGCGTATTTATCCGAGAGCTTGCGACCTCCGCGCAGTCCGATCATCTGCGCTTCGAGTTGAGATCGATCGACGCCCAAGGCAGCCAAGTGGAATGCATCGTTCTCGGCGTAATCGATGGCGAAGCTGTACGGAGGTGAGAACAAGATGGCATCAACCGACTCGCTTGGAATGTCCATACTTCGTGCATCCCCATGCTTCGCAGAAACATCGCCCAGATCGAACCCTTGGGCATGGCTGACTGTTTGAAATTTCATGCAGCAATGGAGGTAACGATCCAGAATGCCTCGGAACAACTCAATGGGCGCCTTGCGCTGCGAGCGCTGCGCGTAGCCCATGGCGTCGAGGAACGCCAGAAGGAGCAAAGCGTATGTTTCGGCAGTGTACTGATCACGGAAGCGCCGGCCCGACACTATGTATTGCTCTCCCTCCTCCATGATTCTAGCCATTTCATCGTCTGTTGACGCTTCTTCGTGTCGGCCCCGATCGGCCAGACCATACTGCCTGGTAAAATAGGAGAAGGTTGACTCGATGTTCTTTAACGCCCCTTCCACCCTATTCAGAGACATGGTCAACCCGGAAGCTTTAACATCGGTCATGAACACGCAGAACGGGCTGATGTCAATACCAATAGACTGAATTCCGAGCAAGGATGCCTCGATCGGCACTGTTCCAGATCCCATCATGGGGTCCAGCACGATGTCGCCGGGACCAACACCAAGCATGTTGAGAATGCCCCGGATCATTTGCGGGTGAAATTTTCCGCGATAGGGGAAGAGACCATGAGTCGCATACCCGGTTCTAAAGTTGTTTGTAGCGAAAAAGGATTTTAGGCGTGACGAGGAATAGTCCGGCAGCTTCAGGGTCTCGCCAATGCAGGTGAGAAAATGCCGCGTCGGGCGACCTTCTATGGACCAGAAATAGGCGGCTTGATCAACCAGCCGTTTGTCCTCAAGCGCCTTCACCTCCAACCAAGCAAGATGTAGCTCATAGACCTCGCGTAGCCCTGGTATCAGCTGATAACCCGACGGAAAAAGGCTCTGCGGGAATGGCGTCAATAGCTGAGTAGACAATTACAAGCCTCGCCTATTGTCCCAAATTAGTCGACTCCGGTCGGAACCGAGCGCCCCCCCTAGTCGAACACAATAGACCATACCACCGTACTCGAGCTGCTCGCACATCCTAGGCTCTTGGACCTGAGCTATCAGGTCGACGATGGCGAACGAGGTTGATTCCCTCTGGTGGCTTAGCTCAACGAGCTTGGGGTCCGCGAAATGCAAACGCGCTCTTTGCCGACCGTAAGGATCGCCCACGTGACAAGCTCGTCTGTTAGGGACCGAGGACCAAGAACTCGTATGCGACGAACACGAGCATTCCCAGCCAAATCGCAACCGAGATCGTAACTGCCGCTGCTGCCATATCCTTGATTCGTCCGATACGTGGCTCGAAATTTGGTTGTACCAAGTCGCAAAGCTCTTCGATGGCAGTATTGAAGATTTCCGCGATCAGCATCAAGCCGCTCACGTTGATCACAAACACAAAATGAAAGGGCGCCTCATACCAGGCAGCCAGCACCAAAAAAGCAATTGAAACCATCAGCTTGTACTGCACGCTGAAATCGAGGACTACCGCCTGAACGATCCCTGACCATGCGTTGCGAAGCTTGCGCAAGGGATGATAGCCGGTCTTGGAGCCGGGGGTTTGGCGGAACGGTCTGTTTTCCATCACCGTCAGGAATTGACCTGCGCGAGGAGCAAGGGGATGAGAAATCCAACGAAAAACAGCGAGGTCGTGAATGGCGTGTCTGGGATCTCGTGTGCCTCTGTGATCAATTCTTCGATCACCAGAAACAAGAGTGCAGCGATCCCGAAACCAAGGATTGCAGCGAACCAGAGACCTGTCTGCCGAGGAAGGAAAAGCCCGCAAGCAGCACCGGCGAGAATGGAAAGCGCAAGACCTGTCAACGGGAAAATCGCCCTCATCCTCGTTGGTCCCTCGGCTGCCAAGACTGGTCCAATCGCCATACCGAGAGCCGTCGTTTCCAACGTGAGACCGAGCAGGAGCAGCATCCCGCCGCTTTTTCCCGCTGCGAATCCGATCATCAGCAAGAGACCGTCGATGAACAGATCGGTTGCAATGGGGACCTTTGTAGAGGCATTTTCCCCGTACTGATCGATTGCCAGCATTGCCGCAACGCCGCCGGCATAACCCAGGAGCAACCCAATCATCGAGCCGCTTTTCAAGGATACTGGAAGCAGCTCCAAGGCCACGGATGAGATAATGACGCCGGAAGCGAAATGTTGAAACCTGCTGACCCAAATCCTGCCAACCGGCCATGCGGCGGTCAGCATGCCCGCAAAGACCAATGCGGCAACGGGCAGCAAACTGTAGCTGAAAGCGGTTCGGAGTGCGTCGTTCATCCTCGGCCCGATGGTCCGAATTTTCGTTACCGAATGTTTCCGCTACATCAGTCGCAGAATCGGCTCCTGGCGAAGACCCAATGCCTGCACGCCCAACGCGAGCCCCTGCTCGGCAAAGCTGTCCAAATCAGCCCATTTCTCCCCGGTGTCCACCACCTCGGACATGATCTCGTTGATGACCCTCAATTGACACCTTCCATCCCCTGGACCTGCACCCGGGTTTTTCTGCGCGCAGATGTAGAGTGCCGGCTGCGCTTGCCCAGTCTGGACGAAGGCCAGAATGTACAGGTAGTTGCGAGTATCACCGCTCTCGATGTCGCCCAGCAGAGAGACACCGAAATCACCGATCTGGTACCGGCGCATGGGAATTGCAGTCTTGATGACGGGTCGGTCCTGCATGCTGTCCTCCTCTGAGATGACGTAGCTACTCTCTCATTCGGCAGCGATTTTGCCTACGTCCTCTTGTCGCCCACCTCGCGCCTGAGCCTCTGAGCTCGGACCGAATTGCAACCAAGCCAGGAATAAGCGGTATCCGAGCACCAACAACACCGCCCCAACGAAGAGTCCGATGATCCCCGACGAAATAAAGCCACCGATGGCTCCAACGAAAATGACCACCATCGGGACCTCGACACCTCGACCGAGCAAAAGGGGCTTCAGAATATTGTCGATGGAGCCTGCAAAAAGGTTCCAGATCAGGAACATGATCGCGACGGCCGTATTCGTGGTGGTAAATACATAGATGACTACCGGCACCACGACCGGGAAGGCCCCGATCTGGACCACACTGAGGATCAGGCACAACAGTGCCCACAGACCCGCACCGGGAACACCCATCACGACAAAGCCGAGTCCGATGAGAATGGACTGAATCAGGGCTACGCCCAGGATACCCCGGGTTACGCTCCTCACCGTGGCCTCTGCCAGGTCGGTGAACTCCTTTCCCTTATCACCTGCCAAACGCACGGCGATCGCATAAGCCGCCTTCCTGCCGGTTTCTTCATGGATGAGTAGAGCACCGGCAATAACGATGGCGATCACGAACTGCAATAATCCCCACCCGGCACCCGCCACCCTTGATAACAGCCAGGTCCCGACGACCTTGAGGTAAGGCGCAAGCCTCGTCAACGCGGATTCGAGGTTGCTGGATGCCTGACTCCAAAATGCATCTAGTTTCGGCCCGATAATGGGCCAGGTCTTTACGCTTTGAGGCGGTGGCGGGATAGCAATCGTTCCTTCCTTAAATCCCGATGCAAGCCCATGCGCAGTGGAGAACATAGTATCACTGAGCATCACCGCAGGAATAACCAACAATATCAACCCCAAAAACACGATGAGCGTTGCAGCCAACCGGCGCCGCCCCCCCAAACTTCGTTCCAGAAGCAGGAAGAGTGGATGGGCCCCGACCGCGATGATGATGCCCCAGGCGAAGGGAATGATGAACGGCCTGACGATCTCGAAGCACCAGGCAGCGAGTAAGACGAGCAGCCCTATTCGAATACTGGCTTCCAATGCGTTGCTGATGAAGGCTCTTTCACTGCTCACTTGGAAGTCTATCTCCCTTGAAACCGAGGTCGGCGCTTCTCGAGAAAGGCCCGAATGCCTTCCTGGTAGTCTTGGCTCTGAAAACAGGCTCGAATCGAGGTGGCCATCGCCTCCTGATCCCGGACGGAAGCGTCCCGTCCGAGTTGGGTGGAGACCTCCTTGACGCTGCGGAGTGTGAGAGGGGCGTTCCCAGCGATCGCCGAAGCCGTTCGGCGCACGAAGCCCTCAAGGTCCTGCTTCGGAAGGACCGCATTGACGAGCCCTTTCGCTTCTGCTTCCAGGGCATCGATCCGCTTGGCGGTGTAGAGTAGCTCCTTGGCGTTGGCCGAGCCGATGGCTCGGATCAAGACATCGAGGCTGTGCACGGGGTATCCGAGCCCCAAGCGGGCCGGCGGGATGGAAAAGTGAGCATCTTCTGCGCAATAGCGAACGTCCGCCGCCAGCGCCAAAGCAACGCCACCACCCATGCAGAAGCCATGGATCACAGCCAGCACGGGCTTGCGAATGGACTCCAGGGCGAGGATCGCCCGTTGCTTGTCTTCATCGTACAGCCGCGCGGTCTCGGGTGAGCGCGCGGACTCGAACTCGGAGATGTCGGCCCCCGAAACGAACGCCGTTTCCCCGGCACCACGCAGCAGGACCACGCGGATCGCCTCATCCCCGTCGAGGGCGACGGCGACATCGGGAAGTGCCCGCCACATGTCGAGCGTGATCGCGTTTCGCCGCTCAGGATGATCGAAGACGATCCAGCCTAGGGATCCTTCCTTCAGGGCTTTGATTTCACCGGACATGGAACCGGAGCATATCACATCCCTCTTCAGTCACGATTTCGAGACAGGAGGAAGGCTTGTCTGCCCACTCTACACTGGTGAAGGCCCGTCCGGACCATGGCTATCCCGACCCAGGCCCAGCCTCGCACTCACACAAAGACCGTCACTCGCATCTGGACGTCTCTCCGCGCGAACGGCACCATTGTCTGCAATCCAGTCACCGTCGGCCCAATCCGTTGAGTCACATCGATCTCCTGACAACCGGCTCCCTACTGGCTCACCTCGCCGTCCAGATCGCCCTGATCGTGCGCGCCTTGCTGAGACCGCATCGCGACCCGGCTTCCCGCATCGCCTGGATCCTAGTCATCATGACCATGCCGGTCGTCGGCATCCTGGCCTACCTGTTTCTGGGGGAGGTACGCCCTGGGTGGCGGCGCGTCCGGCGCCTGGAGTCCATCGTGGCACAACTGCCGGGGTTTGCCGATACGCCAGGTGCGGATGCCGAAGTCCTCAAACCGCGCATTCCACAGAGCCACCTGCACTTGTTCCGGGTCGGTCGATCAATCGGGGGATTCCCTCCCATCGGCGGCAACAGCGGGCGCTTGTTGCCGGATTCGAATACGACCATCGATACTCTGGTAGCGGACATCGATGCAGCGGCCGATCATGTCCATCTGCTCTTCTACATCTGGCTACCCGACCGCAACGGCTGCCGGGTGGCCGCGGCCCTGCAACGGGCGGCCGGACGCGGGATCTCCTGCCGGGCAATGGTCGACGACCTCGGCTCCCGACGCTTGATCCGCTCGGTGCACTGGCGGGCCATGGCCAAATCGGGCGTCCAGCTGGCGCGCGCTCTGCCGATCGGCAATCCAGTGCTGCGGGCACTGAGGGGACGCATCGATCTGCGCAACCATCGCAAGATCGTCGTCATCGACAATCGGATTACCTATTGCGGCAGCCAGAACTGCGCTGACCCGGAATTCCTGATCAAGGCGAAGTATGCCCCCTGGGTGGATACAGTGATCCGCTTCGAGGGGCCCATCGCACGCCAGAGCCAGCACCTGTTCGCCACGGACTGGATGGCACAGACCGGGGAGAGCCTCGTCGGGCTGCTCTCGCGACCACTCGCTGGAGGCCATGTCGGCTTTCCCGCGCAGGTGATCGGCACCGGTCCCACGGTGCGTTACTCCGCCATGCCGGAGATGTTCGCCTCCCTGATCTACTGCGCCCGCCGCGAGCTCGTGGTCACGACACCTTATTACGTCCCCGACGATCCTCTGCAGGCTGCCCTGTGCGCCAGTGCCCGCCGTGGCGTATCCACGACCCTGGTCTTTCCGGCACGCAACGATTCCTGGGTCGTGGCCGCCGCCAGCCGGAGCTACTACGCCGATCTGCTCGCCGCCGGCGTTCGGGTCTTCGAGTATCTCGGCGGCTTGCTGCACGCAAAGACCCTTACCCTGGATGGGGAGATCATGCTGATCGGCTCCGCGAACATGGACCGGAGAAGCTTCGACCTGAACTACGAGAACAATATCCTGTTCGTCGACCCCGGATTGACCGCGGACCTGCGCCGTCGCCAGGGAGAGTATCTTGCCCGGTCCATCGAGGTATCGGCCGAGACGGTTGCGGGCTGGAGCCGATGGCGTCGGCTCAGGAATAATACAGTCGCCATGCTCGGACCCATTCTCTGACCCGAGTTGTGAAGCCCCAAGGGCCGGGCAGGCTCAGCGTCTCAGCGACCTGCTTCCCGGCCGATCCGTCCGACCAGCGGATTCGCGGACAGGCCGTGAAACAGGATGCTGAGTAGAATGGTACAAGCGATCGTCACTACCAGGGTTTCCCCATCGGGCAGATCGGCGCTCATCACCATCTCCCCGAAGACGATGCTCGCCAGCCCGCGCGGCCCGAACCAGCCCACGAAGAGCTTGTCGCCCGGCCGCAAGGGTTGCCCCTGCAGCGACAGAAAGACCGGCAGCATACGGATCAGGGAGAGGCTGGCGATCGAATAGACGAGAACCTGCCAGCTCAGGTAACCGATGACCTGACCGACAACACCCGCACCGAAGGTGACCCAGGTGATCAGCGCCAGTGTATCCCCCGTGCCCTCGGCAGCCAACAGCAGGCGATGCTTGAGCCCCTTCTCCAGGAACCCGAACAAGAGCCCGCCGGAGAAGGCGGCGATGAAACCGCTGCCGCCGAGCCACTGAGCCATTGCGAAGCAGCCCATGGACAGGCCGACTACCGGCAGTTGGCGCCAGGTCTCCGTTACCCAGCCGCGCTCATCGCAAATCCGCAGGACTCGGGTACCCACCAGGGTCAGCCCGACCCCTACGGCCAGCCCGATGCCGATCTCTTCGGCTACCAGCCCGAGGACGAGCTCCAGATGGCTCCCCGCTACGTCCGCGTCGACGGCCAGTGTCAGGAAGGTAAGGAAAACGGGCACGCAGATCCCGTCGTTCAGCCCGCTCTCCAGATTGAGTCCCTCTCGGATTTTGGCTGGTACGGCCTCGTTCGTGACCACCGCCTTGCCGAGGGCGGCATCGGTCGGGGCGAGCGCGGACGCGAGGATGGCGACTTCGAGTAGACCCAGATCGTGGAAAACGAGCAGCCCCACACCGAATCCAAGGAGGATGGTCAGCGGCAGACCGATCAGGAGTAACCGCTCCGGAATGCGAAAGCTACGGTCCAGCACGCGCAGATCGGCGTTGGCGGCGTCCGTGAACAAGACCAGGGCCAGGGTAACCTCCGCCAGGATGCGCAACAGACCCGCGTCCACCTTCAACGTCAGGACATCCATGCCCAAGGGACCGAGGACGAGGCCGAACACAGCAAAGAGGATGGGGCCACTGAGAGGGGCACGCTCCAGTCGACCCGCAAGGATGCTGTAGAGGAAGACGAACAGCGACAGGATGGTCAGATCGGCGTACATCGCAACCTCCGCGGCAGGTGGTCCAAGCACCGCTCGGGCTATTTACGGAGAGATCACTCGACTACCGGCTTGCCCTTGGGGCGCACGCCCCAATCTAGTCGCGCGATCCGGAGAGATCAATTCCACTTTGACGTAGCATCTCTCATTTACTATCTTCATCGCGCCCAGTGGCACCGCCGCGGAAAGCGAGCCCTGCCGGACCGACCCGCGGCCCTGCGCCGGCCTCAATGAAAGACTCGGGGACCGCCGCTTACGGCCAAGCCAGATACCCGGACCCATCGAGCCGATCCGATGCCCGGCATCCACCATCAAGACGAGCACCAACCATGCGCCACATCGAGCCCAGCGCCCTAGTCCTCGTAGCCAGTGTTCTTGCGCTTTCCGCCTGTGGCGGCAATGTCCTCGCCCCAGAAGGACCACAATCGAACGCCTTCCTGAATAAGATCAGCGCCAAATGCGGCAAGCTTCGGATCGGAGACCAACCGATCGACTATCTGCTGAGTGTAGACAGCAACGACGACTATTTCATCGATGAGGCAAGCAAGCTTTTTGCCGGAGAGATCGATAAGGCCACCTTCCAGGAGGATATCAACGGCTTCTATCCGACCGACTCCAACCAACCCGCCCTCGCCTGCATCTTCGCTCAACTGGGTGGACGCTGATCCACGTCGGGAATCCAACCTGCCGTTGCTTACGATTCGATTGCTTTGCTCGGTTGTTTCCTGCGGGAGATGAGGTCTCCATTCCGCCACATCCAGTCACCTTGATGTCAACGGTCGGCGAGAGGTTCGCGCCCCCCGTACCGGAAGGATTCCAATCTGTGAAAGGCGTGAAACGCGCCACCCGAGATGCACACCCCAGTGACCAATAGCCTCCCAGGCGAGTCTTCCGTCCCGAGCATGGCCGTTACGGCTGCCTGGATTCTGATCTGGGCGCTGGTGCTGATCGGCTTCGTGCAGGCGACGAGCCGAATTGCGCTCATGGATCCGGATGAAGGACGCAATGCCGAAGTGGCCCGGGAAATGGCGGTGAGCGGCGACTTTGTCGTACCCCACCTCAACGGGCTTCCCTACCTGGACAAGCCCGTTTTCCTGTTCGCCGCGAGCGCCCTGTCGATCCGCGCACTCGGCGCCGACGAGCTGGCCGCGCGACTGCCGACATTGGTCTTTTCCCTCGGGACCGTCGTGCTCGTCACCCTCTTCGGCTGGCTGCGCTTCGGACACCGAACGGGGCTCATTGCCGGGATGATGCTTGCCAGCTCACCCATCGTCCTCGCCTTTGCGGGGACCGTGATCTTCGACGCGGTCCTGATGTTCTGGGTAAGCTGCGCGGCCATCGCCTTTCACCTGGCACTGGAGCAAGCGCACCGCGGCTGGTGCCTTGCCGGCTGGACCGCGGTAGGCTTCGCCGTCCTCACCAAGGGACCTATCGGGCTCCTGCTACCGCTGCTCATCGGCGTCGGCGAGGCCATCGCTTGCGGCGCCCCCCTGCGGCGGCTGTTCTGTTGGCCCGGACTCCTGGCCTTCCTGTTGCTGGTGGGCCCCTGGCTTCTCGCCGTTACCCTGCGCCATCCGGACTTTCCCCACTACGCCTTCGTGCGGGAGACCTTCGAGCGCGTGGCAACGGACAGCATGCAGCGCACCGGTCCCATCTACTACTTCATTCCCATTCTGTTTGCGGGGGCGTTTCCCTGGGTTACACTGCTTCTGGCGGGAATACCCAGGTTGGCGGCCTTTTGGCGGCAGCGCAGGCAGGACGAGAGGTTCCTGCTGTTGTGGCTGCTGCTTCCGATCCTCTTCTTCTCACTCTCGCAATCCAAGCGTCCCGGGTACATCTTGCCGGTCATTCCAGCCTTGTCTCTGCTCTGCGCACGCATCCTGCAAGTCTCACCGGCCAGCCTGCGCCCTGCCCTTTGGATCGCCGCACCGATCCTTGCCGCACTAGGTGCCTGGCTGCTAGCCACCCCGGAGTCGGCAGCGTCCCTTATCCGCGAGAGTCCCGCAATTGCGGAAAAGGCACTCGATGTCGCACCCTACCTGGGGGCCGGATTGCTCGGGGCTGCGGCGTTTTGTCTTTCGGGCCTGCGATGGCGCAACGCCGGATTCACTGGACTCGCACTCGTCCCGCTGGTGCTGGCTCTGGGCTCGGAAGGGATGCTGACCCAGGTAGGCGAGCAACGCTCGGCCCGCGAGCTTGCACAAGCCATTCGTGGCGCCAGGCAAGGCCCGGGGCAGGTCGTGGGTGTGGTGGCCTATCCGCCTTCGCTCGCCTTTTATCTTGGACAGAACCTCATGCTCTCCACCTACAACGGCTCCGAGACCAGGAGCAATTACATCGAGGGGCTGACGACCAGGCTTCGCGGAATCCCAGACTCTTCCCTGAAGCCCTTCCATTGGTGGAAAAAGGAGCTGCAACATTGCCCGAGGAACACGGTATTTCTGTTGCGCACGCGAAACGGTTGGGAGAACGAGCGCCGGCAGCTTTCGGCAAAGCTCCCGCTGCTCTATCGCGACAATAAATACGAGGCCTATGGTCCCTGCGGCGCGAGAGACGGCTGATCGTGTGCGGCATCTTCGGAGCAGTGAGCCTGTCGGGAGCGGCGCTGAGATCCAGGGCTGCGGTCCTGCGCGCCGGGGCAACGCTGGAGCACCGGGGTCCGGACAGCGGGGGTCACCTGGACGCCCACAACGCCGTTCTGGGATCGCGCAGGCTCTCCATCGTCGACCTCAGCTCCAGGGCGAATCAACCCTTCACCAGCCCGGATGGCCGCTTCTGGCTGGTCTGCAACGGCGAGATCTATAACGCTCCCGAGCTGCGCGCACGCTACGCGCGTCGCGGCTACCCCTTCCACTCCTCCCACAGCGACGTGGAGACCCTGGTGCCGCTCTTTCTGGAGCACGGCGAGGACGCGTTGGAGGAGATCGATGGAATGTTCGCCCTTGCGCTCTGGGACAGCCGGCTGCGCACCCTGCTCCTGGCACGAGACCGTGCGGGAGAGAAGCCCCTCTTCTACGCCGAAGTCGCAGGAGAGCTGTACTTCGCCTCGGAGATCCAAGCGGTTGTCGCCGCATCGGGCACGACTCCCGAGATCTCACCATCCGGGCTGTCGGACTACTTGACGCTCGGCTACTGCACGGCACCACGGACCATGCTCGCCGGCATCCACAAACTGGAGGCCGGAAATCTGATGGTCACAGGCACCGACGGTGTTCGTGTCGAGCCCTATTGGCGTGCATCCGACTATGCGGCACCTCGAAGTCAGGCGACCCCCGACCACATCATCGAGGTCTTCGACCGAGCCGTGGAGCGCCAGATGCTTTCGGATGTCCCCATCGGCGCCTTCGTGTCCGGCGGTCTTGACTCCTCCCTGCTCCTCGAATCACTCGCCAAACAGATGCCTGCAGAGAGGATCCATACCTACGCCGTCCAGTTCGAGCAGACCTCCTACGACGAATCGGATTGGGCGGAGCGTATCTGCCGCTCGGTCGGCACCAACCATCATCGGATAAGCGCCGGCACCCAGGACCTCTTGGGCGCATTGGACTTCATCAGCACCCACCTCGCCCAGCCCCTGGGAGACCCGGCGATCCTGCCCGTGCACCTGCTGTCGGCAGCAGCGGCCCGGGACGTGCGGGTGGTCCTCTCCGGGGAGGGAGCCGACGAGCTCTTCGGCGGCTATCCCACCTACCTCGGACACCGCTGGGCCGAGCGCTTTCGGCGACTTCCGGCGCCCCTCGCGAGGGCCATCGATGCAGGGGTGCACCGCCTGCCCGTTTCTACCCGCAAGGTCTCACTGTCCTTTCTCGCACGACGCTTTGTCGAAGAGGCCCGCCGCGAGCCATTGGAAAGGCACCTGGCCTGGTTCGGTGCCCTCGGCGCAGATGCGCCGGGATTCGCGCAGAATCCGGATGCGACCGGTGCCCTGGAGATCTGGCAGCGGCTGGCGGGCATAGAGGAGCCGATCAAACGCGTCATGGTGCTCGATCTGCTCACCTACCTCGCGGAAAACCTGCTTACGAAGCTCGACCGGGCCACCATGCTGTCATCCATCGAGGCACGCGCGCCCTACCTGGACCGAGAGATCATGGAGCTCGCCCTGAGGCAACCCATGGATACCGCCGTGGGCAACATCCGTACGAAGATCGGGCTCAAGCGGGCAGCACAGGCGAGGCTCCCCCGTGATTTCATCCACCGCCGCAAGCGTGGACTCTCGGTACCTATCACCCAGTGGATAAACGGCGAGCTGCGCGGAGAATTCGATCGCCTGTTCGAGCCCGACCGCTTGCACAGGCAAGGGCTGCTTGACCCGGCACCGGTCTGGCGCCTCTTGGAAGATCACCGCGCCAGGCGAGCGGATCACGGGCGCCGGCTGTGGCCGCTGTTCGTCCTCCAGCGCTGGCACGAGCACTGGATGGAGACCCCGGATGCCTGGGGATTGCCCGAGGATGACGTCCAGGACGCTTCACAGGTCGCCGTCGGACGCTAGAGCTGGAGACGATTGCGACTTCAGCCTTCGCCATCCCAGTAGTCGAGGACAGGCCGGCGAGCACGCCTCTTGAGCCAGAGGACTCCCAGCAGATCCAGGACTCCCGCCCCGAGACGATCGAGCACTCCGTAATGCGACCGCCCCCTCTCCCTCGGGCGATGGCTCACGGGCACCGAGATCACCCTCCCGCCGTTGCGTTGGATCAGCGCCGGCAGAAAACGGTGCATGTGATCGAAGTACGGCAGGTCGAGAAAGGCGGCTCGGCGAAACAGCTTGAGCCCGCACCCGGAGTCCAGCGTCTCGTCCCCGAGGATACGCGCCCGCACCCGATTTGCGACGCGCGATGAAATTCGTTTGAGAAGCTTGTCCTGCCGCTGCCGCCGCAGCCCGATGACCAGCTGCAGATCAGGGGAGCAAGCCGGGTCCCGCACAATCGCCAACAGCCGGGGAATATCCGCCGGATCGTTCTGACCATCGCCATCCAGGGTTGCCACCCAGGGCGCCTTGGCAAGCTTTACTCCACTGCGCACGGCAGTGCTCTGTCCGCAGCGATCGCGGTGACGCGCCAGATGAAGACCCGGGTGGCCCTCCTGCGCTGTCCTGAGTCGCTCGAAGGTATCGTCCGTGCTCCCGTCATCCACACAGATCAGCTCGAACGTAACGAGATCCGACAATGCCGCGAACAGCTCCACGACCAGCGGCTGGATACTTTCGGATTCGTCGTGGAAAGGGATAACGACCGACAGCTCAGGGCTCATCGCAAGTAGCCATCACAGTGTCCTGTTTCAAACAGGATCCGCCACCAGCACCGGAAAAGACCAGGTAGCCGAGAGCGAGGGTCATGAAGGTGACGAACGAGAGGTAAACCGCTTTCGCGTAGCCATCTAACCATTTGCCGGGCAGCGGGGAACATGTACAACAGCATCCGGAGATTCCAAACGTTCGGCGGCACGCCCAATTCCTCGCTGATCTGTGGCACCCGAGCGCCTTGCTCATGATGGCACCGCTACGGTGCAGGTGGGCCCTACGACCGTCTTTCGCTTCAAACAACGAGGATGTGTTTTAGGGGCTGTTGACATTTGCCTGAACGAGGGCGATTGCGAGGTATTTTTCGTGCTGGCAAGGCGCGGTGAGGAGGAATAGTGGACCTATTGCGACGAGCCGCAACGCGGTCAGCGCGGGAAAGGGCCGCAATCGGACCGTGAACGGTAATTGTCAACAGCCCCTAGTATACCCCTTTGATGATGCGGTCCGTTGCAGCCACAGAGCTTGTCTGCATCATCAGGGCGCACAGGACACTGGCGTTTCAGGAAGACATTTTCTTTATAGGGGCATCCTGGAAACACGCACTTC
>Ga0315556_1001252_pt1 | contig 15484 bp, 10 predicted proteins | sample SalMarSW160310MG_FD_202112 | JGI IMG/M metagenome (GOLD analysis project Ga0315556, IMG submission 202112) | Salt marsh sediment microbial communities from the Plum Island Ecosystem LTER, Massachusetts, United States - Salt Marsh Sediment SW1603-10 ...
CGCATCGTAGACGGCTCGCTTTTCCACCTCGGTGGCTCCGCTGGGAATGCCGACAACAACTCGTGGCCGGGGAACAGGCACAATGCTCTGCTCGTGGGCTTTTCCAATGAAGTACTCGAGCATGGCTTCGGTGATGTCGAATTCGGAGATCACGCCGTCCCGGAGAGGGCGGATGGCGACGACATTGGCTGGGGTGCGGCCGACCATTTCTTTGGCTTCAGCGCCGATAGCCAGCGGCCGGCGGCTTTTCTTCTCAATAGCCACCCAAGAAGGCTCATTAAGGACGATGCCTTTCCCCCGCACATTGACCAGGGTGTTGGCAGTTCCCAGGTCGATTCCGATGTCCAAGGAAAACAGGCCCAGGAGCCAGTTGAGGGGGTTTAGCGCCAAGAGAGCTTTCCTCCGGGGGGCATCGAAGCTGAATCAGCCAAGCGGCGATTATACCATACAGGGCCATTTCCCAGGCTTGCCGGGCGCCCAGGCTGCCAGTCTGAGCGCCTCGGAATGCTATAATCCGCCCGCCATGGACTTCATGAAGGAAGTGGCGGATTTCATCCGCTCAGAAGGGCTCTTCGAGCCAGGCCAGCTAGTGATCTTGGGGGTCTCCGGGGGCGCGGATAGCTTGTGTCTGTTGGATGTGCTCCACAGGCTGGGGCTTCCGCTGTTGGTGGCCCACTTTGACCACGGCCTCCGACCCGAAAGCGGACAGGATGCCCTGCGGGTCCAGGAGATGGCAGCCGTCAGGGGCCTCGAGTTCGAGGTGGAGAGAGGGGCTCTGGGCAAAGAGAGGTATCTCCTCGAAGGGTCGCTTGAAGCGGCAGCGCGTCACGCTCGCTACCGGTTCCTCCTTCGTGTAGCCACTGAAAGAGGCGCCCAACGTCTAGCCACCGGCCACACAGCAGACGATCAGATCGAGACCCTGCTCATGAACCTTCTTCGGGGAGCCGGGCCGGATGGTCTACGGGGGATGAAGCCGCTAACGCCGATCGGGAGCTGGCCGGAATTTGGTCCAGGCATCAAATCTGAGGTACAGCTTGCCCGGCCGTTGCTGCGATTCAATCGCGCACAAACTCGTGCTTATTGTGCGCGCCAAGGTCTGGCTCCGATCTCCGATGCGTCTAATCAAGATCGACGATTCCTAAGGAACCGTGTGCGCCACGACCTGTTGGAGTCCCTTGAGGCCTACAATCCCGAGGTTCGCCAGGCTCTGCTGCGAACAAGCCAGATCATGGGTGACGTCGCAGATCTGCTCGAAACACTTGCTGCCCAGGCTTGGATAGGCTGCGTCCGCCTTGCCGGCGAAGGTGCACTGGCTTTCGAAGCGGCTGCATTCGCTCAAGAACCCTTGGCGATTCAGCGTCGAATGCTGCGGCGTGCCGTCGAACAATTGGGCGTTCCTACGAGGGAGGCAGGTTTCGAGGCGGTCGAACGCGTTCGGACGGCGATGCTCGGAGAGGGGCCAACTCGGCTCAGCCTGCCGGGTCGTCTGGCCGTCGAGCGGGTGGGCGATGAATGGTTGCTGGCCGGGTCGGATGCCGAGGTGACTTTTCCGGACTATCCGCTGCTCGACGCTCCAGTGGAGGTGAAAGTCCCAGATTCAGGATTCATTGCCCTGGCTGGCGGTTGGCGGCTGAGCGTGGGCCGAGAGTCTGTCGAAGAAAGCGTCTTGGATCACGTATCCGGTGCGATGTCGGCCTTGTTTGACGCAGACAAGATCACGCTTCCCGTCATTCTGCGATCTGCTATTGAAGGAGAAAGAATGGCGCCCTTCGGCATGAGCGGACGGGTGAAGCTTTCAGATGTCTTCATCAATCACAAAGTGCCCAGGCGGCTGAGACGGCGTTGGCCCGTGGTCACCGCAGGAGGTGAGATTCTTTGGGTGCCCGGACTGCGCAGGGGGAGCGTTGCCCCGGTGGGCCCCTCCACCCGCAGGGTTTTGGAGCTGAGTCTTGTCCCGCCGCCAACCAAGTGAGAGGTGATAGGTTCGATGGGGGCGGGCCGGCATGGTCACCTTCAACTTCAGGGCCTGTACTGCGCTGGGAAATGCTGCTCAAACTGGTGGGAACTGGCGCTTGACCGGGACGGGGCTCGTTGCTAGAATTACCCCTGTCCGGTGAATGTCGGGCACAACAACTGAATATGGGAGATCAGCGTATGGGTCTCAGCCAAGGCTGAGACAACGAGGTGGAGGTTCCCTGCCAGTCCGCGGGGCTAACCCAGACGAAACCTCTGGGGAAAATCGAAACCATCAGCGGATGCCTCCGAAGCCAGCCACAGGCTTCCCTCTCCCTTCCGGAAAGCAGCGATCCAATACCGCCTGGTGACGGGCGGGGCAAAGGTCGCCGACGTGGCCAGACTGACCGATTTTGGTGGGTCTGAACAAGTATGGAAGGGCGCCCACGGCAAACAGGGCACGCCCTGCGTGCCGTTTTGTTTTTCAGTGCTGCCGTGAGCGTGCCTCCAAAGAGAGGCGAAAAGTATGTCCTTCAAGCGCTACCATATCCCCGTGGCGCCGGCCCCTAACTCGGCGCCGCACCCCCACCGCTTTAACGTCAATGTCTCCAAAGTCGGCCTGGCTAGCCTGCTCATTCGTGAAATATTTCACTATCGCGGCGACATGAATGCGGTCCTGAGCCGCCCTTGCATGTATGGCGTGTTTTCGGGTCCGGTGGGCGGCTTTGCGCCGAGGGCCGACAATTGCGTGGGTTGCCTCCGCTGCACGGTGCAGTACCCGGACATGGTGCGTGTCGAGCCCAACCCCGACCGGCTGGAATTGGGAGATTCCTACTTCACGCCGGACAATGTTGATACGGTTCTCTACGAAGCGGCGACGGGTAGGGTGCCGGTCAAAGGCGCCGGGTACCGGGGGCGCTATGGGGGTCCCGGCTGGGATGGAATGTGGACCGACATGTCGGAGATCGTCCGGCCGACGCGAGATGGGATCCACGGTCGCGAATTCATCTCCACGCAGATCGACATCGGTGAGCACCCGGCCTGGCTAAGGTTCGACGAAGTGGACGATTCTGATGGCTCTCGGTGGCGGGTGATCCGCTTGCCGCTTCCCATGTTGTTTGACCGGCTTCCGGACAGCCTTCTTTCTGGAGGCTGGGAGGCGGCCCTGCTCGATGCGGCCGGCTCCCTTGAAACGTTGGCCATCGTCCCATGGAAAGCTCTGCGCGAGATGTCCTCGGCGCCTTCAGCACTTGTTCCACTGGTCGCCCCGGCTGACGTCGACCAGTTGCTGGAAGTTACCTGGCGGCCCCGGATGGTCGAGATGGTGGGATGGGACGCAGAGGTGTTCGCTCGATTGAGGTCTGCCTGGCCGGAATGTGTCGTGGCCGTTCGGATCCCATTTGGTGACCCGATTGACGAGCCTTTGGAGTTTGGTTGTCGGACCTTTCATCTTGTGGCCGACTACCACGGAAGGACGAGTTCTGGGTTCGTGCTTGGGGCCATCCGCCATGTGCATGATGCCCTGGTTGAGCGTGGTATTCGGGAGCAGACAACGCTGATTGGCAGCGGCGGGTTGACGGCGGCGGAACATGTGCCGAAAGCGATCATCGCCGGTCTTGACGGGGTTGCTCTGGACACACCGCTCATGGTGGCCCTTCAAGGTCGCTTTCGAGGCGAATGCCGGACCGCTGAAAGCTGCCATGTGGAGATGCCCAATGTCGAACGGACGTGGGCAGTACAGCGACTCGTCAACCTGATGGGGTCGTGGCGCGATCAGATGTTGGAGATCCTGGGCGCCATGGGGCTCAGGGAAGTACGGCGTTTGAGAGGCGAGGTGGGTAGGGCCATGTTCCAAGCTGACCTGGAGCAGGAAGCTTTTGGGGAGATTGAAGGGTATGTCCATGTCTGACAAAGATGATCTCCTGATGATGGCAGTCACGGACAAGCACACGCAAGCTTTGCGCTCTGGATTCAGCCGATGGCCCGGGCGTGGCGCTCCTCCACCCGCCATGGGAGATCTTCGCTGGCCGGCTGACCTGATACTGGCCACATGGGCCCAGGCGGGTACAGGCGCGCCACCCGATGGGTCCGAGGCGCATACGCACGGCCATTCAGAAGGCGGGTTCGACCGTCTCGGTTTTAAGTGGCTGCCGGAAGCGGCGCAGCTTGAGCCAGGATCCGAGATTGATTTGGCCATCCCGCTCAATCGAAGGCCGGTGGACCCGCGCATCGAGATTCCCGTGCCATGGTACGGCGCAGGCATGTCTTATGGCTCCGTGAGCGAACAGGTGATGCTGGCGCGTGCCATGGCTGCCGAAAAGTGGGGAACATTCACCAGCACCGGGGAGGGCGGCTATCCAGATTCCCTTTTGGAATACAAAGACCATGTCATCACCCAGGTGGCGACAGGGATGTTCGGCGTGCGTGAGGCGACCCTGAAGGCGGCGCGGATCATTGAATTCAAGTATGCGCAGGGCGCCAAGCCCGGTTTGGGCGGCCACTTGCTCGGAGACAAAGCCACAGTGTCGGTGGCCAAAATGCGCCAGTCGGTGCCCTGGGTGTCCCTGTTCTCTCCGTTTCCATTCCACAGCGTGTACTCCGTTGAAGATCACCGAAAGCATGTCGACTGGGCGAAGACGATCAACCCGGATGCTCTGGTTTCCATCAAGGTGTCGACACCGACGGACGTCGACATGGTGGCGGTGGGAAGCTATTTTGCCGGTGCCCACATCCTGCACATCGACGGCTCCTATGGGGGGACGGGTGCCGCACCAGAAATTGCCAAGAAGAACATCGCCATGCCGATCGAGTTTGCCATCCCAAAGGTCCACCGCTACCTGCTCTCAGAAGGCATCCGGGACGAGATCACTGTGATGGCGAGCGGCGGCATTCGCACGGCGCACGATATCGCCAAGGCGATTGCACTGGGTGCAGACGGCGTCATCCTCGGCACCAGCGAGCTGGTGGCGATGGGCTGCACGCGCTGTTCCAACTGTGAACGCGGGCGCGGCTGTCCGTTCGGGCTGACGACGACCGACCCTGAACTCTCATTGCTGATCGATCCGGCCTGGGGCGCCGAGAGAGTGAGCAATTTGTATAGCGCGTTCGCGCAGGAACTTTCCACCATCCTCCGCAAGTTGGGACTATCGAAGGTCAGCGAACTTCGAGGCCGGACAGATCTTTTGACCTATTTGCCGCACAAGGCGGGAGTCAATCATGTCCACTAGGGATAAGCGTATGCTCACGAGCAGAGTGATCGGCTCGCGTCGGGCGTTGATCGAGGACATGCGGGGGCCTCTACCCACGCGCAGTGCCGAAGCGGAAGGCGGGTGCGGGGTTATCGGGATCGCCTGCAGCGAACAAATCCCCGGGCGCCATCTGCTCCAGGCTCTGCGGCAGATGCGCAACCGCGGCAACGGCAAGGGCGGCGGTGCGGCGTTGGCTGGGCTGGACCCGGCCCAATTTGGTGTCACGCCAGACATGCTTCGCCAGGATACCTTGCTGGCGATGGCCTACCTGCAACCAGGGGTTCGGGACCAAGTGGAAGCGAGTCACATTCGGCTAGGATTCGACATACATCATATCCACAGCATGCCGGTGACAGATGTGCCCGGATTGGAAACCCGCCCGCCGGAGGTTGTGCTCTACTTTGGGCATGTTCGGGACGACGTCGTGGCTACCTTCGCCGAAAACCATGGGCTGGAGGATCTTCCCCGTGAAGCCTTGGAAGACGAGTGGGTCTACCAAAACAGCTACGCCCTGAACAAGGAATACTACGCATCGCTGGGGGAGCAGAGAGCGTTCGTGCTCTCCCACGGAAAGGACCTGCTGGTCCTCAAGATGGTTGGCTATGGCGATGACGTGATAGAGGCGTACGGGCTGCACGATATCCGGGCCCACGTGTGGATCGGCCATCATCGTTATCCGACCAAGGGGCGAGTCTGGCATCCTGGCGGAGCCCATCCTTTTGTGGGCCTCAATGAGGCGCTTGTTCACAATGGCGATTTCGCCAACTATGCCTCCGTGTGTGCATACCTGGCTCAGCAAAACATCCGTCCCTTGTTTCTGACGGATACAGAAGTCTCGGTGTTGGTCTTCGATTTGTTCCACCGTACCTACGGATACCCGATGGAATACGTGATCGAGGCCTTGGCGCCGACGACCGAACGCGACTTCACCATGTTGCCCGCCGAGAAACGGGACATCTACGAGCGTCTCCAGACTGCCCACATGCACGGCTCACCCGATGGCCCGTGGTTCTTCTTGATTGCGCAATCCGAAGCCCGAGGCGAAGCGCCTCGTACATCCCGTCTGATCGGGATCACCGACACCAGCATGCTCCGCCCGCAGGTGTTTGCACTGCAGGCGACCGGGGGGGATGGGCCGTCAATCGGTTTTGCTGCCTCGGAGAAGCAGGCGATCGACGCCGCCCTGGGCAGCCTGGCCTCCGAAGACGATCGATTCTGGCCGCGGCCAGACCGAGTGTGGAATGCACGCGGCGGGAGTCACACCGATGGAGGAGCGTTCGTGTTCGACGTCGTCCGAGGGCGCGATGGCCGCGCCGATTTGGTGTGCCGTGACAAGTTTGGCACGGTAATCGAACTTCCCGCCGAAGACCCACCTCGATCCAACGGCCGGCCGATGTCCAAGAGTTTGCCGGTGTTGCTGCAAGGCTCGCTGCAGTCGATGTTCGACGGCTATCTCGACGGGCTGAAAACTTGGGACTATGGGGAGGTCGAGAGCTTCCTGGAGTCAGTTATCAACCCAAAGGAGGAGGGGCTCACCGTCGATCGTCGACGTGCCCTGGATCTCTTGGCCCTGATGATCGATCGCGGCTACGCCACGCATGCCCTACGACGAAGTGCGCTCATAAGCATGATCGACCGGGCCCGCGAGCGGCTGCTTGAAGCCATCCATCAGCGGCCGGGCGAAGGTTTCATCGGACTTCGGGAGGGAGACGACCTGCCGGCTCTGGATTCGGAGATGACGGTTGTCGTGGATGCGAGAGGCTACCCTCCGGAAGGACCAGGCTCATTAGCAGACGCCATCAATCAGCTTGCTGCCGTAGGCTTTCGGAGCATTTTGGTCCATGGTGTCCGTGGGCATCGATTCATTGCCAATGGCCTTGGGAGTGATACCCAAGGGCTGCGGATAGACGTCTATGGATCACCCGGGGACTACCTTGGCTCGGGGATCGACGGAGCTGAAGTGATCGTGCACGGATCTGGTCAGGACCAGTTGGCGCAGATCATGAAAGCCGGGAAGCTGGTGGTACACGGCGATGTTGGCCAAACATTCATGTACGCTGCCAAGGGAGGTGAAGCCTATGTACTGGGGAGCGCTGCCGGGCGCCCGCTGATCAACGCCGTGGGCAGCCCGCGAGTGGTGATCAACGGCACCTGTTTGGACTACTTGGCTGAATCGTTCATGGCCGGCGATCCCTTGAACGGAGGCGGTTTTGTTGTATTGAATGGGATGAAGTACTCGGACGAAGGCACCTGGCGGCCGATGGAGACCCCGTATCCCGGCGGCAACCTTTTCTCACTCGCGTCGGGAGGCGCCATCTTTGTTCGAGACCCCCAGCATCAGGTCGGAGAGGATCAATTGAACGGCGGTGCCTTTGTGACTTTCAGCGAAAGACACTGGGCCCTGATCGAGCCTGTGCTCAGGGAGAATGAGTCACTGTTCGGCCTATCCGTTGAGGCGTTGCTAGCGGTCGACGGGGTGCAACGTTCCCCGGGCGAGGTCTACCGGGCGATCATCCCCATGCAGCAGAAGGCTCTGATGCCGGAAGAGGCCTGGGTCACGCATGGTGGGTGAGGGGATCGGAGAATTGGCAAAACTGGACGGTGCTTCAGGGGGTGATGCGTGAGCAAACGCTCTTGAGTTTGCTGTTCTTCGCAGCTGGGGACACCTCTAGGCAGCCTGCTCCATGGCGGGAACCGCGCTGACGGGCTCCTGTTCCGCCTCTCGCATCGCCTGGAAGGCGGCGATGGCGACTTCCAGCATGCTGTCATCTGGGCGGCGCGTGGTCAGATTCTGAAGCGCCAGATTTGGCGCCACAAACGGCCAAATCCACCAGCGGTCTAAAAAGCGAGACGTCAGGCGGATGTACTCATAGGCGACCGATGCCAGCACGGGTAGGAGCAGCAGTCGGCTCACAAGGCGCGGCAGCAGGGCCATATCCCCGAGAAAACTGAACAGGATAACTGAAAAGACGACCACCGTCAGGAGGAAAGCCGTTCCGCAGCGGGCGTGTTGCCGTGAGTATTGGCGCACGCTGTCGACGCTCAGATCTGCCCCAGCTTCAAAGGCGTTGATCGTCTTGTGTTCGGCGCCATGGTAGCCGTAAACTCGCTGAACATCGGGCATCAGCCCGATGCCCCAAATGTAGCCCACCAGCAGCAGGAGTCGGACCAGTCCCTCGATGATGTTGATCCAACCGGACGAGAGCGGGGTGATTTGCTGGACGACGTAGGCACCGCCCGCCGGGAGGAGGAAAAACAAACCCACGCCGAAGAGCAACGAGAAGGCCATAGTAATGGCCATCGGAGCGCCCTCGATTTTGGCATCTTCTCCGGCCTGAACGTTGGCGGAAATAGTCAGGGCGCGCATACCCAAGCCCAAAGCGTCCCATAGAACGAGCAGCCCGCGCAGGAAAGGCAATGTGGCCCAACGGCTGCGATAGATAGATGACAGGGGAAGGTCTTCCACGTGGATGGCCTTGTCAGGGGTGCGAACGGCCACCTTGCAGCTCGAACGTCCGCGCATCATCACGCCTTCGATGACTGCCTGGCCGCCGTAGGTTGGCAGGTTCTGGGGTTGCGCAGCGGATGCCATCATCGATTGCTTGTCACTCCGCCATTTCGTGGGTGAAGTGGATGTAGGTCTCAATGCCGCGGAAGTAGTTGGGCAGATGGAGCTTCTCGTTGGGGGCGTGCAGATTGTCGTCGGGCAGGCCGTAGCCGAGCATCAAGCTTCCCACCCCCAGCCGCTTCTGGATGATCCCGACGACAGGGACTGAGCCACCCTCGCGATCGAACAAGGGGGCTTTTCCCCAGGTCTGCAGGAAGGCTTTGCTGGCCGCTTTAACCGCGGGGGAGTCCACATCGATTAGGGACGGCTCACCGCCGGCGTGATTGATCAGCTCCCAAGAAATCCCTGCCGGCATGTTCTCCTCAAGGTATTGGCGCAGAGACGTCTCGGTTTCCGCCGAAGTCTGATCTGGCACCAAGCGCATCGAAATCTTGGCCATGGCTTTGGCCGGAAGGACCGTCTTCGAGCCCTCGCCAGTGAAGCCGCATAGCAGCCCGTTGACATCCAGGGTGGGCCTGGCTGAGGCTCGTTCGGTGGGCGTGTACCCGATTTCGCCTGTGAGAACATCCGAGCCCGATTGCGCTTTCCACCAGGCTTCGTCTTCTGGCAGCTTGGCCAGTTCGTCCCGCTCTTCATCCGACAGAGGGCGCACCCTTGTGTAGAAGCCGGGCAGCGTCACGCGGCCTTGCTCATCGTGCATGCCAGCAATCAGCTTGGCAAGGGCATTGCCCGGGTTGGGCACCGTGCCGCCGAATCGGCCGGAGTGCAGGTCTCTATCTGCGCCTTGGAGGCGGATCTCGAAGTAGGCCAGACCCCGCAGGCCGTAGGTGATGGCGGGCGTGTCGGCGGCGAGGATTCCAGCGTCGGCGTTCAGGCAGACATCACAGGCAAGCTTGTCTTTGTGTTGCTCGATGAACGCCTCCATGTTGGGCGAGCCGATTTCCTCTTCTCCCTCAACCATGTACTTCAGATTGACGGGCAACCCGCTGGTATTGATCATCGATTCAACGGCCATCAAATGGGCGACAATCTGCCCCTTCATGTCGGACGCGCCTCTGGCGAACAGGTCGTCTCCGCGAACGGTGGGTTCGAAGGGATCGGTTTCCCAGAGGTCGAGCGGATCTGCCGGCTGGACGTCGTAGTGGCCGTAGACAAGAATCGTCGGCGCATCTGGCCCAGCTTCCATGTGTTCGGCATAGACCACAGGGTGACGCTTTGTGGGGATAATCTCCACCGCGGAGAAGCCCAAGTTTCGCATGCGTTCCGCCAGCCATTCGGCGGCTTTGGCCATATCCGGCTCGTTCTCTGGCAGGGTTGAAATCGAAGGGATACGCAGCAGGTCGTTCAAAGATTCGAGAAAAGCATCGCTGTGGCTCTTGGCGTAGTCGATGGCTGGCGTTCGATCAGACATGCATTGGCTCCTGTGATTGTGGTGGATCGTTCCGGCAGTCACATTCTGTCCACCAGGCAGTCCGCACTCCACCCATTGCTGCTGCCTCCGCCGGAGTTGCCTCAAAGGTGCGGGGCGGCGAACGGGCACCATTATACTCTTTGATGCCAGGCGTTAAGGCCGTGGAGGCGTCCAAATCTTGGCCGGCTCCCTAAACCGTGGTACGCTTCCGGCTAGCGGATTGACAAGAAGGGCCGAGTTCAGCATGCGACCGTTGGGGCTTCCAGCCTCCTTTGAAAAGAACGTCTTCGACGATGTCGCCGGCACGATAGGGCGGACGCCTTTGGTCCGTCTCAATCGCGTGGCCCGCGGGTTGAGATGTTCCCTGTATGCCAAGTTGGAAATGTTCAATCCTGGCGGCTCAGTCAAGGATCGTATTGCCTTCCGCATGATTGACGGCTATGAGAAGCGCGGGGAGCTCAACCCCGGCGGCACCGTCGTCGAAGCCACATCGGGCAACACCGGGGCTGCCCTGGCGATCGCCTGCGCGCTGCGCGGATACCAGGCCGTGTTCGTGATCCCAGACAAGATGTCGGATGAGAAGATCAGGCTGCTGCGTGCTTATGGTGCGCGGGTCGTGATCACGCCAACCGCCGTCGCCCCGGACGATCCTCGCTCGTACTACTCCGTGGCTCGACGAATTGTCGAAGAGACACCCAACGCTGTGCTCGCTAACCAGTATCACAATCCGGACAATCCTGAGAGCCATTACCACTCGACCGGTCCCGAGATTTGGCACCAGACCGAGGGCAGGTTGACCGACATCGTGATCGGCATGGGCACCGGGGGTACCATCACGGGTGTCGCCAGATACCTCCACGAACAGGACCCCAATGTCCAGATCGTCGGGGTCGACCCGGAGGGTTCCTTGCTGTACGAAGCGTGGAAGGGGGGAGGCTCGGCCGAAGGACTGGAAGCGACCACATACAAGGTGGAGGGAATCGGCGAGGACTTCGTCCCCAGCACTCTGGATCTCTCGCAGGTAGACCACGTTGTTCAGGTAGATGACGCTGAGTCCTTTCTGTGGACTCGCCGTTTGGTGCGGGACGAAGGCATCTTTGCTGGCGGGTCCAGCGGGTCGGCGCTGGCAGGCGCGTTGAAGTATGCGCGCGATCTGCCAGAAGATCGGCTGGTGGTGGTTATCTTTCCTGACACAGGTGCCCGTTACCTGTCCAAGCTCTTCAACGACGACTGGATGCGGGAACACGGGTTCCTGCCGGTGGACACGCGCCGCATCAGCGCTCTGGAGGTCGCCAGGGCCCGCGGTCTGTCGGCGCTGATCACGGCCTCTCAAGCCGACACCATGCGGGATGTGATCGGAAGGATGCGCCAGAATGGCATCGATCAACTGCCGGTGGTGGACGCGGATGGCAGGCTGGTGGGATTGGTAACGGAACTCGAGCTGTTGAATCACATGTTGAGCAGTGACCATGACCATCCGCCCGATGAAACCATCCAGGAGATGATCAACACAGATGTCCGAACCAGTCGATCAGCGACTCCCTTGGTGGAGGTCTTGTCTGATTTGATGCAGAGGAAAGTGGTCGTGTTGGTCGATGACAGTCAACGGCCGGCTGGCATTCTGACGATTATTGACGCCCTGGAGTATTTGGCACCCTTGGAAAAGCATGAAACGCCTGCCTGACCTGCCGCACCTGGCGATTGTCCCCACGGACTCCCTGCAACCCCATGAACACACCGATCCACAGCGGGCCAAACCTTTGGTGGAGGCTCTGCGCCGGGACGGGATCCTGAAGAATCCACCCGTGGTTCTGCCGCTGGGTGGCGAACGGATCCGCTATGTCGTCCTCGATGGAGCCAACCGGGTCCTCGCCCTGACGTCATTGGGGGTCCCACATGCGTTGGTTCAAGTGGCGCATCCAAATGGCGATTCGGTGAGTGTTAAGACTTGGAACCACATCGTCTTCTGTCCCGACCCGAGCGAGATGTTGGGCAGGCTGAAAGCCGATCCCGAACTTGCTCTGGTGGAAAGCGATCACGATCGTGCCGCGGAGGCCCTCGAGTCCGAAGCCGCTGAGGCCTATGTTACAGTCCGTGGAGGGTCGGTGTGGAAAGTGGAGAATGGCTTGAAGAGCCTGGCCGAGAGGTTGGATGCCCTCAACCATATCGTGGCCACCTATGACGGCCGTTGGCACTTCGAGCGAACAAGCGCTGTGCGGCCCGAAGACCTTGACCATTTGTATGAACAGCAAGGTTGCTTGGTGGTTTTTCCCAATTTTGGGGTCCAAGAGGTCGTCACGGCCGCTGCGCAGGGATTCTACTTTCCGACCGGAATCACGCGCTTTGTGATATCGCCGCGTGCGTTGCGGGTCAACTTTCCCGTTGACCGCCTGGCAGCTGAGATTCCGCTGGAACGCAAACAGGCGGATCTGGAAGCCTGGGTGAAGCAACTGATGAAGCGTCGCCAGGTGCGCTTTTACGCAGAGTCAACCTTTCTCTTCGATGAATAGCCGAACCTGGATGAAGTGACCGAAGACTGTTGATCGGCCGGACGGGTGTCCGGCGGTTCCCCTCGCTCCAGCACCAATTCCGATAGCACACACTCATCAATTGTGAATGAAATCACAAATGCAGGCATCTGTCCTGGGTGTACCTAGGACTGATGGGCATTGTGTAGCGCCTGATCCAGATCCTGGATCAGGTCGTCGGCAGCCTCCAGGCCAACCGAAAGGCGCACCAACGAAGGGTCGACTTCCAAGGGCGAGCCGGCCACAGACGCGTGTGTCATTGGGGCCGGAAGCTCGATCAGAGACTCGACCCCACCCAGCGACTCGGCCAGGGTGAACAACTGGGTCGATTCAACCAGTCGTCGGGCGGTGGCTTCGCCAGCGGCCACCTCAAACGAGATCATTCCGCCCGGAAGCCGCATTTGACGTTGCGCAAGTTCATGCTGGGAGTGGCTGGGCAATCCCGGGTAGCGCACCCGGCGGACGCGGTCATCGGCGGCCAGGTGCTCAGCCAAACGACTGGCGTTGGCGCTGTGCCGATCCATGCGGATGGGCAGAGTCTTTATGCCTCGCAGTACCAGAAAACAGTCCAGGGGGCCCGGGATGGCGCCTACGGCGTTCTGGACAAAGGCCAGGCGCTGGGCCAGGTCCTCGTCCCGCATGACCAGCGCGCCGCCCACGACGTCCGAATGACCCCCCAAGTACTTGGTGGTGGAATGCAGACTGATGTCGGCGCCCAGAGCGAGAGGTTGCTGCAGGTAGGGCGTGGCGAAAGTGTTATCCACACAAACCAGAGGCTGGGACGGATGGGAATGGGCGCCTTCGGCAATCGCCGCCAGGTCACACAAATCGAGGAGGGGATTGGTCGGGGTTTCCAGCCAGACCAAGCGGGTGTTGTCGCCGATCTGCTCGAGGAACCGGGCCGTATCTGACGCATCGGCGAACGTGAAGGAGACCCCAAGGCGTTCGAAAACAGTCCGGAATATCCGGTAGGTGCCCCCGTACAGGTCATGGGCGGCCAGGACGTGATCGCCCTGGCTGAGCAAGTGCAGCACGGCATCCGCGGCCGCCATCCCTGAGGCGAAGGCCAAGCCTTGTTTTCCGTCTTCCAGCGCGGCGAGGCAGTTTTCGAGCGCATGCCGAGTGGGATTTCCGGTTCGCGAGTATTCGTAGCCGCGGGTCTTTCCCACAGCGTCCTGCTTGTATGTCGACGTGAGGTACACGGGCGGCATGACTGCTCCCGTGGATGGGTCTGCGGACTGGCCGGCATGGATCGCCAATGTCTCAAACGCATACGGGTCCGTCATGGGCGCCCTCCCAAAGTGAATACGGGGAACCCCGGTACTATAATACGGAGACGATGAACTAAGAAAGGGTGTCCGGCATTGGACCTCAATATGGTGGACCCATCCGAAATCCCTGTGCCGCCAGAGGATGTGCGAATCCGGCGGTTGGATTTCACACCCTTGGGGGACGGGAGTCGGTTGAAGGTCGAGATCGACCTGACGCCGTTTCAGCAGCCGCCGACCCTCCACGTAGCGATCGAAGACAGCCGAGGCGAGGAAGTGGCCAGCACGAGCATCATCGAAGCCATGGCGCCACGGATGTCCTTCACCCTACATCTGCGTCAGACGGATCCCCAAGGCGTCTACCGGGCGCAATGCTCGGTCGAGTACATCGACGGTCCGAAAGCTGACGAAAGAGAGCAGATGCTGGAATTGAACTGACCTAGAGATAGGGGGATTGGTCGCATGGGTAAACCCAGTTCATACCTTGGCCACGCCATCACGCCTCCCAGTCTGGAGGCCATTCAAGCGCCGCGCCCCAGGCTGATTAACGCCCTTAACGACAAACTTGAGAAGAAGCTGATCCTTATTTCGGCGCCAGCCGGGTTTGGGAAGACCACCTTGCTGGCCGAGTTCAGCGCGCAAGCCGATCGTCCCGTGTGTTGGGTGCGCCTGACCGAGGCCGACCAGGATGTGATGCGGTTGGCGGAGGTGTTGTGGACCTCGCTCACACGGCGGTTTCGGCGGTTGCGCGGCGCGGTGCGGATCGACGGTTTGGCGGGGGCCAGCTCCAGGGCTCTGGCCAGAGCGATCGCTGGGGCGCTGAACAAGCAAATCAGCGAACCGTTCGTGATGGTCTTCGACGACGTGCATTGGCTTAACCCAACGGAAGACGGGCGAGCGTTTCTCGCCGAGCTGGTCAAGGCGGGCCCGGATGGGCAGACGATCCTTGCCGGGGGCAGGGAGCTGCCCGACATCCCCCTGGTCCAGCTCCTGGCGGCCGACCAGGTGGAGACGTTTGACGCGGACAGCCTGGCCCTGCGGGCTGATGAGTTGGGTGAGGTCGTGAAGCGGAGGACCGGGGAGGATGTCAGCGAGGCTCTGATCGGCGACCTGATGGAGGAGACCGGCGGCTGGGTGACCGGGGTGCTGCTTTCAGAGCGGTTGGTGAGCCATCAGGTGCCCAGCCTGATCGCCGCCGACGAGCCCATGGCGTATGACTACTTGGCCACGGCCGTCTTCGATCGTCAGCCCGAAGCGGTGCAGCGTTTCCTGCTGGATTCGTCAGTGCTTCCGATCATGACCGCCGGGCTCTGCGACTCCGTGCTGCAGCGGGACGACAGCCAGGCGATGTTGGACGATCTGCTGCGGCGGGGCATCTTCATCAGCGTGACCGACGACGACCCTAGGACGTATGAGTACCATCAGTTGTTTTCAAGCTTCCTGGAGTCTCGAGCCAAAGCCAACGACGAGCAGAGGCACCGGCGCCTGCTGATCCAGTCGGCACGGGC
>Ga0315556_1001253_pt1 | contig 15483 bp, 14 predicted proteins | sample SalMarSW160310MG_FD_202112 | JGI IMG/M metagenome (GOLD analysis project Ga0315556, IMG submission 202112) | Salt marsh sediment microbial communities from the Plum Island Ecosystem LTER, Massachusetts, United States - Salt Marsh Sediment SW1603-10 ...
AGGTGTTCCTCCGCCTCACTGGCCTCGCGGATGGCGGTTTTTATTGACCAGAAAGCGCTCTCCCCGAGAATCATTTTCTGGTACTGCTTCTGCACCTTGCCGACCTGGCTGAGCATTTTGCCAAGCACGAACACCAGCACCATGACCGGCGCCAGCGGCATCTTCAGCTTGACCAGTGCCACGAACATGCCGCCGGCGATGACAATGGCGAACATTTCCTCCTGTGCCGCGTTCAATGCCGCCGCGCTGAAGACCTGTTTGCGCAGGGCGCGGTTCAGGCGCGATGTGGTTTCGCCCAGTACGGTATCGGCGAGGTGCTCCCGCGCCATGGCCTTCAGGGGTTTGACTGACTGCAGGGTATCGGTGAGACGGGCCAGCAGCGCGGTCAGGAGTTTGGTCTGGCGCCGACCGGCCTTGCGCGCCATGCGCACCAGCGAGTGCGAGATGGCTACAATCAGTGCGCCGGCGCCGATACTGACCAGGGTGGCTTTCCAGGAGACGGCGAGCGCGACAGCTCCGTAGATGATGGCCTGAACCAGCAGCGTGATAACCGTGGCACCGTTGATAAAAGAATCCGACGAGCGCTGGGCTTCGGTCGCCAGGCTGTTGCTCAGCCTGCCGACCGGCTGGTGGAGAAAATTCCCACTGGCTGCGCAGCACGGTGCGAATCATCTCCAGACGCAGATCGGTGGCGACCTGCGCGGCTGTGTAGCCGACCTGCCGCTGTGCCAGCAGCAACAACAGGCTTTTGACCGAAGTGCCAGCGACAATGACCACCAGCAGCACGCCGATGCTGGGGCTGATACCCATATCGTGCAGCACACCTGTGACGGTACGTTCGAATTCATTCTGGCTGGCCGGGGAACCACCCTCGGGCGTGCTCTGCATGGCGATATTCATCAGCGGCAACAGCGCTGACAACCCGACGCCCTCCGCGATACCGGCCAGCAGCAGGGCGATCAGCATTATCACGGTCTGTCCGGGATAGGCGCGGAAGAAATTCAGCATTAAATGCATAAAGGGCTCGGGAGGCGGAGATCGCAAGGAATCATTTGAATTATGCCTGCAGTCGCGGTAGCCGCCAAATTCAGCGCATACGCGACACGAGTCCGACAGCCACTGCGAGCACCAGCAGAACCGGGGCGAAGGCGGCAACCGACGCAGGTATCTGTACCATCGCGGCGCCGGTCTGAACCAACTGCGAAAACAGGTAGAAGATAATGCCCATCGCTGCTCCCATCGCCAGGTTGCGGCCAAAGGCGTTGCTGCGCACGCTGCCCACGCTGGCGCCGATGGGGATGGCCAGGAACACCATCGCACCGGTCGTCAGCGGCAGGGCGATGCGCTGCCAGAACAGTTGCTCGATACGTGTCGACACCTGGTTGGTGGTCTGCAGGTAGCGGGAGTACTCGTAGAGGTCGCTGGGTGTCATACCGGCGGCAGACAGCGGCAGCGCGGGAAGTTCGTCGCGCGACCAGAAAGGCCCCATTTCCAGGTGGTCCTTGCGGCTGGTTTCCAGGGTACCGTTGTGCAGCGTTTTTTGCACGACGTTCAGCAGGTCCCAGCGCCGGCGGTTGTTGGTCAGCTGTGCATGGTCGGCGTAGATAAAATTCACCAGACGGCCGTCCGCGGTGAATTCGTACAAATAGATATTGCGCGGAATCCGGCTGTTTTTCAGTGCGCGCACGTTAAAGAAACGCCGCTCGTTGTTCGACCACAGGCCCTTGCCGGTTAGCAGGTTGGGCTGGCCGCTGCGTGTCAGGGTTTTCTGTATCTCGGCCTGCTGGAAAAGCGGGGCGGCGACATATTCACTGGCGACATATAACAAGGTGACCAGCAGCGCGGCGGGAACGGCGACCGCGCCGAACAGGCGCAGCAGCGATACACCGGCGGCCCGAATGGCGATGATTTCGCTATGCTTGTTGAGGCCTGCCAGCGCCAGGATGGAGCCCATGAGCACGATCACCGGAGCCAGGTCCATCGATCGTTGCGGCAGGGTATAGAGTATGAACTGCAGTGCGTCGAGTACCGTGTAGAGCGCCGTCACGCGTTCGATTTCATCGACAAAGGCCAGCAGGCCGAAGATCGAAGACATGACCAGCCACACCAGCAGCCAGCCGAGTACCAGTTTGCGGGCGATGTAGCGATCCAGGCAAGTGAACATATCAGCGCGCCCGCCAGCGCCACTTCGGCAGCCAGATCAGTATGGCAAACAACAGCAGCGGCAGGGCGTAGACCCACCAGATACCCGGGTTGGCGGGAATATTGCCGTCGGCGACACTGTTGCGCGCCACGCTGGTGAGTACGAACAAACCCGTGTAGACGGCGATGGCAACGAGAAAACTGCCGTGGCGGCTTTGCCGTGGCGCGCTACGGCTGAGCGGTACGGCCAGTAGCGCCAGTGCCAGCGTAGCCAGGGGGGTCGACAGACGCCACTGGTATTCGGCGATATCCTTGGTGGCGGACGATCTCGACAGGTTATGGGTGGATTCGGCCTTGCGCCGGTAGCTGGTGTCTTTCTCGATACCGGGAATGGGTATGACCAGCTGCTTGAACTTCAGCGTCGTGTCCTTGCGGCCACTGGTGTCCAGCATGTAGCTGTAGCCGTCGCGAAATTCGAAGTTGCGCGTCGTGCCGGCCGCAGCGGGTGGCATGAAGGCCTGTCGCGCGTAGATGACCTGCACCCTGGAGTCGTCACTCTTGCCACTGTCTGTTTGCAGGAAAATCTCGTTCAATATGCCATTTTTCCGGTCCACGTCCCGCGCGAACAGTACATACTTGGAATTCTGTATTTCAATAAAATGCCCCGGCTCGATCTTGCGAATATCGAATTCCACGCGCGCGTCGGCTTCTATCTGGTAGCTTTGGCGGTAGGCCCAGGGGCGGGCAAACAGCGATATGGCGCCGACCAGCGTGGCAATGAACAGCGTCAGTGTCGCCACGGTGCGGATCACCCGGCCTTCGCTGTAGCCGGCGCAGTTCATGGCCGTCATTTCCGAATCCCTGTACAGGCGGCTCAGTGCGGCGATGATGGAAAGATAGAGTGCGGTGGGCAACAGCACTTCCATGGCGATCAGGCTGTTCAGGCCGATCAGCTGGGCGACAATGGACAGCGGGATTTCTCCCTGCGCCGCTTCCGATAATTTAATGGCAAGGCTGTAGCCGGTGAACACCACCACCAGCATTGTAATGCCGAGAATCATCGGTTTGATGATTTCGGCAGCGATGTGACGACTGAGTACCACGGTGGCTGGCGTTGTGTGTAATGCGGGTCGCTGGGGGCCGGAAAGAAGATGGCGGCTATTGTAACCAAATTCGCCGACGCCTGCTGCCCGCTGCAGGCACAGATCGATTCCGGTAGACTGGCGCTTTTCCACGCGACTTCAACCGCATTGTGACCTTCTCCACGCCTGCCAGCAGCGAGCCTCCGCGTATCTGGGTATTGACCGGACACAAGGCCGGCGACAACACTCAGGTCAAGGCGCTGGCGGAGGCGCTCGGCTGGCCTGCCGAGATCAAGCGCCTTTATTACCGCTCCTGGGAACTGCTGACCAACCGCCTGGCGGGCGAGACCCTGGCGGGCATCGACCGTCCGGCTTCCAGCCCCTTGCGGGCGCCCTGGCCGGACCTGGTGATTACCGCCGGCCGCCGCAACGAGCCGGTGGCACGCTGGATAAAGCGGCAGGCACCGCAGGTCCGCCTGGTACATGTCGGGCGGCCCTGGTCGCCGCTGCCGGTGTTCGACCTGATTGTGACCACGCCGCAATATTTTCTGCCCGCCGTGCCCAATGTGCTGCATAACCGCTTGCCGCTGCACGGTTTGACCCGCAGTCGCCTGGACGCGGCCGCCGCCGTCTGGCGGCCGCGGCTGGCGCACCTGCCGCGGCCCTGGACCGCCGTCATGGTGGGCGGTGACAGCGGGCCGTTCGTATTCACGCCGGACAAGGCCGCGCGGCTGGGGCGGCTGGCCGAGGAGTTGGCGAAATCGGACCAGGGTGCGTTGCTGGTGACCGGCAGTGCGCGTACCCCGAAGCCCGCCCTGGCTGCCTTCGAGGCGCAAATCACGGTGCCGGCGAATATCCATAAATGGGACAGTAATCAGACAGATAACCCCTATCTGGCTTACCTGGCTCTGGCCGACCGACTGGTTGTGACCGGAGAAAGTATGTCGATGCTTGCGGAGTCCTGTTATACCGGCAAGCCACTGTTTATTTTCGATCCCGGCGACAGTGGTTCCTGGTGGCGTTACTTGCACAACTACCGCTTTAAACCACTGAGTCACCACTTTGCGATGTGCTGCGCGCCACGGCGCATGCGCCGGGATGTCGGCAATATACAGCGTCAGCTGGTCGCTGACGGCAAGGCGGTGTGGCTGGGGCAGACATTTTTACCGCGGGTTCAGGCGCCGGAACCCGACGACCTCGACAACGCCGTGGCGCGGGTGCAGGCGTTGTTTGCCGGGCAGGCCTCAGGCCGCTGACAGGTTCAACGGTGGATTACCGGGCGGTGCCAGCGCGGGGGTGGCCGCCAGTACTTCAAAGGCGTCGTGCCGGACATGGTTCTGGCGCATCTCCTCGCGCAGCATGTCTTCGCTGACAATACCCTGGTCGAGGCATTCCTTGAGCAGGCCGAAAAACAGATCTGTCTGGTGCTTGTCCGGGTGTTCTTTGTAGTTACCCAGCAGGGCGTATTCGCCAAACAGCTTGCGTCGGGCGCGCATCGCCCATGCCAGCGGCGGGAACAGGCGGAATTTCTCGGCCGGACGCCAGTCAATCGGCAGCCCGGCTTTCCACGGCTGGGTACGGCGGCGGGTGACGTGCAGCATTCTGGTGTTTGCCGTCAGCTTGTCGAAATCGTTCCACTCCGGTTCAAAGAAGCCGATGGTGTCGCGGTCCTCGGTCTTCAGGCAGATCCAGGGCATATAGTCCTGTTTGAAATCGAACATGGCATTGAAGGTTTCTTCCACCTTCCAGTGTTTCAGTCTGGCGCAATCCAGCAGCATCACGCTGCTGGCCATGCAGCGGTCAACCAGGCCCTTGGGGCCGGAGCGCATGCGGCACATGATGGCTTTGCCCTGCATGTCGCGGGTCAGTAGCTCCCAGATGTCGGCCACGGCAAATATATCCGGGTCGATCACCACCGCGCGCCCTTCATAACCCATTAGCTGCGGCGGCATGAAGCGGGTAGGTGTAAACGATTGCAGGTCATCATTCAACCAGGTGCGCTTGACGCCGTCGCGCAGATACAGCTGGCCTTCGCGGGCCTGAAAGAACGGGTAGTCACGCGTGTCCATGATGTGGATGTCGAACTGGTCGGCGTGCTGCGAGTTGCGTTGCAGCGCATAGGCGGCAACCAGCGCACCGACGATTTGTTTGTGATTGGTCTGGATGAAAACGGAATACTTCATAGGGGCACCGGCGTTTCGCGCATATAGCGCGTTAATATAGTCAATAATGGCCCTGTCCTCAATGGTGTATACTTGCGCCGCCGGATTTTCAGCCCGCGCGGGCGGTGCTTGTGCGGCGCCGAAATCAATTACCCGGCCTGTGTGTTTTGGCTGCCCGTCCGTTGGCGGCAGGGCGACACAGTCTGCGATCGCGGTGTCGGTATTAACAATAACAAGGTTCGGTTTATGCCGTTAAACAGATCCGTTTTAGCGCAGCACCTGGGCAAAACCGGCCTCTATCTGTTTGCCATCAGCGGCAGCCTCGGCCAGGGGGGTGTTTACACCGGCCTGGGGTTGATGGCGTTCGGTTTTTTGCTGATTATCGACGAAACCTGGAAGACCCTGCGCCGCGAGCCGGCATTCCTGATCGCCGTGGTCCTCACTGTGTATATCGTCGTGCGCGGCGTAGCCGCATTCCACGCCTGGCCGGCCGAACCGCCGGTACAGTTCCTGGGGGGCACCTGGGATCTGGTGGCTGTCGCCGGGCTGTTTTCGCTGGTGACGGGCTACTGGCTGGACGCCAGCGCCAGGCGCATTGCGCTGGTGCTGCAACTCGCGCTGCTCGGGCTTTTTCTCGGGGTGCTCAAGGGCATCGACTGGCAGCATTTTGCCACCTACATGGCGTGGCGGCCGGTGTTCGGAATGGGCAACGGCGCCGGCCTGTACGCTGTAATCGCCATGACCGGCCTGCTGATACTCAGATCTTCCACACTGTTCGACGGGGGCTGGCAGCAGCGAAGTTTGCCGCCTGGGGTCAGGAAGCTGGGCGTGGTACTGCTGTTGCTGGTGTTTACCGCGGTTTTCCTGCTCAGCCAGACGCGCGCCGCCTGGCTGGCGGCCTTGCTTGTCCTGCCCGTGGTCTTCGTTGCGATACTGCACCACAATGCCGGCAGGCGGCGGAAAAAGTGGCTGGCCGGGTTCGAGGTCGTTGTGCTGGCAGCGGTGCTCATCCTCGGTGTCACCCTTGGGGCGGGTACCATCGAGAAACGTCTGGGCGCGGAGCAGGCTTCAATCACGATGCTGTTCTCGGGAGACCTGCGCGATTTGCCTGCCGACAGTGTCGGTCTGCGTGTCCGGCTGTGGGACGATGCGTTACAGCGCATCGGCGAACGCCCTCTACTGGGTTGGGGGGCAGGCAGTGCGCCGGTACTGATTCGGGAACTGGCTCTGCCGGGCGAGCTCAGCCATTATCACAACCTGTATCTGCAACTGGCGGTTGAACTGGGTCTGGTGGGCCTGGGGCTGTTTGCGCTGTGGTCGCTGGTGGTCGTGCAGGCCGCAGTGCGTGCCTGGCGCGAGCGGCGTACAGGTTTCGACTACCTGTTGTTCCTGCTGGCAGTGCTGGCAATTTTCCTGGTCGTATCCTGTTTCCAGATACGCCACGATGACGAAAGAGGGCAGTACCTGTTGATACTCATCGGGGCGCTGGCGCTGACGCATAAGCTGCGTCTTTCGCAGCCTTCCGGGGATTGATAAAAGCAGTCATTTCCGGTTAATCAGGGGGCGGCTGCCGGTAACCGTTGGGCTGTTCAGGCGTCAGCTGTCGGCGTCTGATAGTCGAATGCCGGATCCAGCGATGTGCTGACCAGTCGGTCGATGACCTCGATCTGCCGGTTGTCGAAGTAGTCGCGGTAGCCGCCGACTTTTGCGCGGCGCGCCTTGAAGGAGTCCGGGTTGTTGACATCACCGGCGGCGAGGCGGGTGTCGCTGATCTGACCGCTCTGTTCGCGCTGCTTCATTTTTTCAAATTCGGCGTAGGCGACAACCTCGGCGACCTCATCTGCAGCGGGTTGTTCGCCGAGCGTTCGCAGCAGCTGTTCCAGGTACTTTTCGGTATCCGAACGCAGGTCTTCATAGCGATACATGGCCAGTTGCGGCAGGTTGTTGCCCTGCTGCAGCCAGCGGTTCATGAATGCAATGATGGCCGGCAGTCCGGATTCCGTCTGCATGACAAAATCGTACATGGATATATCGCTGCCGTGCAGCGGCATATTGTCGAGTAGCTTGTTGTGCGGTTTGACCCGGTGCAACCAGTGAAAATACAGGGAGACGACAACATCGCGCGGATCCCTGACCAGCAGAATGACCGGCTTGCTACTGAAGTAACGGTGTTCCGCCGCGTAACTGCCGGTGTAATAGCTCGGGTAGCGGTCGTGAGTGAACATGACCACCGGAACAGCGGCTTGCAGCCGGTGCAGTTTGTCATAGTTCAGCAGCCTGTCTTCCGGCAGTTTGTAGCGTCGCTGGTAGTAGCGCGAAAGCATGACGCGCAGCCAGGTGCGGCCGCTTTTTTCGTAGGACACCACCACGGCGTCGGCGTGTTCAAGCCGGTAGCATTCCTCGCGTCCTCTCAGCCAGCGTTCGATGCTGATTTTCGAGGGCATCGTCAGCGGTGTATACGACAGGGCTTTTTTGCGGATAAATTTGGACAGCGGTACCGGCAGCACTTCTTCACCACTAGCGTTTAAGTTACTCGATTGTCTGGCGGGTTCCGTCGGCTTCCGCCCTGCTCGGGCGAATCCGGGAAACCGCCCGGAGGCACGGATTATACAGAAATTTCCGGTGTTATCGGCATTTTCCGCGAGGCTGCGTGTGGTGCGTTTCCCGGGGTTGCAGTTGGCGCAGCTGCCGGGGGTGGATCTCAGGCCGCATGCCGACCGGCGTTGAGAACGGGCTGCAGTTTTTCGTACAACAGCTCGGCATAGATATCCTGGTCGTAGTGGTGATCGCGGGAATCGGCGTTGAGTACCGCCTGGTTTACCAGACCGTCATCACCCATGCACTCGTCGTCGAGACTTATGTGGCAATAGTTGTTGTCGGCGCAGAAAGCGGCTATTTCGCGGTTGAATTCGAGGGTGAGGGCGGTGCGTTCGCGTTGCGTGGCCTTCACCTTGCTGCGTGCCTTGGCCACTTCTCCCCACTCGACCTCGTCGCCGATTGTCGGCAGCGGTGCACTGATCACCACTGGCGCATGGGTGATGGCTACTTCGCTGATAAAGCGGGTCAGCGTATCTACCGCACGTTGCGTCATTTCGCTTACATCGGCGTGGTACTTCCTGGCCCGGTACCAGATGACAAAGCCGGTATCCACTTCACCGAGCTGAATGATGGCGACACTGGCGTCACTGGCCCGGATCGCTGCCCTGAAAATCTGGTATGCCTGGGTTTTCGAGTTGGGGTTTTCCAGTCCGGAGGCAGTCGCGCCTCCCACGGTCGTAACCGAGAAGAAGAACTGCGGAAAATACTTCCTGAACTTCCTGAACTTGAAGACTTCTGTATGCGAATCGCCCAGCACCAGCACCTCTGTTTTGCCGAGGATGCGTTTCTCATACAGCTGATTCAATCGGCGTACGGTTCTTCTGTATGATTTCTTGATTGTTCCCCAGGGCATAAGTTTGGTATCGGGTGTCTGAATTCCTGAATGTGGGGGCGCCCTCCCAGTTCAGTCAGGATTCCCTGGCGGCCGTCATTTTACTTTCTGCAGTACCGGAATTGTATGTATTCCACTATATCGGTCAATAGTTTGCTGTAAAAGGTCGTACTTGCGGTACTACTTGTCCAGCAATGCCAGGATGCGATGGCGAATCGGCAGACGCTCGTCGGGGAGGCCCTGCCGCGGTGGTTTGTTGAACGTCTCTGCACCGCGGACTGCAAAGCCGCCTTTGATCAGCGAGTCGTGAATCTGTGTCAGGTCACGGGAAAAACCGACCAGCCCGGTATGGTACAGGAAGCGTCCCAGGCTGCGGTAAAGGCGGTTGCCGATACCGGCTGCGGGCTGGGCATGCAGGCGGCGGGTAATGGCTTGCCAGACGCGGCTGAACCAGCTGGACGGCAGGGGGAAGATGGTCAGGGGTTTGCCGCGGTCGGCGACCTCGATCATCATGGAGACACTGTCGCCGGTAACCACAAAGCAATCCGCCAGCTCCAGCAGTGCGAGATAGGGGTTGTTGGTGCTGTCGGCCTGCCACTCAAACAACTGTGCCCCGGTGGGCAGGTGTTTTTTCAGTGTGCTCACGATCGTTGCCGAGGTGCGTCGGCTGGTTGAAAAATACAGGGTGCCGCCGAGGCGCGCCTGCAGGTTTGTGCACAGCCGCAGCAGGTCTTCAGTGGTGCGGGCATCGAAACGGAACGGGCGTGTCGCGCTGCCGATGAGTACGGCGATGAGCGGGCGTGGCAGCGCTTCCAGGCGCGCCGCCCAGTTGTGAGCCGCCGCGTTTACCGCGGCCGCATCCGTACGCATCAGCGGCAGGGACAGGCGCATGACATTGGGCAGGTCCGGGACGCTGTACTGGGGCAGGGTGACGACCAGGTCAAAGCGGTCGATCCAGCGGCGCGGCCGGCCGATCAGCACCAGCCGCGTGGCCGGTGACTGCTGCTTGATCCACAGCGCCACCATTGAGTGTCTTCTACCGATCGTGATAACCAGGTCGGGCCAGGGGGGCGCCAGCGTATCGGAGCGTGCCGCATCGATATGGTCCAGCGAAACCCTGAACCGCGGTTTGCCGGTCTCGAACGCCTGCAAGGGGCGCAGAGTTTTAACCTGGTAGGGCAGCGCCAGGGCGTCGGCGATCATTCTTGCCTGCGCGTTGTCGCCCAGTTTATCGCCGATCACCAGCCAGATCACGGGCGCCTTGCGCGCGGGTGACGTTGTTGTTTCGGAGTTATCCACGTGACTGCATACACCGCCGCCGACCGAGTCAGCGGAAGATACCACGCCGGTACAGATCCCAGAACAGGCCCCAGACAAATATCAGCGGGTAACGGCGCACGCGTTCCGGAACTTCGATGTGCTGGCCGGAGTGCCGTTCGAGTTTCCACGCCGCATAGTCGAGGCCGCCATCGAAAGTGAACAGCGCTTTCAGCAGGCGGGCTATGGATAGCAGCTTGCCCTGCACGGTGCGCAGCTTCCAGCCCGCGCGGCAGAGATGCTGCTGCCGGGTGCCGAAGCGCGTTGTGTAAACGGCATTTGCGCGCAGCTGGAACGGCAGGGCGAGGGCGGGTGCTACCGCGGCAGTAATACGCTGGTACCAGTCACGGTTGGCGCGTATGAGTTCGCCGGCGCGGGTGCCGGATTCGGGGCGCATTTCGGCATGATAGCTGAGCCCCAGTGCGCCGCTCCAGAGTGATTCGATGTCACCTTCAGGTGTCGCGCACGGCAGCGTGCGCGCGAGAAAAGTGTGTATGGCCTGTGCCAGGCAACTGGCGACTTCCAGGCGGAGCTTGTCGTCACGTGCCCAGGCGATGGCCGTCGGCTGGCTGAAGCGGCCCCACAGATAGGAATGAAACCAGCGCCGCGAAGTTCCTGTGCGCAAGTCTTTGCGGCTGAGCACGGCGTATTTGCAGCGCAGGATGTTACCGTCGCACGGGAACTCGGCATAGAACACGTTGGGTGGCAGCAGCCAGTTCCAGAAAGCCTTGAAGCGTCCGTTGTTGGCGCAGCGGTAATTGTCGACCACCAGGTACAGGTCCACCAGTCCGTCGAACGGGTCGCCATTGCGCAGGCAGGAGCCGTAGAACAACACCGCCGCCACGCAGGCCCCGTGCCGCGCGCGCAGTGACTCGACCAGCAAGGTCAGCGCCGGGTGTTGCGGCGCGGGTGTGAGCGTGGTCAGTGTTTCGGCCAGCGGTTCAAGTTTTGCGAAGCTCTCCATGTTCTCCTAGTGCCTTATTCGCACAAACTCAAGAGTGCTGCCATTGGTGATTGTCAGTAGTCCGTGTTCGCGGCTGGCGTGGTGCATTTCACCGTCCAGGGTGAAGGTCCCGTCCAGTTGCAGGCGGATATGCCCGGCATTATGACTGAAATAGCCGTTGTCCGTGTTTACGTAGCGATTGGGTTTGCCGCGCAACAGCGCCGGAAAGGCGCGCAGCACGTGGCGGGACGGTTGTTCCATCCAGGTACAGTGCAGGACACCGGTTTCGCTTCCCCACCAGGGGCGTAGACCGAGGAACAGACGTTCCAGGGAGGTCACCAGTAACTGCACGACTGGCCGCGTCGCGCCACATTCATGGTTGTCGAGGCCTATGTCTATCGCTGTGGGTCTGGAAAAATGTTCGTCCTTGCGGAGCATGCCCCAGAGTGTGCGCAGCACCACCAGCCCCGGCGCCAGTTCGTCGCGAATGCCGAGGGTGTGAACGTTCGCATGGCAGTACTCGATACCGCTGATGATGGTGCCTGCGCCGAAAAACATACCGTACAGCGGTGACTCGCCACGGGCGCCCTCGACCCGCAGGATCGGCCGGGTCAGGGATTCGCTGTGCGTATCGTCGCCATTGGCCCAGGCAGCCAGGCGCCGCACGCTGTCCGGCAGTGAACCGCGCAGGCCGGCATCGGCGGCATTCATGTTGGTGGTGCCGCCGGGCAGCAGAATAATCACCGGCAGTTGCGCAAAGGCGCGGCGTTCCAGCAATTCGGTGAATACATGCGCCGTCGTGCCGTCACCCCCGTTAATCGCCAGTGTATTCACACCCAGGCGGGCAAAGTCATCCAGTATCCCGGCGATGTCGCCGGTGCCGGCGGTCACGCGATGGTGGATAGCGGGCTGATTTGCGACAATGGCCTCCACCTCGTGCAGGCTGGTGCGGTTGCGGCGGCTGTTGGGGTTGCTGATCAGGCCGACAATACGGGCTCGCTGGCCGGAATGGGGGGTGGTCGGGTTCAAAGGTGCGGGCGGGTCGGTTATCAGCGTGTGGGTGGCATCGTAAAACAATGTGCAGGATTCAACAAATGCAGTGTGGTGGCGCATGGCCGGTGTGACGGCGCCTGACGGAGCGGGACTCTGTTTTGCGCACCTGTCCGATCCGCACCTGACCACGCTGAACGGGGTGCGCTGGCGGCAGCTGCTGAACAAGCGTCTGCTGGGCTATCTGTCATGGCGGCGCAAACGGCGGGCCGAGCACCGTAGTGAAGTGCTGGACGCCCTGCTGAACGATTTACGCCATACCCGGCCGGAGCATGTGGTGATTACCGGCGACCTGACGCATGTCGGCCTGCCCGACGAGTTTCGCCAGGCGCGGCTGTGGCTGGAGCGGCTGGGTGCCAGCGACAAGGTGACGGTGATACCCGGCAATCACGACGCTTATGTGCGTACCGCCTGGGACAGTACCTGGAAACAGTGGCAGCCCTACATGCAGTCCGACCCCGCCTGGCGGACAGCGTCCCCGGCGGACGAAACCCTGTTTCCCACGTTGAGGGTGCGCGGCGGCGTGGCGTTGATCGGGTTGTCCAGCGCGGTGGCGACGGCGCCGTTTCTGGCCACCGGGCGTCTCGGTGACGCGCAGCGCGAACGTTTTGCCCGGGTGTTGCGCGAGACCGGCGACCGCGGCCTGTTCCGCCTGGTGTTGCTGCACCATCCGCCGCGGGTGGAAGACGAGAAGTGGCGCAAGCGACTGACTGACGGGCGTGCCCTGTGCAGCGTCCTTTGCCAGGAAGGCGCCGAGCTGGTGTTGCATGGCCACGGGCATTACAGCGCCGAGTCGGCCATTAGCTGTGCTGCGGGCGATATCCCGGTATTCGGTATTCCCTCGGCGTCGGCTGTCGGTCACCGGCCGGGGCGGCGTGCCCAGTACTACCTGTACCGCGTTGACCGCGACGGCGACCGGTGGCGGGTGCAGGTCAGTGTGCGTGCCTGGGAACCGGGCTCAGAGCGCTTCGTGCAGCACCGGGAACATCATTTTTCGCGGCCGGTAATGCCTTCCACCAGCTGTTGATCCGCAATTGAATCGACGTCGATGGCGGCTTCCGGATAGGGCAGGTGTACCGGGGCGATGGTCACGCCGAGGCGCTGTGACAGTTTGTCCAGCGCCTGGTTCAGGGTCATCCAGCCAAGCAGGTAGCGCAGCACCGACCACCAGCCAAGCTGGCTGATAACGCGCAACGGGTTTTTGCGCTGCTGTTCCACCCGGCGCCAGGCGGCGGCCACCCGGCGCGACGCCGGTGTCATGAAACTGAACAGATTGCAGCCGCAGTAGCCGCCGTCGCGGAAACGGGTAACGGTTTTTTTTGCCGCCGGAAAGCGAGCCTGGATGGACGCATAGTCTGTCAGCCCCACGCAGGCGTCGGCTGCGGTCGCCCGCGAACGCTGCAGGAATTCGTCCACAATGTCGGCCCGCAACAGTGGATGGTCAGCGGTGGTTACCAGCACCGGCATATCGGCTTGCAACGATTGCATGGCGCGGTAGGCGCTGGTGCTCGGGCTGCCCTGTGGCTCGGTCCAGCGGATCACGCCCTGCGCCAGTGCGCCGGCCAGAAACTCGCTGCCCGGCAACTGCCGGTCCTGCGGACCGGAAATGACAATCTGTTCGACGCTTGCGCTGCCCATCAATGCCTTGACCACGTGTTCCAGCATCGGTGTGCCGTCGATCTTTACCATGGCCTTGCAGCAGGCGCCGGAAGCGTCCACCAACGGGTCTCGTGTGTTCCGGTCCGCAGCCAGGACGATGGCGGTAAACAGGCCGGAGGTCATAGAGGGCGCTGTTTACAGCGTTTTTTCATACAGGCGGTAGGTTTTGTAGGCGACGCCGCCGAGGGATTCGATAATGTTGCGCATGCCGCTATTGTGTTCCAGGATCCAGGACATTTCCATGTCGCGAATGCCGCGCGCCAGCACCGGGTAACGCAGGGTGTCGGTTATCATGTAGGACAGCGCCGGACCGAACGGGGTGTGATGGTACTTTTTGCGCACCCCCATCAACGGAATGCGCGCCGACTTCGGGTAGCGTACTTTAAGGCGCCACAGCAATTTCAGCCAGCCCAACGGCAGCAGGCTGCCGTTAAGGTCGCGGATGGCTTCGTTGATGTTCGGCAGGCAGATGATCATTGCCGCCGGTTCGCCGTCCACTTCGGCAATCTGTACGAAATCATCGTCGATGAGCAGCGCCATGGCCTTACCGACCTCGACAAACTCGGCTTCGGTAAACGGCACCATGCCCCAGTTTTCCGACCAGGCGTCATTGAAAATGTCGCGCATCAGCTCCAGTTCGGCCGGCAACCGCTTGCGGTTCAGGGGGCGAATCCGTACCCGGTCCGCCACCCGCCTGACCAGCCGCTGCATGACTTTGGGCACCTGGAAATCCGGATGCTGGTGGTAGGCAATCAGATCAACGGCTTTTTCGAAGCCCGCAGCCTCGACCGCGCGCGCATAATAGGGGCGTCCATGCACCATCATGATGCGCGGCGGCGTATCGAAGCCATCGATCTGCAAACCGCATTCTTCGTTAATGGACAGGTTGAACGGCCCGGTAATGCGGGTCATGCCCTCGCTTCTGAGCCAGTTTTCGGCGGCCGCGAACAGCGCATTGAACACGCCCTGGTCATTTTCCGCCTCCAGGCACCCGAAATGACCGGTATCGTCCGCAAATTTTTCCTGGTGGAGGGCGTCGATCTGGGCGCTGATGCGTCCCACCGGCAGGCCATTGCGGGTGGCCAGCCAGGCTCGCCAGCGGGCGTGCTGAAAGAAGGGATTTTTCTGGCTGAAACGTTCTTTTTGTTCGAAATGCAGGGGGCATACCCAGTTCGGGTCGTCTGCGTAGAGGCGTTGCGGCAGCCTGATGAAACGGTCCATCTGTTTGCGGTCGGTAACCTCGCAAACTGTCAGGTTCCCGGAGTGGTCGGACATGGATTCTGGCACCTGCTGTTGAAGGCGGGCATCATACCCGCGCTGCCGACTGCCTGCTACACTCCGGCTCAGCCGCCGGCGCCCGGCAGCAGTCATGAAGCTTGAGCAGGGCCGGTCTGGAAATTGCTTGGGGGACAGTTTGAAAAGCGGTTGAATGCCGCTTCCCGGGCAGCGTGCCGGGCCTTGAAAGTGTCTGCAAATTTTGTCGCGTAAATACGACAAAATTTTGAAAGCTGTCGCAAAACGACAGATGATTTGTAAAAATTGTGGAAAAAGTATTGTGTTTTTATCCTATTGAAGGAATAATACACGCCGTATTAGCGGGGCCAAAGGGTAAGGTTCGTGTCGTTGGGAAAATACAACGATCCCTGCGGACCGAAGGAATTTGGTGCAGTCTGGATGCAGTGCAATGGGCTTGTCTTT
>Ga0315556_1001254_pt1 | contig 15479 bp, 8 predicted proteins | sample SalMarSW160310MG_FD_202112 | JGI IMG/M metagenome (GOLD analysis project Ga0315556, IMG submission 202112) | Salt marsh sediment microbial communities from the Plum Island Ecosystem LTER, Massachusetts, United States - Salt Marsh Sediment SW1603-10 ...
TTTAATGAATCCTGTATTGCAGTTTGAATTCTTTTCTGTTCCTGATTATATGTAGATAATTTTCCAGCCACTTCGGTTACATAAACAGATGTAGGATAGTGTGAAACCAGCGTATCATAAACTGCAACTGCAGAATCGATGTCCGACATAATATTTTCAAGTATCCAGCCCGAAGCATATAAAGACTTGGCTGAGTACTGTGATTTAGGATGGGATTCATATATTTCATAAAATTTCTTAAGAGCATCGATATACTTATACTCGTTCAGGATACTTTCCGCATTATCATATTCTATTTCAACCGAATCGTAGTTTAAATCTACATACGGCTTACCGAGTTTATTGGCTGCAGCATTAACAATTGTTTCATTGCGGTAATTTTCATAAATAATATTAAACAAACTGTCTGCTGTCTCATTATCATTCACAGTTAAATAATAACTTCCAAGAGCGTACAATGTACTTGCACGATATCTTGTATCCGTATAGTTGTTCAGGATATCTTCATAATACCATTTTGCCGAATCGGGCATATTGATTTCCGTAAGAAACAGATTCCCGAGTTCGAGCTCATCTTTGGCAAGCAAAACCTTTAATGAATCATCTGGCAAAGGTGACTTTAATGGAGGATTGTTTTTAAACTTTAATGTGTCTGGCAATTGGCTTGCCAACTGATTTCGCAGATTTCTTTGTTGATTCTGAAGAAGTACATTCTGGTTACTGGGCTTTTGAAAACCTGTTGAAGTGAACAGGCTGTCGAATCGGTTTAAGATAATTGAGTCTTGCGCCAGTTTTGTTCTTATCTTTGTAAATAACGTATCCTTTACAAATGTACTGTCGTATACAAACAAGGTATCGATAGCACGTATAGTATCAGCGAAAGCTCCTGTAGTATCTTTTTTATTCAAAAGTGAATCGAGACCGGACCAGATTTCCTGCAATTCTTTTACTTTTCTTAATTCACTTTGTATTGCAAGAGAATCTTCTACATAAGCAATTGAGTCTTTTACGAATTCATCAGGATTCTGACTATAAAACAACGCCTTGTCATATTTTGCTATGCTTTTGTCAAGACTGGTATAACGACTGAAAAGAACATTCTTATCCTTTGCTCCTTCAATATATTCCTGTGGGAGAGTGGACGTTGAAGATTTTTTATAATACGCTGCCGCACTATCCAGATTAAGAAAATTATATTCATACAATTCACCAAGTTCATATTTAGCTGCGCCCGCACTGGTTGTGTTTCGGTAAGTTGTATCGACTTCTGTGAATAAGTCAACAGCAAGTTGATAATTACCCAAAGCCCGGTTTGTTTTCGCAATTTCAAGCTGGATTTCCGCTAAGTTATCTGAATATTTATCCTCACTGTACATATCATTAAAAACATCCAGTGCTTCTTCGTTTTTGCCATTTTCTCTTAAAGCTTTTCCGTAATTTAAACTTGCAGAATATTCAAGATCGAAATCCGGCGAAAAATTAAAAACATTACTGTAAGCAACTATCGCGTTTTCAACATCACCTATTTTCATATTCAATTTACCGATCTCAAACCAAACCTTCGCCTTGATCACATCATCGTTAGATACTTTCATAAATTCGTTCGCCACTGCAATAGCATTTTCGTAATCTTCAGTCGATATCAGGTATACAATATCTTCAATAAAAGATTCACGGATAATATCGTCATCCCCCTTTTCAACGGCTTTTTTTCTTACATCTTCAAGAATAGCCAACCCATCATCAGAATTTTTCAATCTAATCTGGCTTTTGCCAGTCCACAAATCAGCTTCAAGTATCAGATCGCTTTCAGGGTAATTTGCTTTTAGTTCTTCGAACTTTCTAATGGCTTTTTGATAATCCTTTTTATAGAAAAACGCCTTACCAAGTATCAATAAAGCGTCGTCTACATAAGCACTTTCCGAGTTGAATTGTAAAAGATTTGAACATTTTTCGATTACCTTAACCAGGTCCGTTTGAGTGGATCCGCCATAAACGGGTTCTTTTGTAGAGAAGAGATCTTTTTGCTGCTGCTGAATCTGAAGTTCAACTTTTGAAAACTGCTCTTTGATATTATAATAAAGGTTAAAATAGGTGGTAAAATCCTCCCATATTCCACAGCTGGGAAGAAGTAAAACAAACAGGACGAATAAAAAATAATGTTTAAATTTTATACGAGAGGAAAACATGATAAACCAACCTATTAAAGAATACAAAAAAGAAAAAGGTAATAAAGTTTACAATGCGTGCTCACCTGCTTCTTCGGTTCTTATCCTTATCACTTCGGTGATATCGGAGATAAATATTTTTCCGTCTCCAACTTGCCCCGTTTTAGCTGCTTTAAGAATTGCATCCACAACTCTATCGAGAATAGAACTTTTGACAACAATTTCTACTTTAATTTTCGGAACAAACTCAATTTGGTATTCACTTCCGCGGTAAGTTTCCGTGTGTCCCTTTTGTCGACCGTAACCTCTTACTTCAGAAATGGTTAATCCATGCACACCTTCTTCGGCAATAGCTTCTTTAACATCCTCTAATTTGAATGGTCTGATTATAGCTTCAATCTTTTTTAAAGAGGACATATTTACTTTCCGTGACAATGTTTATATTTTTTACCACTTCCGCAGGGACAGGGATCATTCCGTCCGACTTTTTCTCCAACTTTAACAGGTTGAGCCTTTCCACCTCTTGATGCCTGTGCCTGAGTCTGAGCTCCACGACTTGCTTTATAACCCAGGTTAATAGCACTCTGCTTACTTTCCGTTACCCTTCCGGCTGCCTGTCTTCTTCTCTGCTGAACTTCATCAGGTGCTTGCGGGAAAAACTTAAATGCGAACGAAACAACTTCGGTTCTTATTTGTTCCAGTAGATCCATAAATAACTTAAAGGCTTCACCTTTGTATTCGACAAGTGGATCTTTCTGTCCATATGCCCGTAACCCGATTCCTTCTTTTAGATCATCCATTTCCCGCAAATGTTCTTTCCACTTATGATCTATAACGCTCAGCATTGCAAATCTTTCAAGTCTTGCCATTAACTCGGAACCAAGCATTTCTTCTTTTCTCTTATAGAATTCCTTACAGACTGTTATTATTTTTTCTACTAATCCTTCTTTACCAAGGCTCTCAAATTCTTCTGCTTCAAACTTAACTTCAACCAGCAGACTATGCATGATTTCTTCACGCATGGCATCAGCGGCATAGTTGTCATAATGTTTATCGACAATGTCACGGATGTAATCTTCAAGCAATTCAAAAATTTCGGATTTTAATCTTTCACCCTGTAAAGCCCTGTTTCTTCTTGAATAGATTACTTCTCTTTGCTGATTCATCGTGTCATCATATTCAAGAAGTCTTTTTCTTATAGCGAAGTTATTCTCTTCAACTTTTTTCTGTGCACGTTCAACAGATCTTGTTATCATCGGGTGCTGAATAACTTCTCCCTCCTTAATTCCAATTCTTTCCATTACGGAAGAAATTCTATCGCTCCCGAACAATCTCATTAAATCATCTTCAAGGGAGAGAAAAAATTTAGATGTTCCGGGGTCACCCTGTCTTCCTGAACGTCCTCTTAACTGCCTGTCTATTCTCCTTGAATCATGTCTTTCCGTTCCAAGAATAAATAAACCACCTTTTTCAACCACACCCGAACCCAGCTTAATATCTGTACCACGACCTGCCATGTTTGTTGCAATTGTAACTGCTCCAATTTCACCAGCATGCGCAACAATTTCCGCTTCACGTTGATGCTGCTTAGCATTCAAAACATTATGAGCAATACCCTTCCGCTTCAGCATACGGCTTAGAGTTTCAGAAACATCAACGGATGTCGTACCAACAAGCACCGGTCTGCCTTCTCTTTTCAATTCCTCTATCTCATCTATAACGGCATTGTACTTTTCTCTTTTAGTTTTATAAACTGCATCGTCCTGATCATCACGGTCAATAGGTTTGTTTGTTGGAATTACAACGACTGCAAGATTATAAATTTCGAAGAATTCACTTTCTTCCGTTTCCGCAGTACCTGTCATACCCGCAAGCTTGTTATACATACGGAAGTAATTTTGAAGTGTAATTGTTGCAAGCGTTTGAGAATCTCTTTGTACTTTAACACTTTCCTTTGCCTCAATTGCCTGGTGAAGACCATCGCTATATCTTCTTCCGGGAAGCACCCTACCGGTAAACTCATCGACTATTGCTATTTTACCGTCTTCGGTAATAACATACTCAACATCTTTTTCAAAAAGTGTGTAAGCTTTTAGAAGCTGGTGTAAGGTATGAATTCGGTCGCTGGCAGTGGAATACTTGTTATAAAGCTCATCTTTTTTACGAATCTTTTCTTCATCAGTAAGATTGGGATCGTTTTCAAACTTGCTTATTTCCGTACCAAGATCAGGCAGAACGAAATAATCTTTTCCTTCTACGCTGCCTTTCGCAAGCTCTTCCCGCCCTTTATCAGTAAGCTCAATCGTGTTATTTTTTTCATCGATAACAAAATACAATTCATCATCAATTATGTACATATTTTTTGCCTTCTCACGAAGGAATTCCATTTCGGTTGAATCCATCAATCTTTTATTTGACGGCTCGCTTAAAATTTTCGCGAGACGATTACTTTTCGGCAATCCCCGGTAGGCTCTGAAAATATGTACTCCTGCTTCCGAAGATTTTGTACCGTCATCACTAAGAAGCTTTTCCGCTTCCTGAAGCATTGATGCCACTAAGTTTTTTTGTTTCCTGTAAAGATTTTCAATCCGCGGTTTCATTTCACCAAACATCTGATCATCTGTATCAACAGGGCCGGAAATAATTAACGGTGTCCGGGCTTCATCGATCAAAACAGAATCGACCTCATCCACGATTGCATAATTATGTTCTCTTTGAACCTGATGTTCTTTTTCGACTGACATATTATCACGCAAGTAATCAAAACCGAATTCATTGTTAGTTCCGTAAGTGATATCGCAGGCATATTGTTCCTGTCTCTGTTCGGAATTCATCGTGTTAATGATACATCCAACAGTGAGACCATGAAACTTGTAAATTTCCCCCATCCATTCGCTGTCACGTTTTGCTAAATAATCATTCACGGTAATTAGATGAGTTCCTCTTCCGGTAAGCGCGTTCAAGTAAAGAGGCATTGTTGCTACCAGAGTTTTACCTTCCCCGGTTGCCATCTCAGCTATTTTACCTTCATGAAGGACAACTGCACCAATCAACTGCACATCATAAGGAACCATCTCCCAGGTAGCTTTATTTCCTGCTACATTCCAGCTTTTACCAACCAGCCTTACACAGGTCGATTTTACGACTGCAAAAGCTTCTGGCAGCAGTTGATCAAGTATATCCTCATACTCTTCATCAAGCTGATCAGAAAGTTTATCTATGTCATCATAAACAGCCTGGCGGTCGAAGTCTTCATCAGACTGTAGCTTCTCTTTTAATTCTTCGAGCTTGTCTCTTGTTTCTTGTGTAAATTCCTTAATTTTCTGCTTGAATTCTGCTGTTTTTTCACGCAACTGATCATCGGTTAGGTCTTTAATTTTATCATATTCTGCATTGATCTCATCAACAATCGGTCTAAGGATTTTCAGGTCTTTTTCGTACTTATCACCAAATATTTTCTTAATTATATTTTTCATTCCTGATATTCTTTTTTTCTGTTGGAAAAGCTAAAATAAACTTATAAATAGAAGTTTTGAAATGCAATTTAACAAAAATTAATATGGCAATTTGTGATATGTTGGTGCCTAAATTATTCCCAACTCTTTTAAGATATTAAAGGAAATTTTAAAACGGGAACGGAATCCTTCTTCAGGTTCTTTCGATTCAATATTTGTAGCAAAGAAGTATACATTATCCCCTTTTTCAACATAACCAACAAACCATCCGACCTGGTTTTCAAACCTTAGTCCCCATCCTGTTTTAGCTCTTAAAACATACTCATCGGTTTGTTCATAAATCATTATTTTCTTTAGGATATCTATTGACCGTTGCGAGAATTTCAGTTCGTTTTTATATATCTTCTTCAGAAATTCAATTTGTTCATCCGGTGATATTCTCAGACCACCTCGCAGCCAGAACACATCTATTCCGCCGGAAATTTCCTCATTGCCATAATGATTCTGACTCACATAGGACTGCATCTGTTCTTCACCGATTCTTCTTGCAAGTTCCTGGTAAAACCAAACAGCGGAGTATCTAAAAGCAAGCGCAAGATTTAAATCCTGATTCCAGTTTGCATAAGATCTTTCTACACCATCCCATTTAATTATTTCATTCTCATCCTTAATTGCCCCAGATTCCAGAGCAGCAAGTGAATTAAAAATCTTAAATGTTGAAGCGGGAATGAATCGCTGCTTACATCTTTCCGGATTATATTTTAAATATTCATTTTTTTGCAAATCGAAAAGTATGAAGCACCCTTCGTGATGAAATTCATCGAAAAATTTTTTCAAATCATTCCGTTCAAGTACATTCTGCGAAAATGAATTGGCACTAAAAAGAAAAACCAGTATCAATACAACAGCTTTCATGTTCATAATCTATGTGTTGAATAATAATTTTTTAAATATTAATAGTTTAATATTAGATTCATAATGTAAAAATCAAAATTGTTGATGTTCAGAAGAAAAAGTTTATCCGAAGCTTTCATTACCGAATTAATAGAATTAAGTACGGGAAGGATTCTACCAAAAGTTTTGGATGAATACATATCTCTACTTGAAAAAGAAATTAACAGGCAATGCTTTACCGACACATCTGAAAATAACCTTCTGCGAATCATCAGGAGCCAGTATGATTTTACACTCTTCATCAATGAAAGTATAAAATATCCTTATCGGGTTGAAGTTTTAATTTCTATCGTATCGAATAGTAATTATCTAACCGATATTGTTGTGATAAATCCTGAATCGTTCAACTGGGTCGTCAATCCCTCAACTTTAAAAACAAAACCGAGCTTAAAAGAATTTACAAAAGCGCTGCAGGATCGAATGCAGCATCACAAATCTCTGGATACAAAAGTGAGTACTCTTAAAAATATTAAACGAAATGAAATTCTTCGAATAGGATTAAAAGATATTTTTAGCAAACAGGATTTAAAGGATACAACCGAAGAGTTATCAATTCTTGCCAATGCACTTGCGTCAACATTGTTCACCATTTGCTATGAAAATGTTTTACAAAAATATTCTATAAAAAAAATTAACAGGAAATTTTGTTTAATTGCCCTTGGTAAGCTTGGTGGAATGGAACTCAATTACAGTTCAGACATAGACCTGATGCTTTTTTATGATGAGAATCAAAAGTTAAAATCCGGAAAATACTATTCGGAAATATTAATTGAAGCTACTCATTTGTTCATCCAGTCTTCCACGGAAATCAAGGGTGGATTTCTTTACCGAATAGACTTCAGGTTAAGACCCGATGGAAGGATTTCCCAGCTCTGCCGCAGCTTGAATGAATATCTTAACTATTACGAAAGTCGTGGAGAGGACTGGGAAAGACAAATGCTAATTAAAGCAGGTTTTGTTGGTGGAAGTTCATCTCTTTATAAACAATTTACCGATTATCTTTCGGCATTTATTTACCCGACTACCTCCTCATTTTCCCCGCAAAAGCAAATAATAAAAATGAAGGAGAGTATAGAAAGACAATTAAAGGATGAAACAAATATCAAGCTAACTTTCGGTGGAATAAGAGATATAGAATTTTCAGTTCAGGCTCTGCAGCTGGTTAATGGCGGAAAGAATAAAAAAATCAGAAACGGAAATACTTTATCAGCAATCCAAGAACTTGAGAAGGCAAAATTGCTTACAGTAAGTGAAGCGAAAATTTTTTCAAAAGCTTACATATTTTTCAGACAGATTGAACATTATCTTCAATTGATGAACAACAGGCAAACACATGAAATTCCCGAAGAAGGTGAACTTTTAGAAAAGCTGAGTTTCTATTTCAAATTCAAAAACAGTGACGAATTTAAGAATACAGTTTTGCAACTAAGAGAAAAAGTACGAGAAATTTATAATTCTATTTTAAGTGGTGAAGTAAGCGATGAGGCAACCCAATTCGATCTTAATAAAATTAATTTTGAAGACATGAACAAAGCCAACAGCGATTTACTTTATCTCAGAGAAGGCAAAGGAATAATCGGAACACGGACTTTCGATACGCATTCAATTCAGGGTTTTCTGAAGATTGAAAAAGAATTATTTGAATACCTGAAAACAGCAACTTTCCCTGACAGAGTTCTATCCAATTTTGTGCGTTTAATAAGGCAAGCAAACTTTCCTTCAATTTGGTACCAGGAATTATGCGATAAACAATTCTTTAACTACTTTATGAAGATATTCGAGTTCTCTCAGTATTCCGTCGATCTTTTAGCAGAGGATAAAGAGCTGAGAGAATTTTTCCTGGGCAGAAAAGTTTTCCTGAAAATACCTGATATCGAATTAGCCAACTACAATCTTAAGTTCATCTTATTTTATTTATCAGTTCAGTTGATAACCGGACTAAGAAAACCTTTAACTGTTTCAGCTCTTCTAAGTAAATTGTTGAAAACGAAAATAAAAGAGTTTGTAGATGATAACACGTTAAAGGCTACCTGGAGTAATAATTACTTTGTCGCAGTGCTTGGAAGCCTGGGTTCGTCCGTACTTACTTTTTATTCGGATATAGATATAATTTTTATCGTGAAAGATTTAACAAATTATCCTGATATCGAAAAAGAAGTTCAGGGAATCTTGGCCGGACTAAGAAATTTATTTAAACCATTTACTATAGATTGCAGACTACGACCCGAAGGTAAAAGCAGTCAGTTAGTTTGGGACGTGGAGGATTCTAAATTGTACTTTAAAAGAAGAGCAAGAGTCTGGGAATACCAGGCATTATCAAAAATATCTTTTGTTTCAGGTAATAAAAGGATATTCAATAGTTTCACCAAAAATGCCATTCAATCTCTTGATAAATTCAAGCAAAAAGAGATTAAGAAAGAAATGACAGAGATGCATAAAAAAATCACCTCTAAAAAGATTTCCGGTGCGCTTGATATGATCGATGTAAAAAAAGGAAGCGGAGGTTTAACTGATATAGAATTTATCTCACAATATTTAATGATTATAAATCCCGATCTGTACGGCAACTCCTTTGGAAAAAGTTATCCCGAACAACTACAGCTTATTGACAAAGCCGGGACTAAGCAACCAGGGGTAAAGATTCTAGCTATAACGTTTGAATTCACTAAAAGTATACAGCTAATGAATCAACTAATTTTCACGAGTACTTCTTCCAGAATTAAATTTGATGAAAAAAGATTAAAAGTATTCAGCGCTGTTTTGAACTACGACAATGTCAAAAAATTAAAACAAGAAATGCAAAACAATATTCTAAATACAAAAAAATTATTCAGGAGAGTTTTTAAATAAACGGATGGAGTTCATTAAAAAATATTTTTATTCTATAACAGGATTTATAGTTTTTATTATTTACCTGTTCACACTTGCTCCATCTGTTGTTCAGATTGATTCGGGAGAGCTTGCAACTGTGCAGGCAACACTCGGCATTGCACATCCTACAGGTTATCCGTTGTTCACATTAATTGGTTATCTGTTTTCTTTAATCCCTCTGCCATTTACCAAAATTTATCAACTGAATATTCTTGCAGCTTTGTATTGCGGTGCGGGAGTATCAATTTTTATTTACACATCAAAACTTGTTCTTGATAACCTTACTTCATTTTTATTTGTAAAGACGAGTAATGTTAAATCTTCTAAAAACAAAAAGAAGAGTAAACAAGAGCAGAAGAAAAATTCACAGAAAACTTTTTTACTGGACGAAATTATAAAAATTATTTTATCTGTTGCCGGCGGACTAATTCTTGCATTTAGTAAAACCTTCTGGATACAAAGCACATCGGTTGAGGTATATTCACTTCATATTCTTTTAATCAACATTATTATTCTTTTCCTGATAAATGCATATTTGTATCAACCAGAAGAAAAGGATCAAAGCGATTTAAAAGCGTGGCTTATTTTTTCTATAGTGCTTGCGCTTGGTTTTACAAACCACATGACGACATTATTAATTATTCCGGGAGTAGCCTATTTATATTTCGCAAAGAATAAGTTTAACTCAACCAGCATTAAAAAAATACTTTTGATGCTTTTAGTATTCTTTCCTGTTTTAATTTTGATTTATTCTTATCTACCTATTCGTGCTTCCCAAAATCCTTTACTCAACTGGGGAAATCCAACCGATCTTGAAAAAATCATCAGGCATATTTCGGGCAAGCAATACCAGGTCTGGCTTTTTGCTTCGGGAGAAGCGGCAAAAAAGCAATTAGTTCATTTTATAGATACCCTGCCCGGGGAATTTTATATTACAATTCTATTATCTGTGGTTGGAATATTTACATCATTTAAGTATGCAAGAAGATTTTTTGTTTTCCTGCTGGTAACATTTCTATTTACAGTTTTATACTCAATCAATTATGACATAAATGACATCGATTCATATTTTATTCTCGCTTATATCTGCCTCAGTTTCTTTGCTGTTTTCGGATTGCTTGGACTATTTCAACTTACAAAAAACAACCTGAGGATTTTGATTTCTGTCTCTGCTCTTGCTATTCTCGTCGAATTCTATTTCAATTTTAATAATGTCAATCAAGGCGATGTTTATACATATGAGGATTACACACGTGCAATTTTAAACAGCGTTCCGGAGAACGGCATTATCTTTAGCTATCAATGGGATTATTTTGTTTCTGCTTCTTATTATTTCAGATATGTTGAGAACTATAGAAACGATGTAGTTCTTGTAGATAAAGAAATATTACGCCGTTCATGGTATTATGATGAATTAAATCACGTTTATCCTTTCTTGTTAAATAATATGAAGGATGATGTGAAGAATTTTAGAAAAGCATTGATTCCTTTTGAAAGAGGTGAAAAGGATTATAATGCAAACCTGCTTGAAACCTTATATCGTAAAATAATGACCGATCTGGTCGCTACTAACATTGGTGAACGAAATTTTTACATTGCCCCGGAACTTTATGAAAATGAAATGCAAAGAGGTGAATTCTCATTACCCAAAGGATATTCATTGGTTCCTGATTTATTCTTATTCAAAGTGGTGAAGGGTAACGAATATGTCCCTGCAAGAAATCCCGATTTTAAGATCAGGTTTGGTAAAAAAAGAAATTACTATACAAATATGATAGAAAGATTTGTCGGTAGCATGCTCGCAAGAAGAGCGATGTATGAGATGCAATTTGGCAAAATAGACAAAGCGAAAATTTATGCTGAAAAAATAAGAGATGATCTGCCAGACTTTTCAATGCCGAAAGTGATAAGGAATTTATTACAGAATAATTAATCTTCTGCAGCTTCAAGCAAATCTTCTTTTCTTTCCTTGGAAAGTTCCGATTCGGTTCTGAATGATTGTAGTGTTACATCCATTTGTTGTATCAGGTTACGTTTGTAATACTTTGGTGCGTATACACTGCCATCGAGCATATACAACCTTTTTGTGTTTTCATCATAAAAAACATAATTAACAAACGGACCGCCCATTCCCTTAATATTCAGATCCCACAAACCCTGGGTAAATAACGCATACTTACCGTTAAAATTAACTTCGTTTACAGTAAAATAATCTTCTGCAACTACAACGTATCCACTGTTATCGGCAGTTACGTAATATTTTTTTGTCATCCTGTTACGGATAGCTTTGATAGAATCTTTATCCAAATATTCAGGAGTTGCGTTGTCGATCCAGTGAACAAAAATCCATCTTTCCATATCGCTTCCGGGTGATCTTCTAAGCCAAACAAAATTATCTTTGGGTTTATCAATCGCCAGTTTATAATCTGCCTGGACATAAATTACCCATCCATATTTCTTAAGAAATTCACCTTCGATTTTTTTCTGTTCATAATGAGGATTATACAGACTGTTGAACAATCTTTCATCGGAGATTTTCTGAAACGCATAAAGGAGATTATCGGAGTTCTGTGATATTTTATTCTTCAACTCAGCTATTGTCGATGCAGAAAGCACAACAACTAATTGATTTCTTGCCCATAAATTATCTTTATAAAGTATAAAGCTCGAATCTTTTTCTAATTTTTCCTTAACTGCTGTATCAACCACAGCAGAAATGAATTGTGATGTTCTTGAACTTGAATTCAAAGGGGCAGCAATAATTATATTTTTTTTGAGTTCATAATGCTCAATCTGTGCAGGACTAATTCTTTTAACTGTAAATACTTTTTCCGGCTGGGGTGTGTAAATGATTTTTTCAAAGGTGGAATCCATTGCCATTTCAATTTCTGCGTACTCCGATGAATCTGCAACTACATAAATTTCATCTTCAAATCCTGTAGCAGATTTTTGAGTATCACAGGACGAAAGAAAAAATAATATTCCTAAAGAAAAAAAGGATAAAATGATTAATTTCATAAACTAACCCGGAACATTTGATAATGTTAAATCGATGTTTGGAAATATGATCAGGTAAAGAATCCACATAGAAAAACCAACAATTAAAGGAATAGATAAATTATCATCAACAAATCCTAAAGAAATATTCTCCGTAATCGCACCTGTAAAGGCAGCTACAAAACCAATAATAAATTCTCCCTGAAAATATCCAATCTTCGGTGTAAATAAAACCACAATACATGAACTAATAAAAAATGCTAAAGTTCCCTCAAGACTTTTTGCCAGAAACTTGTGCTTTCCGAATTTTCTGCCAATAAGAGCTGCCATAATATCACCTATGATCAATATAGCAAAGGCAGTAATAAAGATAACTTTGGGAAAGATGAGCACCCCGATTAACCCGGAAAGCAAAACATAAGTAGCGCCATTCAGGTTTTTCCTTTTTTCATCAACCTCGTGGCGGCGCAACAGGAATCCGAAAATCATATAAAATATTTTGCCGATCTTTGGCGAGAAGTATCTTGCAAGATCTAACGTGACGGCAATGAACGATAAACTTCCCAGAATTATCGCGGCAGACGTTTTGGAAATGAAATAATAAACGATTGGAATTGATAAAGAAATAAGATGGATTAATTTTCTGACTAATTCATCTTTATAGTCAATAGTACTGCGATCAGTTTGATTCATTTTTGGAAGCAGTATCCTTATTCGTTCTCTGTTCCATCATTTTTTTTACGTGTTCGGGAATTTCGTTCTTATCTTCTTTTTCCTTATCAGATTTTTCTTTACCGTTGTCCGGCACCTTTGTAGGTGGAAGTTTCTCTCCTTTTATCAAAGCATTAATTTCTTCAGAGTCTAGTATTTCTCTTTCAAGCAATTCTTTTGACAAGCTATGGAGCAAATCGATATTATCCTTAAGAATTTTTTCTGCTCGGTTCATGGCTTCGTTCACAATTCTCTGAACTTCCTTATCGATCTCGATTGCCGTTTCTTCACTGTAATCTCTGTGCTTTTGTATTTCACGACCAAGAAATATCTCTTCTTCTTTTGCGCCGTAACTTAACGGACCCATTTTATCGCTCATTCCCCATTCGCAAACCATTTTTCTCGCGATGCTTGTTGCTTTTTCTATATCGTTGCCTGCACCGGTAGTATAATGATTAAAGACAATTTTTTCTGCAGCTCTTCCTCCAAGTGCGTAAGTTATCACAGCTTCAAGATACTCTTTTGAGTAAGTATGTTTTTCATCGATAGGAAGATAACTTGTAACACCAAGTGCCCTGCCTCTCGGAATAATTGTAACCTTGTGTACAGGGTCAGCTTCGGGAATCATTCTTGCTACAAGTACATGCCCGATTTCATGATATGCGGTTGTTTTCTTTTCTTCTTCGGAAATGATGAGGCTCTTTCTTTCCATACCCATCATCACCTTATCTTTTGCTTCTTCAAAATCGATCTTTTCAACTTTCTTTTTATTCTTTCGTGCTGCAAGCAATGCGGCTTCGTTTACAAGATTTGCCAGTTCAGCACCGGCTAATCCGGGAGTGCCTTTTGCAATCACTTCAAGATCGACTTCTTCATTCAGAGGAATATTTCTCGTATGAACTTTAAGAATTCCTTCACGTCCTTTTACATCCGGACGGTCCACAACAATTTGTCTGTCGAATCTTCCCGGTCTTAACAAAGCCGGATCGAGAACATCCGGACGGTTAGTCGCAGCGATAATGATCACACCAATATTCTGTTCGAATCCATCCATCTCAACAAGCAGCTGATTAAGCGTTTGTTCACGTTCATCGTGTCCACCGCCGAGTCCCGCACCTCTGTGTCTGCCGACTGCGTCTATTTCATCAATAAAAATAATACAGGGGGCATTCTTCTTTCCCTGCTCGAACAAATCCCTGACTCTGCTGGCTCCAACACCAACAAACATCTCAACAAAATCGGCACCGCTGATTGAGAAAAATGGAACACCGGCTTCACCGGCAACTGCTCTTGCAAGCAATGTTTTACCGGTTCCGGGAGGCCCTAATAACAATACACCTTTAGGAATTTTACCACCGAGTTTCTGGAATTTTGAAGGCTCTTTTAAGAATTCTATCACTTCCTGCAGTTCGAGCTTCGCTTCGTCAGCACCGGCAACATCTCTGAAAGTAACTTTCTGACCGGATTGAGTTATTAATTTTGCTTTACTTTTTCCAAACGAAAAGATTCCGCGTGAGCCTCCGCCCTGTCCCTGCATTCTTCTCATTATAATTACCCAGACAGCGATGATTAAAATCCAGGGAAGAAAACCTATGATGATGTTTAACCATTCACTGGATTCTTTATCAAAAGAATAAACAATTCCTTTTTTCCGCCAGATTGCTTCTTGATCCTTAATTATTGGCTCAGGAATGTAAACTGAAATCGCAGTAACCTTTTTTGGCTTCCCGTCTATGTTTATTGTTGCTTCCGAAGTTAACTTAGATGTGAAATAATAATCGTTAACATCGGATTTTGTAATCTTTGCTTCGGCTATTTTATCGGTGTTATTTATAAGGTTTTCGTAAGCATCGAATGGAATTTCGACGTAGTTATCCTGACCGGTTCTAACCATTTGCATTACAATAACCGCTGCTACAATAACAGCGCCCCAACCAAATACCATCCTGATTATTTTCGACCAATCAAAATTATCATCCGGTTTTTTAGAACCTCCACCCTTGGATCCTCCCGGTATATTTTCGTTCTTTCTATTATTATCGGGCATAAAGAATTTTCATATTATTATACTAATTTTTCTTTTATATCCCCTTACTATCATCCAAAACATAAATTGACCGCAAATTCCTGTATTTTTGAGCATAATCGAGACCATAACCTATAACGAATTTGCTTGGAATATTAAAGCCAATATAATCAATTTTTACATTATATTTCACACTATTAGGCTTGGTCAACAACGTTACCAGCCTCATACTTTTAGGTTTATTCTCTGCAAACAGATCTTCAATATATTTTACCGAAAGACCGGAATCAACAATAT
>Ga0315556_1001256_pt1 | contig 15458 bp, 14 predicted proteins | sample SalMarSW160310MG_FD_202112 | JGI IMG/M metagenome (GOLD analysis project Ga0315556, IMG submission 202112) | Salt marsh sediment microbial communities from the Plum Island Ecosystem LTER, Massachusetts, United States - Salt Marsh Sediment SW1603-10 ...
GCTCGAAGCGGACCGGATGGCCGATCTTGCGCTGGACGATCGTCGCCCGGCTGACGGCTCGAGCCCCGTCCGACGCGCAGGACACCCAGATCGCAGCCCCGCAGCTTGCTGTCGATGGCCAGGTTGAGCAGGGCAAGCTGCCGAGCTCGGTTGGCGATCTGGAGCCGGATGCGCACTGCCCAGATTTCTTTGAGCTTGAAGGGCGGCTTTGGCCCGAGCAGTCCCCCTTTGTTCCAGGGTACCCAGCCGCTGGCGGCCGACTCCGAGGGTTCGGTGTACATAGCGGGTTCCTCCCGGTTGTTGAGGAACCACCAGTTTGTTCCCCGAAGCGGCGGGTGACTGTCAGCCGAGACAGGCCCAGGAGCTGGGAGGAATATTAGCCGCCGTTTTGAGGACGGTAATCGACCCAAAGCAGACATCAGCGAGGCCGACGCTGGAGGCTGCTCGGATTCTTAACCCGGTCCGGTCCAGGTGGGATAGATAGAAAGGGGAAGGGCAAGGAAGAACGGTAAGGAGACCCTCTAGTCACTGGACATTTTTCGAGACATTTATAACGGAATGTCTTTGCTTTCTACTTCTGAATCAGTAGGATATGGGTGCCTGACAATGGACATTCTTCGGGAAACACTAGGTGGTTTTCGAGGTCCCAGAACATCTACAGAGAGTCGAGACCGCGCGTTTCGGGCCCTTCACCTTCAGGATCGGCACCGAGGCTGGAGCGGTGGGGACTCTGTACCTGCGCGTGAATGATGCCCACCAACGCCTGCGCGGCTCCCCCCTGGCACAAGTGGCGAACCGGCTGGAAAAGGAGGTGGTGGTATCCAGCATCTTCGGCACCAACAGCATCGAGGGCGGAACCTTGTCCGAGGAAGAGACCCAGCTCGCTCTGGAGCTCGACCCGGCGCAGGTGCAAGGCGTGGAACAGCGTCGAGCCCTCAACCTGAAGGCCGCTTACGACCTGTCCCGCCAAGCGGCGGCCAACGCGGGCTGGTGCCTGAGCCTCGACTTCATCCTGGAAGCCCATGCCGCAATCACTCACGACATTCCCCACGAGCGTAACCGCCCGGGCCTGCTGCGCGACAACCCCAAGGGGATCGCCACATATGTCGGTGACCAAGCGCACGGCGGACGCTACAAACCACCGCACTTCGGCCGCGATATTCGGCTGTTGCTGGAGGCCTTGGTGTCATGGAACGCAGATCTCTCCAAGAAAGGGGTCCCCGCGCTGATCCGTGCACCCCTGGTCCACTACTATTATGAGCTGATCCATCCCTTCTGGGACGGCAACGGCCGGGTGGGCCGGGTCCTTGAAGCCACGATATTGCAGCGCGACGGTTTCCAGTACGCACCGTTCTCTCTGGCGCGGTTCTATCTCGACCACATTGATCGCTACTTCACCCTGTTCAATGTCTGCCGAAAGGCAGACGCGAGAAGGAGCGAAACGCCAAACACTGACTTCTTGGCCTTTTTCCTCGAAGGCATGCTGGCCAGCCTCAATGCCCTCCACGACCGGGTGAACCGGCTGGTCAATATCCTGCTGTTCGAGAACGACATTAAATGGCACCACGACGAGAAGCTGATCAACACTCGCCAGTATGCGATCGTCAGCCAAGTGATGGCAGCAGGCGGGCCCGTGCCCATAGAGGAACTGCGGCGCGCCCCGTGGTACTTGGGGCTCTACAACAACCGGACGGATAAGACCAAACAGCGCGATTTGCGCCGACTGCGGGAGCAAGGACTGCTCAAGCTGGATGGAGGCAATCGACTTTGGCCCGGCTTCGTCCGCCTCGAAGGCGATAAACAATAGGATCACGGGATTACGGCGACACCTGCCGAACGTGCCGAAGAGTGCCTAAGAAGGTATAGAAAAGAAGCCTTCGAAAAAAAGGGGCCTCAAGGGGGGGGCGCCCCGTCGAAGTCACCGGGAGCCTCGGGGCGGAATGCCGCTTCCCGGGGGACGGGCTGGGAACCCGAGTTTAACGTCGATGCTGTTTGGCGCGCGTGTCCAGATTTGGCTGGGACCGGGCTTCGGCAACCAGAAATATAAGAAAACCCTGAAAGACTCCTCTTGGCCGTAACCAGCCAAGCCAACGTGGCTCGGGCGCAAGGCGGGAGTGCGTCATCCTGCGGCGGGAGTTGGCGAGAGCGCCTCAGAACAGCGCCTTGAGCAGCCTCAGGAAGCCTTGCCGCCATTGCACGCGGTGAGAGACGCCGGTAGAGCCCTGGATCTCCGCGCGGTGCTCCAGGTACCAGCGATAGTTGCGGATCAGCGCTTCGCGGTTGGAGAACCTGGGTGCGTAGCCGAGCCTGGTCTGGAGGTGCTCAATGGAGACGAAGCTGTCGGTGCCGGCCGTCTCGTACACCCATCGATAGAGCGGGGAGAGGTGCAAGGCCTCCAGCAGGCGCAGGGCGAGGACGGCTGGGCCTTGCGGGATCGCAACGATCCGTTTGCCCCGGCCGGCGCAGTCCAACACCGCCTGGAAGTCCTCCCGCATGGTGCCGAACTCCTTGGCGCCGACGTTGAAGGTGTCGTTGGCGACCTCCGCGGGCGCGGTGGCGCATAAGAGGCACGCCTGGCAGAGATCCTCCACATCAAGCAGTTGGTAGCGATTGGCGCCGCCGCCGATGAGGGGAAAGTTCCTACCGTCGCTGGCCCAATCGTAGAGGATGGCGAATACCCCAAGTCGCTCGGGGCCGACGAAGGTCTTGGGGCGTAGGATGGGTACACACAGACCTCGCCCGCGATATTCCCGACAGCAGGCCTCCGCGTCGATCTTGGCCTGGCCGTAGGCCCCGACCCCCTGCAGTCTGTCCCCCTCGCGCAGGGGGTGATGGTCGGGGATGCCATACACGGCGGTCGAGGAGATATAGATCACGCGGGAGACGGCGTGCTTCAGTGCGCTGGCGAGCACGTTGCGGGTGCCGTCCATGATCGAGGATCGGATGTCCTGCGGCGAGCTCAGGGGCAGCGCTGCGGCGCAGTGGAATACGAGGTCCACGTCGGTCATGGCCCGGTCCACGACCTCGGGGACGCGGATGTCTCCCTCCACCGCCTCCACTTGGTCGCGCTCGGGGTAGCTGAAGGCGGTGATGTCCAGGGAGCGTACGGCGTAGCCGTGCCGCAGAAGATAACGCACGAGGTTGATGCCCATGAAACCGGCGCCCCCAGTCACCAGGCAGCGTGTCTCGCTCATCTCGCAGGCTTCCAGGCGACGAGGACTATGCCCAGGACCAGCAGGGCGATCCCGGACCACTGCAGGGGTGTGACCGTTTCGCGCAGCCACAGGGCCGAGCCCAGGACCACGACCAATAGCCCACCGGCGACCATGATGGGATAGGCCAGTGACAGATTCAGTCGGGTCAACGCGGCAAGGTAGAAGCCCAGGTTGAGGGCGAACAACAACAGACCGGCGAGCAGATACGGGTTGGCGAGCACCCGTTGGGCCAGGTGCGGCTCCGCGAGGCTGCCGAGGCCTCGCGCGCCGGCCTTCAGCAGCATGTTGGCGAGCGCGTTGAGTGTCAGGGCAACTACAAGCAAGACGTATGCCATGTCGGGCAACCTGTAGGTGGCGGGCAGATTTTGCCCCTTGGCCGCGATCCGCCGAACCCCGGCAAAGCCGGCGGGCGACGGGTGGTATGGGGGCTGTTCCTAAGTTGACCTTCTGCGGACATCTGTAGTATACGAGCATTCGAATCTTGAGTGGCGAACGCCAAAGGGGGGAGCCTTGGGAGTGGTTGGTATCCGGCGCGCGTGTGGAGGAGCGTTGTTGTTGCTGGTCTGCGGACCGGGGCTGGCGAGTGCGGCGGCGGAGACCCATTCGCCTTGTTCAAGGGCTTTGACCCGGGAGATTCCTCGGCGGCCCGTGGCTGCGCCCGACGGCACCCAGTTCGCGGGACAGGTGAGGGGAGAAGACCCGCGGCAGCGGGAGGCCGCGATCGAGCGCGAGATCCTGCGCGGCAATGTGCCCGCCTTCCTGCGCTTGCTCAAGCCGGTCAAGCTGAGGGCGAAGCTCCCCAGCGGTCGCGAGGTCACGGCGACTATCTGCGTCATGCCGGACTACCTGGCGATCGGTGCGGACCGCGATTTCTTGCGCATCCCCATGAACCTCCATACAGCCACGGCAATCGCCGAGCACTTCGGCTTCGTTCTTCCCACCCGCAAGATGGTGGATGCCATCTACCAACAGTCCGGTGCCCATCTCGGTCCTCAGCCGATGCAGGCCGGCCCGCAGATGCGCTCCACCGAATACTATCTGCGGCATAACCGCACCATCGCGCAACAGCGCAGCGCCCTGGGCATTCCGCTCGGTGTGCTGATCTCGGGTGACAAGAAGGACGTGGTCATCTCCAACCGTCTCGCCACCCATCCGGGCCGGATCGCCATCTACGGCTGGCACAAGCTGGACGGCCAGCCGATCCAGCCCCTCAGCACGGTCCATGGCGCCAACTATGCCGACTACAGCCACGGGATCCGGCTGGTGAGCGACATCGCGTACATTGACGGCAAGCCGACATCGGTGCATAAGGTGCTCGAGGACCCGGAGCGCGCGACCATCCTGAGCGATGAAGGCCCGGTGGAGATCCTCTCCGACCTGATCCCGGAGCTTTCGCCGCGTATGATCGCTTCCTTGGCCGGCTCTTCGGGTCCTGCGGGAGCTCGAGCACGTCACTCCCCGGCGCTCTGACCTCCATCCAGGGTCTTGCAGCAGCGAAAGCCCAGGTGGTAGTTGGCGTGGCTGTGCGCGTCCATGACCCGACTGCCATGCCAGAACGGCGCGCGCCAACGGCACCAATCCGGGTGGGCGCGGTAGGTGTCGAAGATGAACCAGCTCCCTTTCATCTCCGTGTAGCCCAAGTCCTTGCTGCCGCGGCTGGCCATCTGGCCGGGGTTGAGCGGCAGGTTCATGTGCTCGGCGGCATTGCCGTTGAGGTCGTACACGCCCAGGCTGCTCTTGCAGTCGGGGAAGTCCCCAGTCGGATAGGTGTTTGAGCCACACTGGCTCCAGCCCCCGCCCTGGCAGCCGGGCGTTTTCCGGCTCGCCGCCGCGCAGATCCCCTTCTCGTAATCGGGTCCGTAGCTCCATCGCTTGGTGGGTCCGTATTTGGCGTTGTGCGCCCTGGCCATGCGGGCGATTGCCTTATTCGGGCTCACTCCTTGGGCGAGATCGAAGCGATAGTCCGGCGGGAGCAGGGCCCCTGCGCAGGCGCCTTCCCATTCATGGGCGTCGCACAGGCGCTTGCCCTCGGCCTCGCACAGCTCGGCCGCCTCGCGCGCCTTGACCCAGACCACGGGGTATTCACAGGGGATATCCGGGAACTCGAACTGATCGATGCAGGCTTTCGCGTCCTCGGCCTTCTGCTTGGCCGGGTCGTAGAGCGGGGCCATGTACTTGTCCCCGCAGATGCGCTCGAACTTCGGGCTCGTATAGTCCAGACCGCGCGCCTGGAGCTTGGCCCGGCACTGTTGCGGCGTTTGGGGATGCCGGGCGATGGCGGGGTTGCCCTGTCCCACGTACCCCGAGCGTCGGAAGATCTCGCGCACTCTGGCCATCTGTGCGTCGCTCAGCCCGTGCATCTCTTGGAGCTTATGCAGCATGGCCGCGTTCTGCTCCTCGAGGCTGAGGCCGTATGCCCCTGCGCTGGCGCCCATGGCTGCCGGCAGCGCCACTCCCAGACACCATGCCCATGCGGATCTCATGTAGGTCCACCTTCGCGGCGCATGAGGTAGAAGAAGTCCCGGTTGTCGGGCAGGCCGAGAAACCGGGGGACCGGACGACCCTTGACGTGCCGGTCGGCCTCGAACATCGCTTGTACCAAGTATTGCACCGCGGGCTCGACGCCGTTGCCGGGGTAGACCGCCAGGTAGGTGAGGATCGGGGCGTTGATGTCCAGCTCCATGGCGTCGTGACATCCGTAGGCCTGGAACACCCGCGCCACCGCCGAGGGGGTGGCATTGGAGAAGTAGGCGTATATGAGGTACCGGGCGTCAGGTCGGCGCTGCAGGCAGACCCCGGCGCGCACCGTGCGCAGGGACTCCTCGGCGGAGCCGGACCAGTTGCCAGCCCCCCAGCGATTGACCAGCGCCCCCGGGATCGGCTGTCCGGTGGCGGAGTCCCACTCCACCACCGGAACGCCGTTCTGACGCGCGTAACGGATCTGGGCCAGCCCGCGATTGTCCTCGGCGGTCCAGGCGTGCATATGCACCGAGCCGTCGCGCAGCACATACAGGGTCGACAGCCCTGGCTGGAGCTTGCTCAGCACCACGCCCTCCTGGATGAAGCCGTAGTGACTGCCGTGATGACGCAAGGCGAGGTCGCCGTATTTGAATGCGCCGTGGTAGCGCTTGAAGCCGCCGGCGAAGGCAGCCCGCGTGCGTGCGGTGTCATAAGGGGGCACCAGGCCGGTGGTGATCAGCGGTCTGATGCTGCCGATGCCGTCCGGTCCGGGCAGGGACTCGACGCGCACGCTGTCCGGGGGGCGCGGCGACCAGTCCACACGCGGGTGATCGGTTCCCAGCCCGAAGCCGAGCTCGAAACGGTCCAGATCGAAGGCGATCAGGTACACCAGCGCCGCGGACTCCTTGGCGTCCAGCGCATTGGCGCGGTCGCGGCGGCTGCGAAGGATCTCCGGCGCGATCGCCTCGGGGGCGATCAAGCTGACAAAGGCGCCCTTCAGGTCCCGTGCAGGGACCCACCGGCCGACCGGCAGCGTCCTGTCATAGGGCGCGGCCACCCGGATCCCGAGGTCTCCGCGGCCGATCTCGCGCTCCGCATAGGCCGGGTCAAGGTGCGCCGCGCCGGGCAGCCGTGCGCCTTCCGGGGATGGCGTCTGGCGACTGTTGCCCAGCTCGGCCTGTTCTCGTCCCGCGTCCTTCAGCACCGTCTCCTTGGCCAGGTTTATGATCTCCTCGCCCCCCCAGACATCGTCGCGCAGGAATTCCACCACCGCTTCGAGATTGCTGCGTCGGCCGCGCACTGCGGCGTGCAGGTAGAGGTGGCCGCTACAGAGTGGCACGTAAGGGCCTGGGTCGGTCGCCGCCTGTTCCAGCTGCTTGCCGGACCAGAGGGGGCACGGATGGTGCCCCGTGCCGTCGCTCAGCAGAAGTCCCGTGCGCAGCCCCGGGTCGAGCGTCAGGGTCTGAGTGTCTGGGGCGGGGTTCTCGAGGTGGTAGTAATGTGTGCTCCCGTCACCCCAGTCCAATGCCAGCAGGTACCAGACGCCGATCACGGGGTTGAGGTCGATGAGGGTCGCCGTGCCGGGTCTGCCATGGGGTCCCACCAGACCCTGAGTCTGGGTGCGGCGGAACTGCTGGAGCTCGACGATGGTCTTCGGGGCCTCGGCGGCGTATTGCGCTGCCTGCTCCGGGGGGGCGACCACCGATGGCGTCTCGCCGGCCGCGGCCCGGTGCGGAACGCCGGACAGGCAGGCGAGGATGAGGGCCACGGGGCTGAGTCGGATCATGTCGTCTGCTAGAGGGCTATCAGGATCGCCAGGCCCATGAGCACGATCAGGGTGCGGCTCACGGGGTTGCGTACGGTGAACACCAGGGGGTCGTCATCCATGCTCTTGCGGTGGGCCATCAGCCAAAGGTAGCTGATCCAGTACAGCAAGAGCACGCATAACGCCCAAAGCATCTTGGGGTGCGCATAGAGGGCGTGGCTGGCGCTGCTGTCGATATAGAGAGCCAGTACCAGCACGGCGAGATAGCCGGCAGCGCCGCCGAGGGAAGCGAGCAGCTCGGCGTCATCGAGCCGGTAGCCCCGCGCCCTGGCGCGTGCGCCCTCCACGGCGCGCATTGCCATGAGCTCGGCATAGCGCTTGACCAGCGCCAGGCTGAGGAACATGAACATGGAGAACGCCAGCAGCCAGGTGGACAGCCAGACCCCGGTCGCCACCGAGCCGGCGATGATTCGCAGGGTGTAGAGGCCTGCCAGGATCAGCACGTCGAGGATGGGTATGGCCTTGAGGCGCAGGGAATAGGCGAGGTTCAGGATCAGATAAGCGCCGATTACGGCGATGAAATCCCGGTGCAGTGCGAGCCCCAGGCCCACACCTGTCGCGAGCAGTATGGGTATTGCGGCCAGCGCCAGCTTGACCGGCACTCTCCCGGAGGGAATCGGGCGCTCGCGCTTGTGGGGGTGATGGCGGTCCGCCTCCAGGTCCATCAGGTCGTTGAGCAGATACACGCCGGAGGCGCACAAGCTGAAGGCGATGAACGCCAGGCCGGCGTGCGCGAACGGGGTAAGCTGAGTGATGTCGTGGGCCGCGAACAGCGGACTAAACACCAGGAGATTCTTCAGCCAATGGTGCACGCGCAGCGCACGAGCATAATCGGCCAGGTGCCCTCCGCCACCGTCCAGGATCGGGCCGAGTGCCGTCACCCGGGCAACCCGCCGGCGCAGCCGGGGGCTGCCTGCGACCACCAGGGCCAGGCGCGCGGAGCGCCATACCGCGAGGTCGGGGCCTGCGTTGCCGAGGTAATCAAACCCCTTTTCCCCGAACGCAGCCACTAACCGTTGGCGCTTCTGCGCCCCCGCCAGGTTCAGATTGCCGTCGCTGGCAAGCACCTCGTCGAACAACCCCAGAAGCTCCGCGACCTGCTGTGCGACCTTGGCGTCCGCCGCCGTGGCCAGCACGATGCGCCTACCCTGGGCACGGGCCGCCTGGAGATAGGCCAGCACCTGCGGTCGATAGGGTAGGTGGGCCAGGTCCAACAGCGCTCGCTCGGCGATCCGGGCTTTGAGCCGGGCCTTGCCCTGGGCCAGCCATCCCAGCATCTGGACGGCGCTCAGGGGATTGCGCTTGAGCAGCGCTATGGCGCCTTCGACCAGGACATCGGTTGCCATCAGCGTCCCGTCCATGTCCACGACGAGGGGTACTGCGGCAGACTCGTCCGTGACTGAAACGTCGATTGTCATCTGATCGAGGGGTCGCTGGGCCAATGAGCCATGGCGTTTGCGCTGGGTCGTTCGATCCATCGCGGCGCTAAGCCGAGCACTCCGTCTCCGACCAGTATAGGCACGATTGCCCTGAGCGATCGGCGGACCGGAGCCAGCTTGGATGCACTGAGAAGGGCGTTACGCATGCCATCTCGGTGTACAACCTTAGGGGCGAGCCCATCCTGGATCGTTCCGCAGCAATGCCGCTCCGGCTGGTGATACCTTCGGTCAGGACCCCAGGACTTGTGCGCAGACGTCGGCCATTGCAGGGGCCCTTGTCCGGCTCCTGAGGCGGCCCCTGGCCCGCATCTCAGTCGAGCAGCACCAGCTTATTCGCCAGCTCGTTTACGTCCCCCGGTTGGATGGGGAAGTCGCGGGCCAGCAGCTCGCCCGCCTTGCGGATGCCCTCCTCGAGGCCGTCCGCGGCGCGGCCGTTCTTCATGCCTTGCACCACCAAGTCGCAGACCCCTTGCCAGTCCTCAGGGCTGAGCCTGGCCGCGACGGCGTCGTCGCCCAGGACCCGGACCATCCGTTCGTACAGCGAGACATAGATCAGCACGCCGGTGCCCCCGGCGGTGCTGCGGATACGACGGCGCTGGAAGGCCTCTCGGGCACCCCGTTCCACCTCCTCGCGCATCTCGCTCCGGGGGATCAGGGGCAGGCGCAGCAGCGGGAGGCGCGTCGCCAGGGCGGCCCCCAAAACGAAGCCACCGGCGACGGTAACGATAATCGGGACCAGCCCCAGGGTCGGGGCATGTCCGTTGGCCCAGGGGACCTGGCTGACGCCCTGGAACACCGCCCAGATGATGGCCAGAGCGGACAGTCCCGACAGGAGTCCGAACAGATCCTCGGCCCGGTCATAGCGTCCGGAAACCGTGGCGACGACCGGCACGATCTCGCCGCAGGTCGCGCGCTCCGCGTCGGACACCGCTGCCTCGACCCTGCGGCGGTCCTGATCGCTGAAGACAGTGCTGGCCTTGAGCATCGCAGCCTACCAGGAGCCCGAGGCCCCGCCTCCGCCGGAGGAGCCGCCGCCGAACCCGCCGGAGCTTCCGGAGGCGGCGGCACGCAGCATGAAGAAAATCGCCACGGCCAGCGCCGCGAGCAGTGCCCAGGCCCAGCCGGATCTGCCGGACTTGAACAGGTTGTAGATCAAGGCAGCGAACAGCACGGCGCCGCCGATGAGCAGGGGCCAGAGCCACCAGGGAGGCTTGGGCTTGGGCAGCTGCAGGCCGCGGGCCATGGCATCGAGGCCGCGCACCCCGTCGGCGATGCCCGTGGAGTAGTCCTGGCGCCGGAAGGCTGGAACGATCAGCGACTGCATGATGTCCTCGGCCTGGGAGTCGTAGCGGTGTGCGAAGCCCGCGCCCAGCTCGATGCGGGCCCTGCGGTCGCCAAGGGATACCAGCAGCAGTATCCCGTAGTTGCGATCCGGTGTGCCTATGCCCCAGGTGTCGAACAGCTGCCGCGCGTACTGATCCACGCTCAGCCCGCTGGCGCCTTGGGCCGAAAGGGAGCTGATGGTGACAACGAACAGGGGGATCCGCTCATCCTTGAGCAGGGCCTCGGCGGTCTTGTTGATCGCATCGCGCTGCGGCTGATCGATCAGCCCGGCCCGGTCGACGAAGAAATCGGCCTTTGGCGGTTTGGGAGGAAATTCGACCGCGTGCACCCAGGGCGCGGACAGTAGGGCCGCGACCAGCATCAGAGCGGTCAGGAGTCCAGGGCGGCGAGCGGATCTCATGGGTGCATGGTGGGCGGGGCTCGGCGGCGAGTCAAGGCGGCAGCGGGTCCGGCGGTGCCCTGAGCCCGCTTTGGTGTCACTGCCGGTCGCGCGTCGTCGGCAGGCGAACGCTGACCCTCAAGCCATGAGGCGACCGGACGGCATCCCCGAGCCGGATGGTCCCGCCGAGCTGCTCGGTGATGGTCTTGACGATCGACAGACCGAGCCCGGAGCCGATCGCGACGCTGCCGAGCACGCGGTAGAACGGGTCGAGCACGCGCTCGCGCTCGGCCTCGCCGATGCCGGGTCCGTTGTCCTCCACCTCGAGCAGGATTGCGTCGGGCGTTTCGGTGACCGCAAGGTCGACGCGTCCGCCGGCAGGCGTGTAGCGGATGGCATTGTCGACCAGGTTTCTCACGACGGTCACCAGGTCGATCTCATCGGCGGGCACCTGGAAAGCGGCATCACCCAGAACGCCGATGTCGATGCCTTTGGCCTGGGCCAAGGGTATCAGGTCCTCCAGCACGCGCCGGTAGACTGTCTGCACCTCGACCAGCGTCACCGGCCGGGCGGAGGCCGCCTGGGCTCGGGCGAGCGTGAGCAGCTGATCCAGCAGGGCGCGGCCCCGCTCGATGCCATGGCGCAGTGTCGACAGCCGTTCGCGAGCGGTGTCCGACATCTCGGCGTCGGCCAGCCGCTCGGCTTGAAGGGACATCGCCGTCAGGGGGGAGCGCAGCTCGTGCGCGGCGTCCGCGACGAAGCGCTGCTGTGCCTGCATCGAACGGGCGATTCGCCGCAGCAGCCGATTGATCGCCAGGGCGAAAGGCCGTACCTCGGCGGGCAGGGGGTCCGCGACGAGGGGATGCAGCTCGTGCTCTCCGCGCCGATCCACCTCGGCGGAGAGCTGCGCGATGGGTCTGAAGATCTTGCGCACCAGGGCGGTGACTACGGCCACCAGGATGGGCACCAGGATGAGCAAGGGGATCAGGCTGCTCAGTGCGCTGTCACGGGCGATCTCGTTGCGAGCGGCAGTCTCCTGCGCGACCGCGATCCGTTCGCCCGATCCCATCTGCTTGACGTACACGCGGTAGGTCTTGTGCCCGATGACCGCTGTCTGAATGCCCTCGTGCAAGCTCGGGGGCAGGGCCGTCGGGCTGGCGGCACCGGCGCCTGGCGTCTGCGGAGCGAGCAGACGCACGCGCAGGCGCGCGTCCCGGTCGCGCTCGGAAAGGGGGCCGTCCACCGTGCCCCCTGGAATAGGCAGGTGGTCGCGGTCGAACAGCGTCGCGACCTGACCCAGCACATCGTCCTGCAGCTCGTGGGCCTCGTCGAACGCGGCCAGGAAGGCGACGATACCGGCGATCACAGCGACCGCCAACACGACCAGCGACAGCCAGACCGAGAGTCGGATCTGGATGGAGTCTTTCATCCGGTTTTTGAGACCATCCATCCCACGCCTCTTACGTTCTTGATGATCTCGCTGCCGAGCTTCTTGCGAAGGCCGTGGATCAGGAACTCGACCGCATTGCTCTCGACCTCCTCGCCCCATCCGTAGATGCGCTCTTCCAGCTCGCTGCGGGAGAGGATCGCGCCGGGACGCAGCATCAGAGCCTGCAGCAGCGAGAACTCCCGATTCGACAGGCGCACCGGCCCGGTCCCGACGACGCTCGCCTCGCGGGTGGCCGGATCGAGGGAGACGACGCCGTTGCTGAGCACCGGCGCGCCGCTGCCGCCCTTGCGTCGCAGCAGCGCCCGCATGCGCGCCAGCAACTCCGCCATCTCGAACGGCTTGATCAGGTAATCGTCGGCCCCGCCGTCCAGCCCGCGGATACGCTCCGGTACCGCATCACGCGCCGTGACAATCATCACCGGTACCGGATTGCCGGCGGTCCGGATGCTGTGCAGGATCTCCAGGCCGTCCTTGCCGGGCAGCCCGAGATCGAGCAGCACGACGTCATAGTGCTGGCAGGCCAGCGTGTGCAGGGCCGCCCCGGCATGGCGAGCCCAGTCGACCGCGTAGGAAGCCTCCTTGAGGCTCGCCTGGACGGCCTCGCCGATCATCGGATCGTCTTCGACCAGTAGGACTCGCATCTAACCCCCTGCTGCCCAGTTTCCGGTTATCTTCGCGCAGAGGCTCGGGTCACGCCAGGGATGGCCACCCCGGGTTGGGCTCGCGCTCAATGGGTCCGGGCTGCCGGTCTGTGCGAGAACGAGAGGATGAACAACAGGATCAACGCGAGCAGGGCGGCCGATGCCGAGAACCTGCTCAGGTCCAGGCCGCCACTGCTGATCGGTTTGTCCAGGAAGTCTCCCACGACGGCCCCTAGCGGACGGGTGAGTATGAAGGCAGCCCAGAAGAGTAGCGTGTGGGAGACCTTCGTCAGAAAATACGCTGCGGCGATAACCGCCAACATTGCGCCGAAGACGAGTGCACCGCCCTCGTAGCCCAGGCCTGCCGTGCTGGCCATCCAATCGCCGAGGGCGGTGCCCAGGGTCTGGGAGAACATGATCGTGGTCCAGTAGAACATCTCGGTCCGCGGCGAGCGGACGGTATCCACGGCCACCGAGCCGAGGGTCAGGTGCCAGATGAGGAGCGATCCCATGAGCAGCGTGAACAGGATTGCGGTCCCGCCCGCATAGCCGATGCCGAGCGAGCGATCGGCAAAGTCCGCCAAGGTCGTCCCGACCGTGGTCGTCGCGATGATCGTCAGCCAGTAGACCAGGGGATGGAATCGCTTGGCCGAGATCTGCAGGACAACGGCCCCGAGGAAGACGACGGCGAATATGCCGGTTCCTACCAGATAGCCGAGATGCATCGACATGGACACCGCGTCTCCGCCAGTCTCGCCCAGGGTCGTAGCCAGGATCTTGATGACCCAGAACACGAGCGTCACCTCGGGAACCTTGCTCAGAATCTGTTTGCTTTCACTGTTCATCATCACCTCATGTCCGCGAAAATGCCTTGACCCATCTTTTGCCGTGGACGTCGACCCGCCCCGTGATGCGGCAGCATCGCGGGCCGGAGCGAGCCTCGCGTCGCATGGCCGAAATTAAAGAAGACTATCTCGGTAAACCTTAGGAGATCCGTAGCGCCGGAAACCTCACAGCTGATGCCGTATGCTTTGGCATGGGCTTGAAGCGACAAGGCCTGTTGAGCCTGCGCATCGATGACCGGGCCTGTCTCGGACTCATCCGCAAATGGCTGAAGGCGGGCATACTGGACACCCACGGGCAGGTGCTGCACCCGGTGACCGGGACCCCCCAGGGCGGTATCGGCTCCTCAGTGCTGGCTAACGTGCATCGGCACTACGCGCTGGATCGGTGGTTCAGTCGGGTGGTGAGACCGCGGTGCCGAGGCCAAGCGTATTGCTGTCGCTTCGCCGACGACTGTGTGGCCTGCTTCCAGGCCTACAACTGCAACCAGTACAAGCATGCCTTGGCTGCGGTGAGCTGGCCCCGAGCACGTATCCTCAAAGGCCTCAACCCTTGTCGAAGCGCGGAGGCTTGCTGAATGACTGGACGGGAAGCCGGATGTGGGAGTAGTGCGACACGGATGTCGCGTATACGGACCTAAGGACGGAAAGCCGCTTGTCCGGTTCTGAGAGGGGCTGGGTACAACTCGGGCCATCGGCGAGATCATGTGGCACCGCCGGGGAGCCAGGCGGCAAACAGAGAACACCAACTGCGCCCTAACGCTCGGGAAGTGCCCCGCCTACTCGAAACGCCGCTTTTCCGCGTTTCCCTCTTTCCGCACAACCCCAGGGATAAACCGACAAATAACGAGGCGACCGAACAATCGCCTCGTCATTTCCACCGGCAAACAATCCGGCTTCCATTCACGCGCGCGCTGAACCATCTGCAGCACGGGCCGATGAAACCACGACGCGGTCGCGACCCGTCTCCTTGGCTTGGTACATTGCCGCGTCCACCGCGCCAATCAAACTATCCATCGTCTGGCCATCCTCAGGGAAGGACGCCACACCGAAGGAAGCGGTCAGCTGGATAACGACTGCTCCCAGAGTTATCCGTTTCGCCGCAAGCTCGGTACGCAATTGCTCGGCGCGTCGATACGCGACATCACGCGGCATGCCGGGAAAAAGCAGCACAAACTCCTCGCCGCCGAAGCGACAAGCGATATCGCTGCCGCGCGCATGTTCTCTCAACAACCCAGCAAACGCCCGCAATACCTCGTCGCCCGCCAAATGGCCGTGTACGTCGTTGACGAGCTTGAAATGATCAATGTCGCACATTACGATCCCGATCGGTTGGTTGTAGCGCGCCGCGCGGACCACTTCCCGTGCTATCGTTTCGTCGAGATAACGGCGATTGTAGAGGCCCGTCAGCGGGTCGCGTACGGCTTGATCGAGGAGCTGCTCCTGCAATTTCTGTACTTTCGTCTCGGAAAGCTTGCGCCCTGTTATATCGCGCAGGACACCCACCGCGTGCCAGCGCTCATTTAGCCTGATTGCAGAGACCGACAACTCGACAGGAAATTCAGATCCATCCTTGCGCAAGGCCTCCACCTCGCGTTTCTTGCCTATGACCGCGCCTACGCCAGTTTCGCGGAACGAGGCAAAACCTTTCCTGAAATCAGCATGGTAGCGGGACGGGACAAACAGCTCATGTGCATCGCGGCCGATTGCATCCTGCGCGCTAAAACCCAATATACGCTCTGCGGCCGGGTTCCAGCTAACAATCATCCCCTCAGCGTCGATCATCAATATCGCATCCTGTGCGGCTGTCGTAACCGCTCGGAATTGTGCCTCGCTTTTCATGAGTACCTGCTTAGCGAGATT
>Ga0315556_1001258_pt1 | contig 15435 bp, 14 predicted proteins | sample SalMarSW160310MG_FD_202112 | JGI IMG/M metagenome (GOLD analysis project Ga0315556, IMG submission 202112) | Salt marsh sediment microbial communities from the Plum Island Ecosystem LTER, Massachusetts, United States - Salt Marsh Sediment SW1603-10 ...
GGATATTGACGGCATCGAAGTCAAAAGTTTGGACTTCATACGCGTCAAACCTTTTATCGTGGTTTTGAGCGGTATTACCGATATGGGCAATATCGGCGCAATCGTCCGTAGTGCCTACGCACTGGGCGTTGACGGGATAGTGGTCTGCGGCATCAAGCATCTCAATCTCGAGGCTATCGTCCGCAGTTCATCAGGCGCGATCTTCGATATGCCGATCGCGATCGTCAACAACGTACAGGACGTCATCAATGATCTGAAAACCTCCGGTGTCAGCATCTATGGTGCTGTTGTGGACGGTGAAGATATCAATGAGACAAATATTACCTACAAAAGAGCACTGATCCTGGGCAACGAGGGCGAGGGACTTTCTAACCGGGTTATTTCCAAGTTGGATTATCCGGTCAGTATCAAGATGGCGCACGGTTTTGATTCGCTCAATGTCAGTGCGGCCGGAGCAATTTTAATGGATAGGATGCGTTAACAATGGACGGTTTTGAAAAGCTTACGGAACTTGGCAGCAAAAAGATTGCCTCAGTAACACATATCCCGGTGGGGCATGTTGACAGTATTCTGAGCAAAGAGTTCGAACAGTTTTCAAAACCGCAGTTTTTAGGTTTTCTCTCCATTCTAGAACGGGAATACAAGGTCGATCTTTCAGCATTGAAGCAGGAGTATCTTTTTTCCATAGCGCAGGAAAAGATAGCGGAAAAGCCCAGTTTTGAGCCAACCGAGAGAAGCTTAAGCATATTGGACAATAAAAAAGTCCTTTATGCAATCTCTTCGGCACTTGTGATTCTTTTGGTGATCCTCTTTATCAGCTTCATCAATTTTTCATCGTCAAACGAACAGAAGGTCGAGATCAACAACACGGCGATAGATCAGGCAAAAAAGAACTTGAACCTTGATACGCCCGTTGTCGCCAATGTTGATGAACCGATCGGCAACAACGTCGTCGAATCGGCTGAATTCGGGCAAGATACTCAGCAAGATAATGCTGCGCCGTTAACAAGCGAGCAGGTATCGAAAGGAAACGGGGAAGTCCAGCAACAAAATACGCAAGCAATACGCAGTACCGAACCGACGATGCCGCTGCATCTTCGTATTGTGCCCCATGGCAAACTGTGGCTGGGCATTATCGATGCAGAGAGCCATAAACGCAGAGTTGAGATCATAACAAAGCCCCTCGACCTTGACGCAGAGAAAGAGTGGCTGATCTTAACGGGATACGGTTATCTTGATATGGAGTGTGGCGATACAGTAAAAAAATATACAGAGACCGACAGGTTGCTTTTTTTGTATGAACATGGTGTCTGTCAACAGATAGACGAGGCGGAGTTTAAAGCCCGCAACAGGGGTAAGCTGTGGTAAAAAATCTTTTTTTCGTTTTCGCTTTAGCGCTCTCGCTTTTTGCACAGGAGGCGACAAAAAACGAGATACTTGATGAGAAGGTCATCTCTTTTATCGGTGAAGAGACTTTTGAAAAGAACAGAGACTATATTCACATCATCTTTAAAAACACAGAGAGTTTTTACACCAAAGATCAGATCAATGTTGTGCAGGTTGTTGAGACCCTGGAAGAGAACGGTCTTCTGCATCTCTTCTTTGATGCTCCGCAGCAATATGAGATGACTTTCCACTCAACCGGATCGCCGCTCTTTTTTGTCAAGTTGATGGGCGATACTTTGCGCTCCATGGGATACTACCGATATGTGACAAAAGAGTCAAAAAGCGATGCATCCGGCTTTGAATGGACCATATCGCTCGAAGCCGAATATGTAACGGATCCTGTGTTGCTGCGAAAAGAGCTTTCGACACGCGGATGCGATATTATCGACATTGTGCGCAACTCCGCAACGGACTGGCATTACAATATCGATACCTCCAATGCCCATCTGAACGTGGACCGGCTCGTCAATGGAGAGACGCGGAAATACAATCGTCTGCAATATGCCAAATGGCTTGATGTTGCGCAGATAAAATCGGTGCAGATTAAAAGCCACAGGGCGAATTTCTGGTTTCCGTATATTGCGCTTTATGACAGTTCACTGCGGCTGTTAAAAGTGATAAAACAGGATGAAGAGACAGCCGAGTTCACTTTGGATCTGCCGCAAGAGACCCGCTATATAAGAGTGAGCGATCTTTACACGATTACCAATATTAGATACGGATTAGAATTTAGCCCATCAGGGAAAAAATAGGAGAAAATATGTTTGACGAGATTCAATTTGACCGCATTAAAAGATTGCCGAAATATGTTTTTGCAGAGGTCAATGATTTAAAGATGGCTGAGCGCCGCGCAGGTGCAGATGTGATCGACTTTTCGATGGGGAATCCTGACGGCGATACGCCGGAGCATATCCGTGAAAAGCTGCTTGAGTCAGCCAAAAAGACAAAGACACACGGGTACTCGAACTCCAAAGGGATCTACAAGCTGCGACTGGCGATCTGTGACTGGTATAAACGCCGATATGGTGTCGATCTGGACCCTGAAACGGAAGCCGTCGCAACGATGGGTTCAAAAGAGGGGTACGCTCACCTTGCCTACGCGATCACCAATCCCGGCGATGTGACGGTTGTACCTGACCCGACCTATCCGATCCACTCCTATGCATTTATCCTTGCCGGCGGCAATGTGCAGAAGATGCCGCTGCCGTATGATGAAGAGTACAGAGTCGATGAAGAGAAGTTCTTTGAGTACCTGGACACCGCTTTCAAAGATTCGTTTCCGAAGCCTAAATATGTGCTGGTGAACTTTCCGCACAACCCGACGACAGCGACGGTAACACCGGAGTTCTATGTGCGTCTGGTCGCACTGGCCAAAAAAGAGCGTTTTTACATCATCTCGGATATTGCCTACGGCGATATCACGTTCAGAGGCTATAAGACGCCTTCGATTATGTCTGTGCCGGGCGCCAAAGATGTCGCGGTAGAGTCCTTTACCCTTTCGAAGTCCTACAATATGGCGGGCTGGCGCGTCGGGTTCTTTGTCGGAAACAAAAAACTGATCGGTGCACTTCAAAAGATCAAATCGTGGCTGGATTACGGGATGTTTACGCCGATCCAGGTCGCAGCTACTATCGCCCTCAACGGGGACCAGAGCTGTGTTGACGAGATCGTGCACAAGTATGAGACGCGTCAGGATATCCTGATCGAAGCCTTTGACCGCGCAGGTTGGAGTATTCCGAAAAATGAATCCACGATGTTTGTATGGGCCAAGATACCTGAATGTGCAGCACACCTGGGCTCTTTGGAGTTCGCTAAACGCCTCTTGGTTGAAGCACAGGTAGCCGTTGCGCCGGGCATCGGTTTCGGCGAGTACGGCGAGGGGTATGTCCGCATTGCATTGATCGAAAACGAAAACCGTATCCGTCAGGCTGCCAAAAATATTAAAAACTTCTTGAAACAGTTTGAAGGTAACGCTTAATGATCAAAGTCGGTGTGATCGGTGTCGGGACGGTAGGGAGTTCAGTCGTAAAAATTCTTAACGACAACAAAGAGATGATCACTGCCCGGGCCGGGCATGAGGTGGTCGTCACTTCGGGCGTAGTCAAGAACCTTTCGAAAGAGCGCGGCTTGGATATCAAGCTCTCGGACAACCCGTACGATATCGTCAATGACCCGGAGATCGATGTGGTCGTTGAGCTGATGGGCGGCGTGGAAGAGGCATTTGAAGTGGTCAAGACGGCGCTGCTCAACGGCAAGGCCGTGGTAACCGCCAACAAGGCGCTTTTGGCATATCACCGCTATGAACTGCAGGACATCGCCAAAGATCTGCCGTTCGAGTTCGAAGCGAGCGTTGCCGGCGGGATTCCGATCATCAATGCTCTGCGTGACGGTCTTTCGGCCAATCATATCGAATCGATCGTCGGTATTCTGAACGGGACCTGCAACTATATGCTGACCAAGATGACGAACGAAGGTGTCGCCTATGATGCCATCCTGAAAGAGGCGCAGGAGCTCGGTTACGCTGAAGCTGATCCGACCTTCGATGTCGGCGGTTTTGATACAGCCCATAAACTGCTTATATTGGCCTCTATCGCTTACGGAATCGATGCGAAACCCGAAGATATTCTGATCGAGGGGATCGAGAACGTCACCCAGGATGATATCGCCTTTGCCAAAGAGTTCGGATACGCCTTAAAGCTGCTCGGCATTTCCAAACGTGACGGTGATGAGGTCGAACTGCGTGTGCATGCGGCTTTGATCTCCAAAGAGAAGATGATCGCAAAGATAGACGGGGTCATGAACGCTATCAGTGTTGTCGGTGACAAAGTAGGAGAGACACTCTACTATGGGCCTGGTGCGGGCGGTGATGCTACGGCGAGCGCCGTTGTGGCGAACATCATCGATATCGCCCGTTCGGGGAAATCGACACCGATGCTCGGCTTCAATAAGCCGCTTGAGCACGGATTGACGCTCAAAGCCAAAGATGCGATCGTATCGAAGTATTATCTGCGTTTCAACGTCATAGACAAACCGGGTGTACTGGCCAAGATCACCGCACTTTTCGGTGAATATGATATCTCCATCGAGACGATCCTGCAGCGCCCGTCCGATTCTGCTTCGGTCAATCTTCTTCTTTCGACCCATATGGCGGTCGAGCGCAACATTCAGGATGTGCTCAACGTTATTGAAAAACTTGACTTTGTGATGGCCAAACCGGTTATGGTCAGAATCGTTTAACGGTTTTTTTATCTGCAGCCGCTTCTGGCACTGCAGATGAATTTTTCTCTCTAAAAAGATAGCATTTACTCCTTATTTGCCAGACTTATATATTGTTTAAACCCTTTCGGATTTTGACAGCTTTCACGCTAATTAAGTCTCCACACTGTAAACTGGCTCTCTAAAATAGTGAACAATATAATTGATCTTGCGGATTGTAGTTTTTACTATTTTAATCAACCCATTAGGCAAAAAAAATGACAGCAATCGATAGTGTCTGTACGTATTGCGGCGTAGGCTGCGATATCGTCGGCGAGGTAAAAGACAACAAGATCCAGAAGATCTATGCGGCGAAAGACGGTTACGTCTCCCAGGGGAAACTCTGTATCAAAGGCAAATACGGTTTTGACTTTGTCACGGCGGAGAATCGCGTCAGGGAACCCCGTGTCAGGAAGAGTTTCTTAGACAAAAACCCGCAGATCAAAGCGGTGATCGCCTCATCGCTGAAAGAGCTGGATGATGTCTGGTATACAACGGATATCGACAGTGCGACGACGGCAGCGACGATGAAGCTAAAAGAGATAAAAGAGAAGTACGGCCGTCACAGTTTCGCCGCCATCGGCGGGGCAAGGACCTCATGCGAAAGTGCCTACCTCTTCCAGAAATTTACCCGCCACACCATGAATTCGCCGCATGTGGACAACTGTGCCCGCGTCTGTCACTCGCCAAGCCTGAAAGGGATGCGTACCACTATCGGTGAAGGGGCTGCGACCAACCCGTACAACGATATCTATGAGACGGAGTTCATGATCGTCATCGGCTCCAATACGACCGAAGCCCATCCGATCGTGGCCAACCGTATGATCGACGTCGCACACAACAAAGACAACATCGTCGTCATCGACGTGCGCGAGATCAAATTGATGAAGTATGCCAAGCATAAGGTGATCATCCCGCACGAAGCAAACCTGCTTATCTTGAACATGATGGCATATATTATCATCGAAGAGGAGCTCTACGACAAAGAGTTCATCGCGACACGGACAAAGTGGTTTGAAGAGTACAAAGAGAAGATCTTAAACGACCCGTTCGCCAATCCGGACTACTTTAACGATGTCAAAGGGTATGAGTATCTGGCAAAACAGATCCCGAATATCGCCCGCGAATATGCGGTGAAGCGTTCGATGATCTTCTGGGGGCTGGGTATTACGGAACATCTTGACGGCTCCTACGCCGTTATGGCCCTGACCCACCTGGCACTGATTACCGGCAATATCGGCAAACGCGGGGCGGGTCTGATGCCGCTTCGGGGGCAGAACAATGTTCAGGGAGCCTGTGACATGGGTTGTCTGCCCTATTTCGACCCTGATTACCAGCTCCCCGAAGAGATCGGTCTGATGACGCCCGAACTGGTTGACGAGATGCTCGAAGGACGCCTGAAAGCGATATTGAATATGGGTGAAGATATCACCCATATTCATCCGAATCTTAACAAGATCGACAAGGCCTTTGAAAACCTGGAGTTTTTGATGGTGCAGGAGATCATGATGAACGATGTCGCCAAACGTGCGGACATTGTTATCGGGGTAAAGTCGGCTTATGAAAAAACGGGCGTCTATGTCAATGCGATGCGACGTCTGCACCTTTCTCAGCCACTGGTGCAGAGCGATCTTCCGGATGACTGGGAGGTGATCCAGATGCTCGACAACAAGATGGGCGGCAGCTACGATTACAAAGACAGCTCTGCAGTCTGGGATGAAGTCCGTGAAGTTGCACACCGGCGTTTCAGCGGGGCATCGTATCTGAGACTGGAACGCCACCGCAAACGCGGGCTGCAGTGGCCGGTCTACAACGAAGACACACCGATCCTGCACCTGCTGGATTTCAGAACCGAAGACGGTCTGGGTGAGTTCCATTACCACCAGTATAAAGAGCGCGGGCAGATCCGGGAGCTGCGCGAAGGGCGCTGCGAAGGCTACCACCTTACGACAGGGCGTACCCTGGCGCACTATAATAATGCGGCCCAGACGAAAGAGAGCGAGAAGCTCAACAACCGCTATGAAGAAGATGTGCTTTTGGCGCATGAAGAGGATGCCGCCGACTTTGCAACAGAGTATGTCATTCTGAAAACAGAATACGGGCAGACAGAACCGCTGCGTGTAAAACTGACCGATAAGGTCAAACCCAAAACACTCTTTACGACCTTTCATCATGCCAAATCGCGTATCAATGCGATCTTCGGCGACAAACGCGACGAACTGATCCTGACCGCTGCATTCAAGTCGATCAAGGTCGAAGTGATCCCTTTCGAAGGCTGAACGGATGAGGGGCGCTAAAGTTTTTCTTGCCCATTATACGGCTCTGTTTTGGTTTTCTGCATCCATCTTGCGGCGGCATCATACATGAGCCGGAGTAAGGGAAATGCGGCCGAGGAGAAGGCCTGCAGCTACCTCCGTTCCGCAGGTTTTGATATTATCGACCGCAATGTCTACAGCAGGTTCGGCGAGATCGATATCATTGCGTTAAAAGACGAGGTGCTTCACTTTGTCGAAGTCAAAAGTGCCAATGATTATGCGGCGGCTGTTCAGAATATCACACCCACTAAACTGCGCCGTTTTCTGCTCACGGTTCAAAGCTATCTCAAAAAAAACAGACTGGACCTAGAGTACTGCGTTGACGGGATGATCGTGACGCCAGAGGAGGTGACGCTTTTGGAAAATATTACATTGTAAAATTCCTTTAACATGGAAGATGACAAACAGCATTCGCACTGAAAAAAAGTTACTGTGTTTTAAATTTCTTGAAGCAAACTTAAAAATATAAAATAGTTTATGCAAGCATTGATTGCAGCTTTCAAATAAGATAAAATCTCTCTAATTTATATCTCAGAAGGTAACACTTATATTGTTTTGTAACATACAATAACAATATGCAAATGAAAAATTAACTGATTAAAGATATAATACTTAACATAAATTCATGACAAGAGGTAATCTTATGGCAAAATATATTGAAGCTACATCTGCAAATTTCGATGCAACAATCGCTGAAGGCGTAACAATGGTAGACTTCTGGGCTCCTTGGTGTGGGCCATGTCGCATGATCGCACCGGTAGTAGAAGAACTTGCTGCAGATTTTGAAGGCAAGGCTAAAATTGTTAAAGTAAACACTGACGAAGAGCAGGATATTGCTGTTAAATACGGCGTTCGTTCTATTCCGACGATTATCTTCTTTAAAGACGGAAAGCAGGTTGATACGATGGTGGGCGCAGCTTCTAAAGATGCATTTGCTTCAAAGATCAACGCACTTTTATAATCTTTGTTCTTGTTAAGATAGTCCGATAACCGAAGGCAGAAGCCCTTCGGTTTTTTTTATATGCCAATATTTTGGCGATGCTGCACTTTATCAATTTGTCATTTTTGACAACTTGCTGTTTTCTAAACTTTATCTAATCTTATTCATTCATTTAACAAAGAGTCTCTTTAGTAGTAAACGGGTATTATTTCATACGAAATTTGAATGATAAGTTTAAAAGGACCGTGTATGTTGGATTGTGCGATTATTGGTGGCGGACCGGCAGGTTTGACGGCAGGACTTTATGCAACCCGTGGCGGTTTGGCAGAAGTGACGATGTTCGAGAAGGGTATGCCCGGCGGACAGATCACACAGAGTTCGGAGATTGAAAATTATCCGGGCGTGACCGGTGAGATCACCGGGATGGATCTGATGATGCCATGGCCTGAACAGTGCCAGCGTTTTGGTCTGAAACATGAGATGGTCGCGGTCAAACGTGTCAGCCGAAAAGAGGACGGCACCTTTGTCATCCTCAAAGAAAACGGCGAGACAGAAGAGGCACACTCCGTCATCGTAGGGACCGGATCAACGCCGAAACGGGCCGGATTCAAAGGCGAAGATCAGCTTTTCGGAAAAGGGGTCAGTACCTGTGCAACCTGTGACGGCTTCTTTTACAAAGGCAAAGAGGTAGCGGTTATCGGCGGCGGCGACACGGCGCTTGAGGAGGCCCTCTATCTGGCAAAGATCTGTACAAAAGTCTATCTTGTCCACCGCCGAGACAGCTTCCGCGCATCGCCGAACACAATAGCCCGTATCCACAACACCAAGAACATCGAACTGATCCTGAATGCCTCCCCTGATGAAGTGCTCGGTGACGCGATGGGCGTAGTCGGATTGAAAGTCGTTTTTAAAGACGGTACGGCGCGCCAGATTGATGTTCCCGGTGTTTTTGTCTTTGTCGGCAACAATGTCAACAATCAGGTCCTAATCCAGGAAGACGGCAGTTTTTTATGTGAGATGACGGAGTCGGGCGAGGTTCAGGTGGATATCTCAATGCGCACATCGGTCCCCGGTCTCTATGCAGTGGGCGATATGCGCGTAGCGGCACCGAAACAGGTGGTCTCGGCTGCAGGAGACGGCGCAGTCGCGGCACTGCAGGCGATCTCTTTTGTCGATGAAAAATTAAATTAGAGGTATAAGATGTTAAAAGCAGGTGTATACGGGGCCAGCGGACGTGTCGGCCGTCTATTGATCGAAGATCTGGCCAAGGCAGACGGTATTGAACTCAGTGTCATACATATCCGTAAAGAGCTGACTTTTCCGCTTCTCGAGAGTATCACTGTTACCAACGACGTGGCAACATTCCTTGAGCATTGTGATATCGTCATCGACTTTTCACTGCCCGAAGCGGCACAGACTCTCTTGGAAGAGTTGCTTAAAAACCCTAAACCGATCGTTTCAGGAACAACGGGATTCGATGAACATCAACTCAACCTTCTTAAAACTGTGAGTGAACAGATGCCTCTGCTGCATGCAACCAATATGTCACTGGGCGTAGCGATGTTGAACAAACTGGTCAATACGGCAGCCAAAACGCTGGATGGTTTTGATATAGAGATCGTCGAGATGCACCACCGTCATAAAAAAGATGCCCCTAGCGGAACGGCACTGACATTGGCAGCATCTGCGGCAGCAGGACGCGGGTTGGACCTGGACAGAGTACGTGTCAGCGGGCGTAACGGCAATATCGGCGAGCGTTCAGCTGACGAGATCGCCGTAATGGCACTGCGGGGCGGCGATATTGTAGGCCGCCATACGGTCGGTTTTTACAATGACGGCGAGTTTATCGAACTGAACCATACTGCGACCAGCCGTAACACCTTCTCCAAAGGGGCGATCCGTGCGGCACTGTGGCTCTCCGACAAAGAGAGCGGTCTTTACAGCATCGCCGATTGTCTGGAAATATAAAGAGGAAAATTAATGCGCGAAAATTTAAACGAAAAGTGTGCGGTTGTCGGTATCTTTAACCATGAAGCGGCTTCCAAATTGGCCTATTTTTCTTTGCATGCAATGCAGCATCGGGGGCAGGAGGCAGCCGGAATCAGCTCCGGTGACGGAGAGCGTCTTCATACGATCAAAGACCGTGGGCTTGTCACGCAAGTCTTCGGAGAGCCTGAACTTGAAACACTCAAAGGCCATATGGCGATCGGGCATACCCGCTACTCTACCGCAGGCGATGACTCTATCCTGGATGCACAGCCTGTCCATGCCAATTATGACCTCGGGCAGCTCTCGATCGTACACAACGGCAATCTGACCAATCACCAGGAAGTCCGTCAGGAACTGATCAAGCAGGGTGCGATTTTCCAAAGTTCAATGGATACCGAAAACCTGATCCACCTGATTGCCAGAAGCACTCAGGAAAAGTTGAAGAACCGCATAATCGATGCCGTCAAAAAGATCGAAGGGGCCTACTCTCTCGTCTTTTTAAGCCGCACCAAGATGTTTGCTATGCGCGACCGTTTCGGTTTCCGTCCGTTGAGCCTGGGCCGCATCGGTGACGGCTACGTAGTTGCTTCGGAGACATGTGCTTTTGATCTTATCGGTGCAGAGTATATGCGGGAAGTTGAACCGGGCGAGCTGTTGATCTTTGAAAAAGGCAAGACTCCGCAATCGGTCAAAGTCTATGAGTCGACACCCAAACACTGTATCTTCGAATATGTCTATTTTGCACGTCCTGACTCTATGGTGTTTGGACAGAACGTCTATCAAAAACGCAAGAACATGGGCGTAGAACTGGCAAAAGTCCAGCCGATCGAAGCAGACATGATCGTGCCGGTTCCGGACGGGGGCGTTCCCGCTGCTATCGGCTACTCGCAGGAGAGCGGCATCCCTTATGAGATGGGGATCATGCGTAACCACTATATCGGACGTACCTTTATCGAACCGACCCAGGAGATGCGTGATCTTAAAGTGAAGATGAAGCTTTCGCCGATCACCAATCTTATTAAAGGCAAACGCATCATTGTCATCGATGACTCGATTGTACGCGGAACAACATCCCGCCGCATTATCAGAATGCTCAAGGAGGCCGGTGCAGCTGAGGTACATATGCGTATCTCCAGCCCGCCGACGACCGACCCATGTTTTTACGGTGTCGATACACCCGATAAAGACAAGCTGATCGCGGCCAATATGAGCGTACAGGAGATCTGTGACTTTATCGAAGCAGACTCTTTAGCCTATCTCAGCACCGATGCTCTGATGCGCAGTGTTCATTCAGATGGCGCTAACTACTGTACAGCATGTTTTACCGGCGAATATATCGTATAAGATGTGAATAAGATGAATTCTCAACAGATCTTCACCTACGGTTCATACCTCAAAAACAAATTTGGCGAAAAGGTATATAAAGTAGGTGTTGCGATCTCCGGTTTCAGCTGTCCCAATATAGACGGAACGGTGGCTAAAGGGGGGTGCACCTTCTGTGAGAACGAATCATTCAGTGCAAGCCTTGATCAGGTCAAGCCCCTGAAAGGGTTTTATCTCAATCTTGACTCCAAAGAGAACCCTTATCTCGAAAAACAGCTGCTGCAGCTGAAAATGCAGTTTGATGTTTTGAGCAAGCGTCTTCGCAGGGAGTACGGTGCGACAAAGTTTCTGGTCTATTTTCAATCTTTTACCAACACCTATGCCCCTTTTGAGACACTCAGAGCGCTTTATGACGAGGCGCTCTCTTTTGACGACGTTGTCGGACTGAGCATCGGGACACGATCGGACTCGGTCAGTGAGGAGACACTTGATTATCTCTCAGCGCTTGCCAAAGAGAAAGAGATATGGATCGAATTCGGTATACAGTCTGTTTATGACAAGACTCTGGAACGCATCAACCGCGGCCATGATGTCCAGAATGTCAAAGAGTGGATCATCAAGTCGAAAGAAGCGGGTCTCAACGTCTGCGGGCACCTTATCTTCGGTCTGCCCGGCGAAGATAAAAAGATGATGCTGGAGACGGCAAAAGAGGCTTATGAATGGGGTATCGACTCCGTCAAATACCACTCTCTCTATGTCGTGAAAAGAACCGCGCTTGCCAATGAATATGCACGCGGCGAGTTTACCCCGATCAGTGAAGAGGACTATCTCGATGTCCTTGTGCAGGCTTTGCAGATGAAGCCCGAACATGTCAGCGTCCAGCGCATAACAGCCGGTATCAACGATGAGAGTCTGATCTCGCCGGAGTGGTGCCGCGATAAAAACCGGCAGGTTAGAAATATCAACGCGGCGTTAAAAAAAGTAGGCTTAAAATACTAGCCAAAGTTCCAGCTTCGGCACATCTTGCACAAAAGTTTAGCTCTCGGCGTACCGATGTACGCTGTCGGCTAAACATTTTGCACAATCTGCACCCAGTCTGAAACTTTTGCAGGTTCACTCAAGGTGAGCTTCGCCACCTTTCATAATTCATAATTCATAATTCATAATTCATAATTCATAATTCATAATTGCTTAACGCTTCCCTCTTCCCGCTTTCTCCGCTATTCCGCTGAGGCCGAAACGGCGGGCAAGCTCCTGCTTGATGCGGTCGGGTGAGATGTTCCGGTAGCCGAGAGCGACCATGACATGGTAGGTGAGGTCGGCACACTCGTAGATGATCTCCTCTTCATTGCCGTCTTTGACGGCAAAACTGAACTCGCCTGCCTCTTCGACGACCTTTTTCAGGATCTCATTCTCACCTTTGCTAAAGAGTTTCGCCGTCCATGAGCTTTCCGGATCCGCGTGCTTGCGATCAAGGATGGTATGGTAAAGGGTATCGATAACCCCGTACATCGCGTCGGTATCGACGCTTTTGGCTATCGTCGCATCGCCCGACTCCAGCTCTGTGAAGAAACAGGACTTGCGGCCGGTATGGCAGGCTACGCCGTCTTGTATGACCTTGATGAGCAGGGTGTCGTTGTCGCAGTCGATCATGAAAGATTGAATATGCTGAAGGTGGTTTGAACTCTCACCCTTTTTCCAGATGCGCTGCTTGGAGCGGGAGAAGTAGTGTGCCAGTCTGGTCTCGAGCGAGAGCTGAAGGGCTTCTCTGTTCATGTATGCCATCATCAGCACTTCATTGCTGCTGCTCTCTTGCACGATAACAGGCAGCAGTTCGGACTTTTCCCAATCGACGCGGTTCAGTATCTCTTGCATATTTTCTTCTTTATATCTATTGGAGTAGGTAAGGGGAGAGAGATAGAGAGAGGTTCGCAAGCGAGACGATAGTGCTCTGCCAGTTTCCTCTCTCCTCTTCCCTTGTTTTAGTTGACGCTCGACTGTTTGCGGGCGTCTTTGGTGTCAACCCAGATGTTCGGTGTTGAACCGCCAGGAGTTAAGAAGATTTTCGCATCTTTGTTCACGCTGAGCGCCTCATTGAACTTCCCTTGGACCTGGATCTGCTCAAGTTGAAGCAGCTGATTTGTCAACGAACGTGCGATCAACAGGTTGGCTTTGGCTTTGGCGTCGGCTTCGATGGTGATCGCCTGTGCTTTACCGGAAGCTTCAATCTTCACGGCATCTGCAAGTCCCTGTGCCTCGGCGGCACGTTTCAGAGCCTCCTGCTTTGCTTTTGCGACTTCCTGCTCGGCCTGCTGAACCTGCTGTTTTGCAAGCTGAACACGCTCGATCTGATCTTTTACCTTGGTCGGCAGAACGATCTCGCGAAGTTGGACCGACTGAAGCTCAGCCGGTGTGTTCTGGAGACTTGAAATACTCTTCGTCATTCCAAGCTCAATGGCGGCAGCGATGGCATTACGCTGGGTAGGGAGCGCCTCTGCCTCATAGTTACCGATGACATTACGCACAACGTCGCGCACGACAGGGTTGATGATCTTCTCTTCCCAGCTGAAGCCCCAGTTGGAGATGGTCTGTGCCGCGTATTCCGCATTCAGACGGTACTGTATCGTCAGCTCGATAGAGACAGGCAGACCGCGTTTGTCCAAAACCGTAATGGCCGGCTTGATCTCGATGCCGTCTCCGGTCGTCGCAGTACGCTCAATACGGCTTGCATAGTTGATGATGCGCACTTTCGTATCGACGATATAGACTTTCTGGATCACCGGGATGATAAAGTGGAGACCCGGAAGCAGTGCCTGGGCCTCATATTTACCGTTAGTCGCCAAAATACCGCGTTCACCCTCTGTAATGACGACAAAAGGTTTTGCCAGGATCAACAGAAGGAGGATTCCCCCGATAAAGTAGATGATGCCGGCTTTCCCGCCGCCGAAGTTAAAGTCTATCTTGGGCGGTTTCGGGACGTTGAACCCGTTGTTGTTGCTTGAATTACTGCTACCGCTTTTCTTTTTATTGAAATAGTCGTTCATATCAGATGCCATTACTTCTCCAGATTGTTAGTTTTTTTATCTGACTAAACATAAGTCAAATAGTGGTCAAATTTAGGGTTTCGTCCGAAAACGATATCAAAATAGCCGCTTTGGATCTTTTCTGTCAGCGGACCGCGTGATCCTGCGCCTATGATGCGGCCATCGATTTCGCGGACCGGGGTTACTTCGGCGGCCGTTCCCGCTAAAAATGCTTCATCAGCGATGTAGATCTCTTCGCGGGTAATACGGCGGCGAACAACTTCGATGCCCATATCTTCTGCCATCTCGATCACCATCTTTTGTGTGATCGATTCCAATGCATTATCACTTGCCGGTGTGATCAGTTTGCCGTCGCGGATCATAAAAAAGGCCGCACCGGTCGCTTCAGCTACATAGCCCTGGTCATCCAGCAAAAGCCCTTCGTCATACCCGCACTCGATCGCTTCGTATTTTGCCATCTGAGAGTTCAGATAGTTCGCTGTCGCTTTGGCCTTACCCATGTTCGAGGTATTGGAAGGACGGTTGATCGATGATATTTTAAGGCGGATACCGCGTTTAAGACCTTCTTCGCCAAGATAAGCGCCCCACTCCCAGGCTGCAAGTACAGTCTCGACCGGGGCGCCTTTATGATAGACGCCCATAACACCGTATCCCAAAAAGGCGAAAGGGCGGATATAGACATTGTCTCCGGTAAACTCATTTCTGCGGATCAGTTCGATCTGTGCCTGGTTAAGCTCTTCGACAGTGTAGGGTATATTGATAAGGGTCATCTTAGCTGACTCAAAAAGACGTTTTGTGTGATCATTCAGACGAAAGATCGCATAACCTTTAGCCGTTTTATAGGCTTTGGTCCCTTCGATAACACCGTTTCCGTAGTGGATTGTGTGTGAAAGAACGTGGGTTTTGGCATCATCCCAAGGGATAAACTTGCCATTCATCCAGATAGTTTTTGCAGCATCCATAGTGCATTCCTGATTTGGTTTTATTCTTTGTAAATTAAACGTGATTCTATCTAAAAAGTCATTAGCTTCTTGTTAATTAGGGGGCGGGAAACAGAGGGGCGGCTGCCTGAATTTTCTGGATGCGAACCGCCATAATCATTCATGAAAGGCGTACTTTAAAG
>Ga0315556_1001260_pt1 | contig 15406 bp, 12 predicted proteins | sample SalMarSW160310MG_FD_202112 | JGI IMG/M metagenome (GOLD analysis project Ga0315556, IMG submission 202112) | Salt marsh sediment microbial communities from the Plum Island Ecosystem LTER, Massachusetts, United States - Salt Marsh Sediment SW1603-10 ...
GGATAAAAGAGCGTCCGCCGCAGGGCACCCGCCTCAGCCTGATCGACGAAGTAGGCTCCTTGGGCTTTCATCAACTGCATGAGTTCGGCAGCAATTGGGGCGTCGGCCACAACCGCCTGCTCTGTGGAACAGATCACCGAGTTATCGAAGGATTTGCTGCTCACAATGTAGCGAGCTGCCCGCTGCAGGTCGGCGCTGCGATCTACGTAGCAGGGCACGTTGCCGGGGCCTACGCCGTAGGCGGGCTTTCCAACCGAGTGAGCGGCGCGTACCATCTCTGAGCCGCCTGTGGCCAAGATGAGACTGGTGCGCTTGTGGCGCATGAGCTCTTGCGTTCCGGGCAAGCTGATTGTTCCCAGACACTGCACCAAGTTGGCCGGCGCCCCGTTGGCTTCGGCCGCCTCGGCCATGATACGCGCCGCTTCGCGGCAGGCGTTGACGGCCGAGGGATGGGGCGCATGCACGATGGCATTGCGCGCCTTGACAGCGATGAGCGTCTTGAAGATCACTGTGGACGTGGGATTGGTACTTGGGCTTAGAGCAGCCACCACACCCACCGGCCAGGCGATTTCGACCAGGCCGCGTGCGTCGTCGCGCTGGATCACGCCCACGGTTTTGACGTCCCGGATCGACTCCCAGACATTGCGAGAGCTGAACTGATTTTTGAGGGTCTTGTGCGATGGGACGCCGTAGCCGGTTTCGTCATGTGCCATCTGGCCTAGGCGTTCGGCGGCTGCCTCGGCGGCGTCGGCCATCGAGGCACAGATTTGATCGACCTGCTCCTGTGAAAAGTCGAAGAATGCGAGATGCGCCTCGTAGGCTGCTTCGGCGGCCCGCCGCGCTTCTTGAATTGAGGCCAGGTCCTTGTCAAGCTGTTCGGCCATAGACTACCGATCCTTGACTTACGCTTTGCGAAAGGTCACACGACCGTCGACTTCGAGCGAGTCGATAATGGCCATGATGACTGTATCGACCGGCGACTTGTCGGTGATCGAAGTTTGCCTGGCGGCGCTGCCTTGTGCAACTAGCACCAGGTCCCCAACCCCGGCGTCGAGCGTGTCCACAGCCACCATCGGTTTGCCATACAGCTCGCCGGTCTCGTCGGTCTCCCTGACAACCAGGAGTTTGCAGCCGCGCAGTTTCTCATCTTTGATTGTTGATACGGTGACGCCGACGACCTTGGCAATGCGCATTCAGCGATTCTCCATCAGGGATTGCGGCGATGGGGAGCAGGACCCAGTTCAGTTGAGTCGTCGATGCCCGGGGCAGGACGCCGGGGTGCGCGCGAGAGGGCTGGATGGCTCATTTCAATCAGAGTTTGAAGCTCGATCACCGCTTGAGGCTCGTACTCCCGAGCTCCACAGACGTCACACACCCAGGCAGGGAAGTCAGGCGCAGTGATGAAATGCCCATTAGACCACTGGCAGTAAAAGGCCTTTGTGCGGGTCATTGCCCCGACCATACACTGGGGGCAGCGAGCAGAATCACGGCCTGGCATCAGTAGCTGCCGCCCTTCTGGGGTGCGGATTGGCCGTCACCTTTGGCCTCGCGTACGATTCGCACGCCGGCGCTGGCGCCAATGCGCGTGGCGCCAGCTTGGACCATACCCTGTGCTTCGGCGTAGCTGTGGATGCCTCCGGCAGCCTTGACCCCCATTTCGGGGCCCACCACTCGGCGCATCAGAGCAACATCCTCGACTGTAGCACCACCTGGGCCAAAACCGGTCGAGGTCTTCACGAAGTCGGCACCGGCTTCTTTGGAGAGCAGGCAGCCGGCAATTTTCTCTTCATCCTCCAGCAGGGCCATCTCGAGGATCACCTTGACCAGGGCGCCGCGCGCGTGACAAACCGCCACCACGCCCTGAATGTCTTGGGCTACCAGCGTGTAGTCTCGGGCTTTGAGGGCACCGATGTTGACGACCATGTCGATCTCGGTGGCACCGTTTTTGATGGCATCCAGCGCCTCGAAGGCCTTAACCTCGGGCAGCGTGGCCCCCAATGGGAAGCCAATCACCGTGCAGACCTTGACGTCGGAGCCCTTGAGTAGATCGGCTGCCATCTTGACGTGCGTGGGGTTGAGGCAGACAGACGCAAAGCCGAATTTCCGAGCCTCGTAACAGAGTTGGGCGATCTGATCGGGTGTGGCGTCAGGCTTGAGAAGGGTGTGGTCAATCTTGCCAGCGATACTGCGGTCGGCCGGAACTGCACCCAGAGCAGCAGAAACACGCGAAGCGCCAGCGCGGACGACTTCGCCAACGTCGTCTATGCAGGTTTGCACACACAGACCTTCGGCGCATTCCTGCTTGCAGAACTCACCCTGTTGTTGGCGGGAATCGGTCTCGCTCAGGGCGAGAAGCACCTCGCGTGTGACAGTCTCTACGACACGCTGGACCAGCTCGGGGTCAAGGGGGGACATCCTACTAGGCATAGTTAGGTTCAGTGCGCTCCGTAGCGTTTTTCCAGGTCGCGTATCTTGTCCACGCGCCTCGCATGTCGCCCGCCGGCAAAGGGCGTTTCCAACCAGGTCAGTACGATCTTGAGAGCAAGCGCCGTGCCAATCAGACCCGAGCCCAGACTGAGCACGTTGGAATCATTGTGCTCGCGAGCATTCGAGGCGGAGGCCTGATTGTAGCATAGGGCCGCGCGCACCCCGGGCACCTTGTTGGCGGCGATGCAGCTGCCAATTCCAGCCCCATCGATCACGATCCCACGCCAAGCTTCGCCTGAGACCACACGCAGGCCGACCGCCTCGGCGATATCAGGGTAGTCTGCCGGCTCAGGCAAGTCTGCAGCGCAATCCACGCAGGCATAGCCGATCTCGGCGAGCATCGCCATAATCTCTTGCTTCAGTTCGACGCCGCGGTGATCGGAGCCGATAGCGATCAGCTTCTGGCCGTCGGCGGCTGCGTTGGACAATTGCGGAGTCTTGCCCAGAGCGTTGAGGACGACGCTCTCGACCAGGTTGTGGAGTGTTTGGTCGTCGATTTCTGGACTCAAGGTATGCCTCTTGTCCTGCGCCCGGTTTCAATCTTGGGGCTGCCGGGCAGGCCCTAGATCGTCTGGCGATTGTAGCATAGCTCGATCGGGGCGCCCGGCATGCCCGCGACGCTCAATCTGAAGCCGCAGAAGCGAGGTTGTAGTGCGGAATCATGCCCACATCGTCGAGCGGCCAATAGACGAGAGTGGCCTTCCCGATAACGTCGTTGAAAGGGAGCATGCCCCATCTCTCGGAGTCCAGTGAATTGTTACGGTTGTCGCCGAGGACGAAGAGTTCATCGGGGCCGACGTGCCAGGTTCCGTGATAACGGGGAGGCGCCATGATGTAGGGTTCGTTCAGACTGGAGCCATTGACCGTCACCTGGCCACCTTCGACAGAAACGGCGTCGCCAGGTAGACCGATGATTCGCTTGATGAAGCGCCGACTTGGGTCGTTGGGATAGTAGAAGACAATGATGTCGCCGCGCTGAGGTTCGGACCAGCGGTAGGCAAGACGGTTGACGACCACAAACTCCCCGTCGTGCAAGCTGGGTTCCATGCTGCTGCCCTCAACACGAATTCGAGCTGAAACGAAATTGATCCCGAGGAATAGGATGGCGGCGATGAGCAGAGTCTGTATAAGCTCGCTCAACGCATGGAGGACACGTCGACCTAAGCTGGGGGAGGCGGCTGCGCCCCAATCATGGGGCGCTGGATCGATCCTTCTTGGTTCAGACACGAAGGGATTATAAAGCTCCGACTAGGTCAGAGCAAGACCAAGTCGTCTGCCTAGGACCGAGATGACTCGCGACGCGCCCGGAAGGAGAGCCGAAGGGGAGTGCCCAAGAAACCGTAGCGCTCTCGAATTTGATTTTCCAGGAATCGTTTGTACGTGAAGTGCACCAACTTTGGGTCATTCACGTGGAAGACGAAGGTGGGTGGATCAGAGCGGACTTGGCTGGCATAGAACAACTTCAACCGGCGACCAGATTGCGTGGGGGGGGCATGGCGCTCAATCGCATCCCGGAGCAGCCGGTTGACTTCCGAAGTCGGGATCCTTCGAAGACGTTCCTCATGGACATCCAACGCGAGTGGCAGAACTTCCTCTACGCCCTTGCCTGTCAAGGCGGAAATGAAGAGCACCGGGACGAAGTCGAGGAATTTCAGCTCTTGGCGTATGTGAAGCGTGAAGGCTGTCTTGTCCGCCTGAGTTGCTGGAATTAGATCCCACTTGTTCACCAGCACAACAGCGCTCTTGAGCTTCTCAATGGCCATCCCTGCGACGTGTGCGTCCTGGGCGGTTACGCCTTCGCTGGCGTCGACCAGCACAAAGACCACATCCGCCCGCTCGACAGCCTTCAAGGCCCGCAGGACGGAGTACTTCTCGACGCCAGGCTCAACTTTGCCCCGCCGCCGGATTCCGGCCGTGTCGATAAGCGTGATTGGGATAGCCTCAAAATCAATATGTGTATCGACCGCATCGCGCGTGGTTCCTGGGATCGGCGAAACAAGGACGCGCTCTTCGCCCAACAGCCGATTCAACAAGCTTGATTTGCCGACGTTGGGCCGACCTATGATGGCTATCCCCACACCGTCGTCCTCATCTTCCATCTTGGCGGCCGGAGGCAAGGCCTCCACCAAGCGGTCCAACATGTCTCCGGTTCCGGTCCCATGCAGCGCTGAGATAGGTATCGGTTCGCCCAGGCCAAACTCGAAGAACTCCAAGGCCTGTTTCCGCCGGTCGGCGTTATCGCATTTGTTGACCACCAGGAGAACAGGTGGCGCCGATTCGGAGCGGATCCGCCGGCGCAGAAGATCAGCCACCTCACGATCGGCCGGAATCGGGCCGGTCTCCCCGTCGACGAGCAGCAGGATGACGTCAGCACTGGCGGCGGCCATTTCGGCCTGCGCCCGAATTTGAGGAATATAGTCGGCCGAGTCGAGAGAAAGCGGCTCGGAAACGCCGGGTTTGGTGGGATCGATTCCACCCGTGTCAACTACATCGAAGGCGCGACCGCGCCACTCCGCCTCAGCCACCAGTCGGTCCCGCGTGGTCCCTGGCCGGTCGGCGACCACCGCCAGACGCTCTCCAATCAATCGGTTGAAGAGTGTCGACTTGCCGACATTGGGGCGCCCGACAAGCGCGACGATCGGTTTTGACATGGGATCAGGGCACAGCAGTCGGTTGAGCTGTCGGTGGTGGAGTGGTGCCGATGGTGATTTCTATTGTGTCTGGGAGGACACTTTGCACGTTGATGTCATTGGAAGACGTGAGCACCTCTGGCGTGAGCTGGTAGGTGCCGGCTTCCATGCCGATCAAATCCAGCACCACGCGGACATCGTCCGGCTTGAGGTTGTCCAAAATGGGCACAGGGCCGTTCAAGATGATGCTGACGGTGTCGGGGGAGGCTTGCGCGAAAAGGCCCTGCCGCAAACCGGTGATCTCAACCGGCCGCGTGATCTTGATCGAGTTCTCGATGGGGGAGATGCTGACCCTCACCGTGACGGTCTTCTCGCCCACAATCGAGACGCCTTCGGGCAGGCTGAGCCCGACGTTCTTTTGGATATCGCCAGTGACACCGGCCAAGGTGACCGGCTCGGTTTCGACGAATCCTCCCAGCTGGTCCACCAGGCTCGGATCGGACGAAAAGACGGTCACCAGTGTCGGCTGAACCGTGATCCCGGTTAGTTGATAGCCGGGCTCGACTTCGCCGTCAATCTTAGGCAAGACCACGACGGATCGATAGCCGCCCAGCTCCTCGATCCCGACATGGACCTGGGTCATGGCTGGCACCAGAGTCACGCCGGTGACCGGTTGGCCCTCGGCATCAAGCGCTTGAAGACTGAGGTCCTGAGTGAATGTCTGACTCCTCCCGGTGAGGTCGACATCCACCTGGACGTGATTGACCAGATCGACAGCCGACCTGGGCCCCACAACTTGAGCTTTCGATGGTGTGATCTGTGGGTTATCGGACCGAAAACCTATTCCGGGTTCCCCATGGCGCACTACGGTGATGTTGAGTTCTTTCGAGATGGCAGCCTCGAGCTTGACTGTGTCGCTGGACGGGTCGAGGCTGCTGATCTGGACCAGCCGGCGATCTACACTGGCATGGATGGGAACTTGGTGGGTGCCTTCTGCCAGGTTCTTGAGGTCAACCCAAATCGAAAACTCGCCGGCCGAGAGCTGGTTCCAGACGGAACGCGGGGCACGAACGCTGACCGACGTCTGCCGACTCTGCGCTTTGACGAGAACCAGGCCATCGCCCAGGTTCCTGAAATCAATCGCCAAGGGATTGGATACCGTGTGCAGCTCAATCGGATCCGACGTCGAAACGGCTGCCACCCACACGGTGAGGGCAAGGATGAGAGCGAGCAGGAGAGAACTCAGGTTATCAAGTAGCCAGCGCATCGTCGCGATGTTCCTGGGTCAAGCGGCGCGAGTGCCAAAACGGGCAAATCGGCTGAGAACGCTCTCCAGCCAGCCCGGCAGCATCCTCGGTGGCCGTGGACGGTAGAAGGCGATGAGAATATTGCGGAGACGGCTCTGGTCCAGCCGCCGGATCATGCGGCCGTTGTGCGCCACCGAAATGATGCCGCGTTCCTCCGAGACGACTACGGCTACGGCATCGCTAACCTCGCTGATCCCCAGCGCGGCTCTATGGCGGAGGCCCATCTGGCGCTCAGGAGATCTCGACAGGGTACCACTTGACGAGAGTGGGAGGACACAGGCCGCTGCCGCAACGCGGCTGTCTCTGATGATGGCCGCTCCGTCATGGAGGGGTGTGTTGATGTAGAAGATCTGCAGGAGCAGTTCGGCCGATAGCTTGGCGTCCAAAGCGACACCTGTTTCGATATATTCCTCGAGTTGGACTTCGCGTTCTATGACGATGATGGCCCCGTGGCGATGGTCGATGAGGCGCTGGGCCGCGCTGCAGATGGCATCAATTCGCTGCTCGATTTCGCCGGTGGCCGAAGTGGCGGTGAAGATCGCACCCGCCCGGCCAAGGCGCTCCAGAGCGCGCCTGATTTCAGGGGCGAAGATGACCGGGATCGCAATCAGAAGGGCGGGCAATGTGGTGCGGAGGAGCCACGAAAACGCTGGAAGGTTGAGCAGACTGGTGAGGATCGTGATCCCGATAATCAACAGGATCATGCCCCTCAGCAGGACGACAGCCTGAGTCCCTCGGACGAGGGTTAGAAGGAAGAAGAAGATGGCCGTGACCAGCAGGATGTCGAGGACATCCAGCCAACCAAGGCGCTGGAAAAGGAAGAAAAGCTCGCTGAGGAGTTCATTCACGGCGAGACTTCATCGGCAGGTGCGGGATCACTTTTGCGACTCCAGGTTTCGAATAAGCTCCTGGTAGCCTTCAAGATCTGGAGGTCCCATCTCAATGATGGTCCGAATAGTCTGAATAGCGGCTTGAGCATCTCCGCTGTCCAGTTGGATTTCCCCAAGCGCATCGAATTGAGCGATGGCATCAGCCGTGCGGCCGGCGCCTCGATAGGCCTCGGCCAACCGCATGTGAAGCGTTTGTTTTCCAGGGTGCTCGCGCGCCAAGTCCTCCAACAGCTCCAGCGCCTCGCTTCCTCGTTCCTTCTGTACGAGCACTTCCAGGTAGTGATCAAGCTCCTTGGCCGCCTGCTGCTCTTGGCCGAGCCTGAGATTGAGATCGATAATCTTGGCGCTGGCCTCCTCGTTGTCAGAATCGAGTTGGCGAATGCGTTGGAAGACCTCGAGACCCTGGCGCCAATCCAGTCGCGAGATGTCGAGGTCGCCCATCTTGCTCAGAATCTTGAGCTCCGATTCGCGATCGGCGCCATCTTGCTGCACGTGCTTCAACGCTTCGGCCAGGGTCTTTCGTGCGGCGTCGATCTGCGCCAGCTGGCGGTAGAGGTCGGAGAGTTCAAGGAATTGATCGAGAACGGCCTGGTGCTTGTCCTGCTGGACGAGCAGTTCGATCAACTTGCGTCGTGATGGGATGTCAACCGGAGAGTACTTGAGAACGGCGGCGTACAAATCGGCGGCTTCGTTAATTTCGCCGCGAATGCGGTGCGTTTCGGCGATGGTGGCCAGTTTGCCCAGGCCGGCTTCGCTCCGCCCGGTTCTGATCATAATCTGGGCGATGCGCCGATGCAGCGGAAGGTAGGATGGGGCGTATTCGAGGGCCAGCATGGCCTCTTCCATCGCCGACGAGAATTTTTCCAGGCGAGCCAGATCATCGACCCGCTGCAAAGCTCGCAGTACCCGGTCCGATCCGCCTCCGGCCAGCATCTGGGCAATGGGGACCACTTCAACGCCGTCTCCCGTGCCCTGGAGCTGCTGGCGGGCATTGCGAACCCGTGAAAGCCATTCGGGCCCCGTGAGGAAGGCAAGGGCGTTGTCAACGATTTCGGATAGCTCTCCCTCATCTCCTTCGGACTGTGTGGCCAGCATCGAGTCGTAGATTTGACCCAATTCCGAGGACTGATCGCTGCCGACGGAATATGAGTCGGCGATACGCATAGCCTGAACCAGGTAGCGTGCTGCTTCTTGCATATCTCCGGACGCCTTAGACATGCGACCGAGGGCCAGGTTTGCACCCAGGGCGAGTTCGGGATGTCCGATGGCTTCCATGTAGTGCTTCTTGGCCTCTTCAATATCGCCGGTTTCTTTGTACAGGCGGGCCAAGGCGTAGTGGGCTGCTGGATGAACCAAACCCGAATCCAGTGCTCGTAGATACTCTTTGATCGCTTGAGGCTGCTTCGAGTGGGTCTGCATGTCGATCGCCTGCCCCAGGTATCGGAGCATGGATGCGTGGGCGGCATTGCTGCCGCGTGCTCTGCTGATCCCACGAGCGAGAGAGCCTAGTGCGGTAGGTTCATCGGTCTCTTCTTCCGGCTCGCCCTCCGCGTCCTCAAACAACAAACCAGCCAGAATACTTAAGGCTTGAGTCTCTGCAGCTTCCTCAGGGTCGGCCAATTCAATGCCGGAGGGGTTGATCTCGCCTATCGGCGAATCAAGTGGGCCGCCAACGTCCTCCTCCTCTGACGGTTCCAGATAGGACTTGACCTGCGACATGCGAAGAGGTCGGGTGGATCCGATGGGGGCAGGCGGTTCGGGCAGTGGATCGCCACTTTGAAGGAGGCGCATGGACTTGGTGGCTTCGGGATCGCCGGGCACAAGGCTGAGGGCCCGCTGTACGGCTTCCGTCGCCCGGTCAACCCTACCGGCTTTTTGGAGGATGGCGGCCACTGACAGATATTCGTGCACCGCTTGTCGGCGGCGCCCGAGTCGTTCACTGGTCAACGCCAGACGGGTCCGGGCCGACAGGTTGGTCGGAGAGAGCCGCCCGATGTGATTCCAGTTTTCTATGGCTTTCTCAACATCCCGCCGCCGCAAGGAGAGTTCGGCGGCATTTTCGCGCGACTGGATGGCTTCTTTCGTCTGTCCCAGGTTCTCAAAGATCTCGGCACACTTCTCGGCCGGAATCGGGTCGTTGGGGTCAATCTTGGATGCCCGGTTGTAGATCGCAAGCGCCTCTTTGCCGCGCCCAGTCTCCACCATGGCCAAACCGAGACTGACCAGTCCGTCGTGGTCGTCGGGAAACTCCGCGAGGGCCTTGCGGTAAAACTCAAGCGCACGATCCCAGTCCTGGTCCCAGGCTGCAGAGTGGCCGAGTTGCATGGATTCTTCGAATAGGTCTTGGCGTCCCGTCATGGCAGAATCTTAAAAGATGAGGTTGACATGCGAGTATAGCATAGGTTCATACATGCCGGGTTCATTCGAGCGATGGACAACATCGGGTGTTCGCCCGGCGCTACAGATGCTCTGTGGCGGTGCTCAAACCGGTTTGAGATCATACCAATTGGCTCCTGCTTTGGCGTCGGTCTTCAAGGGCACCTTCAACTCATAGGCTCCAGACATCACGCGTTTGACCAAGTCGATTGTTTCTTCCAACTCAGAGACAGGGCACTCAAACAATAACTCATCATGGACTTGCAGCAACATTCGTGCCGCCAGGGCGTGCTTGTGCAGCGCGGCCGGCATGCGGACCATCGCCACTTTAATGATATCCGCTGCTGTCCCTTGAATGGGGGCATTGACGGCCTCTCTCAGGGCCCTTGATCTGGCGACCTCCGACACCGCCGGTCCGCCCTCTTCCAATTGGGGAAAATAGCGCCTGCGGCCAAGCAGCGTCTCGACATAACCTTGCTCGACGGCTCGTTGGCGTGTTTCGTCCAGGTAGCGCTTGACCCCCGGGAAGCGATCAAAGTAGGCTTTGACGAAGTCTTCCGCCTCAGCCAGGGTGAGGTCGGTTGATCGGGACAATCCGAACGCGCTCATGCCGTAGATCAAGCCAAAGTTCACGGCTTTGGCACGCCGCCTCATTTCGGCGGTAACGTCGGCTTGGTCGACCGAGAACACAGCCGCCGCCGTGGTGGCGTGGATATCCTGATCTTGGTGAAAAGCTTCGATCATGGCCCTGTCTTCAGCCATGTGGGCGACAATGCGCAGCTCAATCTGTGAGTAATCCACGGCCAAGAGCGTCTGTCCTTCGCCAGCCACGAAGGCGCGGCGAATCTGGCGCCCCAGCTCGGTGCGGATGGGGATGTTCTGCAGGTTGGGCTCGGAAGACGCCAGGCGTCCGGTCACCGAGCCTGTCTGGTTGTAGGACGTGTGCACCCGACCTGTTTCCGGATTCAGCTGAGCTTGAAGCGCGTCGGCGTAGGTTGACTTGAGCTTGGCCACCTCTCGGTGTTCGAGCACCAGTTCCACGACAGGATGGGCCTGACTGAGCTCATCCAGGACGGAGGCCGCCGTGGAGTAGTAGCCGGACGACGTCTTGCGGGTGCGATCCGGGGGATCGATCTGGAGTTCGTCGAAGAGGACTTCTGAGAGCTGTTGGGGCGAATTCAGATTGAAGTCGTGTCCGACAATCTCAAAGACTTCAGCCTGAATCTCATCCAATCGAGCGGCCAATTTCTGCGACAATTGCGACAGGAAGGATTGGTCCAAACCGATGCCTTCCATTTCCATGTCGGCGAGCACGGGCACGAGCGGCATCTCAAGGCTGTCAAACAAGTCGGATTGCTGCTTTTCCTTCATTTCCGCCCGCAGCTGGGGCATCAAGCGCATACACACGGCAGCATCTGCCCCGGCATAGGGGGCAGCGTCCGCAATGGGGACTTCGGCCATTGTGCGCTGGTTGCGTCCGCTTCCGATGAGGCTCGATATCTCGGTCATTTCAAGGCCCAGTCTTACCCACGCCAAACTCTTCAAACCCAGATTGCGCGATCCAGGATCACAGAGCCATTCGGCCACCATGGTATCGAAGGCGAGTGGGCGAGGTGCCAGCCCGTAGCGCGTCAGCATGATGGCATCGTACTTAATGTTGTGCCCAAGCTTGGGGATATCGGGATTGGTCAAGGGGGCGCGCAGGGCATCAAGGACCTGTTCAATACCGAGTTGGGCGCCCTTAGCGGCCTGCGCGCGGTGGCCGACAGGAATGTAATATCCGGTCTCCTCATCAACTGCCAGGGAGATCCCCACCAAGTTGGCTTGGATGGGATCGGTACTTGTGGTTTCGACGTCAAAGGCGATGTATTCGGAGGACGCCAAGGTCTTGACGAGGGCGTCGAGTTTGTGTGTGTCATCGACGATGACGGTTTGATCTGTGGTCGCCGCTGCGGGGGCTGACTCTGACACAAAGAGGTCCATTTGTTGTGCACCGCTCGAGCCGGAGGGAATCCTGTTCATCAGAGTTCTGAACTCAAGCTCACGAAAGAGATCCATCACTTTGTCCCGGTTGTATGCCTGCGCCCGACACGACTCCAAGTCGAAAGTGAGTGGGACCTGAGTGTTGATCGCCGCCAACTTCTGGCTGAGGTAGGCTTGATCTCGACCTTCCTCGAGCTTGTTGCGGAATCGGGTCTTTATGACATCCAGGTGGTTGAAGATCTCGTCCAGGTTGTCGTACTCAGCGATCAGGGATACCGCGGTCTTCTGGCCGACGCCGGAAACGCCCGGGATGTTGTCGCTGGTGTCTCCGACCAGCGCCTTGTAGTCAACCACCTGCCGCGGGTCAACGCCGAGTTTTTCGTGGACCTCTTTTGGGCCGTAGTCGATAGCCTCCGAGAGTTTCTGCCCTGCCAGGCGGATGACCACATTGTCGCCAGCCAATTGAAGCAGATCCCGATCGCCGGTCAGGATGATGACCTTGACACCCTCCTCTGCGGCCATCCGGGCCACGGTGCCCAGGACGTCATCGGCTTCGAATCCGTCGGCTTCAAGGATTGGGATCCCGAATGCCCCCACCAGTTCTCGGATTCTCTCGATCTGCAGGCGCAAGTCATCCGGCATCTTCTCGCGGGTGGCCTTGTATTCAGGGTAGAGTTCGTCACGGAAAGTCTTGCCCGTGTCAAAAGAAACCGCCAAGTATTCGGGCTTTTCGTCTTCCAGGAGCTTCAGCAGGACAGACGTGAACCCATACGTGCCGGCGGTCGGCTCGCCCGACTTCGTGATCCAGCGCTCCCCGCCGCCGACGCCAGTCAGCGCGAAATAGGTGCGGTAGGCCAAGGCGTGTCCATCGATCATGAAAAGCCTGGGCTGGGTGAGCATACGCGGAACTCCTGAACGGCGGCTGGGTCAACCGATCATTTTAGCATCGGCCGGCTTCGGAAGATGATTCAGTCGCCGAGCCCTTGCGTCATGCGGAGGTGTGCTACGAAGCCATCTACCTCGCTCTGCGTGATTGTTTTGCCTGAAACGAGCATGTGCCCGCGCGCCCAGAAACCTCCGGTGGAAAAGCCCGGTCTAAGGTGGGGGAAATCCTCGAAGATGCGCGCCGAAAGGTGCTCAGAGAGCTCCTGGACTGCGGCGGCTGGCGCGACGTCCGGGGGCAGCATTATCTGCACAAGGAGAGCATCCTCGGAAACGCGCACTCGCTCGGCCTTCCAGTCCTGGGCAAGGCAAAGTCTTGTGGTCCATTGGCTCAGATTGTTCACAAGAGCGCCTGCCAGGCGATGTTCGGGAAACCTGGGCGCGAAAACAACCGTGTATCGCAGCCGGGGATCAGAACCCTCGGTAGGGGGCGGCGACGGCGGAGGACCTGTGACGACGGGAGGGGGTTCTTGTGGCGCCTCGACCGGCCTGGCTGGGGATGCTCCAGCAGTGCTGGGTTCTTGTGGCGCCTCGACCGACTTGGCCGGGGATGCTCCAGCTGTGCTGGTTTCATGTGGCGCCTCGACCGATCTGGCTGGGGATAAACCAGCAGTGCTGGGTTCTTGTGGCGCCTCGACCGACTTGGCTGGGGATGGTCCAGCAGTGCTGGGTTCTTGCGGCGCATCGACCGACCTGGCTGGGGATGCTCCAGCTGTGCTGGGTTCTTGTTGCGCCTCGACCGGCTTGGCCGGGGATAGTCCAGCAGTGCTGGGTTCTTGTGGCGCCTCGACCGGCTTGGCCGGGGATAGTCCAGCTGTGCTGGGCTCTTGTGGCGCCTCGACCGGCTTGGCCGGGGATAGTCCAGCTGTGCTCGGTTCTTGCGGCGCCTCGACCGACTTGGCTGGGGATAGTCCAGCTGTGTTGGTTTCGTGCGCCGGAGCCTCGACGGCCCCGACTTGAGTGGTCGGGGCCGGGCTGCCTTCGGTTTCGACAGCCGAAGTGCTGCCGCGCTCGGAGGCAGCGGGCTTCGCCGCGCAGTGTTCCGTCTCCGCCGGCTCGGGATCCGTGAGGAAGGGAAGATGCCTTTGGGAATGAGTGATCACAGGCAGCCAATCCAGCGGCAGGGCTGGGGTTTGAGGCAGGGTCGTCTCAATTCTGGAAGAATCAGCCTTTTGGATGCTCTCTTTGGGATCGGGTTCTGGGAAATGGAGCGATTCCAATTCGTCGAGCAGCTTGGCACTGGGCGACATCTGACTGGGTCGAGGGATCCAATCCTCGGGCAACGCAGACTCGCCGTCCACTTGGCCTTGCGAGGTTTGGATGTCAGCCTCGGAAGAGGCATATTCCTGAGATTGTGTTTTGGGATTAGGTGTCTCCGACTTGTCAACCTGTGATGATAGCCTCTCGGGGACGTCGGGTTCCGGCGTGTCTCCGATGCCTTCTGTGGAATGCTGGGCCGGATCGACCTGAGAAAGGGAGTGGGCCAGAGTTTCTGCCTGCCGCCGGATCATACCAAAGGGGACCTCGGAGCTGAATACGAGTGAGAGCACAATCTCCGGGACCACACCGGTGGCGTACAGCATGAAATCTTCAACAGTCCCGGGCAGGTGGACAAAGCGGGCGACTGCCCCGGATCGGCCCTCTTCTGCCCAACTGTCGGCGACTTGGGCTGTGAGCTCCCGAAGCTGGCTGCGGGGAAGCTGACCGGCGAATGCGATCAGTTCCCGGTGTCGAACGAGAAGCGCGGCCTCGGCCGAAGTCTCAAGTGTCAATCGGGCCAGATATTGAGCGGCGCGATCCACGTCTGTGAGCCAGGGAGGCGGCGCGTCGAAGCTCAGCGGGATATCCCGTTCCCCGGCCGAGACGGGTTCACTGAGCGGTTCGGCTCGGTCGGTCTCCTCGCTTTTGGGCGCAGTTTTCCGTGGCCAGGATAGTTGCACTGGGCGGTGAAAATCAAGCCGGCGACCGAGTGCCTCCTGAATGATGTCAGGCAAGTTGGGGAGGTAGAAAGGCTTGGTCAGTATGCCGTCCACGCCCGCTTGCCGTGTCTTCTCTGAAGAGTCCCCGTCGTCCACAGGAATGCCGATCACCGCCAGGCCAGGCTGCAAAGCGCGCAGTCGCTCGACAATCTTCTCCCCTTCGATGTCCGGCAGAGCGAAGTCGATAATTGCCAGACGGAAGTCAAGGTCCTTGGCCAGGCTGACGGCCTCGTCCGCGCTGGATGCCAGCGAGACTTCGAAACGGCCGCTTTCCTCAAGCGCCTGCCTGATAAGGATTCCGAACTCCCGGTTCGAATCAGCGACCAGAATGGGGATTGGCATAGGCTGAATGTAGCATGGGCCCGATAGGACGGCAATACTGCCATGGTCCCGCGGGGCTTACATGCGTGGGTCTGGGCAGGTCTAAGTCGTCGGGGTCTCGGTTGGTGTAGCTGAGGGTGTAGGGCTGGCGGTGGCGCTCGGAGTGGCGCTCCGGCTGGCCGATGGCGTGGGTGTCTGCGATGCCTCTGTCGTCGATGATGGGGAGGGAGTAATCGAGCTTGTGGCCGATTTGGTGGGCGTGGCTGAGCCCTCATTCGAGCCAGGTACGACGATCTTGACCCAGAACGATTGGTCGCCAGCCGGGCCGATCCCGAAGTAATCCCCGTTGGCGTTGGTCAGCTTCCAAAAACCCTGGTACGTACCCGAGGTTGAAGGCGCGATCATGTCAACCGCAAGATCGACAGTGCTTTGCGGATTGACATGTGTGGGCAATGAGACGAGCGAAGCCGCACCCATCCGGGTGCCGCCGA
>Ga0315556_1001261_pt1 | contig 15385 bp, 11 predicted proteins | sample SalMarSW160310MG_FD_202112 | JGI IMG/M metagenome (GOLD analysis project Ga0315556, IMG submission 202112) | Salt marsh sediment microbial communities from the Plum Island Ecosystem LTER, Massachusetts, United States - Salt Marsh Sediment SW1603-10 ...
GTGTTGATGGAGGCGCTCGGCCGTGTGCTCTCCGGTCTCGGCCGTCGGCGCTATCCGTTGCTCGCCGTCGCCACCGTGGCGTACGTGGCCCTGGTGGGTCCGACGCCCAGTGTCGTGCGCGCGGCCCTCATGGTGCTGGCCGGCCTCGCCGGGCTGGCGACGGGGCACGGGCGTGTCCAGGCCTGGCCGTCGCTGGCGCTGGCCGCAAGCGTTTCGCTGCTGCTGGCGCCGGCCCAGCTCGCCGATGCCTCGTTCCAGCTCTCCTACCTCGCCGTGATCGGCATGCTGCTGTTCGTGCCCCCGCTCGCCCGCCTGGCGACGGCGCGAGGGGCGCGTCGGCGCTCGGGCGGGTCGCGGCTGAGGCGCTGGTTGCTGCCGGCGTTGCTGGCGAGCTTGGCGGCTCAACTCCCCAGCGTCTCGCTGGTAGCCGGGAGCTTCGGTCGGGTTCCGCTGGCGTCGCCGCTGGTCAACATCGTAGCGGTCCCGTTGGCGGGCGTGCTGGTGCCGCTCGGTTTCCTGGCGGCCGTGGTGGGGGTGGCGGCGCCGGCTGCCGCGGGCCTCGTCAACCACCTGGTGAGCCCGCTGGCGTCGCTGCTGCTGGCCGTCGCCGCGCTCGGCGCCCGCCTGCCGCACCTGCCCTGGGGCGAGGTCGAGCCGCTGGGTCACGGCTGTTACGCGGTGGCCGTGGCCGGTCTGGCGCTGGCCCTGCACGGTCGTCTGCGGCCCTGGCGGGCGCTGCTGGTGGCCCTGTGTGCGGGCACGGTGAGCGCGGCCGTGCCCCCGGCCCACCCGGCCCCAGAGGTGGTGTTCCTGGACGTGGGCCAGGGCGACGCCACCCTGCTGCGCCTGCCCGGCCACATCGAGGTGCTGGTCGACGGCGGCGGCACGCCGTTCTCGGACCGCGACATCGGCGCGGATGTGGTGCTGCCGGCCTTGCGCGCGCTGGGCGTGCGGGCGCTCGACGTGGTGGTGGCCACCCACCCCGATCTCGATCACGTCGAGGGTCTCGCGACCGTGCTCCAGGCGCTCCCCGTCGGAACGTTGGTGATGGGGCCGCCGTGGCCGGACGCCGCCATCGACGGCCGGCTGCGGGCCATCGCGCGCTCGCGCGGGATCCCGGTGCATCGCGCGGTGCGCGCGGAGCGGTGGCGGCTCGGGCGAGGCCGAGGAGCGGTCGAGATCGACGTGCTGCACCCTTCCGCGCTTCCGTTGCCCACCACCAACGAGAACTCGGTGGCCCTGCTGCTCCGCTACCGCGGCGCGCCGCAGCTGCTGATGCTCGGCGACGCTCCGGCCTCGGTGGAGCGGTTGCTGGCGGTGCCGCATGTGCCGGTCCTCAAGGTGGCCCACCACGGCTCGCGGTTCAGCACGTCCGAAGCGCTGCTGCGCGCCGCCCGGCCACGGGTGGCTGTCGTTTCGGTGGGCGAGAACGGCTACGGGCATCCCGATGCCGGCGTGCTGGAGCGGCTGGCACGCCACGACGTGCAGGTGCTCACCACCTTGCAGCGCGGTGCGCTGCGGCTGCCGCTGACCGCGGGCGGTCCCCTGGAGATCGGTGGCACCGTCCAGGAGGGGGCGGAACGGTGATGGTCGTCACGCACGGCCGGGTCGCTTCTGGTACCTTGAGGCCAAAGGACTGGGTGGACCATCTCCGTTCGGCGACGGTCGAGCGTCTTCGTGTGGGAAGGGGGGCCGCCATGAGGCGGGCAGAGGCGCAGTCCAGGACGCGGGTCGGGGCGTGTGATAGATTGTTCACAATGCTCACGACCGTTCGCGTGCTGGCCGAGCAGGGCCCGATCAAGGTCGAGCTCGCCCGGTGGCACGACCGACTGGTGGTCGTGAAGCGGCTGCAGGGCAGTCACCCGGTGCTCGGAGAGCGCCTGAGACGCGAAGCTGAGGTGATCGCCAAGCTACAGCACGACAACATCGTGCCCCTCCTCGGTGCCGAGGACGGGGCGCTGGTCTATGCCTACTGCCCCGGCGTGAGCCTGGCCGAGGCGCTGGAGCGCGGTCCGCTGCCGCTCCGGCGGAGCCTCAAGATCGCGCGGGACGTGCTCGGCGCACTCGACTACGCCCACGGGGAGGGCATCATCCACCTGGACGTGAAACCCGGCAACATCCTCATCAAGGGGGAGCGGGCGATGCTGACCGACTTCGGCTTCGCCAAGGACCTGGCGCTCACCGCCATCACCGGCCAGCACATGGCCCTCGGGACACCCAACTACATGGCGCCGGAGCAGTTCAAGGGCGTTCGGACCGATCCACGCTCCGACCTCTACGCTACGGCCGCCGTGCTGTACCACATGCTCAGCGGTGCGCCCCCCTACGGCCGGCAGGTGTTGCGCTTCCTGGCCGGCGACGATCGCGTGCCGCTCGACGGCCTTCCCGACAGCGCGGGCGGGCTCCAGGACATCGTGATGCAGGGACTCAGCCGTGACCCGGGCGACCGCTTCGAGAGCGCCAGCGCCATGCGGGACGCGCTGAGCCGGGTTCCCAGCCGGGCCTGAACGCCCCCGACGTGATCCTGTCCTTCAGCGGAGATCCCTTCCTGGCACGCCGTGCTGCGAGGCAGGCGCTCGCCGAGCGTGGCGTGGTCGGGAGCGACATCGTCGAATTCGGGGAGGGGCTCGAGCCCGCGGAGGTGGCGCGCGCCGCTTCCCAGGGCGGCCTGTTCGGGCAGGTGGCCCTGTTCCTCGATTTCGACGAGGCGTTCAGCGGGCAGGCGGGCGTGCAGCCGCGCAACCAGGCCATCGCCGCGCTGGAGCAACTCGATGACGCAGCCCTGGTGGTGGTGCTCGACAGCAGCGCCACGGCCGCCCGGCAGAAGCGCTACCGCGCGCTGGGGGCGCTGGATCATCGGCCGACGCCGCGCTACGAGCGGTTGCCGGGGTGGGTGGCTTCCGAGCTGAAGGCCGCCGGGGTGCGCTTCCAGAGGGACGTGCCCCAGACGCTGGCCGACCTGTTCGGTGAAGACCCCGCCGCCATCGCCTCGGAGATCGTCAAGCTGGCGGTGCTCGACGAGGAGATCGGCGCCGAGCGGGTTCGGGCGCTGGCCAACCGGCCGGCGGCGCGCAACGCCTTCGACCTGATCGAGCGGATGGTGGCCGGCGACGCCGCCGGCGCCCTTTCGGTGGCGCGGGCCGTGCTCGAGCACGGCGAGGCGCCGCAGCGGGTGTTCGGGGCGCTGACCTGGCAGTTCGGGCTGGTCGCCAAAGCGGTGGCGCTGCGGGCTGCCGAACCGAAGGTCGACGTCGGTCGCGCGGCCGCGGCGCTGGGCGCCCACCCCACCGCGGCACGGCGCGCGCTTGCCATCGCCGGGCACTTCCAGGAGGCGAGTCTCCGCCGGACGCTCCACCTGTTGCTGGACGCCGACCGCCGGGCCAAGAGCGGCGGGGACCCGGAGTGGGCGCTGGAGAGCGTCGTGGTGGCGCTCGCCCGCGATTTCGCGCCGGCGCTCCCTCAGTCCTCGGCGAGCGGCCCGGGCGACCACGCCCGGTAGCGTTCGTACGCCGCGCGCAGCCCCGCGTTCGGCGCGGGCTCGAACGAGGCCGTCGTCCGAAGTCGCGGCGCGACCTCGCGTCCGGAACCGCGGTGTGCCAGCAGGGCCGCTCCGTACGCGGCGCCGGGCGCGCCGGCGAGCTGGGTCAGCGGCAACTCGAGCGCGTCCGTCAGCAGTTGCAGCCAGAACGGCGAACGGCTCCCGCCGCCGGTCGCCAGCAGGCGCCGGAGCCCGGCCAGCGGGCGCATCACCTCCAGCGAGTCACGCTGGCTGAACGTCACGCCTTCGAACACGGCCCGCACCAGCTCGGCTCGCCCGGTCGCCAGCGTCAGGCCGCGCCAGGCGCCCCGCACGGTCGGGTCCATGTAGGGGGTGCGCTCGCCCGCCAGGTAGGGCTGGAAGGTCGCTCCGTTCGCCCCGGCCGGGCTGGTGGCGGCCAGCTCCGATAGGGCATCGAAGGTCAGTTCCGGGAAGAGGGTGTCGCGCAGCCACTGCAGCGAGCCGGCCGCGGCCAACGTGACCCCCAGCAGGTAGTAGCCGCCGTCGGCGTGGGCGAACAGGTGCACGCGCCCGCGCGGGTCGGGGGTGGGCTCGGCCAGCGGCGCGAAGAGCACGCCGGACGTGCCCAGCGACACGCTGCCGAGCTCCGGGTCGGCGCTGGAGAGGCCCAATCCGGTTGCCGCGGCGGCGTTGTCGCCGGCGCCGGCGATGACCGGCACGCCTGGCGGGAGGCCCGTCTGCGCGGCGGCCTCGGCCGTGAGCGGCCCAACGACGGCGTCCGAAGCGACCACCTCCGGATAGAGCCCGGGGTCGATGGCGAGGGCGTTCAGCACCTCCTCGTCCCAGACGCCGCGGGCGAGGTCGAAGGCGTTGGAACCTGAGGCGTCGCTGGGTTCCGCCACCGCGCGGCCCGTCAGGCGCAGGCCGAGGTAGTCCTTGGGGAACAGCACCGTGCGCAGCCGCGCGAAGGCCTCGGGCTCGGCGTGGCGCAGCCACACCACCTTGGCGAGCTGGAAGCCGGTGATGGCGGGGTTCCCGCCGCGGCGGATGAGGGTATCGCGGTCGACGGTCCGTTCGATCTCGGCCACGGCGTCACCGGTGCGCTGGTCGTTCCACAGGATGGCGGGCCGGATGACCTCACCCGCGCCGTCCACAGGCACCATGCCGTGCATCTGCCCGCTCAACCCGACGGCCGTCACCTCGACGCCGTCGAGGCGCGAGACGAGCTCGGTCAGCGCGTCGCAGGCGGCTGCCCACCAGTCCTGGGGCCGCTGCTCGGTCCAACCGGGCCGGGGGGTGAGCAGGGGATAGCCGCGGTCGATCTCGTGGCGCAGCTCGCCTCGGTCGTCGACCGCGACGACTTTGATGCCACTCGTTCCGACGTCGATGCCCAGCGTCACGGACCGTTCGCTCATGCCGACTCCTTCGCTCGGGTCGCGGCCGGCGGTTGCGTGGCGCCGGATCCACGACGCTGCTGGCCGCGCATGCTCGGGCCCTACCCCGATCATGCCAGGAACCGCTGACACTCGCGGGGCTCTACGTTCCGCGCCATGCGGGGTGTGGCGCGCCACGACACAGGCGGGCGGCGTGCGGGCTGCGGTAGGCTCGACGCGTGGACGCCCTCATCGAACGCCTGCGAAGCCGGGACGAGCGGGCGCTCGCCCGCGCCATCAGCCTGGTGGAATCGGGCAGTGAGCGAGGCGAGGAGCTGCTGCGGGACGTGCGGCCGAACACCGGCCGAGCCCGCATCCTCGGCATCACCGGCGCGCCCGGAAGCGGCAAGAGCACCCTCACCGATCGGCTGATCGAGGTCGCCCGCGGACGCGGCGCCCGCGTGGGGGTGGTGGCGGTCGACCCTACCAGCCCGTTCAGCGGAGGAGCCGTCCTCGGCGACCGCATCCGCATGACCCGGTGGCACGACGACGCCGACGTCTTCATCCGCTCCATGGCCACGCGCGGGCACCTCGGCGGCCTGGCCGCCGCCACGCTGCAAGTCCTGGCCGTGCTCGACGCCGCCGGTTACGACACCCTGCTGGTCGAGACGGTGGGTGTGGGCCAGTCCGAGGTCGACATCGTAGGTGTGGCCGACACCACCGTGCTGGTGCTGACGCCCAACGCCGGGGATGCAGTGCAGACGTTCAAGGCCGGCATCATGGAGATCGCCGACATCTTCTGCGTCAACAAGTTCGACCTACCCGGAGGGGACCGGCTCAAGCGAGAGATCCGCGGTGCGTTGCAGCTCGGCCCCTTCCCGGAGGGGAGCTGGATACCGCCGGTGTTGGAAGTGATCGCCTCCCGTGGCGAGGGTACGGCGGAGGTGCTCGATCAGGCGGAGGCCCATCGGGCCCACCTCGCCGACACCGGGCGGCTCGAAGCGCTGCGGCGGCGGCGGGTGCGCTTCGAGATCCTGGCGATCATCGGCGAACAGCTGCGGCGTGCGCTGGGCACGCGCGAGGACGAGGCGGTCGAGGCGGTCATGGCGGGGCTGACGACACCACGCGAGGTCGTGCGGCGGCTGTTGGAGGAAGCTCCCCGACAACGCGGTGCGCTGCAGGGGAGCGAGTAGACTGGCTGCATCATGATCCATGCGGTCTACCCGGGGAGCTTCGACCCGCTGCACAACGGCCACCTCGACATCATCCGACGGGCCAGCCGGATCTACGACAGGCTCACCGTGGCGGTGTTGCACAATCCGCTCAAGGACCCGTACCTGTTCGATCTGGACGAACGCGTGGCGATCGTGCGCGACGTCGTGAAGAGCCTCCGGGGCGTCGAGGTCGACTCCTTCGGCGGGCTGCTCGCCGACTACATGAAGCACGTCGACGCGACCGTCATCGTGAAGGGGCTTCGCGCCATCTCGGACTTCGAGGTGGAGCTGCAGATGGCGCACCTCAACCGTCAGCTCAACCCCAACCTGGAGACCACCTTCATCATGACGGCGACGCGCTGGTCGTACGTGTCGAGCACGCGCGTCAAGGAGATCGCGCGCTACGGCGCAGACGTCTCCAAACTGGTGCCGGCGCCGGCGCACCGCAAGCTCCGCGAGCGCTTCGAGCGCTCGCTGGCCGGCTGAGCGACCTTCCCGAGCCACGGCGCCGAGTGCCCCACGGCCGACGTGGGCGCGCGACCCGCTCTCGTATACTCGTGGGCGCGCTGCCGGGATCCGGCGGCGCGAGAGGACGATCATGGCATTCCTGCTTCGAGGCATGGCGGCGAACGGCGGCATCCGCGTCGTGGCCGCGGACACCACCGACCTGGTCCGGGAGGCGGTCGAGCGGCACGGCGCCGCCCTGACCGCCGGCGCCGCGCTGGGCCGTACGCTGACCGGAGCGCTGCTGCTGGCCCACGTGCTGCTGAAGAACCCGCAGGACCGCGTCACCCTGCGACTGCGGGGCAACGGGCCCCTCGGCGGCGTCATCGCCGACGCCGGCCTCGACGGCACCGTGCGCGGCTACGTGCACGACCCGTCGGTCGAGCTGCCGCCGCGCCCCGACGGCAAGCTCGACGTGGGTGGCGCCGTCGGCCCCGAGGGCGACATCGAGGTGATCCGCTCGCACGCTCCCTACGGCGACCCGTACGCCAGCAATCTGGAGCTGGCCAGCGGAGAGGTGGCCGAGGACATCGCGACCTTCCTGGCCGTCTCCGAGCAGATCGCGTCGGCTGTGTTGTTGGGCGTTTCGTTCGACGCCGACGGAGCGGTCGAGCACGCCGGCGGCGTACTGCTACAGGCCCTGCCCGGCGTGGAGGACGCGGCGCTCGACCTGCTGGAAGCCAACGTCAAGGCTTTCGGCACGCTGACGGGCGGCATGGCGAGGGCGCCGTTGCGACAGCTGTTGGACGAAGAGCTGTGCTGGCAGATGGGGTTCGAGCTGTTCACCGATCCGCCGTTCCCGCTCGCGTTCGCGTGCCGTTGCAGCGATGCCAAGGCGCTCGATGCGCTGGCCTACTTCACGCCCGCCGAGCGCGAGGCCATGATCCGTGAGGACGGTGGTGCGGAGGCGGTGTGCCACTGGTGCGGCGAGCGGCGCTGGATCGAGCCCGAGGTCATCCGCTCGCTCACGGGCGAGGAGATCCGCTGCCCGGACTGCGACACATTGTGGTACCGGGAAGGGCAGGCACGCATGGTCCGCGAAGACGAGCTCTGCGCCTGCGGGCGGCCGGTGGTCCTCCCCGACTGAAGGTTCCGTGACCCCGTTGCGCTTGATACAGTACCCGCCATGACCCCCGCGGTCGTGCTGGCCATGATGGTGTTGGTTTCCCTGTGGGGGTCGGCCTTCCCGATGATCAAGGTGGGGCTGGACGGTCTCAACCCGTTCCACCTGACGCTGGCTCGCCACCTGGTGGCGTCGGCGTGCTTCGTGCCGGTGCTGTGGCTGCGCCGGTTGCGGCGCTTCCCAGACCGGCGCGACCTGCCCGCCTTCTTGCTGCTCGGCCTGCTCGGCTTCACCATCTATCAGACCGCTCTGGTGATCGGCGAGGTGCGCGTTCCGGCCGGCGCCAGCAGCCTCATCATCGCGACCGCGCCGGCGATCACCGCGGTCCTGGCCCACCTTCTCCTGAGCGAGCGGATGCCGTTGGGGGCGTGGTTCGGCTCGCTACTGGCGCTGACCGGCGTGGCCCTCATCTCCCTCGGCGCCGGAGGCGCGCTCACCTTCAACCCGTACGCCCTGTTCGTGCTGCTCTCGGCGGTGTCGACCTCGTTCTTCGCGATCGCGCAGCGCCGGATGTTCGTGCGCTACCGGGCGGTCGAGGTCACGGCCTTCGCGACCTGGGCCGGCACCGCTCCGATGCTACTGTTCCTGCCGGGCTTCCTCGGAGACGTCGCGTCGGCGGGGCCCGCGTCGCTCGCCGCCGTCGCCTACATCGGCATCTTCCCGTCGGCACTGGCCTACTCGCTGTTCGCCATCGGACTCTCGCGTGCGCCGGTCACCGTCGTGACCACCTACCTGTACCTGGTGCCGGTATCGGCGCTGTTCTTCTCCTGGTTGGTGCTGCGCGAGGTTCCTCATCCGCTGACGATCGCCGGCGGCGCCGTGGCCATCGTCGGCATCGTGCTGGTGAACGCGGCCAAGCAGCGCGCGGCGCGCCGCGCCGCGGCAGTGCGCGGCTGAAGCGGCGGGCCGTGCCGCGCCGGTCGGCCTCTCTGGCGCCTCAGAACGGCCAGTAGGCCACGGGGCTGGGGGTCCACAGCGGCTCGCCGAAGCGTGCTCCGATGAACGTTCCCCAGTAGGCGGCACGCCCCCGACGCGTGCGGAAGATGTCGGGCGTAACCGTCTCCGATGCGGCGTCACCGGTGAACTGGCTGCGGTAGCAGCGGACCGCTTCCTCCCAGATGTCGATGTAGTCACTGATATCGACGACGAGTGTGGCCTCGAAGGGGCCGTTCCCCATGTAGGAGAGCAGGCGCTGAGGTTTCCAGGGCTCCCCGGGGAGCGGGCTGCTGCGCAGGCCCGCCAGATGCACCGCGGCCGGCACGATGGCCGCGGCGGCCACGTGGTCGGGGTGGCGATCGTTGGCGTGCGGAGCCACGACGACCCGTGGCCGGAGCTCGCGCAACTCGCGCGCCAGATGCAACCTCCGCTCCTCGTCGTCGCGCAGCCGGGAGTCCGGCCAACCCAGATTGCGGCGGACCGACAGCCCCAGCACGTGCGCGGCGGCGTCCGCCTCGGCGGCCCGCTCGTCCGGTGTTCCCTTGGTGGCGGCCTCGCCGCGCGACAGGTCGAGCACACCCGTTCGCAACCCGAGGTCGGAGGCGCGCGCGAGGGTCCCGCCCATGCCCAGCTCGGCGTCGTCGGGGTGAGGACCGATCACCAGCAGGTCGAGCGCGCTCACTCCTTCGGCTTCACGTGCACGCGCTCGCCGAGGCGGCGTTCGGTGCCGGCGATCAACCGGCGGATGTTGTCGCGATGGCGCACGATGGCCAGCGCGGCGAGGGCGATCGCAAGGTAGAGGTCGGGCATGGGGTAGGACAGGCTGGCGATGAGCATCAACGGGGCGGCGAACAGGGCGACCATCGAACCGAGCGAGACGTAGCGGCTCAACAGGATGGTGAAGACCCCGAGCAGCACGCACAGTGCCGATACCAGCGGGTTGATGACGAAGAAGACGCCCACGGTGGTGGCGATGCCCTTGCCGCCACGCAGACGCAGCATGATGTTGAAGTTGTTCCCCAACACGGTTGCCAGCGCCGTCAGAGCGATGGCCCAGTTGCTGGCACCCAGCAGCGTGGGGAGCAGCACGGCCGCCGCCCCCTTGAGGGGATCGACGAGAACCACGACGATGCCCGGGAGGATGCCGAGGGTGCGCATCACGTTGGTCGCGCCGATGTTGCCCGAGCCGGAGGACTGGATGTCCACACCCCGCGCCTTGGCCACCAGGTAGCCCGTGGGGATCGTACCGAGCAGGTACCCGATCACCATGAATACGGCCGAGAGCGCGAGGTTCAGCAAGGCTTGCCTCCGAAGGGGCGCGCGCCTGGCGCGGCTTCGTCGTGGGGGGCGCAGTGGAGCGGTGTGGACGTCCCGCTGCGGATGACGTCTCCGATTCTACCGTCCCCCGGGAGGCGCCGACGGTTCCCCCGAACCTCCTCGTGAGGCCGGCGAACCGCGGCCGCCGGGGTAGGGTAGGCGACGTGACCGAGAGCACCCTCTTCCTGCTGCTCGTCGCCATCGCCGGGGTCTACGCCGTCCGCTGGGCGGCGCGGTTGGCGCCCCTGTGGAGCGAGTTCCCGGCCAAGACGCTGATCGCGACGGCGCTCGCGGGCATGGTGGCGGCGGCGGGCTTCACCCACCTGAACGTGTCCACGCTGCTGCGCGACGTCGCGCTGGTGGTCGGGCCGGTGTACGTGTTCGGACCGTTGCTGCTGGTGGCGCTGGCGCGCAATCGCCGCTACCGTGCCGCGGGAGTCATCGTGGATGCCCTGTACTGGACCACCGAAGGCCGGGGCGCCGTACGCCGCTTGCTGGCGCAGGCGGCCCTGCAACGGGGTGACGCCGACGCCGCGCTGCGGCTGGCGCCGACCCACGACAGCCTGTTGCTGCTCCAGGCGTACGTGCTTCGAGAGGACTGGGATGCCATCCTGCGACTCGAGGCACTACCTCGGGAGGGCGACAACGCTTTCCTGGCAACGTCGGCCCGCATCCAGGCCTTGCTGGCCCTCGGCCACGTCGGGCAAGCGCGCAGCGAGGTCGGACAGATGCGCCGCCGTTGGGAGTCGGGACCGCGCGGCCCCATCGGCTTCCGCAGCCTCGTGGTCAGCGAGGCCCGCTGTGACGCCGAAGACGGTGCCTTCGAGAAGGTGCGGGAGGACCTGCAACAGCCGCTCGTCGGCGTTCATCCCTCGACGCTCTACGCCATCCTGGGCCGCGCCGCGGAGCGGAGCCACCAGCGTGACGTGGCGGTGACCCTGTACACGCACGCCTATGAGGCGGCGCCGGAGGGACTGACCGAGCGATACGCCGAGAAGCTGCGGGCTCTGGGTAGCGATCCGCCACCGCTGACCCGGCGTTCGGGCGTGCCGGTCGCGACCCTGTCGCTGGCGGGGGCGCTGGTGCTGGCGTTCGCCGCCCAGAACCTGGTCGACCGGCTGATCGGCGCCGTCCGGGTCGGCGGTCAGACGCTCCACCTCAGCTCTTTCACCGCCGCGTTCCTGCTCAACATCCCGGGTGTGCCCGGCGAGCATGCCTGGTGGCGGTTGCTCACCTACGCCTTCCTCCATGCGAACCTGGTGCACATCGGCTTCAACGTGTGGGTGCTGGTCGACCTGGGGCGGATCTACGAGGCGCGACGCGGTTGGGGCAATCTGCTGGCCGCCTTCGTGATGGGGACGGCCACCGGGGCCTACCTCACGAGCCTGGCCCAGGCGCACCAAGCGCTGCTGCTGGTGGGCGCTTCGGGGGGCATCCTGGGTATCGCCGGCGCGCTGCTGGCGGACGTGCTGCGCTCGCCGCTGCCGAGCGACCGCATGCTGCTGCGCGGACTGGTGCAGTGGATGGTGTTGATCGCGTTGTTCTCGGTGGCCGTTCCCAACGTGTCGCTGTGGGGCCATGCCGGCGGGGTGGTGGGTGGACTGCTGTGGGGCTTCATCCGGCAGGGGCTGCCCGCCGACCGTCGCATCGGACGCGCGGCGGGTGCGCTCGGCGTGGCGTTGATGGGGTTGGCGCTGGTCATGGCCGTCGTCACCAGCGCCGGTGCCCTGCACTGAACGGAGGTGGGGCGGCGCCGGGCGGACGCCCGGGGGAACGCGTAAGAACCTCGTGACAGAGGAGTAAGTCTTGAGTTAGTGCCGTTCTCGTACCTTCGTTCCATGAACGAGTCCGGCAACCCACCGATGGCGCACCTGCTTCTGGGCAGGGGCGGGGGTGCCGGAGCGGTCGCCCCGGGGTCCACGGTCGAGACGTTCGTCGTGCTGTGGCGGCGCGTCTTCCTGCTGGTCCTGCCGTTCGGGATACTGGCGCTGGTCCTGGGCATGCTCTTCGAAGGACCGGGAGGGCAGCCGACGGTCTTCGATACGGTGAGCTATCCCGTCATGGCGGCGGGCATGGCGGTGCTGGAGCTGCTGGTGCTGCTGTGGCCGGCGACGCTGCGGTGGGCCGTCACGACCGCGGTGGCCGGCACGGGCGCCTTCTTCGTCGCCAAGCTGGCGCTGCTGCTGTTCGCGCTCCCCATCGGCCTCGATCCGCAACGGGAGTTGACCGAGAGCTTCTTCTGGATCCCGGCCGTGTACCTGCTGTCGTTCCTGCTGCCGGACGGTCGCGGCGGCCGGATCCTGGCGGCGCTGTTCACCGGGACCGTGTTCGCCATGTCGGCGGTGTACGGGCTCAGCCCCGCGCTTCACGGCGCGCGCTGGGGGATGGTCTACGCCCTGACCGAGATGAACCTGGCCAACAGCGTGCAGCTGGCGTTGACGTTCGCGCTGATCGGTCTCAAGGAGGCCTATGCCAGGGTCAGCACCGAGCGACAGCTCGCCGAACGCTTCGCCCGACAGGATCTACTGACGGGGCTGCCCAACCGGCGCGCGCTCGAGACCGACCTGGAAGCCCTGATCGATGCCGGCGAGGAGGCCCGTGCGGCCGTGCTCTTCCTCGACCTGGACGGCTTCAAGGTGATCAACGACACCCTGGGGCACGAGGCCGGCGACGCGCTCCTGAAGCTGGTGGCGGAACGGCTCCTGAGTGCCATACGCGAGGGCGATCTGGTGGCCCGCATGTCGGGCGATGAGTTCGTGGTGGTCGCGTGCGGTCTGGGTCACCGGTCCGAGGCGGTCGAGATCGCCAATCGCATCTTCGCGGCGCTGTCGAGCTCGTTCAGCTTCAACGGCTCGCAACTCGGCCTGACGGTGAGTATCGGGGTGGCCTTCCTCCCCGAGGACGGCAACGACGCCCGCACCCTCCTGCGTCACGCCGACAGCGCCATGTATCGCGTCAAGCGCTCGGGCAAGAACGGTCTGAAGTACTACACCCCCGAGATCGATGCCAGCATGGAGCGAAGAGGCGAGCTCGAGCGCGACCTACGAAGCGCGTTGCGCGCGGGGCAGATCTCGCTGGCCTTCCAGCCGGTCTTCGACATGCGCGACGGCAGCCTGCGACAATTCGAGGCGCTGTTGCGCTGGGATCACCCACGCTACGGGCTGGTGTCGCCGAAGGAGTTCCTCCCGCTGGCCGAGGAGAGCGGCGCCATCGTCGCGCTCGGCGGCTGGGCCCTGGAGGAGGCCTGTCGTCAGCTCGGGAGCTGGCGTACGACGGCGCCAGGGCTGCGCGTGAGCGTGAACGTCTCCGCGTTGCAGCTCGCCCAGCCGTCCTTCTTCGGATCGGTGGTGAAGGCGCTTCAGCAGTCCGGCCTGTCGGCCGATGCGCTCGAGCTCGACCTGGGCGAGAGCATCGTGCGCGGCCCGGTCGAGGACGTGCAGGGCACCCTGCGCGGTCTGCGCGGCCTGGGCGTCGGCATCGCCATCGACGACTTCGGCCGAGGCTTCTCGTCGCTCGCCTACCTGCGCGATCTACCGGTCGACGCCGTGAAGATCGCCCGCGAAGTGGTGCAGGACCTGGGTTCGGCCGAGGAGGTACCGCGCTTCGGCCTCGCCATGATGGAGGCGATCCTGGGGCTGGCCCGTCACCTAGACCTGGTGATCGTGGCCGAGGGCGTCGAGACCCGCGCCCAGTTCGACCGACTGCTGGCGCTCGGTTGCCATCGGGCGCAGGGCTTCTTCTTCGCTCCGCCGATGCCGGGGAGCGACGTCGCGGGCCTGGTGGAGAAGGGTGGAATCCGCACCCTGTGGGGCGCGAAGAACTGAGTCCTATCGGCACCGGAAGCCCGATCATCGGGCTTCCGGCCTCGCCGCACGGGCCCCGTCAGCGCCAGGCTACTGCCCGCACTGGGTGATGCTGAGCGGGTCCAGTGCCAGGTCGGCGCAGACGATCCCGTGGCCGTACTCGTCGGCGGTCATGCCCCCTTCGAACAGCGCCGTGTTGTCGAGCGTCTGACGCAGCTGCGTAGGCGTCAGGCTCGGCGTGTGGCTCTTGAGCAGCGCCGCCACGCCGGCGACGAAGGGCGACGCCATCGAGGTACCGACATCGCAACCGTAGTTGCTGCCGGTGTAGGTGCTGAGGATGCCGTAATCCGACGACGTGCTGGAGTAGTAGTGGTAGAGGCAGGCGTTGCCGGGGTAGCTGCTCGAGACCTCGAAGCCGCCCGGCGCCATCACCTCGACGCCCGTGCTGTAACCGGCCCCGGTACTGTAGGCCGAGAAGCCGGAGATCTGGTGGTCGCTGTCGACCGAGCCGACCGCGATGACGTCGGGGGCGTTGGCGGGGCTCAGCACGCCGGGGTTGGTGACGAACGGTGTGCCGGCTCCGTAGTTGCCCGACGACGCCACCAGCAGTGAACCCGCGTTGAAGGCGGCAGCGGCGGCCTGGTCGATGAGCGGCTGGTCGCCGTTGACGCCGATGCTCATGTTGATGACGTCGGCAGGGTTGGGGTTGGAGGCGGTGTTGCTCACCGCCAGACCGGCGGCCCAGCGGATGGCGTCGATCAGCATGCTGGTGGTAGCGCCCCCGCCGGCATCGTCGAAGACCTTGATCGGCTCGATCAAGACCTGCGGACCGAAGGCCACGCCGGCCACGCCCAGGTTGTTGTTGCCGATGGCAGCAGCGATGCCGGCCACGTGCGTGCCGTGGTCGATGCCGGGGCCCGGCGTGGGGTCGTTGTCGCCGGAGTAGAAGTCGCAGCCGCCGACGATCTTGGCCTGCAGGTCGGGGTGCTTCATCTGCACGCCGGTGTCGATCACGGCGATGACGGTCCGGTGGCTTGCGCCGGTCTCGGTGCTCCAGGCCTGCTCCAGGCCGAACTCCTGCAGGTTCCACTCCTGGTCGTAGTAGGTGTCGTTGGGCGTGAACGCCATCGGCTTCAGGTAGTAGTTGAGCTGCGCCGCCTTCACGCGCGGGTCGGCGCGCAGGCGAGCCAGCGCCGCTACCGCGTCGCTCGCCCGCACCAGATCGGGCGCGCCGGGGGCGCCGGCCCGCACCAGCTGGAGCCCGTAGCTAGAGCGCACGTCGGTCGAGAGCTGCCGCAGCGCGGCGGCTGCGCCGCCCACACCCTGGGGCGCGGCACCAGCGTTGTAGCTCACCAGCACCTCGCCGGGGACGTAGCTCCGGCCGTCCGGCGCGATCGCCGTGGGGTGCGCAATCGGGCGCTGCGTCGCGGAGGGCGGTGCCGCAGCCGACGCCAGCGCCAGCGTCGAAGGGATCTGCCCGCATTGGGCGAGGCCGCCGACGGTCTGGGTGTAGGTCACGTCGAGGGTGGCCCTGCCGACGCTCGAGTCGAAGGTGACCGTGGGCGTGATGGTCTGCCCCTGGGTGAGGCCGTAGCTGCCGACGGAGACCGTCACGG
>Ga0315556_1001262_pt1 | contig 15382 bp, 19 predicted proteins | sample SalMarSW160310MG_FD_202112 | JGI IMG/M metagenome (GOLD analysis project Ga0315556, IMG submission 202112) | Salt marsh sediment microbial communities from the Plum Island Ecosystem LTER, Massachusetts, United States - Salt Marsh Sediment SW1603-10 ...
AGCTCTCAACGCTACGCTGTCACCTCGGGCGCTTGTGCCTCGCACCGGGCTGCCCCCTTTCGTCCCTATCGCCTCTATCAGCACCGTGGCGCGTCTCGTCGACGGGAACGTTATATGGATACGAAAAAGGTCTAGATAGTATGGTCATCGTCGGATAGCGGGACGTCAACGCCTCTTGAGATCAATGCGTTAGGTTGTGTTGGCGCAAATCGACAGCGGGATATCCGGCAAAAAATGGGACAAGACACTGAATCTCCAGCGGATGTGGATTCGGGGGCGGACAAAGCGACAAAATCGCGCCTGATCGATCGGGTGCGCGAGGCGATCCGCTCGCGGCACTACAGCCGGCGCACGGAGAAGACGTACTGGTACTGGATACGGTTCTTCATCCGCTTTCACGGCATGCGTCACCCTGCCGAGATGGGCGGCGCGGAGGTGCAGGCCTTCCTTTCCTGGCTCGCGACCGAGCGCGACGTGGCGGCGGCGACGCAGAACCAGGCGCTGTCGGCGCTGTTGTTCCTCTATCAGAAGGTGCTCGGCCAGGAGCTGCCGTGGCTCGATGGCATTTCGCGCGCGAAGCGCCCGGTACGCCTGCCCGCGGTGCTGACCGAGGCGGAGGTGCGGCGTCTGCTGTCGCAGCTGCGCGGCGTTAAGTGGTTGATGGCGAGCCTCCTGTATGGCTCCGGCCTGCGCCAGATCGAATGTCTATCGTTGCGCGTCAAGGACGTGAACTTCGCCTACCGGCAGATCCTTGTGCGAGACGCGAAGGGCGGCAAGGACCGGGTGACGATGCTGCCCGAAGGGGTGATCGAGCCGCTGCAGGAGCATCTCGGACGCGTGCGCGTGCTGCATCGGCGAGATCTCGCCGAGGGGTTCGGCGAGGTTTCCCTGCCCCACGCGCTCGCGCGCAAGTATCCGCGCGCCGGCTGCGAGTGGGGCTGGCAGTTCGTGTTCCCGTCGAAGAACCGCTCCGCCGACCCGGAGACCGGCGTCATCCGGCGCCATCACGTCTATCCCGACACATTGCACCGTGCCGTCAAGCAGGCCACGGCCGCCGCGGCGATCGTCAAGCCGGTGAGCTGCCACACGCTGCGCCATTCGTTCGCGACGCATCTGCTCGAGCGCGGGCAGGACATCCGCACGGTGCAGGAGCTGCTGGGGCACTCGGACGTCTCGACCACCATGATCTACACCCACGTGCTCAACCGCGGCGCGCGCGGCGTGAAGAGTCCGCTCGACCGGCTGGAACAGCCGGCGGCGCGCTACGCGTGAACCGGGGGCGCGCCTAGTACGACTTCGGCAGGCCGAGCACACGCTCGGCGATGAAGCTCAGGATCAGCTGCGGCGTCACGGGCGCGATGCGCCCGACCAGCGACTCGCGCAGGTAGCGCTCGACGTGGTACTCCTTGGCGTAGCCGTAGCCGCCGTGGGTCATGATCGCCTGCTGGCAGGCGTCGAACGACGCTTCGCCGGCGAGGTACTTGGCCGCGTTGGCCTCCGCGCCGCAGGGCTTGCCCTGGTCGTAGAGCCAGGCGCCTTTGAACACCATCAGGTTGGCGGCCTCAAGGTTCATCCAGTTGCGCGCGAGCGGGTGCTGGATGCCCTGGTTCTTGCCGATCGGGCGGTCGAACACGATGCGCTCCTTGGCGTACGCGGCGGCGCGCTTGAGCGCGCAGCGGCCGAGCCCGACCGACTCGGCGCCGATCAGGATGCGCTCGGGGTTCATGCCGTGCAGGATGTACTCGAAGCCGCGGCCTTCCTCGCCCAGACGGTCTTCTTCCGGCACCGGCATGCCGTCGAAGAACACCTGGTTCGAGTCGACCGCCTTCCTGCCCATCTTCTCGATCTCGCGCACCTCGACGTATTTGCGGTCGAAGTCGGTGTAGAACAGGGTCAGCCCCTGGGTCGGCTTCTTCACCTCCTCCAGCGGCGTGGTGCGCGCGAGCAGCAGGATCTTCTCGGCCACCTGCGCGGTCGAGATCCAGACTTTCTGCCCGGTGATGTGGTACTTGCCGCCCTTCTTGTCGGCGCGGGTCTTGATCCGGGTCGTGTTCAGGCCCGTGTTCGGCTCGGTGACCGCGAAGCAGGCGCGCTCGCGTCCGGCGATCAGGCCGGGCAGCATGCGCTTCTTCTGCTCCGGGGTGCCGAACACCACCACCGGGTTCAAGCCGAAGATGTTCATGTGCACCGCCGACGCCCCGGAAAAGCCCGCACCCGACTCGGCGATGGCCTGCATCATCACCGCCGCCTCGGTGATGCCCAGCCCCGAGCCGCCGTACTCCTCCGGCATCGCGATGCCGAGCCAGCCGTCCTTGGCGAGCGCCTGGTGCAGCTCGGACGGAAAGCCGCCCTGCTTGTCTTTCTTCAGCCAGTACTCATCCGGGAAGCGCGCGCAGATCCTGTCGATCGCCTCGCGGATCGCGTCCTGCTCGGGGCTGAAGCCGAAGTCCATTGTTCAGTGCGCCTTGACCGCGCCCGAGCGCACCAGGTCCGCGATCTCGGCGTCGTCGAAGCCGAGCTCGACCAGCACCTCGCGGCTGTGCTCGCCCGCGCGCGGCACGCCGCGCCGCAGGCTCGCGCCGCGGCGCCCGTCGGCCCAGCCCGGAAAGGCGGCGAAGTCCTCGCCCTCGGCGCGCGCCACCGTGCCGCGCGCGCGGATCTGGGGCAGCGCGGCCGCCTCGGCCGGCGTCAGGCAGCGGTCGACCGGGACGTCGTTCGCCTCGAGCAGCGCGATCCATTCTGCGGAGGGTTTGGATTTCATGGTGTCACTCAATTTTCTTGAAAGCACGTCCCCATTGGCGCGCCGCTTCGCGTCGCTCGAGTATTCCTCGCCCTCGAAGCCGGGCACGCAACGCGTGAACTTGCGCCAGAAGTGCTGCTCCAGGATGCCGAGCGTCAGGCGCGCGCCGTCGGCGCATTCGAACACGTCGTTGACCGGGAACAGGTGCGCGCGCGGATCGCCGCCCGGGGCGAGGCCGTGGCGCATCGCGGCCCAGAAGAAGCCGGCCTCGAACAGCGACAGGTCCAGCCGCGCGCCGCGCCCGCTGCGGTTGCGCTCGGCCAGCGCGGCGAGCAGCGCGATCGCCGCGCACGAACCGCCCGCCATGTCGGCGACCGGCAGCGACGAGCGCGTCGGGACGCCCAGCCACTGCCCGGGAAAGGCGAGCCCGCCGCCGGCGGCGAGGTAGTTCAGGTCGTGCCCGGGGCGTTCGCGCCACGGGCCGCTGCCGCCGTAGCCCGAGAGCGCGCAATAGATCAGGCGTGCGTTCGATTGCGCAAGCGTCTCGTAGTCGATTCCCAGGCGCTCGGCCACGCCGGGCCGGAAGCCCTCGATCACGATGTCGGCCTGCGCCGCGAGGCGCGCGACCACTTCTTTCGAGCCTTCCTGCTTGAGGTCGAGCGCGAGGCTGCGCTTGTTGCGGTTGCCGCTGCGGAACTGCAGCGGCAGGTAGCCGCGGCAGGGGTCGCCCGCGGGCGGCTCGACTTTCAGCACCTCGGCCCCCAGGTCGGCGAAGATCGCGGCCGCGAACGGGCCCGGCACGAACATCGAGAAATCGACCACCCTGACGCCGGCGAGCGGCTGCCAGGCCTGAGCCATGTTCATGCGCCGGATTCTACTTGAAGGGCGCGCATCGCCAGCCGCACCTGCGGCCCCTCCTCGCTCGGCCCGAGCTTGAACCCGAGCGCGTGCATCAGCTCGAGCATCTTGTGGTTGGCGGCGAGCACATAGCCGTCCATGTGCTCGAAGCCGGATCCACGCGCGAAGCCCATCAGGGTCTGCATCAGGCGGTAGCCGACGCCGCGCCCCTGCCAGCCGTCGGCCACCGCGAGCGCGAACTCGCAGCGCTGCGGCGGCTCGAGCGCGATGTAGCGCGCCACCGCGATCTCCTGCTCGCGCCCGCCTTGGTCGCAGGTGACGATCAGCGCCAGGTCGTGCGGATAGTTTATGCGGGTGAAGCGCGCCAGCATCTCGGGCGAGAGCTCGCGGATCTCCGCCATGAAGCGGTTGTGGCGCGACTCGGACGACAGCTCGCGCACGAACGCCTGCTCGATCACGGCGTCATCGGGACGGATCGGACGGCAGACAACGTGCGCGCCGTCGGCGAGCGTCCAGTCCTCGCGCCAGCGCTCGAGCTCGCGCGGGTCCAGAACCCGTTTCAGGGCGCCTTAAACCCCGCGCGCTCGACCGCGCGCTTGAAGTCCGCCAGGCTCGCGCGCGCGGGGTCGTAGCCCACGCTCGCCTTTCCTTCGGCGAGCGAGACCTCGACCTTGTCCACGCCCGCGACGCCGCTCAGCATGCGCGTCACGCTCTTGACGCAGCCGTCGCAGTCCATGCCTTGCACCTTGAATTCGATGGTTTCCATCGCTTCGCTTCCGGAACGGGTCGGGCCCATATTGTAGATCAACGCGCCACCAGCACCGGCGCGCCCGCCAGGTGCAGCACCCGGGTCGCGGTCGACCCGAGCAGCATGTTGCGCGCGGCGCCCATGCCGCGGCTGCCGATGAAGATCATGTCGCAGCGTTTCGCCTTCGCGTGCGCGACCAGGATCTCGGCCACCTGGCCGACCAGGATCCTGGCCTCGTAGTCGATGCCGGCGTCGTCGAGCATCCTCTTCGCCTCGGCCAGCCGCGCCTCGCCTTCCTCCCGGTAGTACTGCTTGAGCTGGTCCTTGCCCACGACCTTGGCCAGGCCGGGCAGGCGCGGCACCGGCAGGTGCACCGTGACCAGCTCGACGGTCGGCCTTTCGCGGTACCAGTCGGCGTGCGCGATGAGGCTGTCCACCGCGTGCAGCGAGCTCTTCGATCCGTCGACCGCGAGCAGGATCTTCATTTCCTGCCTGCGCCGCGCCGCGCGGCCATGCGCGCGCCCAGATCGACGCGCTCGGCCGGGGTCAGCACCTCGGCCGCGAAGCCGAACGCGATCGCCTCCTCGCGCATGATGTGGCGCCGGTAGAGCCAGGCGAAGTGCGCCACCTGCTCGATGTCGAGCCGCGGCGAGCGCACCTCGGCGACCTCCGCCAGCCGCGCGCGGATAATGGCGTAGACCCCCTCCATCGCGCGGTGGTCGCGCGCGAGCTCGTCCAGCGCGGCGAGCACGTCGGCCCGGCCGCGCTCGCCGGCGTAGCGGCGCAGCGGCGGGAACAGGTCCTGCTCCTCGTCCTGGTGGTGCTGCGCCCCGGCGCTGTCGAAGTAGCGCAGCACCGCGCGCGCCGCTTCCTGCGCCGGCGCGTCGCAGCCCGCGCGCGCCAGGTGCGGCACCAGCTTCTCGAGCGTCGCGATCTGGTCCTGGATCCGGCCGTGGCAGGCATAGAGCATCTCGAGCGGCTCATCGAAGCCGGGCGCCGGCGCGCCGAATCCGGGCAGGCCCGCCATCTCAGGCGCCCCCGAGCAGCGCGAGCGGCCCGCGCGCATCGCGCGTCAGCGCGACCCATACGATGTAGCCGAACGCGGCCAGCGCCGCGACGAACGCCGCGGCGCGCACGCGCGGGGTGCGGCCGCGCTTGAGCGCGATGGTGCCGAGCCCGATGTAGACCAGCAGTCCGAGCACTTTGGCGCTTAGCCAGCTGTCGGCGAACGGGTACTCGCGCAGCAGCCAGCACAGCCACAGCGCGCTCGCCAGCAGCACGGTGTCGACCACGTGCGGCGCGACGCGCACGAAGCGCGCCTCGAGCAGAGGCGAGCCGCGCAGCTTCAGCACGCCGCGCGCGATGAAGCCCGCGATGCTCAGACCGACAGTGCCAACGTGGATCGACTTGATCCAGAAGAAGAGAGACATGGGTCGATTTTCGCCGTTTGCGCCGTGCCTGCGTTGAGCTGAGTCAAGTCCGCGCGCCCGAGCAGGAGGTCGACCAGCTCGCGCACCGGGCGGATCGCACTGCCGAAGGGCACGCTCTCGGAGCCGCGAAAGAACAGGCCGTGGTCGACGTCGCCGCTCAGCGCGGCGGCGAGGTGGTGGTCGATGCAGAACTGGCCCATGGCCGGAATGCCGTCGCGCAGCCCGCACTGCGCCAGGCACTCCCAGGCGAGGGTGCAGTTGCGCGCGTGCGCGCGCTGCTTCAGCCCCTCGAGCATTTTCAGGTAATTGGCCAGCCAGGGCGTGCGCACCGCGCGCGCTGGCAGGCCGGCGACGCTCATGAACACCACGATGTCCTGCGGCGTGGCCTCGGCCAGCACGCGCTTGAAGTTCGGGTGCGCGTCGCACTCCTCGGTGACCGCGAACGCGGTGCCGACCTGCACCGCATCGGCGCCGGCATCGAGCGCCGCGGCGACGCGCGCGGGCGAATTGACTCCGCCGGCGGCGATTAGCGGCACGCGGTCGGCGTCCAGGCCCTGCGCGTGCAGCGCGGCGCGAATCTCGGGGATAACGCGCGCGAAGTCGAAGCGTTCTTCGGCGACCTGCTCCACCTTGGCGGCGCCGAGGTGGCCGCCGGCGTAGCGCGGATGCTCGATCACGATCGCGTCGGGCGCGCGCCGGTGCCTGAGCCAGCGGCGCACGATGAGCGACGCCGCGCGCGCCTCGGACACGATCGGCACCAGCGCGACGCGCGGGAAATCGCGCGCCAGCTCCGGCAGGTCCATCGCCAGCCCGGCGCCGACCACGATCGCGTCGGCGCCGCTCTCGCAGGACTGGCGCACGTAGCCGGCGTACTGCGATACCGCGCGCATGACGTTGACCGCGATCATGCCGCGCCCGCCCGAAACTTCGCGCGCGGCGCGGATTTCCCTGTCGAGCGCGGTCAGGTTGGCCTGCTCGATCGTGGCGCGGTCGCGCGAGCGGCCGGTGGCGCGCATCAGGTCCGGGTGGTGGCGGCGCAGGTCGACGCTCGAGATGGTGCCGACGCAGTCCTCGCGCGCCACCGCGCCCGCCAGGCGATGCGCCGAAACGCCCACCCCCATTCCACCTTGCACCAGAGGCAAAGCCTCGAGCGCGCCGATCTTCAGCATAGGCGGCAGTGTGCGCGAGGCAAGGCGGCAATTGTTTGATCTGCCTCAAATACACGGGTCAAAGGCATGCCAGCATGCGCACAAAGGATGAATACGGCTATGAGTACACCGAACGGCAACCTGGTGGAAGGCGTCATCGCCAACCTGCCCCTGTTCAAGCATTCGAGCAAGCCGCACCTGGCGGAGCTCGCGCGCCACGCGCGCACCCAGCATGTGACGCGCGGCACGCTGATCGTGCACCGCGGCGACAAGCTGCAGGGGCTGCTCGCGGTCGCTTACGGAATGGTCAAGCTCTCGCTGCGTGGCGACGCGGGCGAGGAGAAAGTAATCCGGCTGGTCGGCCCGGGCGAGGTGTTCGGCGAGCCCGCGGCCTTCCTCGAGACGCCGATGCCGCTCGACGCGATCGCGCTCGGCGACACGCTGCTGGTGATCCTGCCCGCGCAATCGGTCAATGCGCTGATCGAGCGCGAGCCGCACTTCGCGCGCAGTATGATCGCGAGCCTGAGCGCGCGGATGAACGCGATGGTCGCCGACATGGAGGCCACCACGCTGCACGGCGCGCTTGAGCGCGTCGCCTCCTACCTCGAGTCGCTCGCCGACGCCGGCGCGCCTGGCCAGGTGACGGTGCGCCTGCCGGCGACCAAGACCGTGATCGCGGCGCGCCTGGGGGTGACCAAGGAGACCTTCTCGCGCCTGCTGCGCGAACTCGCCCAGCGCGGGCTGGTGAGCATCGCCAAGCGCGAGATCACCCTGCTCGATCGCGCCGAGCTGGCCCAAGTCGCGCACAGCGGACGCAAGGCCCATGCGGAGGCGGGCGCGCACGCGCATCGGCCGTCGGTATAGCATTGCCAAAGAAGCCAACAAGGAGACGCCATGTACAAGCACATCCTGGTCCCCACCGACGGCAGCAAGCTGTCGGCCAAGGCCGTCAAGACCGCCGCCAGGCTTGCCAAGCAGGTCGGCGCGCGCATCACCGGGGTGTACGTGATTCCGCCCTACGTGCCGCCGATGTACGGCGAGGCGGCGATCTACGTGCCCGAAATCACGCCCAAGCGCTACAAGGAGCTGTCCGAGAAGGAAGCGAAGAAAGCGCTCGCGGTGGTCGAGATCGAGGCCCGTACCGCCGGGGTGTCGTGCAAGGTCGGCTGGGTGACCGCCGACCAGGCCTGGGAAGGCATCGTGAAGCAGGCCAAGGCCAAGAAGGCCGACCTGGTCGTGATGGCCTCGCACGGCCGGCGCGGCCTGTCGGGGCTGCTGCTCGGGAGCGAGACCACCAAGGTGCTCACGCACTCGAAGATTCCGGTTCTGGTTTGCCGCTGAGCACTGCGCCGGCTTGAAGTACAAGGACTACTACAAGATCCTCGGCGTCGAGCGGGGCGCCAGCGACGAGGAGATCAAGAAGGCGTACCGGCGCCTGGCGCGCAAGTACCACCCCGACGTGTCCAAAGAGGCCGACGCCAAGGAGCGCTTCCAGGAAGTGTCCGAGGCCTACGAGACGCTCAAGGACAAGGACAAGCGCACCGCCTACGACGGCCTGGGGAGCTTTCGCCCGGGGCAGGACTTCCGCCCGCCGCCGGACTGGTCCGAGCGCTTCCACGCCGGTGGCATGGACGACCTGGGCGGCATCGACCTGTCGGACCTGTTCGCCTCCTTTGGCGGCGCGCGCGCGCGCCAGGGCCCGCGCCGCGGCCGCGACTACGAAGTCGGGGTGCACATCGGCCTGCACGAGGCCGCGCACGGCGCCGAGGTAACGCTCGACCTCGGCGGCGGCAGGCGGGTGCAGGCGCGCATCCCCAAGGGCGTCACCGACGGCGAGCGGCTGCGCCTGCGCGGCAAGGGCGGCGCGGGCGCCAAGGGCGGCCCACCGGGCGACCTGTATCTCGACATCGCGCTGCACCCGCATCCGCTGTTCAAGCCCAACGGCCACGACCTGTACCTGGACGTGCCGCTCGCGCCCTGGGAAGCGGCGCTCGGGGCCGAGGTGCGCATCCCGACGCTGGAAGGCCAGGTCACGATGAAGGTGCCCGCGGGCTCCAAGGGCGGCCAGCGCCTGCGCCTCGCGGGCAAGGGCCTGCCCAGGCCCCAGGCCGGCGCCGGCGACTTGTACGCGGTGCTCAGCGTCGCCGCGCCGAGCGTGCTCTCGGAGCGCGAGAAGGAGCTGTTCGAAGAGCTGCGCAAAGAGTCGAAATTCAATCCGCGCGGGCACTTCGAATGAGCGGCGAGCTGATCGTGCTGCTCGAGTTCGAGTCCGCCTCGGGGCTCACGCGGGCCGAGATCATCGAGCTGGTCGAAGTCGGCGTGTTCGCGCCGCAGGGCGAGGGGCCCGAGGACTGGCGCTTTCCCGAGGACGCGCTCGCGCTCGCGCGCGAGGCGGCGCGCCTGATGGCCGGCTTCGACCTCTCGGCGCCGGGGCTCGCGCTGGTGCTTTCCTACCGCGACCGCCTGGCCGAGCTCGAGGAACGCATCCGCGAGCTCGAGTGCCGGCTGCCGCGCTAAGGCGCGGCTCCTCCAGGCGCCTAGGCTAGCGCGTAGAGCGCAGCCGCGCCGCCTGCGATCGCCGCCGCGAGCGGCAACAGGGCCTGGCCCGCGATCTTGCGTCCGCCGAGCCATGCCAGCACCCCGACCTTGAACAGCATGTTGGCGGCAACCGCGAGCGCGATCGCGGTCACCGCCTCGTGGGCGAGCGCCCGGCCGGCGTTGTGCAGGTTCAACGCCGAGAGCGTCGGCGGATCGATGTCGACCATGCCGGCGGCGAGCGCAGCGGCGTACAGGCCGCGGCTGCCCGCGACGCTAGACAGCCAGGCCGAAGCGACCAGCACCAGCGCATACAGCGCGCCGAACTTGATGGCGGTTCCAAGCTCGGTCGGGTTGTGCAGCTCCGGCGCCGGCAGCGCGCCGCTCCGCCCCAGGCTGCGCACCGACACCGCGGTGATCACCAGGCCGCAGGCGAAGGCCGCACCCGCGGCGGGCGCCAGTGTCGCCAGCACCGCCGGCGCGAGCACCGCGGCCAGCACCACAACGCGCACGAGCGGTACCAGGTTCGCCAGCAGCACCACAACCAGGGCGATGCGCCGCATGGCCTCGGACTCGGCGCTGCGCCGCGCGTACAGCACGGTGGTCGCGGTCGAAGACACCAGCCCGCCGAGCACGCCGGCGAGCACCGCGCCGTGGCGCTCGCCGGCGATGCGCAGCGCAACGTAGCTCGCCAGCCCGAGGCCCGAGATGAGCACCACCATCAGCCAGAGGTGAAAGGGGTTGAGGACCCCGAACGGCCCGAAACCGCGGTCGGGCAGGATCGGCAGGACGATGAAGGTGACCACCAGGAACTGCAGCACCGACACCAGGTCCTGGCGCGACAGCGCGGTCGAGAAGCCTTCCAGCTCCGGCTTGAAGTACAGCAGCGCAGTGACGCCGATTGCGAGCGCACCGGCGAGCGAGGCCTCGCCCATCCCGGCGAGCGCGCCGAGCAGGTAGGCGACCGCCGCCGCGACCACGGTGGTCGTGCCCGGGTCGCCGGTCGGGGCGTCGCGCAGGTAGGCCGCAATCAGCATCCCGGCCACCGCCGCGAGCCCGGTCGGCAGCAGCCAGGGGCTGTCGAGGCGCTCGGCGACCAGTGCGGCGAGTGTGCCAAGCAGGGATACGAGTGCGAAGGTGCGCAGTCCCGCCTTGGCGGTCGGGTTGCGCTCGCGCTCAAGGCCGATCAGCAGCCCGATGCCGAGGCTCGCGCCGAAAGCCAGCCAGGTCTGCGGCTCGAGCAGCGCGCCCGGCGCTTCGAACACTCAGGCGCCGGCCTTCTTCCACGGCGCGCCGAGCCCGATCGGGTCTGGCGCCAGCTCGACGATGCGCGAGTACAACTTGCTGAAGTCGGTGTGGTACTGCGGGTCGGAGAACGGGTCGGTGTTGGCGGCGAAGGCCTGTTCGATTTCGTCCCAGTCCTCGGGCCTGAGCGCTTTTTCCGCCAGCGGCAGCACCTCGCGCTCTTCCTTGCGCATGTGCGCACGGTGAAAGCGCGCGTACTCGTCCACCACGGCGGCGAACACGTCCGCGCCGTTGGGCCAGCTCTGCTCGAACGCGAGCAACGCCTGCTCGAGGTCGCGAATCACCTTGGCGCTCTTGACGTGCTCGGCGTGCAGCTCGTCCAGCAACGGCCCGGTCTGCGGCGCGCGCGCGCGCAGGCGCGCGAACAGGTGCTCGTCCTCCTTGGGATGGTGCTGGCGCTCGGGGAAGGCGTCGATGTAGTAAATCATCGCGCGGAATACCTCGAACTCGGGCCGCACCGAGCTGTCCTGCGCCGCGTGCGCGAGCTGCTCCAGCGCGTGCACCACCGCGCTGATCGAGCGGTGCTCCTCGCGCAACTTCCTGATCGCCTTGTTCATCGCCCTCTCCTCGCCCCTCACAGGCACAGCCAGCCGCGGCGGATCGCTTCGCCCACGCCCGCGGCGTGGGCCAGCCCGACCAGGCCGAAGCCGAATACCACGCTGCCGGCGGCGAGCCGCACCGCCCTGCGCGCGGCAAAGGCGCGCACGCGCCCGGCCGCGAGGCCCGCGGCGAGCAGGTTCGGCAGCGTTCCCAGCCCGAAGGCTAGCATTGCCAGCGCCCCCGCGGCGGGCGAGCCTGCGAACGCGGCCGCGGCGAGCGCGCCGTACACCAGGCCGCAGGGCAGCCAGCCCCAGGCCAGCCCCGCCGCATAGGCCTGCGCCGGAGTGCGCGCGGGCAGCAGGCGCGCGGCGAGCGGCTGCAGCCGCCGCCACAACGGCGCGCCGAGGGATTCGATTCTTGCCAGCCAGCCCCCGGCGCCGGCCAGATGCAATCCGACCAGCAGCAGCATGACATTGGCCAGCACGTAGAGCGCGGTCTGCGCCGGCAGCGCGCCGGCGACCCAGGCCCCGGCGCTGCCAAGCAGTCCCGCCCCGGCACCGGCCGCGGCGTAGCTCGAGATGCGCCCGAGGTTGAACGCGAGCTGACGGCGCACGCCCCCGCCGTTGGAGGAGAACGCGCACACGATACCGCCGCACATGCCGACGCAGTGCACGCCCGAGGCGAAGCCGGTCGCGAGCAGCGCGAGCGGCAGGGCCCAGCCGTTGGCCGCGAACTCCACGCTAGATCACTTTCGAGTAGCGCGCGTGCTCGCGGCTGGTGCGCAGGTAGCGGTCGAACGTCATCGCGACCACCCGCACCAGCAGCCGCCCCCTGGGCGTGACCGTGATCCAGTCCGGCTGCAGCTCGACCAGGCCCTCGTCGGCGAGCTTCTTCAGCTCGGCGAGCTCCTCGGCGAAGTAGCTGCGGAAGTCGATCAGGTAGGAGATCTCGATCGACTCGAGCGAGAGGCGGAAGTGGCAGGTCAGCGCCTGGATCACCGCGCGCCGCACCAGGTCGTCCTGGGTCAGCTCCAGCCCGCGCCACGCCGGCAGGCGGCTCTCGTCGAGCGCGCCGTAGTACTCCTCGAGGCTCTTGCGGTTCTGGTAGTAGGTCGGGCCGACGCGCCCGATCGAGGACACGCCCAGTCCCAGCATGTCGCTGTCGGGCTGGGTCGAATAGCCCTGGAAGTTGCGGTGCAGCCGTCCCTGGCGCTGCGCCACCGCGAGCTCGTCGTCCGGCTTGGCGAAGTGGTCCATGCCGATGTACAGGTACCCGGCGCGAGTCAGGCGCCCGATCGCGAGCGTCATGATCTGCAGCTTGGTTTCGGCCGAAGGCAGCTCGGGCGCGTTGATGCGGCGCTGGGTCTTGAAGATCTGCGGCAGGTGGGCGTAGTTGTACAGCGCGATGCGATCCGGGTCGAGCGCCAGGATCTTGTCGAGCGTGGTGTTGAAGCTGTCCAGGGTCTGCTTGGGCAGGCCGTAGATCAGGTCGAGGTTCACCGAACGGAAGCCGTTGGCGCGCGCTTCCTCGATCGCGCGCCGCGTCTCGGCCTCGCTCTGGATGCGGTGCACCGCCTGCTGCACCGCCGGGTCGAAGTCCTGCACCCCGATCGAGATGCGGTTGAAGCCGAGGCTGCCCAGGAAGGCCACCCGCCCGGGCTCGATGCGGCGCGGGTCGACTTCGATCGAGCACTCGCAGTCCGGCAGGCGCACGAAATTCGCGTCGAGCTTCGCCACCAGCTCGCGCGTCTCGTCGCGCGTGAGGAAGGTCGGCGTGCCGCCGCCCCAGTGCATTTGGCTGATGCGCCGTTCCTCGCCCAACGGCGCGGCGAGCAGCGAAAGTTCCTTGCCGATGTAGTTGATATACTTCGCCGACTTGCTATGGTCGCCCGTCACGACCTTGTTGCACGCGCAGTAATAGCAGGCCGTGTCGCAGAACGGCAGGTGCACGTACACCGACAGCGGCTGGCTGATGCCGCCGATGTTGCGCTTCTCCAGCCAGCGGCGGAATTCCGCTTCGCCGAAGGCCTCGACGAACCTGTCCGCGGTCGGGTACGACGTGTAGCGCGGGCCACTGACGTCGTACTTGCGGATCAGGACCGGGTCGATGACGAGTTCGGAAGATGGGTAAGACATGGTTCCCCGCACTATGGCCCGCACCGCCACAGGGCACATTGACTTTGGTCAAATGCCCCTGACGCCCGCGCCATGAGCGAGATGCTGATCGCGAGCGTCGCCGTGGCGGCCGCCCTGGCGCTGGTGGGCGTGATCGTGTTCGTCTCGGCGCGGCGCATGCGGCGCGCGGACGCGCGCGCCACGGCCGCGGTCCACGACAGCGAGGCCCAGCTCTCGGCCATCGTCGAATCGGCCATGGACGCCATCATCACGGTCGACAGCGGGCACAAGATCGTGCTGTTCAACCGCGCCGCCGAGCAGGTCTTTCGCTGCTCCAGGGAGGAAGTGCTCGGCGGTTCGCTCGATCGCTTCCTGCCGGTGCGCTTTCGCGCCGCGCACCGCGCTCACATCGAGCACTTCGGCCACACCGGGGTCACCAACCGGCGCATGGGCGATGCCACCACTCTGGCCGCGATACGCGCCGACGGCAGCGAGGAGTTCCCGATCGAGGCCTCGATCTCGCAGACCGAGATCGGCGGCAAACACTACTACACCGTGATCCTGCGCGACATCACCGCGCGCAGGCAGGCCGAGGATCGGCTCAGGCGCCAGCAGAACGAGCTGCGCGAGCTCTCGGCGCAGGTGTTCGAGGCGCGCGAGGAGGAAAAGACGCTCATCGCGCGCGAGCTGCACGACGAGCTGGGGCAGCTCTTGACCGCGATGAAGATGGACCTGTCGTGGCTGCGCGCGCGCCTGCCGGCGCTCGACCCGGCGCTCGGGGACAAGGCGCGGCAGATGAACGAGGTGCTCGACCAGACCGTCGGCTCGGTGCGGCGCATCGCCGCCGACCTGCGCCCGCTGATGCTCGACGACCTGGGACTGGCCGACGCTGCGGGCTGGCTGGTGGAGGACTTCGCGCGCCGCTCGGGCATCGAGTGCCGCATCGACCTGCCGCCCGCGGAGCGGCTCGAGGCGCTCGAGCGCGACGCCTCGATCGCGATCTACCGCGTGCTGCAGGAGGCGCTGACCAACATCGCGCGCCACTCGGGCGCGAAGCACGCCTGGGGGGTGCTCGTGGCGCTCGACGATGCGCTGCTGCTCGAAATCGAGGACGACGGGCGCGGCATCTCGCCCGATGAGCTGACCAAGTCGCGCTCGCTCGGGGTCAAGGGCATGCGCGAGCGCATGCTCTATCTTGGCGGCGAGCTCGAGGTGTCGCGCGCGCCGCGCGGCGGTACCCGGGTGCGCGCGCGCGTGCCGCTCGCCACTGGAGACCAGGCATGATCCGCGTGCTCGTCGCCGACGACCACAAGCTGGTGCGCGAAGGGCTGAAGCAGATTCTCGGCGCCGCGGCCGACGTCCAGGTCGCGGGCGAGGCGGCCAACGGCGACGAGGCGCTCGCGCTGGCGAAGGCGAACGACTACGACCTCGCGCTGCTCGACATGTCGATGCCGGGCCTGGCCGGGATCGAACTGATCAAGCGCCTCAAGCTCGAGAAGCCGGCCCTGCGCCTGCTGGTGCTGTCGATGCACGGCGAGCAGCAGTACGCGGCGCGGGCGCTCAAGGCCGGCGCCTCGGGCTACCTGACCAAGGACAGCGCCGCCGAGCAGCTGCTGCGCGCGATCCGCAAGGTCGCCGCCGGCGGCGTGCACATCAGCGAGGCGGCGGCGGCGAGCCTGGTCGAAGGCGGCGGCGCGCACGGCGCGCTGTCGGACCGCGAGTTCCAGGTCCTGCGCATGCTCGCGGGGGGGCACGGGCCAACCGAGATCGCCGACCTGCTCAACCTGTCGGTCAAGACGGTCAGCACCCACAAGGCCCGCATCCTGCAGAAGCTCGGCCTGGGCAGCACCGCCGAGCTGGTGCGCTACGCGATCGAAAACGGCCTGCTCGAAGGCTGATTCTGACGCCGGGGTAAGAAAGCGCCTACAAGCAGATTCAGCCTCCGCCGATAGTGGGCGGCGCCC
>Ga0315556_1001265_pt1 | contig 15366 bp, 10 predicted proteins | sample SalMarSW160310MG_FD_202112 | JGI IMG/M metagenome (GOLD analysis project Ga0315556, IMG submission 202112) | Salt marsh sediment microbial communities from the Plum Island Ecosystem LTER, Massachusetts, United States - Salt Marsh Sediment SW1603-10 ...
CTGTCTACTTCCGGACGCACATAGTCAGGGCCCACCGTGCAACCGAACAGAGAGACCAGCACCAGTGATAAAGCTACGCTGCGCGCCATATTACTCATGGGGTTGTTCGCCTGGAGCCTGGGGTGCCCGCGGCTGCAGGGCACCACCGCTTGATGCGTCGGGTGCCTCGCTGTCTGGCGTCTTGCCGGCCGAGCCTTTCAGGCCGAGTTTCTCCAGCACCAGGAAAAACATCGGCACGAAGAAGATGGCGATGGCCGTGGCCCCCAGCATGCCGCCGATGACGCCGGTGCCGATGGAGTGACGACTGTTGGCCGAAGCGCCGGTGGCAATGGCGAGCGGAACCACGCCGAGGATGAACGCAAAGGAAGTCATTACGATCGGACGGAAGCGCAGCTTTGCGGCTTCGACAGCCGAGTCATACAGCGACTTGCCGCCGTGATGCAGCTCCACGGCGAACTCGACAATGAGAATGGCATTCTTGGCCGCCAGCGCGATCAGGGTAAGCAGCCCGATCTGGAAGTACACGTCGTTCGGAATGCCGCGCAGCACGATCGCCAGCAGTGCGCCCAGCAGGGCGAAAGGCACCGCCATGATGACACCGAACGGCAGCGTCCAGCTCTCGTACTGGGCGGCGAGGATCAGGAACACGAAGATCAAGCCAAAGATGAAGGCGATCGCCGAAGTGCCGCCGGCCTGTTTCTCCTCGCGCGCCTCGCCGGCCCAGACGAAGCCGTAATCTCCCGGCAATACCTCGGTGGCTATCTGTTCCATGACTGTCAGTGCCTGGCCGGAACTCACACCGGGAGCCGGCCCGCCGGTGATTTTGGCCGCCGGGTAGTTGTTGAAGCGCGTGACGATATCCGGACCGGTCGACCAGCGGGTGCGGACCACAGACGACAACGGCACCATGCCGCCGTTCTTATTGCGCACGTAGATCTGGTCGATATCGCGCGGTTCCAGCCGGTAGTCAGGTTCGGCCTGCAGGATTACCTGCCAGAGGCGCGAATTCTTGGGGAACTGGTTGACGTACAGCGAGCCGAACAGGGTCTGCAGCGTGTCGTACACATCCGAGACCGGCACGCCCAGGTTTTCCGCTTTGGTGCGATCCAGGTCGGTGAGCAGCTGGCGGTTTTCGGCGCTGATCGTGGCGCTGACACGCGCCAGCTGGGGGTTCTGTCTGGCCTTGGCGACGATCTGCTGCACCTGGCTGGCAAGCTGCCCGTAGCCACCGCTGCCGCGTTGCTGCACCCACATCTCGAAACCCGCCGTCACCCCAAGCCCCGGAATCGCCGGCGGGTTGAGCGGAATCACCAGTCCGTCCTTGATGCCGGCATAGTCTTTGGCCGCGGCCTGGATAAGCGCCGGCGCGGACAACGCCGGCTCCTTGCGTTCCTCAAAATCCTTCAGCGACACGAACAGCAGACCGCGGTTGGTCTTGTTCTGCTGGTCGATCAGGCTGTAGCCGTCGACCTGGGTGACATTGGCCACCGCCGGGTTCTGCATCATGAACTGTGCGGCCTGGCCGCCCACCGCTTCGGTGCGATCCAGGCTGGCGGCGTCCGGCAGCATGTAGGGGACAAACAGGTAACCCTGGTCTTCCTGGGGCACGAATGCGCCTGGCCACACCGAGAACAGCCAGCCCGCTGCCACGACCACCGCGGCGAAGGCGCCGAAGGCCAGCAGCGTGTGGTGCATGATCCAGCGCGCGCCCGCCACGTAGCCGTTGGTCGCGCGTTCCAGGGTGTTCTCGAACCACTTGAAGAAACCCCGCTTTTCGCCGTGGCCGGGCTTGATCAGGATGGCCGCCAGCGCTGGCGACAGGGTGAGCGCCACAATTCCGGAGAACACCACCGAAATGGCGATGGTCACCGCGAACTGCTTGTACAGTTGCCCGGTCATGCCGCCGAGAAAAGCTACCGGGATGAACACCGCGTTCAATACCAGCACGATGGCAATCAGTGCCCCGGACACCTCGGTCATGGCGCGCTTGGCGGCTTCCTTGGGCGACAGTCCGAACTGGGTCATGTTGCGCTCGGTGTTTTCGATGACCACGATGGCGTCGTCGACCACAATGCCGATAGCGAGGATCATGCCGAACAGGGTGAGCATGTTGACCGAGAAGCCGAAGGCCAGCATGCCGATCATGGCGCCGAGGATCGACACCGGCACCGCCAGCGTGGGAATGATGGTGAGCCGCAGACTCTGCAGGAACACGAACACCACCAGCACCACCAGCGCCACCGCTTCGAAGAAAGTGTGCACCACTTCGTCGATGGAGGCCTTGACGAACTTGGTGGTGTCCAGCGCCACATCGTAGGCCAGCCCGTCGGGGAAGCTCTTGGACAGGTTATCCAGTGTGGCATAGACCTGTTTCGCCACCTCCAGCGCATTGGCGCCCGGCTGCTGGTACACCACGATCAGGGTGGCGTTCTTGCCCTGGTACTTGGAGCGGATGGAGTAGTCCTTGCGGCCGAGGTCGGCGCGGCCGACGTTCTTGATGCGCACGGTGGCGGCACCCTGTTGCTCGGAGCGCAGGATGATGTTCTCGAATTGGTCGGGCTCGGTGAACAGGCCCGGGGTGGTCACGGGAAAAGTCTGTGGCACCGGCTCGGGGGTAGGCGACTGACCGATGCGCCCCACGGCAAACTGCTGGTTCTGCTGACGCACGGCGTTGGCCACGTCAGTGGCGGTGATGCCGAGCTGCGCCATGCGATCCGGTCGCAGCCAGATGCGCATGGCGTAGTCCGGGACCCCGAAGATGGAAGCCTGGTTGGCTCCATTGATGCGTTTGATGGCGTCGAGCACATTGATGTTGGCGTAGTTAGCCACATAGTCGGCATCGTAACGCTCGTCCGGCGAGTACAGCGCGATGACCAGCATGAAACTCTGGGTGGTCTTCTTCACGATGACCCCCTGCTGGGTTACCGCCGAGGGCAGCTGCGGCGTGGCCCATTGCACGCGGTTCTGCACATCGACCTGCGCCAGCTTCGGGTCTGTGCCCTGTTCGAAGTAGGCGTTGAGCGTGTAGTTGCCGGTCGAGGAGCTGGTGGACTGCATGTAAATCATGTTGTCCGCGCCGTTGACCTGCTGCTCGATGGGCGCGCCGACGTTCTGCGCTACGGTCTGGGCGTCGGCGCCCGGGTAGGTCGCCGTCACCTGGATCTGCACCGGCGTGATGTCCGGGTACTGGGCGATGGGCAGGCTGACCATTGCCGCTGCGCCGGCAATGACGATCACCAGCGACACGACCATCGCGAAGATCGGCCGGTCGATAAAAAAATGGGCAAACATCGGCTGTGTCTCCCGGCTCAGTCGCTGGCGGTCTTGGGTTTGTCCGCAGCGGCAGCAGCGGGTTTCGCCGCAGGCTGACCGCTGGCACCTGTGCCGATCCTGACCGGAGTTCCTTTGGAGAGATGCATGAGGCCGTCCGTGATGACGCGGTCTCCGCTGGCAAGGCCTTTGGTGATGAACCAGTTATCGCCCTGCCAGCTACCGACCTCGATACTGCGAACCTGTGCTTTGCCTTCCTTGTCCACGATCCAGACGAAGTGCCCCTGGGCTCCCTGCAACACGGCTTTCTGCGGGATCAGCACCGCGTCGGGGCGTGTTGCACCTTCGATGCGGACGCGCACGAACTGTCCGGGACGCAGATCCGCGTCGGGGTTGCTGAAGGTCGCGCGAAGCAGGAACGTGCCTGTCTCGGTGCTGTAGTTGGCATCAGCAAAAAAAATCCTGCCGATCTCCGGGTACGCGGAACCGTCGGCAAGCACAAGCTGGACGCTCAGCGCCGTGGCCCCGGGCGTACGCAGCTGACCGCTTTTCTTTTGCTGACGGATCCTGAGCATTTCGTCCTCGGAAATGCTGAAGTCGACCCACATGGGGTCGAGTTGGGCGACATAGGTGAGGGGGCCGCTCTGTTCGTTGAGGTAGGCGCCATCCTGAATGCGCGCGAAACTCGACGCGCCGGTGACAGGCGCATTGATGGTGGTATAGCCGAGATTGAGTTTGGCGGTATCAACATCTGCCCTGGCCATCTCTACGGCTGCTGCTGCTGCGTTGACCTTGCCCTGCGCATCGTCCAGATCTTTTTGGCTGACGGCGTTAGCCTTGGCCAGCGGCTTGACGCGTTTCAGGTTCGATTGCGCCGTCCACAGCCTGGCCTTCTGTTCGTCGAGGGCGGCTTCAGCGGCATTGAGCTGTGCTTCAAAGGGCTTGCGGTCCATCTGGAACATCACCTGGCCCTTTTTTACGAGTCCGCCCTCGGTGTATAGACGGGTGTCCAGAAAACCGTTGACGCGCGCTCTTACTTCGACCTGCTGTGAGCTGGCGGTGCTGCCGACGAACTCGAAGGTTACCGGCGTATCTTCGGGTTTGACAGTGAGCACGGTGACTTCGGGCATCGGTGGGTGGGGCACCTCGGGTTTTTCGCAGGCACTGAGCGCGGCGCTCAGGGCGAGCAGGAACGCGACCCGGCGAATCGTCCGGTGGCCCCGAACCACGGTGCGAGAGATGTCATGTTCTTTTGCCACCCTGTACCCCCAGCTATTCGCTGGTGCACGGAATGGTGCACAGCGCTTCCTCAAAGGGGGGGGATGTTACACCACCTCTTGCGGATCGCGAAAGCGCGGCTGACGTAGTAGAGGTGTTGATTTACGGGCGCGCAGGCGCCCGGCGGTGGCACTTGCGGGCGTCAGTCGCCGGCCCTGGCGGCGATTCTTTGGATGGACTCCGCTCCCGGGAATCCCGAACTGTTGCCGAGCATGTCGGAATGCCTGACGCCGAAGCCCGGATTTATTTCATCACCGGCATGGTGAACTCCGCCCCACTGCGGATGCCTGTCGGCCAGCGCGCGGTGATGGTTTTCATGCGCGTGTAAAAGCGCACGCCGTCCGGACCGTGCATGTGCAGCGGGCCAAACAGCGAGCGCTTCCAGCCGCCGAAACTGTGAAAAGCCATGGGCACGGGGATCGGTACGTTGATGCCGACCATGCCGACCTGGATACTGTGGGCGAACTGGCGCGCGGCGTCGCCGTCGCGGGTGAAGATCGCCGTGCCGTTGCCGAACTCGTGGTCGTTGATCAGCTTGCAGGCAGTGTCGAAATCCTCGACCCGTACCACCGACAGCACCGGGCCGAAGATTTCTTCCCGGTAGATTGTCATGTCGGGTTTGACCTGGTCGAACAGGCAGCCGCCGATAAAGAAGCCGCCCTCGGCGCCGGCAACAGTGTGGTTGCGCCCGTCGACGACCAGTTTTGCGCCCTCGGCGATGCCACTGTCGACATAGGCGGAGACGCGCTGCAGGTGCTCGCGGGTGACCAGCGGGCCCATTTCCGCTTCCTCGTCGACGCCCGGGCCGACCTTCAGATTTTCGATGCGCGGCTTGAGTTTTTCGATGAGCTGATCGGCGACCGCATCACCGACACAGACCGCGACGGAAATCGCCATGCAGCGTTCGCCGGCCGAACCGAAGGCCGCACCCATCAGTGCGTTGGCGGCCTGTTCCATGTCCGCATCGGGCATGATGACCATGTGATTCTTGGCGCCGCCGAGTGCCTGCACGCGCTTGCCGTGCCGGCTGGCGGTGGCGTAAATGTATTCTGCAACCGGCGTGGAGCCGACAAAGGACACGGCCTGCACCCGGCTGTCTGTGAGCAGGGTGTCGACGGCCTCCCTGTCGCCGTTGACCACGTTGAACACACCGTCCGGCAAACCGGCTTCCTTAAGCAGTTCGGCCAGCAGCATCGGTACCGAGGGGTCACGTTCGCTGGGCTTCAGAATAAAGGTATTGCCGCAGGCCAGGGCGATGGGGAACATCCACATGGGCACCATGGCAGGAAAATTAAACGGTGTGATACCGGCGACCACACCCAGCGGCTGCATCTCCGACCAAGAGTCGACGCCGCGGCCGACGTCCTTGGAGTGTTCGCCTTTCTGCAGGTGTGGAATGCCGCAGGCAAACTCCACCACTTCCAGTCCGCGCGCCAGTTCCCCCGCGGCATCCGACAGCACCTTGCCGTGTTCCCGGGTAATCAGTGCGCTGATCTCGGCGGCATGCTGGTCGCAAAGCGCCTTGAAGCGGAACAGTACCCGGGCGCGGTTCAGCGGCGTGACCGCCGACCAGCCCGCAAATGCCGCCTGCGCGGCGGCGATCGCCTGTTCGGTTTCATCGCGGCTGGCGAGGGCGACATGCGCCGTCACCTCGCCGCTGGCCGGATTGTAGACGGCGGACTGACGGCCGCTGCTGCCGGCGACCTGTTGACCGTTGACGAAGTGTCCGATGGATTGCGTCATGTCAGCACAATGCGGATAACCGCCTGCGTCAACCTCAGGCCGCGCTGCGTTGCAGGGCGCTGAGCGCGGGGACGTGGGTATAACCCAGGTCGTGCGCAACCGCGGCGTAGGTCACCATGCCCTTGCAGACGTTCAGGCCGTTGAGCAGGTGCGGATCGTCGTTGAGCGCCTGCGTCACACCCTTGTTCGCCAGTGCCAGTGCAAAGGGCAGGGTGGCGTTGGTCAGGGCAAAGGTCGCGGTGCGAGCGACGCCGCCGGGCATGTTGGCTACTGCATAGTGAATGATGCCATCGACCACGTAGGTCGGGTCCTGGTGGGTGGTCGCGCGGCTGGTTTCGAAGCAACCGCCCTGGTCGATGGCGACGTCGACCAGTACGGAACCGGGTTTCATCAGCGCCAGCATGTCACGTGTGATCAGCTTGGGGGCGGCCGCCCCGGGGATCAGCACCGCGCCGATCACCAGGTCGGTTGTTTTCAACTGCTCTTCGATGGTGTGGGCGTTCGAGTAGAGTGTGTGCAGGCGGTCGCCATACAGGTCGTCGATCTGCTTCAGGCGCGGCAGGGAACGATCGATAATGGTCACGTTCGCGCCCATACCCATGGCGATGCGGGCGGCGTTGAGGCCGACGACGCCAGCGCCGATAATCATCACGTTGCCGGATTCGACGCCGGGCACCCCACCCAGTAACACGCCTGAACCCCCCTGTGCTTTCTGCAACGCGTGCGCGCCTTCCTGTACAGCCATCCGGCCGGCGACTTCACTCATGGGCATCAGCAGGGGCAGTCCGCCCTGGTCGTCGGTAACCGTTTCGTAAGCGATGCAGGTGGCGCCGCTTTCAACCAGCAGGCGGGTCTGCTCGGGGTCCGGTGCGAGGTGCAGGTAGGTGAACAGGGTTTGCCCCGGGCGCAACATTGCACACTCGTTCGGCTGCGGTTCCTTGACCTTGATGATCAGTTCGGCGTCGGCGAAAACGGCTTCGGCACTGTCGGCAATCTTTGCCCCGGCAGTGACATAGAGATCGTCGGTCAGACCGATGGCGGTGCCGGCGTCTTTCTGCACAATGACGCCGTGCCCGTGGGCGACCAGTTCCCGGGCGCCTGCCGGCGTGAGTCCCACCCGGTACTCGTTATTTTTGATTTCCTTGGGTACTCCGATCAACATAACTACCTCACTGCAACAGGGTCAGGCGACGCTCTTGATAGCTTCGCGCAAAGTATCGAAAATCCGGTCAATGTGGGATTTCTCGAGGATCAGTGGCGGTGACAGCGCGATAATGTCGCCGGTGACACGAATCAGCAGGTCGCGATTGTGGAAACAATCAGTGAACACGTCGTAGCCGCGGCCGCCCGGCTGTCCGTCACGCGGCGCCAGCTCGATGCCGGCGACCAGGCCGTAGTTGCGGATGTCGATGACATTCGGCAGATCACCGAGGCTGTGGGCCGCCTCCTGCCAGTACTCGCCCAGTATGTCCGCTTTCTCTAACAGGCCCTCCCCGGCATAGATGTCCATCGTTGCCAGTGCCGCGGCGCAGGCGACGGGATGACCCGAATAAGTATAGCCGTGGAACAGTTCGATAACGTTTCCGGGGCCCTGCATAAAGGCCTTGTGCACCTTGTCGTCGACAAACACCGCGCCCATCGGGATCGAGCCGTTGGTCAGCCCCTTGGCCGTGGTTATGATGTCGGGTTTGACGCCGAAATGACTGGCCGCAAACGCACCGCCGACACGGCCGAAACCGGTGATCACTTCGTCGAAAATCAGCAGGATGCCGTGCTTGTCGCAGATCTCTCGCAGGCGTTGCAGGTAACCCCTGGGTGGCACGATTACGCCGGCCGAACCGGCAACCGGCTCGACAATCACTGCGGCGATGGTCGAGGGGCCGTGCAGCTGGCAGAGTCGTTCCAGATCGTCGGCCAGTTCGACGCCGTGTTCGGTCAGTCCCCGGGTAAAAGCATTGCGTTCGATGTCCAGCGTATGGCGCATATGGTCAACGCCGGCCAGCAGAGTGCCGAAGAACTTGCGGTTGTTGACCAGTCCGCCGACCGAGATGCCGCCGAAGCCGACACCGTGATAGCCCTTCTCGCGGCCGATCAGCCGGGTGCGCGAACCTTCGCCGTTGACCTGGTGATAGGCCAGCGCGATTTTCAACGCCGTATCGACCGACTCGGAACCGGAGTTGGTAAAGAATACGTGGTCCATGCCCGGGGGTGACAATGCGCTCAGGCGTTCGGCCAGCGCGAAGGGCAGCGGATGCCCCATCTGAAAGGTGGGCGCGTAATCCAGTTGTTCGATCTGGTAGCGCACGGCCTCGATGATTTGTTCGCGGCCGTGTCCTGCATTGCAGCACCAGAGTCCTGCCGTGGCGTCCAGGATCTGGCGCCTGTCAACCGAGGTATAGTGCATGCCCTTGGCGCCGGTAATCAGTCGTGGCGCAGCCTTGAACTGGCGGTTGGCGCTGAACGGCATCCAGAAGGCGTCCAGTTTTTCCGGATCATTTTCAGCGAGGTCGGCGTAGGTCATGGCGCAGTCTTTAATTAGTGAACAGTACGTTGAACCTATTCTAAGACCGTTAAATAAAATTTACAATTGGCGCTAATAACTTTTAATATAATTGACATATTGTCAGTATTCGAGGTTAAATGCGGCGTTAAAGGTGGTATGCAATGTCTATTGATGTCGGGGCCAGGTTACGTGCAGTCCGCAAGCTGAGGGGCTTTTCCCAGCGTGAGCTCGCCAAGCGCGTGGGCGTAACCAACAGTACGATATCGCTGATTGAACAGAACCGGGTCAGCCCGTCCGTGGGCTCGCTGAAAAAGGTGCTGGACGGCATCCCCATGGCGTTGGCGGATTTCTTCACCCTGGAAATCGAATCCGATGAACCGGAACGCTTTGTCTACAAGGTCGAGGAGCAGCCCGACCTGGGTAACGAGGGTGTTCAGTATTTTATGATCGGCTCGGGTCGTCCCGAACGTCAGATGTGCATCATGCGCGAGATCATGGCGCCGGGCAGCGATACCGGCGAAGAGATGCTGTGTCACGATGGCGAAGAAGGTGGCGTTGTCGTTCAGGGAGCGCTGGAGTTGACCGTCGGTGACCGGGTGGAGTTGCTCGGCCCCGGCGAGGGCTATTATTTTGAAAGCAGTCGTCCCCACCGGTTTCGCAACGTGGGTGACGACGAACTGGTTATTGTCAGCGCGAACACGCCACCAAGCTTCTAGTTGCTGGCCGACATGGCTGTGGCGGATGATTCGTCGGAATACCTGGAGATCGGCATGACAGCCACGCACTCGCTCGAATACTGGACCGCTCAGGCGGCCAGCCTGACCATCCGCAACCAGGCTTTCATCGATGGTCGATACGTGGACGCGCGTTCCGGTCAGACCTACGACTGTGTCAGCCCCATCGATGGTCGATCGCTGGCCCGGGTGGCCCAGTGTGACAGCAACGACGTCGAACGGGCGGTCAAGGCTGCACGAAATGCGTTTGAGGCCGGTGTCTGGTCGGATACCGCGCCCGTACATCGCAAGAAAGTGCTGGTGCGGCTGGCTCAGCTGATCGAGGAACATGCCGAAGAGCTGGCGTTGCTGGAAACGCTCGACATGGGCAAGCCGATCAGCGACAGCCTGAACGTGGATGTCGCCGCCACCCTGCGTTGTATCGCCTGGAACGGCGAAGTGATCGACAAGTGGTATGCCGAAATCGCGCCGACCGGTCCCGACGAGCTTGGTCTGGTGACGCGCGAACCCCTCGGTGTAGTCGCCGCTATTGTACCGTGGAACTTTCCTTTGCTGATGGCCAGCTGGAAGCTGGGTCCGGCGCTGGCGACCGGAAACAGCGTGATCCTGAAGCCTTCGGAGAAGTCGCCGCTGACGGCGATCCGCCTGGCGGAGCTGGCAATCGCGGCCGGTATCCCCGAAGGCGTGCTCAATGTGCTGCCCGGCTTTGGCAAGGAAGCGGGAGAGCCGCTGGCTGCGCACATGGACGTCGACGGCCTGGTGTTTACCGGCTCGACGGCGATCGGCAAACACCTCATGGGTATCGCCGGTACGACCAATATGAAGCGTGCTTTCATGGAGTGCGGCGGCAAGAGTCCAAACATTGTGTTTCCCGACGCGCCCAACCTGGATACGGCGGCTGAGGCCGCTGCGACAGGCGTTTTCTACAACCAGGGCGAGGTCTGCACCGCGGCATCGCGGTTGCTGGTGCACAAATCGATCCGCGACGATTTCCTCGACCGGGTGGTGGCTGCGGGACAGACCATGAAACCGGGCAACCCGCTGGACCCGGCCACCCGCATGGGGGCGATCGTCGACCAGCCGCAGATCGACCGGGTCACCGGTTATATCGACAAGGCGATGCAGGAGGGCGCAAGGCTCAAGTGCGGTGGCTCAAGGGTCCTGGAAGAAACGGGCGGTTATTACGTGGAGCCCACCATCTTTGACCGTGTGTCACCGGATATGAGCATCGCCAGCGAAGAGATCTTCGGCCCTGTCCTGTCCTGTATCGACTTCGAAACCGACGCCGAGGCGCTCGCGGTTGCCAACAACTCGCCGTACGGGCTCGCGGCCGCCGTGTGGACCTCGGATATCACCCGTGCGCATACCATGGCCCGTAAACTGCGCGCCGGCAGCGTCTGGGTTAACTACTATGACGGTGGAGATATGACGGCGCCGTTCGGTGGATTCAAGCAATCCGGCAATGGCCGCGACAAGTCGATCCACGCGCTCGAGAAGTATACCGAGATCAAGGCGATCTGGATCAATCTCGCTCCCTGATCAGGCGTCGGTGTGCTGTTCTGCTGGCCGGCTATGCTTTCGGCCGGCCGCCAGTTCATCCACAGGATGAAAGGCTCCACTCCATCTCCCCCCAGACGGCCCAATGGGCGCTGCGTTGAGTGGGGATGTGGGGCGGAGGCAAAATATTCCAGCCGATTTTCGTCGCTGCAAAAAGGTTCCAGTCCTGCAACAACCACCTGGATTGTCTGGTGGGTTTGGGCTAAGCGAGACGCGACTTGGCGGCTCGTCAGTGCTTGCAGCAGGCGGGGTTGCTAAGCGGCCTTTTCGACCCGGTTCCGGCCGTGTTCCTTGGCCAGGTAGAGTGCGCGGTCGGCCCGCCGTATCAGATGGTGGGGAAGATCGCTCTCGGTAAACCCGGCAATTCCGATTGAGACAGTGATTTTGCCGTAGGAATCGTGATCGTGTGTGTCCGTCAGGTCGCCGGCGGAAATGCTCGTCCGGATCTGCTCGGCGACCGTCTCGGCGCCGTCCAAGTCGGTCTGCGGCAGAATCACGGCGAACTCTTCGCCGCCATAGCGTGCTACGGTATCTTTGCCCTTGGTACAGCGCCTGAGCCTGGTTGCGACGAATCGCAGGACCTTGTCGCCGATCAGGTGGCCATAGGTATCGTTGAAGTGCTTGAAATGATCGATATCGATCAGCAGCGCGCAGAACGTATATTTGTTTTCGCGGGCGGAATGCACGGTGTGTTCCAGAATGGCATCGAAGGCCTTGCGGTTGGCGATACCCGTCAGTCCGTCGGTCATGGATTCTTCCCTGACCTGTTCAAGCTCCTTGCGCAGGGAGTCCACTTCGGCTACCACCTTAGATAACTCAGTGCTGAATTGTTGCTGCGCCGCTTCGGTAGACCGGGTGTCTTCGAGGATTTTTTCGACTTCAGCGGCCATAGTTTCGACCGCCACCGGACTGTCAAGGACTCCGGCAAAGCGGTCGAGTGTTTGAATGTAGCTCGAAATGCTGCTTCCCGCGCGCTGGAAATCGCCCTGAACGCTGTTGATGATTGCCCTCAGAGCCTGGCGCATGGCATCGAGTGCTTCCTCATTCAGTATGTAGGACTCTCTGTACAGTGCCCACAGCTCGTCTCCCGTCAGTACGCCAGCACCCTCTATCGCCCGTGCCAGGCCGCGGTTGCTACCTGCCACGTGGTCGTAACACACGCGGTAGTTCAACGGTGAAGGTGGGATCCGGTGTTCCGAAAGGACGGAGAGTGCAAGGCGCAGGTATTCGCAGGCCTGCTCGTAAGGTTCAGGGTACGGGTTCGTGTGCATCTTTGCCCTTCGTGATAAACCCGTCACAGTTCTTGGGTGACGGGTTGTGTGGTCCAGGTCATTGGGACAGCCATGTCCTGCCGGGTTATCGAGACAGAATCCCCCGGCTTTAGGCTTGTGGGTGTATACGAGAGTCTAGACCTGCGGGAGTGCTCACTTATAGCGCAGCTGCAGCGGGGCGAAGTAGCTGCGGCCGTAGCCGGGGATACGCTCACCAGGCGCTACATCCATGCCGCTGACACGGTTAATGTCGCTTAACTGGTCGGCGTATTCCTTTGCGGTTGACGTTTGCGCCGGGCGCACGCTGGCAACAATTCGTAAGTGGCTGTAAAATCTGGCAATTGGTCGCATGGCCCGGTGTGTTTGAGACTCTGCTGGTGCAAGACAGTGGATAGGGAGCCGGGCTGGGCGATATGATGCCCGGCCGGATTTGCCCGGTTCCCATGAGACAGGTCAGGACTTATGTTCGTAGACGCACGCGCGCTGCCCGATGAAACGACCGTTCAGACCGATCTTGCCATTATTGGGGGCGGCGCCGCTGGCATTACCCTTGCCCGGGAGTTTGACCGCAGTGGTGTCAGGGTATGCGTGATCGAGGCGGGCGGACTCGAGCCCGAGACGCAGGTCCAGGCGTTCTATCAGGGCGAAAGTGTAGGGATCGATTATCCACTGGAAGCGGCGCGGCTGCGTTATCTCGGTGGCAGCTCGAACCACTGGGGCGGTTATTGCCGTCCATTGGACCCCATTGATTTTCTGCAGCGCGACTGGGTGCCACACAGCGGCTGGCCTTTCAGCATCGATGAAGTGATGCCCTACTACCCGGACGCAAGTGCTATTGTCGAGGTCGCCCCCGGGCGCTACAACGACGCGGCCTACTGGGAGGAAATAACCGGCGAGCGATTGCCCGCGTTGGCTACCGGGCGCATGCGGCTGCAGTTTGTGCAGTTCAGTCCGCCGACGAAATTCGGGGAGCGCTACGGTCCGCAACTGAAGCAGTCTGACAATATCCAGGTGCTGTTGAACGCCAATGTGGTAAATATCGGGGCGGGCGCGGAAGGCCGACAGGTCAAGCAGCTCGCGGTGCGGACCCTGAACGACAAGCGCCACAGCGTAACGGCGCGCATCTATGTGCTGGCGACCGGGGGCCTGGAAAACGCACGCATGTTGCTGCTGTCCAATGACGTGGTAACCGCGGGTCTCGGCAACCAGAAGGACCTGGTGGGGCGTTTTTTCATGGAGCACCCGCACCTTTCGGGGTTCGGTGATATCGTGGTTGGTGATCTCAGGCGGGTGCCGCCACTGTACCGGGAGCGGGTGCTGGCCGGGGGACGTCCCGCGCAGGTGGCGTTCAATCCCAGCGAGGCTTTCCTGCGCGAGCGCAAGCTGTTGAATGCAACGTTCATGGCGGGCGTGTCGGGTGACTACCGCAGCGACACGCCACAGGGTGATAACAGTGCACAAACACGGGCGCGGATTCGGACCGACGTACTGAAGGCGGCCCGCCGCTTCCTCGCCGATGGCGCCGGGCCGGTTAAACCGCAGGATCCCGCCTATATCGGTACCGGACTGGGGCTCGGCGGCGCCTGTGAGCAGGCGCCGAACCCGGACAGCCGCGTGAGCCTGTCGCAGCGCCGGGATGCGCTCGGCTTGCCGGAAATCAAGCTGGACTGGCGCCTGGGCGAACAGGACCGCCGTAGTCTGGTAACGCATATGCACTCGCTCGCGCAGGAGTTCGGCGCACTGGGCATGGGCCGCATGGTGATCGCGGTCAAGGATGACGGCACCTGGCCCGCGCAGGTCAGCGGCGGGAATCACCACATGGGAACGACGCGCATGAGCGACGACCCGAAGCAGGGTGTTGTCGATCGCAACAGCCGTGTGCATGGCATGGACAACCTGTACGTTGCCGGCAGCTCCGTGTTTCCCACTTGCGGTTCAGCCAACCCGACGTTGACGATCGTGGCGCTGACGCTGCGCCTCGCAGGCGAATTAAGGAAACGGTTTCAATGAAGGCTATCAGCAAGACCTCGCATCGTGAACCCGCCGGGTCCGGCTATACCCGTCGCGCCTTTCTGTTGTCGCTGCTGACAGGGGTGGCCGGCGCTGGCGTGCTCGTCGCTGGATGCGCGCCGCCTGCGGATGATGGGAGTGCCTTCGACAGGTGGTCGGGCTGGCTGCTGGGCGCCACCGGCAATCGCGACGCGGTTATACGTGTGGGCAGACTCTACCTGCAGGCCTATCCAGCGCAAGGGAATGCTGACGCGCTGCTAAAGGAGATCGACCGGGCGATTGCCGCCCAGCTCGATGGGACGGCCCTCGAGGCCGCTGACCGCTCGCGCGTGGGCGCGGCCCTGGAACGTGCGGTTCGCAGCGAATACGCCCGTAGCGAGGTGGTAATGGTGGCCGGCTGGGTGCTGAGTATCAGCGAGGCGCGCGCCTACGCCGCTGTGGCCGTGCTGTCCGGTTAAGAGCACACCGTTGCCGGAAACGGCGGGCCGCGCTGGCGCCGGTCGCCGCAGCCGGTATGCAGCGCGCCGCAGGCTGATTGCCGGGGCAAATCGCCTGCGTTTTGACCTGCGTCAGTTGGTTTGCGGTGTGCCTGGGGTAACTTGATCGTGCGCCTGCAGTACCCTCACGCTGCACCGCACCTCCTCCAGTTTACGGCGGCCAACAGGTCGCCGTTCTTCATGGCGGCCGCGCCGGGCACGGCTATTCCGCCAGGCGACGCCGCCGCGGTACATCACAGCATGCGTTTCAGCACGTCCGTGTCCGGGCTTCGGTCAAGAAGCCGATGTTTGAGGGCTCCGGCAACATGCAGTCCTACCAGGGTCAGCATGGTGAACGCCAGCAGTTCGTGCGCTTCGCCGAGGATTTCCGCAAGGTCTTTATCCGGGGCGATGATGGCCGGCAGGCTGGCCAGTCCGAAGAAACTGATGGGTTTGTCCGCGGCGTTGCTCATCAGGTAACCGACAACCGGCGTCGACAGCATCAGGATGTACAGTAGAACCTT